>OHAJ01003016.1_pt1 | contig 10997 bp, 12 predicted proteins | sample 1577101 | NCBI WGS metagenome assembly OHAJ01 (sample SAMEA3541531, study PRJEB24748) | human gut metagenome | biome: human gut; feature: human-associated habitat; material: faeces | place: China | collected 2012 | reverse complement strand
GATAAGTCTCAGATATTCCAGCTTGCACGGGCGTTATCAGAAGGTGAAAATGTAATTGCGGAGATCGCTCCGGCATTTGTAGGACAGTTCGGTGATAATATTACACCGAGAAATATTAAAGCCGCTCTTCGTGAACTCGGATTTTCGGAAGTGTATGAAGTTGCGCTTGGAGCAGACATCGGCGCGATTGCAGAGGCGCATCACTATGTGGATAAAGTTGTGACGGGTGAACTGCCGTTTCTTTTGACATCCTGTTGTCCTTCATGGTCTGTCATGGCAAAAAAATTTTTCCCGGATCTGATCGACCAGATCTCCAAAGAGCAGTAAGTGATCAAGCAGGAATAAAAAGAGAGGCGGGGAAAAGATAATGAAACAGAAAAGATCGGTGAAGAAGTTGCGAACTCATGCAGGGAATTTCTTATTTCTTTTTCCCGCCATGTTGTTGTACTGTTTTGTAGTGATCGTTCCATTTATACAGGGTATTCCTTATTCATTTACAAACCGTGCCAGTGTAGTGAGCCAGAGTTATGATTTTGTAGGTCTGAGAAACTACATGGAACTGATCACAAACAAGTATTTCCAGCAGGCGTTTTTTCATACCGTCCAGTTTACCGTTATCTATGTGATCGGGGCAAATGTGCTGGGACTGGCATTAGCACTGATGCTATCAAGATCTTCCAGGTTTAATAACCTGGCAAGGACCATTATGTTTATTCCATTTACAGTAGCCCTTACCAGTGGTGCTATCGTATGGAGTTATGTATTTACAGATGTATATTCTCCTCTGTTTCAGAAAATGAGTCCTTTGGGACTTTCTTCCCAGGTAGTTCCGGCTATGGCCATTATCGCCATCTGGAGAGATATGGGTTACTGCATGCTGATCTATCTGGCTGGGCTTCAGTCTATTTCCGGAGAATATTATGAGGCAGCAAAAGTAGACGGCGCTACCTGGTGGCACGCGCAAGCTCTCGCTGGCCATGCGCATCTCGCGCAAGACCATGCGCCTCGTCTGGCAGAACATCGTCTTTGCGCTGGCCGTCAAGGCTGTCTGCCTTGTGCTCGGTGCGCTCGGCATTGCGAACATGTGGGTCGCCATCTTCGCCGACGTCGGCGTCATGGTTCTGTGCGTGCTCAACGCCGCGCGCGCGCTCAATACAAAGCACCTGTAATTCCAATCTCTCTGCATGAAAAAAAGACCGCCGATCGGCGGTCTTTTTTCATGCCTTTTTCATGTGCACCGGCGGAAGCTGCTGTCCGTGAGGATGCGCGCACAGATCAGCCCCAGCGGCAGGGAAATGACGATCAGCAGCGAGGCGACGAGCCACGATGCGCTGTCGCTCAGGTTCATCGTGCCCAGGTCGTATACGGCGCGGTAGAAATACAGCCCCGGCACCATGATGACGATCGACGGCACAGTGATCGTAATGCGCGGGTAGCCCGAGCGCTGCTTATACACGGAGGCGAGCAGCCCGGCCGCCAGCGCACCCAAAAATGCGGCTGCTGCCGGCGGGAAACCGGCCAGACTGACGAGTTCAAGCCGCAGCGTGTTTGACAGCGCGCCGATCACGGCGGCGACGGACGCGAGCTTCACGGGACTGTTGAACATCAGCGAGAAGCCGAACACGCCGCAGAAGCTCATGGCCAGCCGCAGCAAAATCCGCGCCCAGACGGGAAGCCCCAGCGGTAGGAAATCCATCGGCTGCAGCCGCAGCAGCAGCGCCATGAGCCAGGCGGTCAATGTTGCCACGACGACGATCATGATCGCGTAGGCCAGCCGTTCGAGTCCGGAGCGCATATCCTGCTTCGCCATGTCGATGCCGCTCGTGATGAACGGGAAGCCTGGGATGATGAACAGCATCGCGCAGATATATCCGGCCTGATGCTGCGCCTCGATGGGGAAGAGCAGCGACGCCAGCCGGAACAGCCCGGCATAGACCAGACATGCCGCCGCAACGGACAGGGCGATGCAGCCAAATAGCGTCAGCCGCCGCCGTGTCAGCCGCGCGCGCACATATTGCCCGACGCCCGCGCCCAGAAAGGCCAGCAGCATCTCGATCGGCCCGCCGCCGAGCAGGAATGTGAACGCGCCGCAGGCAAGCGCGGCTGCCAGTCCCAACTGCAGCGGGGTATAGCTGCCGCCTGTCTGCGCGATCTTGTCCAGCTTGGTGTGCAGGTCGTCCGCGGTCATGTACACGCCGTCGAGCGGGAAGCGCTTGACAAAGCGCTCGAGCTGGTCAAGCTTGGCGGTGTTGACGCCGGTCGCGGTCAGCGTCAGCGTCTGCGAGAAGCTGTTCTCGCCGTCGGAGCAGGTGTATTCAATGGACAGCAGCCCAATGTCGGCGGCACATACCAGGCCGAGCGCCTCTGCCAGTTCGTTCATGGAGCTGCGCACGCGCCACGCGCCGGTTCCGCACGAAAGCAGCAACAGCCCGACCCGGCCGACGACGCCGGCCCGGATCGGCAGCGGTGCCTGCGAGACAGGCAGCTCTTTCTGATCCCGGATCGGGTCATGCCACGGGATCTGCATATGGTTTGGTTTGATGATCGAGCGATGCAGCATAGTTTGCACCCCTTTTGAAAATTCGGTCTGTATTGTAGTCTTGTCCGCGCCGGAAGTCAAGCACCATCCCAACGCAAATGTGCGACCCCGGAGCAAAAGACTCCGGGGTCGTGGTTGGGGACTATCCGATTATCCGGCGCGAAACAGCCGCCGGTACTCGCGTGGGCTGCAGTAGCCCGCCGCGCACTGGGAAAAGGCGTCGCCGAGAAAGAGCCTGTCCGTGCAGATCTCGATGATGGAAAACCGCTCGCCCGGTGCGGCGGCCAGAATGCGGATCTCCGCGTCGAGCAGCGGGCGGAACTCCGCCTCGCAGGCATCCGTGATGCACATATCCGGCTGCCAGCAGAAGGTCTGCTGCACGTCGCAGCCGCAGATGACGGCGTCAAAGGCAGCACCGTCTCGGATCGCGTGGTCAATGTACGTTCGCAGGGTCATGATTTTTCTCCTCCCATGTCCATGTTGTGTTTCTGTTTTCTCCCTTTTATCACAGCATAGCACATGCAAAGTCCAATAATCAGGACAGTGGAGACAAAAATCCCGCTAATTTTGTGCTGCACGCAGCCATGCGATCTCCTGTGCGTACCCGGCGTCGTCGTTCGGCGTCTCGAGGATGAACGGCAGCCCTGCCAGCGCCGGATGCCGGGTGACGCGCACGAGCGCCTCCGGCGGGATGCAGCCGTCGAGCAGCTTTGCGTGCCGGTCCTTGTGGCTGCCGCAGGGATTGAGGCTGTTGTTGAGGTGCACGGCGTGCAGGCGCCTGAGCCCGATCACGCGGTCAAACTCCGCAAGCACGCCGTCAAGGTCGCCGGCGATGTCATACCCCGCGTCCCAGACGTGGCACGTGTCGAGGCACACGCCGACGTGCTCCTGCAGCTGCACGCGGTCGATGATGGCGCGCAGCTGCTCAAAGCGGCCGCCGACCTCGCTGCCTTTTCCGGCCATGGTCTCGAGTAGGACGGTCGTGGTCATGCCGGGGAAGAGGACCTCATTGAGCAGCGCGGCGATCTTCTCAATGCCCGCGTCGATGCCCTGCCCGACGTGGCTGCCGGGGTGAAAGTTATAGAGCTGTCCGGGTGTGTGCTCCATGCGCTGCAGGTCGTCGGAAAAGGCCATGCGCGCAAACTCTGCCACGTTCGGCTTGACCGCGCAGGGGTTGAGCGTGTAGGGCGCGTGCGCGACCAGCCGGTCGATGCCCGCGCGGGCGCACTCGGCGTGAAAGGCCGCGATGTCCGTTTCCTCAATGGCCTTGGCGCTGCCGCCGCGGGGATTGCGCGTGAAGAACGCAAACGTATTTGCGCCCAGCGCCTCCGCGCGCTTTGCCATGGCGAGATACCCGCCTGCGGAGGAAATGTGACAGCCGATTCGGAACATACGATCACCTCAAAGAATGGATGCCCCCATCATAGCACACCGCGCGGCGGCTGCCAAGCTTGCCACCGCGCCGCGGATGGTGTATGCTGTCCCCAAGGGGGGATAGGCCATGCAGCCGTATGAACTCATTCGCTCCGGCCGCCGCACGCTGGCGCTTGAGCTGCGCGGCGGGCGCGTGATCGTGCGCGCGCCATACCGGACATCCCAGGCAACGATTGACCGCTTTGTCGCGGCGCACGCCGACTGGATCGCACGCGGACTGGCCAAACAGGAGGCCCGCGCCGCCGCGCACCCGGAGCCGACGGACGCCGAGCGGGTGGCCTACATCCGGCAGGCGAAAGCCTGCCTGCCGCAGCGCGTGGCGTACTATTCCGAGTGGATGGGCCTCTACCCGACGCAGGTGCGCATCACGGGCGCGCGCACGCGCTTTGGCAGCTGCAGCTCGCAGGGGCACATCTGCTTTTCGTGGCGGCTGATGCAGTACCCACCGGAGGCGATCGACTACGTCGTCGTGCACGAGCTGGCGCACCTGCGCTACATGAACCACGGCGCGGAATTTTACGCGCTCATCGCGCGCTATCTGCCGGACTGGAAGACCCGCCGCGCCCTGCTGCGGGCATGAAAATGCACACCGGAGGACGGGCTGTCCTCCGGTGCTTCTTGTTTGGAATTGACTTTTCGCATCCGCTGCGTGTAAACTATAAATTCAGGAATCAAGGAGGAATGTACCATGAAGCAGGCGATCGCGCTGGCCGGCGGCGGCACGAAGGGCGCATATCAGGTCGGCGCGTGGAAGGCGATGCGGGAGCTGGGCATCCCGTTTGACATCGTCACGGGCACGTCCATCGGCTCGGTCACGGCGGCACTGATGGTGCAGGACGATTTTGACCGCGCGTGGGAGCTCTGGACGCACATCACGGAAGAGCAGATCATGCTCGAGCGCGACGACGCCACGCCGCACGAAAAGCGCGAGCTGGCGGCGCTGGCCGAGCACCCGGAGCAGCTCGTCGCGCGCGTCAGGGACTGGGCGGATCTCAACCGCCGCACGGCGGACATCACGCCCTACCGCGCGCTCGTGCACCAATATCTCGACGAGGCGCGCTTTTTCGCCTCGCCGGTGGATTTCGGACTCATGACGGCGCGCTTCCCGTCGTTCCAGCCGGTCGAGGTGCGCAAGCAGGACATTGCGCCCGGCTACCTGCCGCAGTGGATCCTCGCGTCGTCGGCGTGCTTTCCGATGTTCCCGATGTGCGAGATCGACGGGCAGAATTATCTCGACGGCGCGTACTCGGACAATCTGCCGATCAGCACGGCGTTTCGCCTCGGCGCTGACCGCGTCATCGCCATCGGCCTCAAGCCGGAGACACCGGAGAAAAAATACACCAACCACCCGCTCGTGACCTATATCGCCCCGGCGGAGCCGCTGGGCAAGCTGCTGGAGTTTGACCCCGACGCGCTGCGCCGCAGCATTGCCCTTGGCTATACGGACACGCTGCGTGTGCTCGGCAGCCATATCGGCCATACCTACACGTTCGAGCCCGATGGGCAGACGCTGCTCGAGGGCGTCGCGCGCGACTATCTGCTGTGGCTGCTGCGCCGGGAGCTGACGCCGCCGGACTCCATGCTGGACTTTTTCCGCAGCGACACGCCGCTGACCGACCGCATCCTCGGCGATCAGCGCAGCGGCCTGATGGACTGCGCGCTCGCGGGCGTGGAGTGCGTGCTGGAGGCATATACCTACCCGCGCGGGGAGATCTACGACCTAAAACTCCTGCTGCCGGAGCTGGCCATGCGTCTGGCGGAGGACGAGGACACCCCGGCACTCGAGCGCGCGCACGCGCTGTGCGCGTCGCTGGGCGGCGAGCATTTCTTCACGCAGCTGGCCCCGCTCACGCCGCGCTACGACGTCAGGGACGTCTTCCTCGCCACGCTCACGCTCTATCTGCGTGAACAGACGGCCTGACGGGTAGGTTTTTGTTGCACTCTCGGGAAAAATCGGGTATACTATCTAAGTTTGATATTCGAAAGGACAACAGAGGAGCGGACTATGGATCTGAAACAGGAAATCGAGCGCCGCCGGACCTTTGCGATCATCTCGCACCCGGACGCCGGCAAGACGACGCTCACGGAAAAGCTGCTGCTGTACGGCGGGGCCATCCAGCTCGCCGGCTCGGTCAAGGGCAAGGCGACCGCGCGCCACGCGGTCTCGGACTGGATGGAGCTCGAAAAGCAGCGCGGCATCTCCATCACGTCGTCGGTCATGCAGTTTGAATACGAGGGCTATTGCATCAACATCCTCGACACCCCGGGCCACCAGGACTTTTCGGAGGACACGTACCGCACGCTCATGGCAGCGGACAGCGCCGTCATGGTCATCGACGCGGCCAAGGGCATCGAGCCGCAGACGCGCAAGCTCTTCAAGATCTGCGCCATGCGCCACATCCCAATCTTCACATTCATCAACAAGCTCGACCGCGAGGCCCGCGATCCGTTCGAGCTCATGGAGCAGCTGGAAAATGAGTTCGGCATCGGCACCTATCCGGTCAACTGGCCCATCGGCTGCGGGCACGATTTCAAGGGCGTGTTCGACCGCGACCGCCGCGAGATCCTCGCGTTTCAGGAGTTTCACCGCGGGCAGAACAAGATCCGCCCCATCGAGTGCGAGCTCACGGATGTTGACCGGCTCGACGAGCTGATCGGTCCGCGCCAGCGTGAAAAGCTGACCGAGGACATCGAACTGCTCGACGGCGCGGGCTACGCCTTCGATCTCGACGAGGTGCGCGCCGGCCGGCTCAGTCCGGTGTTTTTCGGCTCTGCGCTGACGAATTTCGGCGTCGAGCCGTTTCTGGAAAACTTCCTGCACATGACGATGCCGCCGCTGCCGCGCACGACGGCTGACGGCGTGGTCGACCCGATGCAGCCGGCGTTTTCCGCATTCGTGTTCAAAATTCAGGCGAACATGAATAAGGCCCACCGCGACCGCATCGCCTTCATGCGCATCTGCTCGGGCAAGTTCGAGCGCGACCATGAGTACCTGCACGTGCAGGGCGGCAAGACGCTCAAGCTTGCGCAGCCGCAGCAGCTCATGGCGCAGGAGCGCGCGATCATCAATGAGGCCTACGCCGGCGACATCATCGGTGTGTTCGACCCTGGCATCTTCTCCATCGGCGACACGATCTGCGACCCGAAGCTGCGCGTGCGCTTCGAGGGCATCCCCACGTTTGCGCCGGAGCATTTTTCCGTCATCTCGCAGGTGGACACCATGAAACGCAAGCAGTTTGTCAAGGGTGTCACCCAGATCGCGCAGGAGGGCGCCATCCAGATCTTCCACGAGCCGAACAGCGGCATGGAGGAGGTCATCGTCGGCGCGGTCGGCGTGCTGCAGTTCGAGGTGCTGGAGTACCGCCTCAAGAACGAGTACAACATCGACATCCGCCGCCGCGACCTGTCGTATTCCTATATCCGCTGGATCACGAGCGAGGGCACCGACCCCACGGCGCTCAACCTCGCCTCGGATACGAAGTGGGTGCAGGACTTCCGCGGCCACAACCTGCTCATTTTCAACAATGAGTGGAGCATCCGCTGGGCGGAGCAGAAAAACCCCGGCCTGACGCTGGCGGAGTTCAGCACGAATCAGGACGACGAGGCATAAGATCACACAGGGCCATCCGGACGGATGGCCCTGTTTTTTCGCGGTGCATCGCGTTTCCCTGAATGCGTAAAAATCCCCCGGCACGGGCTCACTCCGCGCCGGGGGAACCTTGTCTCCGCAAAGTTTTCTGTCCGCCGCCAGGATGTGACGGCTTTTTTCGCGGCGGCTGTGTATACTGGTGTCAAACGAAAGCAAAGGAGGATGGATCGGTGAAGAAGCTCCGCTTTGTGATCTTTGTCATGCTCATCATGTTGCTGCTGTGTTCGGCTGCGCGTGCGGTCCGGCCGGCGCCGGAGGCGCTGCCCGGACAAATACAAAAAACCTCCTGCACAGCAGGAGGTTTTCCATATGTATCGATTATCGATGCTCAGAACAGATCCTCGACCACTTTCTCGGGCGGGACTTCCAGCAGCGCCGGGTTGTGCATATACATCTTCATATACTTGAATGAGGAGGCGTAATAGTACCCGTCGCACACGCGCTCGTCCATGACGGCCATGAAGTCGATGTACTTGCGCTCGACCGGCTTGCCCTCGCGGTCGAGTTCGACCGCCTTGCGCTTGGCGCCGAAGGCGATGAACATCGGCAGGTTGCCGAAGTTGTACAGGTGGTGATAGATCGGCGGGATGCCGAGCGAGCCCATGTCGGTGATGATCATTGAGCCATGGAAGGGGCTGGCGTCGAGCAGCTTCTGCGGGATGATGCCGAAGTAATCCATCACGCGCAGGCAGCCGATGGCGAAGCGCAGCAGGAAACGCGGCAGCTTCAGCAGTGCGCCGGCGACCTGCTCGGTGTTGTTGTCCTCGCCGCCGAACTTGATCTCGTCGATCTTCTCGTTCATCTTGCGGTAGACGTCGAAGATCGTGTCCGTCGGGGCAAAGACGGCCTTGATGGTCGTCTCGTTCGAGGTGGTGGACATGCTGCGGCGCACGGTCAGCACGACCTCGATGTTGTTGCGTGCATAGATGCGCCGGCCGGCCACGAAGCGGTTGATGCCGGGGCGGAGGGAGACCATGCGGATGTAGGCCGCGATGAACAGGTGCAGGTAGCCGAGACCCTTGTAGCCCTCGAGGCGCTTCTGCCGCAGCCAGCGGTCGGTGTTCGTGATCTCGATGCAGTCCTCAAACTGATTGCAGGCGTCGTTCTTCGTGGGCATGATGTAGGGCATGAACTTGTAAAACGGCGCGAGAGACTGGATCAGGCGGCCGTCCTTACGGTCACCGAAACGGCGTTTGCTCTCCATGTGAAAGTACCTCCGAATATGCGAATATAGTTCAAACTTTTTAACTTTAGCAGAAACATTATAGGCTATTTCCGGCACAATAGCAAGGGAAAAAACATTTTAAATGTTGAAATCGCGTATTTTCCAACATTTTGTTCATTTTTATACCGGATTCGTACCAGGAATCCCGAACGATTCCATCGCGAGAAATCATGCAAATATAATAACGTTAAATTTTCGTCAATGACGTGAAAAACGTAGCAAGGTTCAATAGTTTTTTAACATATAGGTGTTTGAATTTTGACAGGCAATTTTGGGCAATTTCACTTGATTAACGGCTGCGAATAAGGTAAAATACCTACATTATGTAGAAACAGTTCGTGAAAGCGGGCGTTGCGCGGCATAATAACAGTTTGATTCGTAGGGAGGTGTACAGATGTCATTTGAGGCGATAACAACGATCAGTGACGCAGAAAACCGGGCCAGGCAGATCAAAGCCGACGCGCAGGCAGCCGCTGCGGCGGCAGTGGAAGCGGCCCAGGCCGAGGGGAAGGCAGCAATAGAGGCTGCTGTCGGCAAGGCGCAGCAGGAACTGCAGACGCTGCGGGCCAAATCGGATGAAAAGGCGAAGGCGGATGCGGAAACGCTGGCGGCGGAGATCAAGAACAAGGAAGCTGCCATGCGCATCAAGGCCAAGACCAATCTGGATCGGGCTGCATCACTCATCGTGGAAAGGATTGTGAACGGCTGATGGCCATTGTACACATGAAAAAGCTGCGGCTCATGGTCGTTCGCCGGCAGAAAGATGGGCTGCTCCGGGATCTGATGCTGCTTGGCTGCGTGCAGATCTCGGAACCGGACGCGCTGCTTGCGGATACGGAGGCTGCCGCAGTCCTGCGTCAGGAGAGCGGCAATGTGACGGAGGTGCGCAGTGAACTCACGCGCCTGACCGCCGCACTCAAGCTGCTCGACAAGTATGCGCCGGTCAAGTCCAAGCTGCTCAGCTCCCGGCCGGAGGTCACGGAGGCTGATTTTCTGGATGACGGTGCATACCGCCAGGAGCTCGATGCAGTTGCACAGCTCGAGGATCTGGAAGCGGCCGTGCGCCGCTACAACGGCGAGGAGGCCAAGCTCCGCGGCAATATCGAGGCCCTGCGCCCGTGGCAGACGCTGGATCTGCCGCTGGATTTGGGCGAGACCGTAAGGACCCGCATTTCTCTCGGCATGCTGCCCGCAGCGGTGGATCTTGCCGAGGCCGCCAAAGCGCTGGCGGACGCTGCGCCGGAGTCGCAGTTGTATGAGATCTCTTCGGATAAGGAACAGCACTATGTGCTGCTCATTTGCCTGAAAGAGGAGCTGACGGAAGCCATCACGGCGCTGCGCGCGTCCGGCTTCACGCTGGCAAACCTCAGCGGCACGCCGGGCACGGCAAAGCAGAACATCGAGGATGCGCAGCAGCAGATCGCGGACATCATCCGCAAGCGCGAGCAGGCGGAGACGGATATCGCCGCCTTTGCCCCGCATCGGGATGCGTTCAAGCTCTGCATCGACCGCGCGAGCGTATTTCTGCCGCTACTCCGGATGCGGAGTGATCGGTGTTTTTATACCAGTTGTCTTCCGTGTCGGCTTCGAGCCAGGCAAAAGTGCGGTTACCGTATCCTACGCCGGCATAGCCGTAAAGTGGTTTAGCCAGACGGCGCATATATCCGGCTGTAATGCAGAGGTAGGATTTCTCTGTTCTTCCCGGTTCGTAGATGATGGAGGCGCCTTCGGTGGTCTTTTGGTTATCGTCACATTCACCTACGGTTTTGATCGAGTTGAAGTCACTCCTGAAAGCGGCATAGAATCCGTTGGTGCGTGTAAAACCGATCATGCCGCCGAAGGAGGTTTGCCCGCCACCGCCAAATCCTGCCTGTACCATAATGAGCGTGTTCATCGGAACTTTCGGTTTGATGGTGGATATCATGTGGAAGGTAGGGCGTACGGTTTCTCCGGCGGTTACATTCAGCACGGTGTCTATCGGGAAGTATGTTTGTTTCTCGATACGCACTTTATATTCCTTGATCCCCATGCGGTCACTGCGGTAGGGAGTTTTTCCTACCCGTACGCTGTCGATGTATACGTCGGCATCCTGCTCGGGTGCCCGCGAGCGAGGTGAGCCAGCAGATCTCCACCGCCGGCAAGGAAGCCAG
>OHAJ01003007.1_pt1 | contig 11027 bp, 5 predicted proteins | sample 1577101 | NCBI WGS metagenome assembly OHAJ01 (sample SAMEA3541531, study PRJEB24748) | human gut metagenome | biome: human gut; feature: human-associated habitat; material: faeces | place: China | collected 2012 | reverse complement strand
TCTGCACAAACCCCCATGATAGTGCTATAATGATACAAAATTGTATGTCGGAACAGCATACGTTTTCTAATGGTGAGCCAGCCGGAGCGATTCCTCGCGGCGTTCGGATCATCCGGCGCCGATTCCGTTTCATTTCTCCGGCTTCAGGAATTTTTCCGCATAGTGATCGAACAGCTCCGGGTGCACCAAGACCAACTCTGCGTGGGCCATTTTGGGAATTCCGTGGACTCGAATCTGCGGAAAATAATGCTTCATAAACCGAATATTGTACCTACGGTCTTTCTTTTCATCGCAGCCGTACCAATAGGTGATTTTTGTGCCGCATTCGGCAGGCACTTTCGGCAGAGCGTAATTGTTGGCAGACCAGAATATGTTCCGGATCGTCCGGTTCGAGAAGGTTTTGAGGTACCGCTCCATCGCATTATACTCTTTCCTGCTGTCATGCCCCGGCGGAGTAAACCGTTCCGGCGGAAATGCCGCTTCCAGCACCTCACGGTTGCTTGCCACCGTTCTGAAGGACAACACATCCCGCGCCAGCAGCAGCTTTCGCACCAGAAACGGCAGGCGATAGGGAGTCATACCGCCGTCAATGATTGCCCGGCCAACGGAAATTTCCCCCAAGGCCAGCAAACGGGTCAGACACGCACCGCCCAGAGAGCAGCCGTAGGCAGCATCCAAATGGGAAATGCCGTGGACATTCAGATATTGGGTCACCTCGTCCACAGTCTGCTCCACGGAAGTAAAGTCTCCCGGATATTCCGGCTGGTGACCGTCGAACACCACCTGAAAAATATGCCACCTTTGGGACAGGACCGCAATGGTGTCCGCAAATGCCCATACGGGCTCTGCTGTGCAGGGAAAAAACAGCAGCGTTTCTCTATGCTCCCGTCCGCACTCCAAAATTTGCACCGTTTACTCCTCCTTCTTCACATATTCCGCATATGACCCGGCATTCCGATCCCGGAGGCCCTTGTGTTCTTGCATCGCTGTCATCCTCTTTCGCGGTTAGATTGGTCTAACCATAACCCGTGAATTCACGTGATTAGAGATGTCTAACTACAGTACCTTGAAAAAGCCGCATTTCTGCGGCCTTTCGGCTTATTCAAATAGCTCCCTGCAAGCACCGTACACCAGTGCTTCCAGCACCTGCGGATACAATTCTCCGATCTGCTCCTTATGGGAAACTGTGAGGATCAGTCCCCGCACCGTCGCAGCGGCCAAAGAAGCGCCGCGCCTTGGCATCAAATCATATTTTTCCAAGAGCTGACGAATGTGCGTTTCGTCATCGTGGTAATGTTCCTCTTTGACGCCCTCCGGCAATCTCTGTAAAAGCAACTTGGCGTCATGTTCAATGAAAGCCATGTCGCCAGTATCAGACAGCCTCCGGCAGACGGCCAAAACCGCCTCTGCCGCGCGCTCCGAGGTTGGCAGGCCGCCATTTCTGCGCAACGCCTGGTCAGCCACCCCGTAAAGCTCGGAGTGGATACTTTCCAGAACCGCGAAGAAGGCCATCTCCTTGGATTCGTAGAATTTATAAAACGAGCCTTTTGCGATACCGATCGCCTTTGTCAGTTGATCCACTGAGGTTTTCTTCATCCCTAGCGTGACGGCGCAGCGTCTTGTTTCCTTCAGCAGCGCCTTGTGAAGTTGTTCTGTTTCATAGTCGGTAAAAGCCAAGCTCGTTCACCATCCAAATGACCATTTTGGTTCTTCTGGTCATATTATACCGTGTTTTTTCTGCTTTGCAAGGGGTGTGGAGAAAAGCATACGCATTTTAACAAAAAATTATTTTCCCTTAACACATTATTTCATGAAGGCGCTCCTCTTCCTTTGGCAAAGAACTGCACCCCCCCTAAAATCAAAAATGCACCCCCCTCCAAACCGTAATTGCATCCCCTTAACGGGTTTCTATCAAAATTAGAGTCATTTGCCACGAAGTGCGGTAGTCCATGATACAATGGGCTACCGTACTTTTTTATTTTCCTATTAAAAAAACGCCGTGATACGGGAAAAATCCAGACAAGGGGGTGCAAAAGCCCGGCCGGTCTGGATTTTTCTTTATTCGGAGAACTTCTTTCCTCAAGCCGCTCTTGCACCCCCTAATGAGAAAAATCAAAATGTTCTATCGGCTTTGACTAATCATCATTACCATGCTTTAGCCTGTTATTTCGTTTTGCAGAGTAATGCGTATCAGAAAGAATGTGTCAGCATTTTGAAAATACACATCGCCGTTATAGTCCTTCAATTTCCGGCAAGCGGAAAGAGCATCAACGGTATTTCTGCCAAGTCGGCTGGAGCTTTTACTACCCCTGTCCGTCTCCGGCAGACGCCCCCGCCTCCATACGCCCTTGGTTAGCCCTCACTAACCCTTTATATAGCCCATTTCCCGGACATTTCTCATCTTTGTCCTCCTGTCACGCACATTCCTCTTCGTGCAGTAAGTCATTCGGTGAATCGATTCGGTATTCCATTTTTGAAAAAACTGTTAAATTCGGCAAAAATATTCCTGCACAAGAGAAAATTTTCAACGAAAATTTCGTCAAAATATATTTCTCAAGAATTGCAATCTCTTCCAAATCGTGCTATGATTGGCAAAACCATACTTGCTCGGTATGCAGCAGGGCAGCCGCTTCCGGCACACCGTATGGTCAATTCTAACCGGCTGACGCCGGGGAAAGAGAGAGTGCGCTTATGAAACACGCCAAGCCCATCAAGCGGGCATTGTCCGTGCTGCTGGCTCTGGTTCTGAGCCTGAGTCTGGTCACGCCCACCTGGGCCGCCGCCAAGACGCCTGCCAGCGGCACCGGCAACGGCCTCACCTGGGAAAAGATCGACAACCGTTCCACCGATCTGCGTTTGGACAAGAACAACGCCGAGAAGGTGGCGCAAGACACTCCGGAATATGCAGACACCGACGTAGTCCGTGTCTCCATCGTTCTGAAAGATGCCTCCACGCTGGCGAAGGGTTACTCCAGCGAGGATATCGCTACCAATTCTGCGGCTATGAAGTACCGCCAGAAGCTGGAGACCAAGCAGGAGAAGATGGCTAAGACCATCTCCAGAAAGGCTCTGGGCGGCGAGGCTCTGGACGTGGTCTGGAACCTGACTCTGGCGGCCAACATCATCTCCGCCAATGTGGAATACGGCCAGATCGAAAAGATCGAGAAGATCTCCGGCGTCGAGGCCGTGCTCATTGAGACCCGCTACGAGCCCTGCGTGGTGAAGGACAATGAGACCACCGATCCCAACATGGCTACCTCCGGCAGCATGATCGGCTCCCATGTGGCTTGGGCGGACGGTTATACCGGCGCCGGCTCCAAGGTGGCCATCATCGATACCGGTGCTGACACCGACCATCCCTCTCTGGATCCCGATGCCTTCACCTATGCCGTGAAGGACAGCGGCGCCACGCTGATGACCGCTGCTGATCTGACGGATACCGTTCTGGAGCAGCTGAACGCCTCCAAGAAGATGCCCGGTGTCACCGCCGACCAGCTGTACGTCAACGCCAAGATCCCCTACGGCTTCAACTACGTGGATGACGATCTGGATATCACCCACGCCAACGACAAGCAAGGCGACCATGGCTCCCACGTCACCGGCATTGCCGCCGGCAACCGCTATATCAAGAACGAGGACGGCTCCTTCTCCCCCGCTCTGGATACCGCCCTGACGCAGGGTGTGGCTCCGGATGCTCAGGTGTTCGTTATGAAGGTATTCGGCACCAACGGCGGCGCTCGTGACTCCGACTATATGGTCGCCATCGAGGACGCCATCCTGCTGGGTGCTGATTCCGTGAACCTGTCTCTGGGCAGCAGCAACCCCGGTACCTCCCGCAACTCCTATGCTGCCTATCAGGCCATCATGGAGAACATCACCAATAGCGGCACCGTGGTGTCCATCTCCGCCGGTAACTCCGGCAACTGGTTCGAGAACACTGCCAACCAGTATCCCTATGCCGAGAGCAACAGCTGGACCACCACCGGCTCCCCCGGCTCCTACACCAACTCTCTGGGCGTTGCCTCCGTAGATAACGTGGGCGGCACCGGTGATTACGTGGAAGTGGCCGGCAAGAAGCTTTTCTACACCGACAGCACCAGCGCTCCCATCCAGGCTCTGACGACTCTGGCCGGTGAGCAGCAGTTCGTGTATGTGGACACCGCCGGTAATGCCGAGGATTTTGCCGCCGTAAAGGATATCCTCACCGGTAAGATCGCCATCTGCAACCGTGGCTCCATCGCCTTTACCGATAAGGGCAACAACGCCATCTCCAACGGTGCCATTGCCCTGATCGTGGCCAACAACGAGGCCGGCACCATCAGCATGGCTACCGATGGCTATAACTACACGGCCCCCTATGTCTCCATGCTGCAGGCCGACGGCGAGTACATCAAGGCCAGCTCCGAGAAGCACACCACCGATTCCGGTCTTGTGTACTACACCGGCACCATGACCGTGGGCGCTTCCGCCGCTGTCAACCACGCCTCCGCCGACTACTACACTATGAGCAGCTTCTCCAGCTGGGGCGTTCCCGGTTCTCTGGAGATGAAGCCCGAGATCACCGCCCCTGGCGGCAACATCTACTCCCTGAAGGACGGCGGTACCTATCAGAATATGTCCGGTACTTCCATGGCCGCTCCTCAGATCACCGGTATGGCCGCTCTGGTGGCTCAGTACATCCGTGAGAATGATCTCACCGAGCAGACCGGTCTCACCGCCCGTCAGCTGGCTCAGTCCCTGCTGATGTCCACCGCCGAGCCCATGGTGGAGGATTACGGTAAGGACGGCGACGGCTACTATCCCGTGCTGCGTCAGGGTGCCGGTCTGGCCAACGTGGCCAATGCCGTTACCTCCGGCACCTACATCCTGATGGATGAGGGCGCCAACGCCGGCGCTGCCGACGGCAAGGTCAAGGTAGAGCTGGGCGACGATCCCGCCCGCACCGGCAAGTACTCCTTCGGCTTCACCATCCACAATCTGGAGGACGAGGCTGCTTACTTCGACCTGAGCGCCGACTTCTTCACGCAGAGTCTGATGTCCTCCGATGGTGTGAACTTCGAGGACACCTGGACCGACCCCGTGGCCTCCAACGTCAAGTGGACCGTGGACGGCGAATACGCTGCTTTCCTGAACGATACACTGAAAGATTGTGACTTTAACGGCGACGGTAAGGTCGATGCCGATGACGGTCAGGCTCTGCTGGACTATGTCACCGGCGTGCGTGCCGACATCGAGCATAAGGACGCCGCTGACTTCGACAACGACAACGGCATCGACACCTACGATGCTTACCTGTTCTTCAAGGAATTGGGTACTGCTCCCGTGGTGATCCCCGCCGGCGGCAGCCTGCACGTCACCGCCGATGTGACTCTGCTGGGTCTGGATGCCTACGATAAGGCCAGCGACAACACCGGCACCTATGTGGAGGGCTATGTGTTCGCCAACGAGGCCGCCACCGCCGAGGGTGAGCAGGGCGACAGCCACTCCATCCCCGTGTTGGGCTACTATGGCAGCTGGACCGACTCCTCCATGTTCGATATCGGCAGCTATATCGCCTATGCCAACGGTCTGGAGACCCGCGCCCCCTATATGTATGCCTATAATGGTGACAATTCCGTAAACAATCAGGCCCTGACCATCAAGGCCGTAGGCGAAACGAAAGGCTACTACTTCGGCGGCAACCCCTTCGGTCTGGACGAGTTCTATGATGCCGCCCGTGATGCCATCAATCCGGAGATCAACAACTTCTACAAGATGACCTTCACCGCCATCCGCAACGCCGCCGCTTCCCGCCTGACCATCACCGACAGCAACGGCAAGGTTCTCTCCAGCAGCGATCTGGGAGAGGTCTCCTCCGCCTTCTACTCCAGCAGCGACGCCACTTGGAGCATGACCCGGTACACCCTGAACATGGGCAATACCCCCAACACAGCTGACGGCACCTACCTGAATGTGGACCTGACTCTGGCCCCTGAGTACTACGCCAGCTACGACAAGGACGGCAACGTCACCGTGGATTGGGATGCTCTGTCCGACGGCGCTACCATGCACTATGGCATGGTCGTGGATAAGACGGCTCCCACCGTCTCCAACGTGAATCTGGGTACCGACGCCGAGGGCAACAAGGTCCTGACCTTCACCGCCGGCGACGACCAGTATATGTCCGCCGTGGCCCTGCTGGACTACGACAAGGGCAGCGTCGTCAGCAAAGCGGCCGGTTCTCCCGAGGGCGCTGCCAAGGGTGCCAGCCAGAACTTCACCCTGTCTCTGAACGATTCCAAGGCCACTCACCTCCTGTTGCAGGTATATGACTACGCCGAGAACTATGTCACCTACAAGCTGAACCTGAACCCCGATGAGCTGGCCGGTGATGTCACCGTGAAGCTCAACACCGAGGCCCTGACCCTCTTCAAGGGCAACGTCGCCAAGCTCACCGCCAGCGTGGAGCCCTTCGGCGTACAGCCCGACACCGTGACCTGGTCCTCCGACAACACCGACGTGGCCACCGTCAGCGACAATGGTCTCGTCACCGCTGTGGGCAAGGGTACTGCCAACATCACTGCCACCTCCGTGAAGGATCCCTCCGTCAGCGCCACCTGCGTGGTCACAGTCAAGGCGGTGGAGGTCACCCTGAACGGCGCTCTGCAGGATGCCAAGGGCAAGGCTGAACTCTTCACCTGGGATCTGGGCAACGATGCCACTTGGACCGCCGGCCCCGAGCTGGAAGCCGGTTCCGTGAGTGCCACCACGCTGGATGATGACAACAACACCCTGCTGCTGTTGGATGGCGACAGCTACAACATGCACGAGGTGGATCTGGCCACCGGCAAGAACCTGCACACTTGGAACGGTATCGACGGCGGCAACGGCAGCAATCTCCCCCTGTTCGATATCGCTCACAGCTACCTGTACTCCGGCGAGAAGAACGGCAGCAACATGGTTTGGATCTACGGCTACTATCTCTCCACCCTGCAGCATCCCGACGAGCTGAGCAGCAGTGCTTACAGCTTCCAGCAGACACTGGCCACGCAGGACGCCAACTTCTTCACCGCCATTACCAACATAGGTGCTTTCAATGTGAATATCAGTGGCACTCAGGCTCCTGCCGATTGCTATCTGGCACTGGACGATGCCGGCAACATCTGGACGCTGGGATATGTCTACTACAACAATACGGTCGAGCTGTACACTCTGGACGATGTGGAAAAGACCACTCTGCCTGAGCTGAGCTATCCCGGCTTCGACCAGTACGATTCCTCCATGTCCTCTCTGGTCTATGCCGAGGAGGAGAGCGGCGACGTGCTGTATCTGTCCTACTTCAACGGCGAGACCAACGACATCTATCGTCTGGCCTATTCCACCGACGACGGCGACACCCATTACTGGGATGCCAGTCTGTTGGGCGACGTGGGCAGCGAGGTGTGGCCTGCCACTCTGTACTCCGCTGTTCCCGCCGCCTCCGGTGAGGCCGGCAACAACGCTGTCACCGTGAAGAGCGCTCTGGGCGATGTGACTCTGGATGCCGCCTCCGCTATGGCGGAGACGCAGGCCAAGGCCCTGACTCCCGCCTCCGTCACCGGCAGCCTGAACACTGCCAACGACGCGGGTACCGGCGCCGTCAAGCCCGCCGATGCCGAGACCACGACCCCCGTTTCCTCCATCGCTGTCTCCGAGGATGAAAAGACCGTTACCGTCACCGTGGTTCCCAAGAACGACGATATCACCACCAACGGCCTCTTCACCGTGGACTATGACGCCAGCGTCCTGACTCTGGCCGACGTCACCTTCGCCTCTCAGTACTCCTCTCACAAGGATGCCGACGGCAAGGTCACGCTGGGCTATGTGGATGTGGACGGGCTGAAGGCCGGTACCGCTGTGGCGACCCTGACCTTCACCGTCAGCGATCCCACCGCCGTGGATACCTCCACCGCCGTCACCGTCCACCAGACGGAGATCAACGATCAGACTGTGGACGTCACCGAGGATCTCACCGCTGACCTCCATCAGGACACCAAGGTCGTGAACGCCAAGCCCGCCACCTGTACCGAGGACGGCTACACCGGTGATACGGTCTGCGCCGCCTGCGGTAAGGTCCTGGCTAAGGGCGAGGTCATCAAGGCTCTGGGCCACGACTACAAGGATGGCACCTGCACTCGCTGCGGCGATAAGCAGCCCGGCGTCAACACCGGCGACAACAGCACCATGACCATGTGGACCATGTCCGCTGTGATGGCTCTGGCCGGCGCCGCCGTACTGGTCCTGCGCAGCCGCAAGGAGAAGTACGAGGGCTAACCCCTAAGTCTCCGCAGTATCATCTGCCATAAGATCAGCCCTCCGGCGAAAGCCGGAGGGCTGTCTTTCATGTATCCGCAGTACCATCGCCGGCAGGCGTGTTTGCCCTGATCCATCGATGGTACTCCACACACAAAGGCAGTGGGCAAAAGCCCGCTGCCTTTTCTCATTTTTCAGTTCAAAGCTCCCAGCCCATCAAAACACCGCCACGATGCCGCTGACATCGTCGCCGGGCTTCAGCCGGGGATAGCGGTTGCAGCGGCTGTCCGCCGCCTCCCGCTGCCGCAGCTGCTGATACAGCTCCTGCAAGCACGGCTCCTCCGCTCCCAGCAGAGCCTCCCGCTGGCCGGAAAAGCCGTCGGAGAACAGCACCACTCGGGAGAGTTCTTCCCTCCGGTACACCCGATGACTGCCGTGCCGGGCCGCCTCCGGGGCGAAGCCTGCGATCCAGTAGCCTCCCGGCCGGTTCATCATCCGCCGGTGCCGCAGCAGCATCTCTCGCACCTCCGGCAGCTGCCGTGCCTCGATGACGTCGATACCTCGCTCCCGGTGCAGACGGCACATCTCCGCCACCACAGCGCCGTCCAGACGGCTCACCGCCTCCTGGGACACCAGCTCTGGCCCACGCCCGTCCCGGAAGCGTACACCGGCGGCGCAGTCCCCCAGCACGAATACCTCCACCTGCTCCCCCTTCTCCCGGAGGATCGCCAGCGCCGCCGAGACACCCTCCGTCTCCGGCAGAACACCGCATCGCCGCCGAAGGGTCTCAATGCCCGCCGCCACCATGTGGGGCAGATCCTCCCCCTCTGCACCGACCACGGCATCCGCCAACAGGCGGACGTATTCCCGCACCTCCGGCACACGGGGATCCTTCACCAGCGGTGTGGAGCCGTCCACCACCATGGCGATGTTCTCTCCCAGCCGGATATAGTCCTGATTCTCCGCTGCGCCGGGGCAGCAGAGTTGCTGTGTGATGTTCATGCCTTCTCCTTCCGTTCCGCCAGCAGTGTCCGGACGATGCGCTCCAGATAGTCGCCCCCCGGCTCCGTAGCATCTACATACTGCATCCCGCCCAGGCTCAGCTCCATGCCCGGCGTCAGTTCCACATCATCCAGATTCACCCGCAGGATAGGCTTGCCGCAGTGCAGGGCATAGTTGATCTCATTGCGGACAAAGCCCGGCTGGATAGACTCATGGGAGGCAAACAGCAGTACCTGCCACGAATCCCGTATCTTCTCTGCGATGAACTCCCGAAAATCGCTGCCGGCCTCGATGCCGTCGTCGTACCACAGCCGGATGCCCCGCTGCATCAGCTGCTCCACTATGGGGTACACCCGGTCGCTGTTGATGTGGGCATAGCTGACGAAGCAGTAAGGCTCTGCACCCTCATAGGCCTTCGGCCCCCGCCCCGGCACAAAGGTCTTGAGCTTAGGCAAGGACGGCACAGATCTGCGCAGCTTCTCCATCTCTCCCTGAAAGTACTCCCTCTGCTCCTGCAGCAGGATCACCGTCTCGCAGTGGCGATAGTCCAGCAGCCGCAGGGCGTAGTCCTTCCGGGCGGAGCTCTCCGTGGCAACGGCCTTGTTGATAAGGCTGTACGCCTCGGCGTAACGCCCCCGCTGGGCCACCACACGGGCCTTGGTGCAGTAGAACTTGGCATAGGCCGGGTCCAGCCGGATGGCATCCTCCACCGCTCGCTCCACGTCGTCGTAGTACTCTCTGCGTACCTGTTCCCGCATCTCTCCCCGGCTCTTTTCGCAGGTGTAGACGAACAGATGGGCGAACAGATGCAGATACCCTGCATTGTCCCGGTGCTGCCGTGCGTCCTCACGGGCCAGCTCCAGCAGCTCCAGCGCATCGAAGAAGGTCTCCGCCTCCAGCTGGAACAAAATCAGCAGATGGTGATAGGAGGGGTGTCCCGCAAAGCGTGGATTCTCCTCGAACAGCGCCTGCAGCTGCTGATAGTCCTTCCGATTGCGGTAGATGATGGTCAGGGCATAGAAGGCCCGGTAGGCCAGATCCTCCTCCCCCTCCGCCACCAGCTGCCGCAGCTGCTGCACCAGCTGGGCGTCCATATGCCGGGTGCAGAAGGCGGACAGATCTGCCTCAAACTCCCGTGAGCATTCCTCCTCATGGGCCGTCAGTGCGCTTATCAGCTCCTGCATGGCGCTCCCCCTCTCGCAGTGATCCTTCTCCCCGGATTCTACCACATCCGTCTCCGATTGGCAACCACGCAAAAGCACCGACGGCCCCACAGACCGCCGGTGCTCTCTATCATTTTACCCCGCCAAACAAATCCCACGGATACACCTGCGGCGGCGGACACGTCACATCCACCGGCTTCCCGGTGGCAGGATGCCGGAAGCCCAGATGATACGACCACAGCGCCGCCGTACATCCGGGATCCTTGCTGCCGTAGCGGATATCCCCCAGCAGCGGCAGCCCACGGGAGGCGAACTGCACCCGGATCTGATGGGTGCGCCCCGTATAGAGCTGCACCCGCACCAGCGACAGCTCCTCCGTGCGCCCCACCTCCTCATAGGAGAGCCGGGCCTCCCGGACGCCCTTACGCATCCGCTTCACCACATAGCTCTTGTTGTGGGAGGCGTCCCGGAACAGCAGATCCGTCAGCGTGGCGGCCGGCTCCTGGGGATGCCCCCGCAGCACCGCCAGATACTCCTTGGTGATCTCATGAGCGGCTATGGCCGTCGTCAGCCTGCCCGTGACCTCCCGTC
>OHAJ01003006.1_pt1 | contig 11028 bp, 9 predicted proteins | sample 1577101 | NCBI WGS metagenome assembly OHAJ01 (sample SAMEA3541531, study PRJEB24748) | human gut metagenome | biome: human gut; feature: human-associated habitat; material: faeces | place: China | collected 2012 | reverse complement strand
CCCGCCAGTCCGGCTTCCAGCCAGTCGATTCGACCATCGCCTACCGTCTCACCTACAACAAGAACGCGCAGGATGCCACCGGTTCCATCCCGTCCGACACGGCCGCTAACACCACTCAGCCCGCGAAATCGGAGACCGACGGCAAGGTGTCGGACCTCGTGCAGCGGACCACCACCCACGAGGATGGTAGCGTGACCGTGAGGACCGTCGACCAGAGCACGGATGTGGTGTCCGGCTGCCAGGTCTACTATCCGGCCGGCCAGAGGATCACGTTGGCGACCATGGCGAAGGACGACGACTGCTGGGATTCCAGCATGCTGTCGCGTCCGGGCCACACCCAGCTGGGTTGGAACCAGGACCGGAACGCGACCCAGGCGCAGGCCGAGGTCACGATGGTCGAGGGCGGCATGACCGTGTTCGCGGTGTGGGTCGGCAACCCGGTCCTCACCTACGACACGGGAACAGCGGCGGCATTCGGCGGCGTTTCCGATACGCTGACCGCGCTGGGTATTCCCTGCGCATCTTTTGCGATTGCGCTCTTGATGCTGCTGCTTACCAATGAAGCATTGTTTGTGCGAGCACCAACGATAGCCATCAAGTAGTCAGTCATTGCATCCGGATTCTTGATTGCAGACAAAGTAGCTTTTGCTTTGTTATAGTCTTTAGCCAAAATCTGAGCTTGAGCGGCACTGTTAGTCTTAGCGTCACCGAATGAGTTGACAGCTCTGTCATACTGGCCTTGTTTGATATATAAGTTACCCAAAGCTTCGCCGGCAGCGTTAGCACCTGTAGCTTTGCCTAAGTAAGTTTCGGCAGCTGCAACATTGCCCTTAACCAATTCGCAAAGACCAAGGTTAGCGTTTACTTCAGGAGCGTTAGCGTTCTTAGAAGCAGCTTGTTTGAAGTAGCTTTCTGCTTTAGCAGCATCACCGGCAGCGAATGCCAATTCACCCAAGTTATTATAAGCACGGAAATCGTTCGGATAAAGTTGAGTTGTCTTGGTGAAGATAGCTTCTTTGCGAGCGTTGTCGTTAGTCAGTGTAGCAGCGTACAATAATTCTTCTACACTCAATACTTTAGGATCAGAGTTGAATGCTTCGTTGATTTCGTCATCGCTACGACCGATGATGTCATAGTTGGCAGTTAAACGGGCACGACGCAACTGAGGCAGGATTTCGTCAGCCAAAGTTTTGTATACAGAAGAGATATTCTTGATTTCAGCTTCTCTTTGTTCAGGATCATTGTACATAGAAAGAACACGTAAGATCAAATCTTTATCCTGCAAGTTTGATTTAGATACCAGTTCTTGGAAGCCTTCCCAGTCTTGTGCAGTGTATTTTGCATCCAGGTTAGTATCAATCTTGCCCTTCTTCAACTGGCGTTCCATATATTTTTCTGTGTTTGCTTCACGGTTTTCAGCCAAACCGGTGTTCAGTTCCACACCACCATCAGGTGAAGCGTATGCAGAAATTTCGATGTTGTTCAGTTTGTAGTTCTTTGTGTCGGCATTAATTTCAGCCACTTTCTTATGGAATTCTTTGATATCGTCAGAATTCAATTCGCTGTTGCGCAAGTTGGCTTGCTGGATCAAGAACATGATGTTGGCAGTCTGAGCATCTTTAATAATGCGTTGGAAAGCATCGTTAGCGTATGATGCGTTGGAGCTGGCAGCAGTAGGCAGTTCAGAAGTCGCGATAACGCCATCAGCGATTTTCACAGAAGGAATAGTGTATGATTTCTTTCCTTTTGTAATCTTGAAATCAAGATAAAGTTCAGAGTTTGCCATTTCGGGAACGTAGTCGAAAGAAGCTTTCATCGTGTAGCTGCCACCTGCCTTGTAAGCGATAGTCTGATTGTTTCCTTCTACTTTTTCTCCTTGGAATACAGCGGGCTGGCCTTTAGCTTCGCCGCCTTTCCATCTCAGAACGGGGGTAACTTCAACAGTTGCGTTCTTCTTGAAATACTTTTCGGGGAATTTACCATTAATTGTCACAGGCACTTTACCACCGATTGCTTCAAGCACTTCAGGGTTAGTTGTGAAATAGTCAGAAGACAATTCTCCCATCTTGCCGCATGATGATAAGGCAAGGACCAATAAAGCCACTAAGGGCAAATACAACTTTTTAATCATAGTTACTTATTAATTTAACGTTTGTAATGTAAAATTCGCTATAGTACGTTTTTGTGCGTCTCTTTGGGGACAAAGATAGGAAAAACTCTATTATATGCTAGCTTCTTAGCCTGCTTTTTTTTCAATTTATCTTAAAATATTTTAGAATATAGAACCTTTATTATCTTTTTCTCTGAATTTGATGTTACGGGGGTGATGTTCTATGATTTCACTGCGTAGCATATTACGGTCTATATGTGTATAAATTTCTGTTGTCCCGATACTTTCATGTCCCAGCATACACTGTATGGCACGCAAGTTGGCGCCTCCTTCCAGCAAATGTGTTGCAAAAGAATGGCGGAAAGTGTGAGGACTGATTTTTTTTTTCAGACCTATCCGGGCTGCCAGTTCTTTGATGATATGGAAAACCATGATGCGGGAGATGTTCTTCCCGAAATTGCTGATAAAGACAAAGTCTTCAAATCCCGGCTTTATTTTCATCAGGTTACGGTCGGTGAAGTAGAGCCTGATTTCCTTGATGGCGCGCGGTGAAATAGGAACCAGCCGCTGTTTGCTTCCTTTTCCTTCCACTTTGATGAAGCCTTCTTCAAAATAAAGTTCGGATAATTTCAGGTTGCAGAGTTCGGAAACGCGGAGCCCGCAACTGTAAAGCGTTTCCAGTATGGCCCTGTTGCGCTGTCCCTCTTTGGTGCTGCGGTCTATGCTTCCTATCAGCAGGTCTATCTCTTCTACAGTCATTACTTCGGGCAGTTTGAAACCTGTCTGGGGGGATTCCAGCAATTCTGTCGGGTCGGCTTTCAGGTAATCTTCCATAATGAGGAAACGGTAGAAAGAGCGGATGCCCGACAAGATACGTGCCTGCGAACGGGGGTGGATGCCGATATCATGTAATCCGGCCGAGAAATCTTCCAGATTTTCAAGCCGGACATCCAGAATGTTGATGTTTTCTAATGTAAGATAAGCCAGTAACTTGTCCAGGTCAGTAAGATAAGCATCTACCGTATTGTCAGATAACGATTTCTCCAACTTTAAATATTGTTTGTATTTCACCAATATCTTGTCTGTTTTCTCGGTTCTTTTCATTTCTTTTTTCTACCTTTGTACCCAAATTCCCTGCAAAGGTAGAAAAAGTTCAGATATAGTATAAATATGAAAATACAAATTATTAATGGACCTAATATCAATTTATTAGGCAAACGGGAACCTTCCATTTATGGCGCTGTTTCATTTGAAGACTATCTGGTGGAATTGCGCCGTACTTATCCGGACATTGAAATAGCGTATTATCAGTCGAATGTGGAAGGTGAGATGATCAACAAAATACACGAAGTGGGTTTTGATTATGACGGCATCGTGTTGAATGCAGGGGCTTATACGCATACTTCCATTGCTTTGCAGGATGCTATCCGCGCCGTGACAGCTCCCGTGGTTGAGGTGCACATCTCGAATGTACATACCCGTGAGGAGTTTCGCCATAAGTCGATGATTTCCTGTGCTTGTGCGGGAGTGATTTGTGGGTTCGGGCTTCATTCATATCGTTTGGCGATTGAGGCTTTGTTAATGAGAAAATAAAACGTTTAGGTATAATATAAGGTGATAAGATTATGATGTTGAAACAAACAAAAATCGTAGCGTCCATCTCAGATCAGCGTTGCGAGGTAGAGTTTATAAGAGATCTTTTCAAGGCCGGTATGAATGTGGTCCGTATGAATACGGCTCACGCTTCGCGTGAAGGTTTTGAAAAATTGATAACCAATGTACGTGAGGTTTCCAACCGTATTGCCATATTGATGGACACAAAAGGGCCCGAAGTGCGTACTACTGCTATTGCGGGCGGCGAGCCTATTCCTTATCAGATTGGTGACAAAGTGAAGATTGTAGGCAATCCTGCACAAGAAACGACCCGTGAATGTATTGCTGTATCTTATCCCGGTTTTGTGCATGATCTCCAGGTGGATGGCGATATTCTGATTGATGATGGTGATCTGGAGCTGCGTGTGATTGAGAAGACAGACGAGTATTTGTTGTGTGAGGTGCAGAATGAAGCTACTTTGGGTAACCGTAAGAGTGTAAATGTACCGGGTGTGCGCATCAATCTTCCTTCTTTGACAGAAAAGGACCGTAACAATATACTGTATGCTATTGAAAAGGACATTGATTTCATAGCACATTCGTTTGTTCGTAATAAGCAGGATGTGCTGGATATCCGTCAGATACTGGATGCATACGGCAGCGACATTAAGATTATCGCCAAGATCGAAAATCAGGAAGGAGTGGACAATATTGATGAAATATTGGAAGTGGCCGACGGAGTCATGGTGGCTCGTGGTGACTTGGGCATTGAGGTTCCTCAGGAACGAATTCCCGGCATTCAGCGTCTGTTGATCAAAAAATGTATTCTGGCAAAGAAACCGGTGATTGTTGCTACCCAGATGTTGCATACCATGATTAATAATCCGCGTCCTACCCGTGCTGAAGTGACCGATATTGCCAATGCTATTTACTACCGCACGGATGCATTGATGCTGAGTGGGGAAACGGCATACGGCAAGTATCCGGTGGAAGCCGTGAAGACGATGGCCAAGATTGCAGCGCAGGCCGAGAAAGATAAACTGGCCGAGAATGACATCCGTATTCCTTTGGATGAAAACTCCAATGATGTAACCGCTTTCCTGGCAAAACAGGCAGTAAAGGCTACCAGCAAACTGAATATCCGCGCCATTATTACCGACAGTTTCAGCGGGCGTACCGCACGTAATATTGCTGCTTTCCGTGGCAAATATCCTGTATTGGCCATCTGTTATAAAGAAAAAACGATGCGTCATCTGGCTTTGTCATATGGGGTGGAAGCTATCTATATGCCCGAAAAGGCTAACGGACAGGCATATTATTTCGCTGCTTTGCGTAAATTGCTGGATGATGGTGTCTTGAGTGAAAGCGACATGGTGGCTTACCTGAGCAGCGGCAAGCAAGGTACTCAGACTTCTTTCCTTGAAATCAATGTAGTGGGAGATGTGTTGAAGTATGCTATGGACTATGTGCTGCCCAACCGCAACCGTTACCTATAATAATAGAAGATAGGAATGAAAGAAACGGACGCTATTGACGAATATATCCTTCAGCACATTGATGAAGAAAGTGATTATCTGAAGGCACTTTATCGCGATACGCACGTCAAGCTTTTACGTCCCCGTATGGCTTCCGGCCACTTGCAGGGGCGTATGCTGAAAATGTTTGTGCAAATGATACGCCCCCGTCAGGTGCTGGAAATCGGGACTTACAGTGGCTACTCCGCACTTTGCCTGGCCGAAGGGTTGGAAGAGGGGGCCACGTTGCACACATTTGAGATAAACGATGAGCAGGAGGACTTTACACGTCCCTGGCTGGAAGGTTCGCCTTACGCTGGCAAGATTAAATTTTATATAGGTGATGCGCTGAAGTTGCTGCCTGGCATGAACATTACCTTTGATTTGGCGTTTGTAGACGGTGATAAGCGGAAGTATATTGAATATTACGAAATGGTACTGGAGAAATTATCACCCGGCGGATACATCATTGCCGATAACACATTGTGGGACGGACATGTATTGGAGGAACCGCATCATACAGATCTTCAGACTATTGGAATAAAGAAATTTAATGATTTGGTAGCTGCCGACAAACGGGTTGAAAAGGTGATTCTTCCCTTGCGCGACGGGCTGACAATCATAAGAAAATGTTGAATAATGTGCCGATAGGTTATGCTATGAACCGTATGGCATATTAACAAATTAGCAAACTGAATAATTATTAATTATGGAAACGACCAGACAAAATAAGATTTCTCGTTTGATCCAAAAGGAGTTGAGTGAGATTTTCCTGCTTCAGACCAAGTCCATGAATGGTGTTTTGGTGTCGGTAAGTGCTGTCCGCATCAGTCCCGATATGAGTATTGCACGTGTCTATCTCAGCGTGTTCCCTTCTGAGAGGAGCCAGGAAATAGTAAAGAATATCAATGATAATATGAAATCCATCCGTTATGAGTTAGGAACACGGGTACGCCATCAGTTGCGCATCATTCCCGAGTTGAAATTCTTTGTGGATGATTCATTGGATTATGCCGAACGTATAGACGAATTGTTGAAAAAGTAGAACCGGACGGTGAATTTTCCCTTTTATATAGCGAAGCGTTATCTTTTTTCCAAGAAGTCGCACAATGCCATTAATGTCATTTCAGCCATTTCCGTCTGCGGAGTGGCTTTGGCTACATTGGCATTGGTATGTACTTTGTCTGTTTTTAACGGCTTCCAGGATCTGGTGGCTACTTTCTTTACGGCTTTTGATCCGGAGCTGAAAATTACGGCTGTCACCGGAAAGGTCTTTGACGGACAGGAAGCGCGTATAGAAGCTTTGCGCCGGATGCCGGAGATCGCTGTTTTTTCTGAGTCCTTGGAAGAGAATGCGATGGTTCAGTATAAGGGCCGTCAGACTATGGCGGTGATCAAGGGAATTGAGGATAATTTCGAGGATCTGACCGCTATTGACAGTATTCTTTTCGGCCGGGGGCAATTCGTGTTGCATGATGAAGTGGTGGATTATGCCATTCCCGGCATAGAATTGGTTTCCATCTTGGGAACGGGTATCAAATTCCTCGATCCGCTAGAGATTTATGCTCCCAAACGGGGAGCTAAAGTCAATATGGCCAATCCAGCTTCCAGCTTTAACTCTGCCGATTTATATTCCAGCGGCCTTGTGTTTGCGGTGAACCAACAGAAGTATGACTCTTCTTACATTTTGACTTCCCTCCAATTTGCCCGTAGGTTGTTCCAGTATGACACAGAAGTGAGTTCGGTAGAATTGAAATTGAAGCCGGATGCAGATGTAGGGAGTGTAAAATCGAAGATACAGAAAATATTGGGAGATGGTTTCCGGGTGCAGGACCGGTATGAGCAGCAAGCGGATACTTTCCGCATTATGGAGATAGAGAAGCTGATATCTTATATTTTCCTTACCTTTATCCTGATGATAGCTTGCTTTAATGTAATAGGCTCCTTGTCCATGCTGATTATAGATAAGAAGGCAGATGTAGTGACATTGCGCAATTTGGGGGCCAGCGACAAGCTGATCACGCGTATATTCCTGTTCGAGGGGCGTATGATTTCACTGATAGGTGCGGTGGTTGGTGTGATACTGGGGCTGATCCTTTGCTTTATCCAGCAGGAATTCGGATTGCTTTCGCTGGGAGGTGGTAATTCCGGCGGTAATTTTGTGGTGGATGCTTATCCCGTCAGTGTCCATGTATGGGATATTGTTATAGTCTTTGCCACTGTGCTGGTGGTGGGCTTTCTTTCCGTGTGGTATCCCGTGCGCTATCTCAGCCGCAGGTTGCTGGGCAGGTAATTTATTTATTATTGTTGATACGGCTGATGTTTGTCGGTTTGTACGGTACGGCTTGGCTGCTTTCTTTGTTTTTATTCTTTTCGTCTTTTGGCCTTATGGCTTTATCTGGTTAAGTCTTTTCTTCTTTGTGGTTAACCTTGTTTTACCTTATGGTTAAGCTCTTTTTTATGGCTGTGTACTATAGTCTCTTGCGGTGGTTTGTACAGTCTGATATAGTGGACTGTATAAACTCTTGCAGTAGACTGTACAGTCCACTGCCGGAGTCTGTAGTAGTTAACTGTATGATAAGGGTTAGCTATAAGGGAAAACGACCTTAATCGTCGGAGCAATAGGGCTTGGTAGAAGCTTCTTTCCAGGGTGTTTCAGATCTTCTACTTTCAGGGTCCTCAAATCAATTCGTAGCTGCTCACCTGAATAGGCATATCCAGATTATGCAGCACCTTCTCCAGCAAAATGCCTTCCCGATTATCATATTCATAGCCGAAAGTGGCGCGGATGCCTTGAAGGATAAACTGTGTGGCGCGGTCCAAGGCGATAGGAAGACTGTCGCCTTGCATCAGTGAGCCGGTTATCACACTGGTAAATGTATCGCCTGTGCCGGGATAGTGTGCGGGCAGGTAGGGACACGTTACTTTCCAATAGCGGTTTCCCTGTCTGTCATAGGCGTAAACGGAAGTTTTGCGAGGATCTCCCTGTACGGGCACGCTGGTGATAATAACGATACCGGGGCCGTGCTCCGAAATTTCATGCAGGTAAGCTTTTAGTTCTTCGTCTGTATTCTCCGCTTTATAGGGTTTGTCCAGCAAATAGAACAGTTCGGTCATATTGGGCGTGATGACATCTGCTTTCCGGATGAGGTGACGCATTTCCAGAATCATTTGTTCGTCAAAATTGGTATATAGCTTTCCGTTGTCTCCTAATACGGGATCTATCATGACCAGGCTGTCGGACTGGCGGAAATCATCAATGAACCCGGATACGATTTGTATCTGGCGGGGAGATCCCAAGTAGCCCGTATAAATAGCATCGAATTGTACGCCAAGTTGTTTCCATTCACTGATAATCTTGGGCATCTCGTCCGTGAGGTCCAAAAAAGAGAAGTGCGGGTATTGGGTGTGGCTGGACAATACGGCTGTGGGCAGAGGGCAGACTTGAAAGCCCATGGATGAGAGGATAGGGATAACGACGGTGAGGGATACCCGCCCTGCACCGGACAGATCGTGTACCGCAGCTATCTTCTTTACTTTATTTGTATACATATCTTCATGAATTAAGCGTTATGGATGGTATATATAACAGGTAAACCGGAAGAAAGTTATTCCAATGCTATGCTTTTTACCTTTATGTCTTGCCGGCCCAAGAAGATGGAAGCGGATTCCTCAAACTTGTTTTCGCTTTCTGTGGTGAGGAAGCGGCAGTTTCCTCCTTTATCGCAGCGTGCGTCCATTTCCGGATGGCGGTTTAAATAGTCTCGCAGGCTCCGGGCCACATATTCCCCTTGTGAAATGATGCGGATAGGTTCAGGCGTAAATTGCCTTATTTTATCCAGTAGCAGCGGATAATGGGTACATCCCAATATGATGGTGTCAATCATCGGATCTTTATCCAGCAGCCGGTTGATATGTTGTTTGACGAAATAGTCGGCTCCTTCCGATTGATATTCATTATTCTCTACCAAGGAAACCCACATGGGACAGGCTTCTCCTGTTACCACAATGTCGGGAGATAACTTATGTATTTCCAAAAGATAGGATTCGGATTTGATGGTACCGGCTGTGGCCAGTATACCTACGTGCCGGCTTCGGGTGATTTCTCCTATACTTTCTGCTGTAGGCCGGATGACACCGAGTACTCTGCGGGTAGCGTCTATTACCGGAAGATTGATCTGCTGGATGGTGCGTAAGGCTTTTGCCGATGCTGTGTTGCATGCCAATATCACCAAAGGACATCCCAGTTCAAACAGTTTGCTTACGGCTTGCAGGGTAAATTCGTAAACAACTTCAAAAGAGCGCGGCCCGTACGGACAGCGTGCGCTGTCTCCCAAATAGATATAATCATACTCAGGCATCAGTCCGCGTATTTTGTCCAGAATGGTCAGACCGCCGTAGCCGGAGTCGAATACACCGATGGGACCGGTTGAAGGGAGGATAGATGGGATCATGGCAGTATAGCTATATAATACAGGCACGGATTACACGGATGTTCACGGTTCTGAAACCTGTGAAATCTGTGTAATCCGTGCCTGTAAAGGTCCTTAACTTAATTATTTGATTCCTACTTTAGCTTTGACAGCAGCAGTTACATCTGTAGACTGCGCTTCATTTACGTGCCGGAGGTTATCATGCTTCTACACCGCAGCGATGCTGGGCATTTTCTGCGATAATGTTATGGATTGCACTGTGTATCGTAAAATACACGCCCCAAATGTATTTTTGGGTGATTACAACATTGTCGTTGATAGCCTGCATCGTTGTTTTTTTGCTGTCGCCGGTGGAAGATCGAAATAAGAGATTGGATGAAAAAGAACATCATGTTTATCATATTCGAGCAATTGTTGTGATGACAATAGAAATGATTGTGGCGATGCTGTTGTTTGCTTTACATTTCACACAATTTGTTTTGGTATTGGAGATTGCATGGTGCTCTCTTGCAGTTATGTTGCTGCTTGGAAAAGGAAAGAATGTTTTTGAAAATAAAAAAGGAGGAAGTGCATGAATAAAAAACTGACAAGAACACTTGCTGGAGTCATGTCCCTGATGTTCATGGGACAGGTCATGATTTTTGGCGACGGCAGTGCCCAAGGTCTTTTACATGCTGATACAATTGCATCTGCTACTGAACTCTTTGCTACACCAGTAACAGAACAGAATGAGATTGTCTATGCAAACGATCTTACAATTTACGGTTATGTACAAAAAGGCACAGTTAATGGTTTTGAAGCAAGAGACAACGAACCAGTATATGTTAGAATTTTTAATGGTGATTGGGCTGAAATTGCATATACAGAAGTGAACAGTGACGGAAGTTACAGCGTAACTGCAAGCGGTTCGGAAGTGTATCATGTCAAATATGAATGTAATGGTTATCTTCCATTCTACCTTAAAGACTTCGGAACGGGAAGTTATCAGGTGGGTTCCAGTGATTCTGACAATATTGTAACACTTGTGCCGGGTGATACAGACAATAATAACCAATGGAGTGATGACATTTTAAACAGTAACGATATTACATATGTCCAGGAATGTGTGGGAGAAATTTCCTATGTAGCAACAGATTTCAACTTGTCCATGGATTTAAATGACGATGGGCAGATCACACAAGAGGAACTAGATGAGTTCTGTGCATTCTATACAGATTTATCGGAAGGCGAATTTTACGATCTATCAAATGAAAGTGCAGATATTGATTATTTTGACGTTAATGATGATGGTATTATCAATCGTTATGACTACTATCTCATGTATGATTTGGTGTACAACAATAGAAGTTCCGAAATTGTAAATATACCTGACCTTACC
>OHAJ01003005.1_pt1 | contig 11030 bp, 9 predicted proteins | sample 1577101 | NCBI WGS metagenome assembly OHAJ01 (sample SAMEA3541531, study PRJEB24748) | human gut metagenome | biome: human gut; feature: human-associated habitat; material: faeces | place: China | collected 2012 | reverse complement strand
TGGACGGATGCATTGGAGTGTATGGGTTGCCGGACTGGGATGTGGAATTGTATTTCTCATGATATCGAAATGGTCACAGGAGGGAATAGGGTACGGAGACAGCTGGATGATCCTGAATATGGGTATTTTTCTTGGAATCTGGAATCTGCTTGGAATGCTGATGCTTGCATTTCTTGTGGCTGCGATGGCAGCAGGAGCAGGTCTTTGGAGCGGAAAATGGAAACGGACGACAAGAATGTCATTTTATCCTTTTCTTCTGATCGGCTATCTGGGGACATTTATATGGTAAAGCTAAAAGGAAGTACAGTAGTTGAGATGGCGTATCTGATGCCGGTAGTATTGCTTTGTTGGATGGCAGTCATTTTCGCACTTTTTTATTACCATGATAAAAATATTATCGGTGGGGCGGCATATGAGACTGCGATTGTCGGAAGTGAAGAATGGCGATGGCAAAAGGAAATAGAAGATGGAAAAATGGAGCAGTATTTTCAGAAAAGAATTGAAAACAAACTGATATTTTTTGATGCAGTATCGGTGGAAACTGCGGTAGTAAAAGATGAATTTGATGATTTATTTTTACAGTGCCTTGATTCTCTCAAGTGCCTTTACTGTGTTCTCATAGTTTCCGAAAGCAGTCAGTCTGAAGTAGCCCTCTCCGCTTGGTCCAAAGCCTGAGCCAGGTGTACCTACCACGTTGGCATTCTCAAGCAGGTAATCGAAGAACTCCCATGATGTCATCTGATCCGGTGTCTTGAGCCAGATGTATGGTGCGTTTACTCCGCCGTATACTGTAAAGCCTGCCTCTGCAAGACCTGTCTTTATTGTCTTTGCATTGTTCATGTAGTATGCTACCTGATCCTTAAGCTGTGCTTTTCCGGCATCTGAGTAAACTGCCTCGCCTGCTCTCTGCACGATGTATGGTGCACCGTTGAACTTGGTTCCGTGACGGCGTGCCCACATAGCATGAAGTGATACATCACCACACTTAAGCTCCTTAGGTACTACTGTAAAGCCAAGACGCACACCTGTAAAGCCGGCGTTCTTTGAGAAGCTTCTAAGCTCGATGGCACATGTCTTTGCCCCGTTACACTCATAGATTGAGTGTGGCACATCTGCTTCGCTGATATATGCCTCATAGGCTGCATCAAAGATGATGACTGAGCCATTCTTGTTTGCATAATCTACCCATACCTGTAACTGTTCCTTTGTAAGAGTTGTTCCTGTCGGGTTATTTGGCAGACACAGATAAATCATATCCGGTACTTCCTTTGGAAGCTCCGGAACGAAGCCGTTATCTGCTGTTGAAGGCATATAGATTACATTGCTCCAGGTCTCTTTCTGAGCGTCATATGTGCCTGTTCTTCCTGCCATGACATTGGAATCAACATATACAGGGTAAACAGGATCTGTAACAGCGATACGGCTGTTTGCTGAGAAAAGCTCCTGGATGTTGGCTGAATCGCTCTTTGCTCCATCTGAAACAAAAATCTCATCGGCTGAGATATCGCATCCTCTTGCCTTGTAGTCATTGTCTGAAATTGCTTTTCTGAGGAACTCATATCCGAGGTCAGGTGCGTATCCGTGGAATGTTGCTGCACTTCCCATCTCGTCAACTGCCTTGTGCATAGCATCAATAATAGCAGGTGCAAGTGGCTGTGTTACATCGCCGATTCCAAGCCTTATAATCTCTTTATCCGGATTAGCCTCCTGATAAGCTGCAACCTTTTTAGCTATTGTGCTGAAAAGGTAGCTTCCCGGTAATTTCTGAAAGTTATCATTAATCTGAAACATGTTTATCTCTCCTTTGTTACTTTACAATAAGTCTAATTTATCACTTTACTATAAAAGTGTAAATATATTTTTTTATCATTATTTTTTATAGTAACTGTTCAAGCCTTTACAGCTACTATCATACGCTCTTCTGTCCGGCTTCATAAAGCGCATACTACACATCAGTCATAAGGCTTAGTATCATCTGTGCTGTTTCCACAAGACCGGTACCGTTATCCATGCTTCGCTTCTGGATATACCGGTGTGCTTCCTCCTCTGAGAATCCATTTCGCTCCATCAGTACAGTCTTTGCACTGTTTAGCATCTCCTGGTCTTCCTTTGAACGTACCTTTGGCCTTTGCCTGAGCTTTTTCCTGCGGCGCGTTATCGTGTAATCCATCATCTCAACAGTCTGCAAAAGCTCATGCACCTTAAGTGGCATGGATAATGACATCAGATTATCCACATTCTTTTCCATGATACCCGCTGCCGACGCTATGAGAAGCATCTGAAACTCCTTAGGCATATACTCGTATATCTCACTGTACATCATGTCTGAAAATCTGTATCCGCATATGATGATTCCCATATTCAGTCCATTCATGCTCGAAAGTGCCGTAGCTCCTGTATTTGCAACCGCCGTGACTGTATAACCGCTCTGCGCTAATATTTTTTTGATTGAATTGGCAACTTCCTTTTTAGGAAATGCTATAACAATATTATTCACGGTCCGTTACATCCTTTAAAATTTGTACAGATATTCATCTATTTCCCATTGTGTAACCGCAGCTCTGTAATCGTTCCACTCTGCCTCTTTTGCCTCTATAAACTTGTTGTAGATATGCTCTCCGAGTATCTCGCGGATAAAATCATCTGACTTAAGGCACTCAACCGCCTCATGTAAATCAGCAGGAAGTGATTCAATTCCGAGTCTCTTTTTATCCTGTTCTGTGAGCTCAAATACATTCTCACGAAGCTCTGCATCCGGCTGTATCTTATTCTTTATGCCGTCAAGTCCTGCTGCCAGGCACAGTGCCAGCACCAGATACGGATTTGCTGAAGGATCAGGGTTTCTAAGCTCCACTCTCCTTCCCTCACCTCTTGCTGCCGGGATTCTGATAAGCGGACTTCTGTTTGTAGCCGACCAGGTGATATAAATCGGTGCTTCATAGCCCGGCACAAAGCGCTTATATGAATTGACAATTGGATTGGTGATGACCGTCATGCCCTTTATATGCTTCATAATACCACCTATGAAGTAGTATGCCTCCTCACTGAGTCCAAGCTTATCGCCCTCATTATCAAATATATTGACACCATCCTTTGAAAGTGACATGTTGATATGCATTCCCGAGCCACTCACACCATGCTTTGGCTTTGGCATGAAGCTGGCAAAAAGCCCGTGTCTCTTTGCAATTGTCTTTATAGCAAGCTTGAAGGTCATGATATTGTCAGCGGTATGAAGTGCCTCCTCATACTTGAAATCAATCTCATGCTGTGCCGGGGCCACCTCATGGTGTGATGCCTCTATCTCAAAATCCATATCCTCAAGAGTTAAAACCATGTCTCTTCTGGCATTTTCTCCCAAATCATTTGGTCCTAAATCAAAGTACCCTGCTCTCTCATGCGAGATGGTGGTAGGCTGTCCGTTCTCATCCAGGTGGAAAAGGAAAAACTCACACTCCGGACCTACATTAAATACATACCCCATCTGCTTTGCCTTTTCTATCTGCTTCTTTAATATATAGCGTGGATCCCCCTCAAACGGTGTACCATCCGCCATATAGACATCACAGATGATTCGTGCAACCTTGCCCTGCTGTGGTCTCCACGGAAAAATCATAAAGGTGTCGAGATCCGGGTGCAGATACATATCTGACTCCTCTATCCTCACAAAGCCCTCTATTGATGAGCCGTCGAACATGCACCTGTTGTCGAGTGCCTTCTCAAGCTGGCTGGCTGTAATTGCCACGTTTTTTAATGTTCCAAAGATATCCGTAAACTGTAAACGGATAAACTCGATATCCTCCTCATCCACTATGCGGATAATATCATTCTTACTGTATTTTGCCATTTTAAATCTCCTTATTATTGCAAAAAGCTATAACCCTATCGTACTCCATCACACCGCCAAACAAATCAAGAGCACTGCCTATTGTCACATTCAGATGGTTCTGTCCAAGCTGCCTGATGCATTTTAAATCGTCAAAGGATGACACACCTCCTGCATATGTGACCGGTAGCTTTCCCCAGCCGCCAAGCATGGCGACAAGCTCCTTCTCGATGCCGTTCACCCTGCCCTCAACATCCACTGCATGTACCAGAAACTCGCAGCAATATGAGGATAGCTTATCCAAAAGCTCTGTTGTCACGGCCTCATCCGTGAAGTTCTGCCAGCGGTCAGTTACTATATAGTACTGTCCGTCCTTTTTGCGGCATGATAAATCAAGCACCAGCCTGTCACTGCCCACGGTATCTTTAAGCCTGCTTAGATTTGCATAGTTTATCCTGCCGTCCTTAAATACGTAGGATGTCACAATAACTGCTGCGGCACCGGCATCTATAAACTCCATCGCATTGTCTGCGGTGATACCGCCTCCTACCTGTAAGCCCTGCGGATACGCTTCAAGCGCCTTAACAGCCTGTTCCTTTGTAGCCTCATAATACTCGCTGTTCACAGAATTGAGCAAAATGATATGCCCGCCCTTTATGCCGGATTTCCTATACATATCTGCATAAAACCGGCTGTCCTGCTCTGAGACAAAGTTCTCACTGGCAAAGTCGCCCCTGTCTTTTAATGAACCACCGACAATCTGCTTTACTTTTCCATTGTGAATGTCGATACATGGTCGAAACTCCATATTTTTCTCCCTTGTTTTTATTATGATATGAGGGTCAAAAGGTATTTACCCATTTAATCATATTATTGTGGCTAAAAAATCGTCACTGTCCACGTCTTAATGCGACATGCTAATATCGCCTTAAAGCCACTTAATATAAAATATAACATAATTTTCACTTTATTTGTAAAGGACTTACATTAGTTTTACTAATAAATAATATAATAATTTCATATCGGGCTTATAACTGCTTGACACTCTCTCTTTAATTTGCTATCATCATACAAATTACATTAGTATATAAAGTATACCAGTATAATAACATAAGAAAGAGAGGAATTTAAAAATGGGTACTATTATCGGCGAAGGAATTACATTTGATGACGTTCTCTTAGTTCCACAATATTCTGAGGTAACACCAAATATGATCGAGCTTCAGACACATCTTACTAAGAAGATTGTCCTTAACATTCCTATGATGAGTGCTGCAATGGATACAGTCACAGAATCAAAAATGGCTATCGCAATGGCCAGACAGGGTGGTATTGGAATCATCCACAAAAACATGTCTATTGAGGCACAGGCAGACGAAGTCGATAAGGTAAAGCGTTCAGAAAACGGCGTTATTACCGATCCGTTCTATCTTTCTCCAGACCATACATTACAGGATGCAGACAACCTGATGGCCAAGTTCAAGATATCAGGTGTGCCAATTACAAAGGACGGCAAGCTTGTAGGCATCATCACAAACCGTGATCTGAAGTTTGAGACAGACTTCACAAAGAAGATTTCAGAGTCTATGACTTCTGAAAATCTCATTACAGCTCCTGAGGGTATCACTCTCGATGAGGCAAAGCAGATTCTTGCAAAGGCAAGAAAGGAAAAGCTCCCTATCGTAGACAAGGACAACAACCTCAAGGGACTTATCACTATAAAGGATATCGAAAAGCAGATTAAGTATCCTCTTTCAGCAAAGGATGATCAGGGCCGTCTCCTCTGCGGTGCCGGAGTAGGTATCACAGGCAACATGATGGAGCGTGTTGATGCTCTTGTTAAGTCTCATGTTGATGTCATCGTTGTTGACTCAGCACACGGACATTCAAAGAATATCCTTGATGCTGTTAAGAAGATCAAAGCTGCTTATCCTGACCTTCAGATTATCGCAGGAAATATCGCAACAGGCGCTGCTGCCAAGGCTCTTATCGAGGCCGGTGCAGATGCAGTAAAGGTCGGTATCGGACCTGGTTCTATCTGTACAACACGTGTCGTTGCCGGTATCGGTGTACCACAGATTACAGCTATCATGGACTGCTACAAGGTCGCTAAGGAGTATGGTGTTCCTGTTATAGCTGATGGTGGTATCAAGTACTCAGGTGATATGACAAAGGCTCTTGCAGCCGGTGCCAACGTATGTATGATGGGCTCAATGTTCGCAGGCTGTGATGAGGCTCCGGGAACCTTCGAGCTTTATCAGGGAAGAAAATACAAGGTATATCGTGGCATGGGTTCTATCGCTGCTATGGAAAACGGAAGCAAGGACCGTTACTTCCAGGAGGGCGCTAAAAAGCTCGTTCCTGAAGGAGTTGAAGGTCGTGTAGCTTACAAGGGAACTCTTGAGGATACAGTATTCCAGCTTGTTGGTGGTATCCGCTCAGGAATGGGCTACTGCGGTTGCAAGACAATCGAAGATCTTAAGGAGAACGGACAGTTTGTCAAGATTACTGCTGCTTCTCTCAAGGAGAGCCACCCTCATGATATCCATATCACAAAAGAGGCTCCTAACTACAGCACAGACGATAAATAAACACATTTATTAATTCATATAACGAGGTAAAATATTTGGACGCTGACGACATATCGCAGATTATATTCTTATTAATATTATTAGCACTCTCCGCATTTTTTTCATCTTCGGAGACTGCCCTTACTACCGTAAACAAAATACGCATGAGAACCCTGGCTGAGGCCGGTAACAAAAAAGCCGAAAAGGTGCTCAAGGTGACTGAGAACTCTCCAAAGATGCTCTCAGCCATCCTTATCGGCAACAACATCGTAAATCTTTCAGCATCATCGCTCACCACATCGCTCGCCATCAAACTGTTTGGCAGCGTTGGAGCCGGTGTTGCAACCGGAATACTTACATTCCTCATACTGATCTTTGGAGAGGTCTCTCCGAAGACACTTGCGACCATAAAGGCTGACAGGATTTCACTCTCAATCGCAGGCTTTATATCAGTACTCATGGTAGTGCTGACACCTGTAATATTTATCATCAACAAGCTTTCACTCGGAGTCATTTTCCTCTTTGGAATAAGACAGAGCGATGCCAAGCGTGTCATGACCGAGGAGGAGCTTCGTACAATCGTTGATGTAGGACAGGAGGACGGCATTATCGAGGATGAAGAGCGAGATATGATTCACAATGTATTCGATTTCGGAGATGCCGAGGCCAAGGAGGTCATGGTTCCACGTATTGATATGACGTTTGTCCATGTTGATGCTACTTATGATGAGCTGATTTCAATATTCAGAGAGGATAAATTCACCAGACTCCCTGTGTACGATGAAAGCACTGACAACGTAATCGGTATCGTAAATATGAAGGATCTGCTGCTCCTTAAGGATGAGGATAAAGAGCATTTTTCCATCAGAAATATCATGCGTGAGCCTTACTTTACATATGAGCACAAGAATACAGCAAATCTCTTTCTCGAGATGCGCGAATCATCTATATCGCTTGCCATTGTCTTAGATGAATATGGTGTCACAGCCGGACTCATCACACTCGAGGATCTCTTAGAGGAGATAGTCGGTGAGATTCGTGATGAATACGACTCTGACGAGCAGGATGATATCACAAGAATAAATGACTACGAATACATAGTTCTCGGCTCTGCAAATCTCGAGGATGTAAGCGACGAGCTTGGTCTGCACCTTGAATCAGACGACTATGACACAATCGGTGGCTACTGCCTTGAAAAGCTTGACCACCTGCCTGAAAAAAATGAAATAATCATCACTGATGACAATATTCTTCTCCGCATAGAGGCTGTTGATAAAAACCGAATCGAAAAGGTCTATATCAAATTGCCAAAGCCTTCCGAAGAAGAAAATTAAATTCAGGATCGTTTAACCAGCGGGAGTTCTCCATGAGACCTCCTGCTTTATTTTTGCCGTAATACTTTTCGCTTATAAATCTGATCTTTCCAAATGCTTTGGTTCTCTCCTTGACCTGAGTATCTGCAAATGTGATGGATATAGTCTTTTGCGTAATATTTCCATAGCTGTCCTTTGCCTCAAGTTCTAACTCTATGATATCCTTGTCACATGCGTTTTTTATTTTACGCTCGTCAAATTCTTTTATTTTCAGATAATTTATCATGTTATCGCCATACGCAATATCACCATCCTCCACATCCGTTGCAGATATAAGGCTTCCTATCAGCTGCTCTGTTATACTGCCATTTCTTGCCTGCTTTATCGAAAAGAACATATCATCCGCCTCTATAGTTGGCTCATGCTCCCAAAGTGCATACATATGTATGACCGCCTTATCTGTATACTCTATCCCCAGTATCCTGCATAAATCAGCTACCTGTATACTCTCTCCCGGTGTATATTTTATATCTGGATACGCTTCTCCTAAAATCCAGCCTATACACATATGCTGGTTTGGCAATGTCACCGCGTCACTATACTTCACAGTGGCAGATACACCGGTATCATATTCTATGATATACTCGTTTTCCTGCCATACTGCGTATATATTCTTCGATGGTCTGTTTGACTCAATCCAGCTGTTTGCCACACCACACAGTAGCGGATATCCGGCAGTCTTATCATATGAATTATTTCCCCAGCCTGTCATATGATATCCGGCCATCTGCCATCCCACAGCAGGAAAAGCCTGATTGATGCCTCCATATGTGTAGCTCTTTGTAGTCTTTTCTGAATCCGACGCACTCGTGTTCCGCCAGAATGTCACATCTATATTCCCGGCCTTTGCGTATGCCGTATAAGTGCCACCCGAATTCACAAAAAAACCATATGATGATGAGCTCATAGACGAATCATTGTTCCAATTCGTGAAATCATATCCGGTAGAGCTGCTCGCACTGATTGTCACATACGTACCATAGCAGTATGTACCTCCCCCTGATACACTGCTAATGCCTGTAGATTTCCTGACATCAATTGTATGAAACAGTCCTCTCACTGTCTTGCCATAATACGAATACAGTGCTGTGAGTGCGCTGTCCGTCCAGTTTGCCGCTTTGGATATACCTGCATAGGTAGTATAAACCTTTCCCCAGGAAGGACCATTATCATTCATGCCACCCTTATTCTTGCCATTTACTCGAAGTACCATGCAGGCATCGAGGACGATAGTGCATGAGCCGGAGCTAAGGGCATTGAGGGACTCTTGATTCATTCTGTTTCTAACATATCTCAAAGGAATTTTGTACATCATATATTCCTTTCCACCTGACTTAGCCTGACATTCGAGTGTCATATATCTTCCACCCATTTGATAATAAATGGTCTGAATAACATTACCACTACTATTTTTTACACTCATCTTATATCCTATTGTCCTATATTTTGTTCCTGAAGTAGATGTATTTCCGGCTGAACAGAAATAAATATCTCCATCATATATGTTTGTAGCTTTAAAAACTGCACTGTTTCCGTAACTATTATAAAACTTAACCGGCTCACTCCATTCATCTGCAATAATATTACTTTTTTCAAAATTTACCCCTATACATAAAAATAGTAGTACTCCTACTATTAATTTCTTAAAAAATTCGTTCATAACTAAAAAATACCAACTCCCCACATATAGCATATCAGATATCCGTATTCATCATATTCACCCTTAGTATACAAGCCAGTAAAATTATAGAAACCATAAGCCTCAGCAAGAGCCTCATTATAATTAGGTATTTCATTTTTTGACGGATAAATACATCTGTCATCACCTGAAATTCCTACTGAATTCAATGATAATCCCCACTCTTCGTTCATTTTATGCGCAATCTGTTCCGCCAAATACGAATCAGATATACTTCCATCTGTCCACTGCTTCACCAACGAGTCTATATACGCCTTCTGCTCCCCACTCATGCCATTTCCGGCCTTACTGCCATAAAATATCCATCCCGGTGCAACATACTCATTTTTAGGTGTTTCCGGCTGCGCGGGCTCACTTTGAGCCGGCTCAGGTGCAGCTGTCTGATTTGATGCTTCCGGTTTTGAATCGTTACCGGCAGGTTTTTGTGTATTATTGCTGCCTGTCGATGTCTTATTGCTGCCTGCCGATGTCTTATTGCTGTCTGTCGACGTCTTTTGACCGGCTGCAGCTTTGTCTTCTGATGATTTATCTGACGCTGTATTTGCATTATCCGAATTAATATTACCTGCTACAGAATTATCATTGGTCTCTGATTGCGCACCGTTATTTTGCTTATTATCTTTATCCTCTACATTTGATTCCTTCAAAGCATCCTCTTTCACCAGCTCAAGCATCTCACTTTCAGCTACAATATCCTGCTCATTCTCAGTCACACTGACAGACCGGGAATCCTTTTTATTCCCCTTATTTCCTGATTTTGAGCCTACTGCCACTGCTATACATATGATAAGAATTATTGCTATTATCACTGCCGGTATAATGAATAAAAGTCTCTGTTGTCTTTCATTTTTCATACGCTAGTTATCCTCCATTGGCTGATCTGCTACAATAGTCTTTTTGCAGCTTATTTTCTTTGTTGCACCTGTAGGAAGCTTAAACTCTTCCTCTATTTCTGCTGAAATAATGCCCTTTTCCATATCACAGACATAAACTCTGGTACTTGCATTACCGCCCGCTGTAAGCCTCTCATCAATGTCCTCTATGACAGCTTTTTCCACATCATAGCTGCTGACAGGCTTTTTATCCACGATATACATATTTGGCTCGTAATATCTGTTCATAGCACCCGAGAGTGCTAATGACAGACATTTCTCCATCTGGTTCTCCCTGACTGTCACATTGTATACACTAAGCCCAAGCATAGCTGTATACACTACAATAAGACAGCCAATTATTCCAAGCACTACATTTTTCATTTTATAAACCTACTACCTTTCTATTAATTGGAACACTTATCCTAACATGATCCTTTGTGCCATTTTTGCAGGTTATCCTGACATGCATATCATACACACCATAATCCGGAAAGCTGAGTGACCGGCCATCGGCTGATATGCTGCCTGTACAGTCATTTCTGCCCGAATCATACAAAGCATAAACTTCAAGCTTATCCAGATTATCCTCATGCACTGTAACCTCAAGCAGGTCATACACACTGTAGCTTACGGCATTCTGACGCATTTTCTCCTTTAGCTCAATACCCGGAACCGGTATATTTTTCATGC
>OHAJ01003003.1_pt1 | contig 11036 bp, 12 predicted proteins | sample 1577101 | NCBI WGS metagenome assembly OHAJ01 (sample SAMEA3541531, study PRJEB24748) | human gut metagenome | biome: human gut; feature: human-associated habitat; material: faeces | place: China | collected 2012 | reverse complement strand
CTGCAGATATCCTCCCGGGACTTGCCCTGCTTCTCACCGTTTTTAATGAGCTTGTACGCCTGAAACAGCGCCGAGGGGCCGATCTCACTGCTGAAAAAGCCGATGCCCTGATTCCATGCCAGCAGCTCGAACACATCGTCCAGCGCGGCGCTCTCCACACCGTGGATATATGCCTTTACCAGCTCCCGCGCCGCCTGCCTCATCCGGCCCGCACCGACAGTCGGGGAGCAAAACCTACAATCTGACCGTGACCAAGATCGGAGACAACGCTTTCGAGCACATCGATTACAAGACCATAAAACTTCCCAACACGATCACACATATCGGCAAGCGCGCGTTCGCCTATACCTCGTCGACGGAGATAAATGTGCCCTCGCAGTTGCAGAGTATAGGGGAAGAGGCATTTGCCTACAGCGACATCAGAAGCTTCAATATCCCCGGAACCGTCACATATATCGGACCGTACGCTTTCTGGGCCGCTCCAATCTCGTCAGTGTCATTTCAGGAATCAGACGCACCGTTGTCGATAGGGGCCGGCGCCTATTGCGGGGCGGCAGTCAGGGAAGTGACCTTACCCGCCAGACTTGCAAGTCTCGGGCCAAGGTCATTCTGCATGTGCGCGAGTCTTGAGTCATTCACCATGTCTTATTGCGGTATTACTAAAATTCCGGAGCAATGTTTCCACAGCAGCGAGTTGCTGAGAAATGTGAATCTGCCTTCCAATATTTCGGAAATAGGGGAAAACGCATTCTGGCGCTGCTATTCGTTGTCGGATATAGTATGGCCGACAGCGCTCAAGACGATAGGTGATGAAGCTTTCAGCGATTGTAATTTTAAAGGTATATATTTCCCGGCAGGTCTCGAATCCATCGGGGAGTATGCTTTCGAGAGCAATGATGATCTCACCATCATATCTTTTCCTGCATCGTTGCGCAGTATAGGCCAATACGGATTTTTGAGATGTGATAGACTTAGTAGTGTCAGTTGTGATGCGATTGTGCCTCCGGCTACTGTGTCTCCCGTATTTTCAGATGTCTCGCATGTGCCTCTCGCGGTGCCGGTACAGTCGGTCGAGGCGTACCGAACGGCGCCGGACTGGCGAAACTTCAGTTATGAAGATTACCCGACAGGTGTTGAAGGAATGATGTCTTCTTTAGACGACTGTACGGAATGGTATGATCTCAATGGTCGGCGCCTGGAAGAGAGACCGACAGCCGGAGGAATATATATTCGAAAGACTCCGTTATCCACGGAGAAACATATAATCCGGTAATTTCGGAGAATCGGAGCATGTGTTTCAATTATGGTCAGCGTTCGAATCTGTCGCCGGGTGGACTGAAGGAAATATGACCTGCCGTCAGACCGACCATATTGACAAAATTACCGATTTTTGTCAATCCGCATAAAATTCAGATGTGGATTCTGAAATAGTGAAAAATGTGCCGTGTCATGCAAGAAACGGATGTTTTTGCCGTCTGATATAGGGATAGGGATATGACCGGGAAACGTCAGGTTTTCCGGATGCTCTGTATTGACTATTGCAATATGCAGAAAAACAGTAAGATATGGCAAAACAGTTCGGTATTATTTTCGGGTGTCTGCTGGTCGGCGAACTGCTGGCACTCGTGCCGGGACTCAATATTCCCGGCAGCATACTCGGTATGCTTGTCCTGACGGTGCTTCTCGAAAGGGGAGTGGTGCGTCCGGAGTCGATAGCGCCGGTATGCCGTTTCCTGATAAAGAACATGGCATTTTTCTTCGTACCTCCCGGTGTGGCGCTGATGCTTTATTTCGATATTATCGCGGCCGAATGGGTGCCTATAACCGTGGCGACCGTCGTGAGTATATTTCTTGTACTTGTGGTGACGGGCCGTCTTTATGAGTTTCTTCACAAGTATTATAAAAAACACCGCTGATTGACATGGATATCCTGCAACTGGCAAGAAGTGAGCTTTTTCTTGTCACTCTGACATTTCTGCTGTTCTGGCTGTTTTCGCAGCTGCAGTCGCGTACGGGAATAGCGTTGCTTAATCCGATGGTGCTGACCATAGCGGGTCTGATAATATTCCTGCGTGTGTCAGGCATCTCTTATGAAGAATATTACGGGAGCGGACGCCTGATAGAATTCTGGCTCAAGCCTGCCATCGTGGCTCTCGCGCTTCCGCTCTATAGCGAACTGAAGCATATACGGCGTCAGCTGATGCCGCTCTTGCTCGCCGAACTTGCGGGTTGTGTGGTCGGCATAGTCTCTGTAGTGATAATAGCGGGCCTGCTCGGTGCCGGCGAGGAAGTGGTCCGTTCTCTCGCGCCCAAGTCGGTATCGACCCCTATCGCTCTTGAGATCTCCCGGCAGATAGGTGGTATTCCGGCACTTACGTCGGCTATAGTAGTCGTTGTCGGCATGATCGGGGCCGTAACGGGATTGCGCATGATGACATGGGGACGCGTCAAGAGTCCGGTGTCGCGCAGTCTCAGCATGGGTACCGCGGCTCATGTGATGGGAACAAACCGTGTGAGTGAATATGGCGAACGTTTCGGCGCTTACGCCACACTGGGCCTTATCATCAACGGCATACTGACAGCGTTTCTTGCCGATCCGCTTGTCGATCTGGTGTATGCCTCGGGCCTTGTGGGATAATGCCGCTCATGCAGTGCGTGCCTTGCTTCGCGTCACAAGAAACACTCCTGAAAATATCATTATGACGGCCAGGGTATTGATCGCAGTGAATCGGCCGAGACCGGCCCAGACCGCTACAAGAGTTGCGACTACAGGTTGCACGTAATTGTACATCGCTGTCACAGTGGGACGCAGATTCTTCTGCCCGACAGGCAGAAGCAGGTAGCTGAGAAATGTGGGCCCGATTACAAATGCCACCGCTCCCCATGTCACTATGGGAGGAGCCGCGCTCCAGTCTATAGCCGACAGGTCATCGTATGTGAAAGGAATCACGCATATCGACGAGTATGTGAAGAGCCATTTCATCAGTGTGACGGGCGAATAGCGTGCGATCAGTCTTTTGAAGAATACGAGATAGCAGGTGAAGGAGAGCTGGGCGCATATCACCAGCAGGTCGCCCGCAGTATTGCCTTCTCCTCCGGCCGAAGTGCTCCCGATGATCAGTACAAGTGCGCCGACATAACGCCCAGTATCCACGAATAGAAGTAAGGCATTGCACAAATGTTCATGACCGGTTCCTTATAATCGACGATACCGTCTACTTCATCGGCGGCTCAATCAAGGATCTTGGCAAGAAGATTGTCGCATTCAGTCAGATGCACCAAAATCCGGATGACATTCTTTCAAAACTGAGATAATCCTATACGAATATCTTTAAGGTCACAAATTGTGACCTTGAAAGACACCATCGAAAAGCTCTGCTTCGGCAGGGCTTTTTCTGTCATGAGGCTTCATAATCGGCTGTGATAGTCGATGAGTGGTAGTGAGCTACCATTGGGATACCACTCAAATCGGGTATTAAAAAGATATTCAATGTCGCAGCCATTGTCGGAGCTTCACTCGTCAATGGCAAGGTATTGGGCTACACAGCCGAGTTTCCCTATGACAAGCGCACAATCCTCTACTTCGATACCGAAGCCCGTATCATTGTCAGAAGATAATGGAGCGAGCCTTGCGACTGGCGAAACTGCTGACCGACATTCATCCGGAATATCTAAAGTTTGCCGCGTTGCGCCAGCTTATACCCACATTGCGTCTTGATGTTATTGAACAGGCGGTAATCAACACTCCGGGTGTAGGACTTGTAATCATCGACGGTGTACACGACCAGTTAAGAATATATAAAAACACCCCATCTTACACGATTTGGGTGTAAAATTGGGTGTAGATACAACAAAAGCCTGATAATCAGGCTTTATTGCGGAGAGAGAGGGTTATGAACCCACTCCCTCATATCTTTCAAATTCAATGCGTTATCAATATGTCAAAGCCTTAGGGGGTACAACTTAGGTTACAAGAATAACGCTTTTCTGTCACCTTTTGGCTGTTCGTTGTCTGCCTAAAACTACGGTTCAAAGATACGGCTTTCTTTTGATATGTGCAAATCATTGAAAATAAATATTCTGCGGTTAGTGCAAGGTGCAAGCTATATATAGATATATACTTGCACCTTGCACTACATCTTTAGTTTTTTAGAAAGATGAAGTGTTATCAAGAATTTAATTGATAATCCGATAGTATAAGTTCAGGGAAAAACGCTATCTTTGCAGAACTAACAGAAAAATAAATAGTTGTTCAACAATATGAAATGGCAGTTGTGCATATAGCTACGCCCAACGAATAGCACTTCCAATTATTGCTATTCAGCAATAGACAGGCTTATGTTTTAAGTTTGCCTGTTATTGTCTTGTCATTATCCCTTATTATAAATCTATAAGATTGTCGTGCTGCTTAAAGCGGCAGGATATATTGTATCATATTGGTTTGAACAAATGAATTATACCTATAAGAAAATCTGGCTCATCGTTTTTCCTGTAATGATGAGCATCCTTATCGAACAACTGATAAATATTACCGATGCTTTGTTTTTAGGGCATGTGGGTGATGTGGAACTGGGCGCATCTGCCCTTGCCGGAATATGGTTCTTGGCAATTTATATGCTCGGCTTCGGGTTCAGTTTGGGGTTGCAAGTGGTAATTGCCCGTCGTAACGGAGAACAGCGGTATGCAGAAACGGGAAAAACGTTCTTTCAGGGATTGCTTTTTTTGTTGATGCTGGCTGTACTCCTCTGTCTGCTGTCCAAGATATTTTCTCCCGTTCTGTTGAAACATCTGATAACTTCGGATGATGTTTATAATGCGGTTATTCGCTATTTGGATTGGCGTATTTGGGGATTGTTGTTCTCTTTCCCGTTCCTTGCCTTACGTTCGTTTTTGGTCGGTATCACACAGACAAAATCCCTGAACATGGCGGCTTTCACTGCCGTACTGGTGAACATTCCGCTGAACTGGCTCCTGATATTCGGCTTCGACATGGGTATATCGGGGGCGGCTATCGCATCTTCATTTGCCGAAATGTGTTCGCTGGCTGTATTGGCTGCATATATGTTTCGGCACATTAATAAAAAAGCGTATGGCTTATACTGGCGTATTGATATAACGGTATTGAAAGAGGTATTTTCTATCTCGGTATGGAGTATGCTCCAGTTCTTTACAAGTGTAGCCATTTGGTTTCTGTTCTTCGTGGCTATCGAACGCTTGGGAGAAACGGAATTGGCTGTATCGAACATTGTAAGAAGTATTTCCGCACTGTTTTCCGTTATCGTCAATGCGTTGGCAGGTGTCACCGGTTCTTTGGTGAGCAACCTGATTGGAGCAGGTGAAAAGAAAAAAGTATTTCCGCTTTGCCATAAGATTATCCGTTTAGGATATGCGACAGGCATTCCATTGATTGCTTTTGCGTTGTGCTTTCACCAGCCCATTATAGGGGCTTATACGGAAAATCCTACTATCGTACAGCTTGCATGGTCGCCTTTTCTTGTCATGCTATTAAATTACTTTTTTGCACTACCCGGTTACGTTTATCTGAATGCTGCAACAGGAACGGGAGCGACACGGACGGTATTCATTTTTCAGGTGACAACTACGATTGCTTATCTGTTCTGCTTATGGGGATTAGATTCTTTTGATGTCCCGTTAGCGGCATATTGGGCAGTGGAATACTTATATGTGATACTGCTTGGTACACAATCCGTCATTTATCTTAAATATAAACAATACTAAGAACTGAAAGTTATGATGAACAAGATATATCCCTGTAAGGGTGACACGCAAACCGTTTATTTGAACGCTGTCGTAAAAGACCCGTCTATCAAAATAGGCGACTATACCATTTACAATGATTTTGTTTCAGCCCCGTGTCTGTTTGAGCAAAACAATGTGTTGTATCACTATCCGATTAACCACGAACGGCTGATAATCGGAAAGTTTTGTTCTATTGCCTGTGGAGCAAAGTTTCTGTTCAACTGCGCCAATCATACCCTAAAATCTTTATCCACTTACACGTTCCCGCTATTTTATGAAGATTGGGAATTGGATAAGGCAGATGTGGCTTCCGCTTGGGACAACAAAGGCGACATCGTGATAGGCAATGACGTGTGGATAGGCTATGAAGCCGTAATTATGGCTGGTGTCCATATCGGTGACGGTGCTATTGTTGGTACAAGGGCGGTTGTGACGAAAGATGTTCCGCCCTATACCATTGTAGGTGGTATCCCCGCAAAGGAGATACGAAAGCGGTTCAGTCCTGATATAATAGAACAGATGCAGGCTTTGAAATGGTGGAACTGGTCGGTAGATAAGATACGAGAATTTTTACCTTATCTGATGAATGGCGATTTAGAAAAAATAGTGGCAATGAAAAATAGGTAGCTATGAGAACAATAGCGGAAGAAATGTTGTCCCGGATAAATGCTGAAATAAAATTGCTCAATTATGACAATGATATTACAGCAGATGATGCTTTGCACATGGTAAAGTTCATTACTCCGCTATACAGCCAATTAAGAAAGCTTGTATCAGACTATGTATTTCCAACAAATGAGGACGAAATTCTCTTTTTTAAGGAAATCAAGCCTAATATCCTCGACAAATATCTGTATTTCAGTAAGGTTTACAGTATCGAAATGAAATGTCCCATTGGTAACAATGAGATTATCAAAGAATATTTGAACCAAGAATTAGAGGAATTAACTCGTTTCTTCCGTGACAATTTGGATTTTTACCAATACTATCGGTCAAAATCCACTTATATGGATAACTTGTATTTCGTTCGCAAGAAAACGGATATTCAGTTATTGCTTGACAGTTTCCAATATGACCGTGACCCGTTGTTTTCAACGGAATACGATTATAAGATTGCGAAGATATTATGTAACGAAATGTTGCGCATATATTTAAATCAACGGTTGGTAAAACTTGGGAATACGAATCAGTTAGAACACAAGCTGCAACAACTGGATAAGTATATTTTCCGCTTTACAGGCAAAAAGGCATATCTTATTGAATTAGGATATTCTCTTGTATCTTCGGGCGACATAAACAATGGCAACGTGGAGATAAAAGAAATGATGAATTTCCTTAGCACGATATTCCACATTGATTTAGGAGATTATTACGCTTCATACATAGCCATGAAGGAGAGAAAAGACCGAACGGCATATCTTCATCATCTGATAGAAAGCCTTGTTAAGCGGATGAATGAGGATGATATGAAATAATCTCCAGCATTCCAGTATGTAGAAGTACCATGTTCTCCCCAACATGGTACTTTCTTTTTATAGTGAAATCTACTTTGAAAAATGACATTTCGGGGAGCTTTTACGCCAATATTCTCCTAAAATAACCTGAAAAAAAGTAATACCATGATAGATACAACCATGACTTTTAGGTTATTTCTTCTCCCGAACTTTGCGGCAAATCAATAAGTTAGCAATATGGAGATTATAACATTTGAGTCAAAAGCCTATAAGGAACTTGACAACAAGATTACCGCCATAGCAGACTACATTTTCAATCACTTGGACGAAAACAAGACTGATGAAGATGAAATTTGGGTGGATAGTTACGAAGTCTGCACGTTCCTGAAAATCAGTGCACTAAGAACCCGGCAAGGGCTGTCAGCCCTATGCAACCCGACCAAAGAGTGACCCTCTCTTTGGAAACTCCGCTTATGGGTCACACCCCTAAGAACCCCTTGCGGTAATGAGCGGACTACAAGCAATCTTTATCAACAAATCAAATTTTAAGAAAATGGCAACTAAATCAAGCATACATATCAAGCCTTGTAACATCGCATCAAGCGGGGCACACAACCGAAGGACTGTCGAATATATGCGCAACATCGGAGAATCCAAAATCTATGTTGTGTCCGAATTTTCCGGCGACAACGAGCAGTGGATAAACCCCGACTTCGGTAATTCTGATTTGCAAGTGCACTATGATAACATCAAAAAGATGGTCAAGGAAAAGACAGGTCGTGCCATGCAGGAGAAAGAGCGTGAACGCAAGGGAAAGAATGGAAAGATTATCAAGGTGGCAGGATGCTCTCCCATTCGTGAGGGAGTGTTACTTATCAAGCCTGATACAACTTTGGAGGAAGTACGCAAATTTGGTGAGATGTGCAGGCAACGCTGGGGCATCACACCGCTTCAAATCTTTCTGCACAAGGACGAGGGGCATTGGCTGAACGGACAACCCGAAGCCGAAGATAGAGAGAGTTTCCAAATTGATGGAAAGTGGTTCAAACCGAATTATCACGCCCATATTGTTTTCGACTGGATGAACCATGACACAGGAAAGAGCCAAAAACTCAATGACGAGGATATGACCGAAATGCAGAGCTTGGCATCCGGCATTCTCCTGATGGAACGTGGACAGTCGAAAGCTGTTACAGGCAAGGGGCATTTGGAACGAAACGATTTAATTATTGAGAAACAGAAAGCCGAACTGCAACGCATAGATGCGGAAAAGCGGCATAAGGAGCAACAAGTAAACCCTGCCGAACTGGAACTCAAACAAGTAAAATCGGAAATACGCACTGACAAACTAAAAAGTGCAGCCACTGACGCAGCCTGCGAAATCGAAGCAATCAAGAAAGTGCGGGCAAATCCGCATATCCCAGAAGACGCCAAGCCTGAACTGCCTGAAGGCTACTAAATCCAACGCCACCGAGAGAAGCAAGAGCATCTCACGGTGGCGTTAATTATTGCATTGTACTTTATTTAGAATACATACCCAAGTCCGATGCTAACACGATATTCGTGCATCTTCACACCGGTTTTTATTACATCAAGCATACCAAATGCTCCAGTAATGTCTACTCTAAAACGGTCGATAATTATAGCTGCGCGAATATCCCAAGCGACATCGAAACGATGCATTAGCCCCTTATACATATCTTCCTCAAATATTTCCTTTTGATCTTCATCAACCTTTGTGCGGGCATATAACCCAATAATAGGTTCTGGACCTGTTGATAAATATAGACTACCTTTTTTGAAAATATCAAATTTGTATCCTACTGTCAAAGGGATACGAAATCCTATTTTTCGCACTGGTGGATCATACATTTTTGACGGTTCTTCTGGAGTCCCGGCTCCAATGGTAATATTATCATAACGGTAGTTGTCAATAAAGAAGCGGGCACCGGGTTCAAAGAAGACGTTATTGCCCAAAAGCATCATATAATCTGTTCCGACACTAATACCGCTACCGGGCTTAAACATTTTGAATGAACCATTTGTAAGTTTCCATTTTCCCGGAATGGAGACATCATATCCCACGGTTACAGTCCAATGGTTCCGGTCCGAAGGTAAAATTTCTCCTTCAAGGTCCTGCGCATTGACGGAGGAGAGAATGGAAACAGCGATTAAAAGTGAGAGGATGATTCGTTTCATTAGTTACTTAGTGCTGATTTTTTCGCGGTTTTGATTGTTGTCAAGGCAAAATGAAGATGTATTCTTTTCATAATTGAGAAACTAATACATTTAACTAACGCTCTCAACATCATTTTATTGCCACATATAGCAATTATTCATACAGCAATTTACACCTGTATAAGGATATGGATGCCAAATTTGCTCATCACATTGATGCAATATGGAAACCCGGAACCGATCCTACATGAGCAACGCACACATATGATTCCGGACGAAATCAAAGCAATCAAGAAAGTGCGGGCAAACCAGCATATCCCCAAAGACGTCAAGCCAGAACTCCCCTAAGGCTACGAATAATCCAAAATATGTAAGAGCGCTAATCCTTATATAAAGGCTATAATTGTTTCGTTTTGTCTTTCTGATTTTACAGCTTGCCGTCTCTGTTGAACTGTATTATGAATGTTACAGAGCCTCCGCTACGCTTGTAAGTCATGCCTCTGTACTCGACTTCTTCAAGAGAAATGGAGCCGCCGACTGTGGCTGGAGGTCGATTAGCGATGTATTTCAAAAAGCATTTCAACGATGCTTTCTGCTTGCCAAACTTGACGGTCATCTTTGATATGCCCGTAGCCTCACTTCTGTCTTTAGACCACTTCATATCGTCTTGGTCAGGAAGGTCTGCCTCGAAACAAAGATGATTGTTATTGACCGTGAACTTGATGTTGGAGTGGGAGTTCTCGCCCTCGATTTTGATTTTGTCGGTGAAGGATTTGTCTGCGAGAAGATTCTCGCCGGAAGCTCCGACACATTCAATCTCGATGTTGCATGACTTTGAACTGACCGGCACCGGCACGTACTCTTCCTTGCTGCAAGAAAACAACAAGAGGGCTGAGATAAGCGCGATAACGCTTATCCCGAGTAAGGAATATTTCATTATTTATTCTGTTATTTGATTGTCTTGTCGAATGTTACTGAAACCTATTCGGCTCTGTTGGACGGGTCAATACGCATAGTGGCGCAGGAAGATACCGACACCAGCATGGCAACAGCTGACATTACGACAATGAGTCGTGATTTAGGGGCTTTCATTTTTTAACTCTGCCGACAGACATATTGGTGTTCCCCGTTTCCTTGCCGTTTCTACCGTCAGCCGAAACGAATTCATATATTCCATTATCACCTGTTGCCTCTATTGGCTCAAAAGTGATTTTAAGAGTGTTGTCATTAACCTTTATTACCGTGAATCCGGCCTCGGCACTCTTAAAAGTACCATCAGCGTTATTCGCATTGAGCGTAATCTGAGGGTAATTGGTGCATTTCAGAGTGATGTCACCGCTATACTCCGGAGGTGCAGCGATTGCCACCTGATTGACAAAATCAGGAGCATAGACTGCCGAGACAGCCTCTCGGTCATAGTCGGAGAACTCCCAAATCATGGGAACTGGGTCATCTTCCTTGCAGGAAGAGAACGAGAGAACCGTGAACAATACGGTTGCGATAAAAAGTAACTTTTTCATTGATATTTACATCCTTAGTTTTGTTTCTGCTTTTCTATTTTATTGAGGTTTATTTTCAAAATCACTTCAAGCGGTTGTTCTGCTTGGACTTCTACATTTACACTTTCGAGAATGATGTTGTGGT
>OHAJ01002993.1_pt1 | contig 11055 bp, 8 predicted proteins | sample 1577101 | NCBI WGS metagenome assembly OHAJ01 (sample SAMEA3541531, study PRJEB24748) | human gut metagenome | biome: human gut; feature: human-associated habitat; material: faeces | place: China | collected 2012 | reverse complement strand
CGATGGACGTATTCACAAGGACCTGCTGGGATGTGCTCTGGTCTTGGACCAGGAGCTGACCGTTCCCCACCTGGAGGACGGTGGCTTGCATCGTTGTCAAAAGGATCACCTCACATCAAGTGGATGCACCCCCATTATATGCCGGAGCCGGACGGGTGTGCCTCCCGGGGCCCGCCAGGAGATCCTGGGGCAAGGTGTACGGCACCGGGCAACTGAGAGGGCCGTCCCGCCACACTTAGGGGGATATTCCCGGCCGCATGGCGGCACAACAGTTCAGAGAGGAGAGAACACAATGAGCTTGTATCCAAACAAGATCCAGGTGGACGGCGTTCCCTGCGGGCTGATCCTGCGGGGAAGCGCCAACGGGACCTATCTGGCCGTCTTTGAGCGGGAGATGGCGGAGCTGGCCCGTATCGAGCAGATCGACTGGTCCCGCCCCGCCGTTGTGGGGGAAAGCCCGCTGCCCGCAGGGTATGGCTTTCAGGTCCGGGACATCCGGTACGCCCACGCTACCCGCAGCTACACGGTGCTTCTCCAGACAGCGGAGCAGTATCTGGGGGATGTGGCCGGCTTCCAGGCCCAGTTGGGGGAGCTGGAGGATACTCTTCAGGAGAAGCAGGCGCTCCTCCAAGAGCAGGAGTCGATGATCGCGGCGCTTGAGCAGGCAGGCAGCGCCGCCCAGTTGCGCTCAGAGCTGGAGGATGCCTATCAGAAGGGGGTGGAGCTCTGTGGCTGACATCGTGACCCTGGCCCTGGAGGAGCTGGAACACCGGGGCGGGGCAGACGCCCTGGCCCTGGCAGGGCGGTCTGTGTCCGGCGAGGCCGACGGCACCGCCCTGATCGCGGAGGAGCAGGCCATCCCCACCTGGCGCCCCCGCTCCTATCTCACGGAAGAGACTCCGGTGGGCAAGCCCTACCGGTGGAACGGACAGGTCTACCGCCTCTGGCAGCAGCACGACGCCACCGGTCAGCCGGGCTGGAGCCCGGACTTGGCTTTCTCCCTGTGGGACATCTGCCACACCACGGACCCCGCCCGGGCCAAGGACTACCTCCCGCCTCAGGGCAGTCGGGGACTGTGGCAGACGGGAGAGTGCTGTGTGTTCGGCGGACGCGTCTGGCGTTCCCGTCAGGATACACAATATCGCGAACTGGAGGCTTTCTCCAAGTTCAGCAGTGATATGGATCCTGTAACGGCAATGGCTATCGACCGGGGACGTAAGAACAACCAGTTGCTGATACAGCCGCAGTACAGTCCGATGCCTGTCGGAGAACAAATAGCAATCCTTTATTGTGGTACACATAGTTTGCTGCGTGATGTACCCTTGCATAAGGTGCAGGATTTCCAGAAATCATTCCTGGAAATGATGCGTGCCGACCATCAGAAAGATGTGCTTGATGTATTGTCAAGCGGTGTGATAAATGATGATGTAACTGCAATTATAGAGAAAGTAGCAGCTGATACGGCTCAACCATTTAAAGTGAACGAATAGTCATGGCATCACTGAAAGAAGTAAAAGGAAGAATAGCCTCAGTAAATAATACGCGGAAAATTACTTCGGCTATGAAGATGGTAGCCTCTGCCAAGTTGCATAAGGCGCAGGCTGCCATAGAAAACATGCTTCCTTACGAACGAAGGCTGAATCACATCCTGACCAATTTTCTGAGTGCGGATAGTGAGGTGGAGTCTCCTTTCATTGTGAAACGTGAAGTGAAGCGTGTGGCTATCGTCGTGTTTGCCTCCAATACCAGTCTGTGTGGCGGGTTCAATGCAAATATCATCAGGCATCTGACGGTTATTCTGGATGAATACAAGTCTCTGGGTATGGAGAACGTGCTTTTATACCCGGTAGGCCGAAAGGTAGCGGAAGGTGTGAAGAAATTGGGATTCAAGGCCGAAGGCGATTTCCAGCATATGGCGGATAAACCTTCCTATCAGGAAGCTGCCGCCTTGGCAGAGGACTTGATGAGGCGCTTTCTGCATCGTGACATAGACAAGGTGGAGTTGCTGTACAACCATTTCCGTTCTACAGCAGTACAGGTCCTGACGCGTGAAACCTATCTTCCGATAGACTTGACACAAGAGAAGAAAGAGGAGGACAAAGGCAGGATACCCGATTATATTGTGGAACCGTCTGTAGATGTGGTGATGGGGGAATTGCTCCCGAAGGTACTCCGTATGAAGATGTTCACGGTATTACTGGATTCGAATGCTTCCGAACATGCCGCCCGCACTATGGCTATGCAGATTGCTACAGACAATGCGAATGATTTGTTGCAGGATCTGACGGTGATGTACAATAAGAGCCGCCAACAGGCAATTACCAATGAGCTGTTGGATATAGTAGGCGGTTCAATGGCCTGATTTTTTTTCTTGGGGCAAGATACGCAGCATCTTGCCCCAAGAATTTGAATATCATGCAACAAGTTTATCGGAATCTTTCTATAAGTGTCATCCCTTCCATCGAAGGCGGGTTAAATAATCATAGTGCTCCCCCTCTTTGATAAGCTCCGCCTCGAATCCATTCCCGGCAGCATACAGGCTGAGTGTCTGAAAATCGACATAAAGCCAGTCGAAAGAATCTCCTTTTATATTTTTGTATTGCATCCGGAAGTCTATTTCGCCATAATAATCTCCTGCCAGATCAATCAGGAAACTCCCGTCCTCATCTTCAAAAAGATAACGGAGATCACTGGAATCCATCAAGATACATCCCCCGGGGCGAAGCAGTTGTTTCATTTTTTGAAAGAAAGCTGCCATATTTTCCAACTTCCCGATAATGCCCGATCCGTTCATCAGCATGAGGATTGTATCGAATGTTTCTAGAAAATGCGGATCGAAAAGATTCATCTGACGGACATTCCTTACCCCTCTTTTTTCCATTACTTCTACAGAACGGGGGGAAATGTCGATGGCGCATACCTCTTTTCCCATCTCTTGCAAGGCCAGTGCATGGCAGCCGCTTCCGGCTCCTACGTCCAGAATATTTCCTTCGGCCATTTGTAAGGCAATCTGTTCCAGTTCCGGCATTTCGTCATAAGGGCGGAATAATTGATTCACGGGTATTTCGTCTTCCTCGAACTGTGAGGAAAATACACGTAACTTATCTGCTTTGTTGTGGTTGAAATAATCGGCGATGGCAGTTCCCATCGGGTCTTTATCGGAGGAAAGCAAGTTTGTTTTCATTTGGAATCATTGTTTGTTGTTGAAGTTGCAAAGGTAGGCAATTTAGTGGAGAAAATACTACATGCTTGTGTAAGATATAAACCTTGTCACTGTAACTTATCCAATCTATCATGAAAAAACAGCAATTCTGCAAAAAGAAAAAATACATTCTAATGAGAAATACATCCTTTTTTCAGATATTTGCATAAGAAACAAGGAGTGGTTGGTGGTTAATGCACCACTAGTTGATCATCATTAGTCGATAATTTTTATGAATACATTGAAACCTCGTATAGCATCTCTGTTACAACAACTGAATGAAAGGGTTTTTGAAAAGGAGCATATTGTGGCTCTGGCTCTGCTTTCGGCTGTGGCAGGGGAAAGCATTTTCCTTTTAGGCCCTCCGGGAGTAGCTAAAAGTATGGTAGGGCGCCGGCTGAAACTGGCATTCCGCAACGCTTCCGCATTTGAATATCTGATGTCACGATTCAGTACGCCGGACGAAATATTCGGTCCTGTCTCCATTTCCAAACTGAAAGACGAAGATACGTATGAGCGTATTGTCGATGGTTATCTGCCTTCTGCCACCATTGCTTTCCTGGACGAGATATGGAAAGCCGGACCGGCCATTCAGAATGCATTGCTCACCATTATCAATGAAAAAATATACCGTAACGGACAGTTTTCCATCCGTGTTCCTCTGAAAGGGCTGATCGCCGCTTCCAATGAACTGCCTGCCCAGGGACAGGGACTGGAGGCCTTGTGGGACCGTTTCCTGCTTCGCTGTCTGGTGGGAGGCATTGAGGATATGGGAGAATTTGACCGGATGATTTCTTCTACGGATGAAACGGAACCGGTGGTGGACGAGCAACTGCAGATCACCGATGAGGAATACATCCGGTGGGAAAAGGAGATGGCTGCCATTAAAATCCATTACTCTATTTTCGAAGTGATTCATGCCTTGAAAGACCGGATAGAGCAATATAACCTCCAGATACAAAATGAGGGGGGTGTGTCGTCTCCTCTGTATGTGTCGGACCGCCGGTGGAAGAAAATGGTGAAGCTGCTGAAAACTTCCGCTTTCCTGAACGGATCGGACACTATCCGCCTTTCGGACTGTACATTGCTGTCCTATTGCCTTTGGAGTGAGATGGATCAGATGGAGGCGGCAGAGGAGATGGTGAACGCTGCCATTCAGAAAAGTGCCGAAGGTTATCTGCTGAATATAAAAGGGCTGGAACAGGACATTGAAGAACTGAAAGACCGACAATCGTCCGAACACAGTTTGCGTGAAGTGAACGATCCGGGCATACAGGTCATCGATACTTACTATTACCAGGTAGAGGGCGTCCGGATGAAAGAGCGCCTCCTTATTTTTGCAGCCGACTATCAACATCTGGATCAGACCGGTAAATTATTCTATCTGCATAAGGACAAGTACAAAGCCAACTGCTGTATTCTGAAGAAATATGATTCCATACTCCATGCCAAAGTTCCGCGTAATAAGATATATACGCTGAAAAAAGGGCTTCGTTCCATTTATATCAATAATTATGAATATCACTTGATGTGCTATGAGGATTGTCCTCCACCGCCGCCCGAACCCGAGCCGGAGGATTTCGGAGCCAAATATAAATCGGTGGCCGAAGCGTTGGACAGAGTGGAGAAGGATTGGTCCGGGCTGCTGGATGCGGAAACGGAATATTATGAGAAGCATTTGTTTCTCAGCGAAAGGCAGCGGGCTTCCATGCGGAGGATGCTTCGCCACCAGAAGAATACCATAGACCGATATAAGAATGATTTGAACGAAATGGCAGATGCGTACCGAAAAGAGAACCAGGAATATAAGGTTGAGAGATCTGAAGATGATCTATTCTCAGGAACTGAAAGATAGGACATTCAAAGCATACGAGGAGGATGTGAGCAACGGGGTGGTACGTCAACGCGAACTGGAAGAGAAAGTGTTGATGTACTATCGGCGTACCACACCTTCTTTGCAGGAATATTATTCCCGCTACACTCCGGAGTGGGAGGCTTTCTATTCTTCGGAACATCTGCCGGATATGGCATTCTTGCAATACTTGAAGCAGATGCGCGGTGCTTTCAAAAAGAGGTATGAACTGGCGGAACTGAATATTGACTATTATATCAGTTTGCTGGAGAATGCTTCTCTGCTGAGAGGAGAGGGGGCCCGGACCAAGGAGTTCTTTTTGGATAAATGGCATCAGTTGCTTACCCGCAAAGAGTATGACTATCAGTACATGCATATAAACAGTTTATGTGAAGGTTTTGATTTGTTGATCCGGAAGCAAGGAAAGGAGTCGGGTAACAAACTGTTGGGGTCGCGCATGGAGTGGCTGCTTCATAATTATCCTGATTTGTACCGGAGGATGCTTCCGTATGAAACAGTGATGAAGCGCAATCCGGCTATCCGGCAATTGGCGCGTCTGCTGGGCAAGAAGCACCGGGACCAACAAAAATACGATTCTTTGTCGGGCGTAGATAAAAAGAGGCTGATCAGGCACTCTCCGCATAGTGATATCACAGGGGTGACTTTGGGAAATGATTTGAACAGTTTGCTGCCCGTCGAGTATTGCTATCTGGCGGATGATGCGCTGCGTGCCGTATTTATGGAACGATATGCCGAAAAGAGATTGCAACTGTTCGATTACCAGTCCAAGGAAACGGAACCGGTAAAGGATGACAAGCATAAGGTTTCGGGGCAAGGACCCTATATTATCTGTGTGGATACTTCCGGCTCCATGCAGGGAAACAGAGAGATCTTGTCCAAATCGGCTATTTTGGCTATAGCGCAACTGACGGAGAAAACCCATCGGAAATGTTATGTCATCAATTTCTCGGATGAGGCTGTATCGTTATTGATTGAAGATTTGGGGCGGGATATGCCCAGGTTGGCGGAGTTTCTGAATAAACGTTTTGACGGTGGAACGGATATAGAGCCGGCTCTTCGGGAAGCTGCGCATATCATCAACGGAAATGATTTCCGTGAATCGGATATCGTATTGATCTCAGATTTCGAGATGCCGCCTTTATCCCGCGATTTAATGGAACAGGTAAAAGTGATTAAGCGGAGGAAGACCTCTTTCTTCGGATTGGTGTTCGGCAACAAGCCTGAGATGGAATACTTGAATCTTTGTGAACGTTATTGGGAAATGTAAGTTACAATTCTGTTACATAAATATGAAATGAATATTACTTGCTTTCTGCGCGTAATAACTTCATCATCAAATTAATGGTTATTCATTTTTAGTATAGGTCATTCCTCTTACATTTGTTATAAAGTAAAAAACAAAAGAATACAATGGGAAGAATGACTTATGTTAAAGCATTGATGTGCCTGTTATTCCCCTCTGCTGCTTTAGTTGCCCGCGCGCAACACCCGGTTGCCGGGGATTTGAAGTGTAAACTGACCGGACGGATGCTTATGGATGGTGGCGTTTATTTAAAGAATGACAACCTGTTTGGTAACGGTACGGAGTTTAATGACTTGCGGTTGGGGGTGAAAGCGACCTATCAGAATTGGAGCATGAAAATGGAGGTGGGGTATGTAGGGAATAAGGTTTCCATAAAGGATGCCTTTGCTGCTTATACTTCGGGCAAGCATATTATTCAGGTGGGACAATTTTATGAACCTTTCACCTTGGACATGCTATGCAGTACGTACGATCTTCGTTTTCACCAGTCACCGGGAATCGTGCTGGCTTTGACCAATGGCAGACGGATGGGAACCTCTTATACCTACAATGGAAAACATTATTATGCTTCCGGCGGCTTCTTTACAGACAGTGACCTGGGTAATGTGAAAAACATTTCACAAGGATATGCCATAGACGGTCGTTTGGTGTATCGTCCTGTAAACGAAGAGGGAAAATTGTTACACATAGGTGCGGCGGTGGTGTATCGTACTCCGGATAGCGCATTGCCGGGAGATGAAGACGAGAATACGTTTATTTATAAATCTTCGGGGGTGAGCACTATTGATAACCGGAATCTTATTTACGCCAAGGTAGATCATGCAAAGTACCAGTTGAAACAAGGGGTGGAATTAATGATCGCTCATCAGAGGTTCTTTTTGCAAGGGGAGTATATACGGACTATGGTGAAGCGTGAACAGAATTTCACAAATTATACAGGACATGGCGGATATGTGCAATGCTCCTGGTTGTTGACAGGCAGGCAATATGGGTATGATGAAGCATTGGCTTGTCCGGGCAGACCTGTGGGGCGGGCATTGGAGCTGTGTGGAAGATTTAATATACTTGATATGAATAATGAGGAAGCCGGTGTGTGGGGAGGGGCTCAAAAGGATTTTTCATTGGGCGTGAATTATTACATGAATAAGCATATAGGGATGAAGCTGGCTTATAGCTGGGTGATGCCGGGAAAGCATATAAAGGAGATTAGTGATAAGAATTTCAGTGTCGTGCAGCTCCGGTTCCAAATGATCTTGTAACGGAAGAAGGGTAGAAACAAATTCGGGCGCAATCACTGCGCCCGAACCATAAAGCTAGATTTATTTTTTATTTTGCGACGGTCTTGATAGCTTCAATCAATCTGCTGAAATCTTCGGGGAACACATCACCGATGTTTCCGATGCGGAAAGTATCTGCCTGGGAAATCTTTCCCGGATAGATGACGAATCCTTTTTCCTTCAACTGATGATAGAATTCCTTGAAATCGAACTCCTTGTCAGGATAAAGGAAGGAAGTGATGACAGGGGATTGGACTTCATCTTTCAGTAAGGTCTTGAATCCCAGTGACCGCATACCTTCTACCAGTACATCGTGATTACGGCAGTAGCGTGCATGCCGGGCTTCCACACCGCCTTCGGCTGCCAGTTCGTCCATGGCTTGTTTAAAGGCACGCACTACATGTGTAGGCGAGGTGAAGCGCCATTTTCCATGTCCTTTCTCCATCGCATCCCATTGGTCGTAGATGTCCAGAGAAAGACTCTTTGATACTCCTTTACAATATTGTAATTCGGATTTACGTGCAATGATGAAACCAAAGCCGGGAACTCCCTGAATACATTTGTTGGCACTGCTGATCATAAAGTCGATGCCTAATTCCTCTACATCCAACGGCACGCCGCCAAAGCTGCTCATTGCATCCACTATCAGCTTTTTACCATGCATCTTTACCATGTGGGCTATTTCCTTTAACGGGTTCAGGATACCGGTTGTAGTTTCGCAATGTACCACTGCCACATGCGTGATTTCTGCATTGTGTGCCAGATAATCATCCACATACTCCACAGATACTTGTTCTGTTTCATCAAAGGCCAGCATATCATAGTTCATTCCATGATATTCTGCAATGTTTCCCATGCGGTCTCCGTATGCACCGTTGCTCAGAATCAATAATTTGTGTTTGGGCGTAATCACACTTCCCAAGGTCGCCTCTACGCAATAAGTACCGCTTCCCTGCATCAGGATGCTGGTGTACTCATCTGTTTTTCGTGTAGCCAGTTGTACCAATCCTTTACGTATTTCCTCTACGATGTGAACATTGTAGTCTTCATCCCATGTGCACCAGTCGGTCATCATGGCTGTTTTTACGCTTTCAGAAGTGGTTAAAGGGCCGGGGGTTAAAAGTAAGTATGGTCTCATAATCGTTTAATTCATTTTATGGTTAATAATTTCAATAATTTCGGGAAGTTCGGCAATGGTGTTTACTACATAATGCGCACCTGCCATATACATACGTTTTCTGACTGCTGCCATGCGTCTGTTCAACTCTTCTGCAGGCAGTTTTCCGGTTTCCTCTTGGGTGAGTCCCATTTCGTTGCTGCCCAGAATCACACCGACAGTCCATACACCGGCATTCACACCTTCTTTGATATCGGCTATCGTATCCCCGTATTTTATTACGCTTTGAACGGAAGGTATGGCCAGATCAATCATGTTCTGGTAAATCATGTAGGGTTGCGGACGTCCTGCCGGAAGATTGTTGGAAGTCACACAGTTGTCTGTGGTATAGCCATGGGTGGCGGCACCGGGCAGCACAATGTCCATCATGGCAGTAGTATATCCGGTGGTGGAACCTATCTTGATGCCGTCCCTTTTCAGTTTCTCGATTACTTCGATTACACCGGGAATAGGAGTCGTATATTCTTCCAGGGAGGCGAACAAGTGTTTTTCGAATTCTTTGTATATGGATACCACATCTTCCTCAGTCCAGTTGCGGTTATAGTTTTGTTTGAACTGCTCCGTCACACTTGGTAACTTGAATAATTCACGGATATGGTCTATTTTGGTCATACCCATGGGGCCTCGTGCTTCTTCCATTGTCACTGTCAGTCCTTTCTCGGCAAAAGCTTTTAGGAAAGCGGCTACCGGAGCGAAGCATCCATAGTCTACAGCCGTTCCGGCCCAGTCCATAATAACACACTCAATTTTCTTCATCTTCTTGTTTGTTGTTTATTTGGTTATACTTTTATTTTTATGTTATGGGTTACAGATGTTTTCTGCTGTTTCCTTTAAGTTGGTTAACGCCATCGGTGAAACGATGATCTTTTTATTTTTTTCTTCTTTTCTCAGCTGTCTTTCCAATTTATACCGTTGCATCAGATAGATGGCCGAACCGATGAATGCAATGCTGCACACAATGCCTACCCATCCCGAGAACTGGTTATAGAACTCCATCCAATTGATATCCGGGCTGCAAAATTCCTTGAACAGCAGTACACAGACAGTTCCTGTATATCCGATAAAGTCGATGGTGGCAATGAAGAATCCCACATTTCCTTTAATCTTGAAGCAGGCTATGAAGCGCTCGAAGAACAGAGTCTGGAAACTAAGATAAACGATGTACAGGCTCAGGCTTTGGAGGAACAGCCAGTAAAGGGTAGGCAGTTGCAATGCATCATAATTAAAAGCCAGATAGCTGATTGTGCCCGCTCCACCAATAACCATAGCCAGAAGCACCTGCAATACTCTGTAGTTGCTGTTTATTAACGACATCATGGCAAAGATTCCCAAAATAATCAGCGTATCCGTATTACGATGGGAAATATGGAGCTCCCGAAGCCCTCGAAGAAGATCCGGTAGTTAACAATCCGGCCTATTATCTGAATAGTGCGGGAGGCTTTTATAAAACAACGAAATTCTTTGTGAATCCTTATATTAAGATTGATTTCCTTAAGAACTTCCATTTGACTTCTAACTTCTACTACGATCATTATCGGCAGGAGAATCTGTGGCATTATTCCGATTATCAGGAAAGATTTTCATTCCAACGTGGAGAAACTATGAATGTTCCTCCTACTTCCGAATTGCTTGCGGAGTACCCTGTGAAATATTATATTGATGGAAATCAGAGCTGGAAAAATACTACCACCTTAAACTGGGGACAGATTTTCAAAGGTAAACACGATGTGGCAGCCTTAGTGGGCTATGAGGAATTCCGCAAATGGGCACGTACTACCGACATTAGTAAGAAAGGAATGCTTGATACCAGTCTTACAGATTTTGACGCATTGACGGAGCCTGATTATATCGATGGAAGCACTACAGAGTTTTCATCCCGTTCTGTCTTTGGTCGTGTTACTTATACGTATGATTCCCGTTACTTATTTGAGGCGAATGTCCGTTATGACGGTTCCTCCCGTTTTTCTCCGGAGAACCGCTGGGGTATATTCCCATCCTTTTCGGCAGGGTGGCGTTTGTCGGAAGAGAAATTCATGAAGAAGATGAATTGGCTCGACAATCTGAAACTACGTGTTTCCTGGGGACAACTCGGAAATAACTCAATCGGTAACTATGAATGGCAGGCTGTTTATGCTACGGCTCCCCATTATGCTTTTGGCAACAAGGAGGTTCCCGGACTGGGCATGGGAAGTTTTTCCAACTATAACCTGGAATGGGAGACAA
>OHAJ01002983.1_pt1 | contig 11093 bp, 7 predicted proteins | sample 1577101 | NCBI WGS metagenome assembly OHAJ01 (sample SAMEA3541531, study PRJEB24748) | human gut metagenome | biome: human gut; feature: human-associated habitat; material: faeces | place: China | collected 2012 | reverse complement strand
AGGCGATCGGCGATGATATCCGAGTCGCAGACAAGAATGCCTGCCAGCGTATCGTTGTGTCCGGCCAGATATTTGCTGGCGCTGTGCAAAACGATGTCGGCACCGAGTTCGATGGGACGCAAAAATACAGGCGACAGGAAAGTGTTGTCGACGATTAAGAGGATATGGTTTTTGCGCGCGATTCGCGCGATGGCCCGGATATCGGTCACGTGCATCAGCGGATTGGTCGGCGTTTCGATGAAGATCGCTTTCGTTTCCGGCCTGATCAGGGCGTCGACTTTAGCCGGATCGGTGGTATCGGCCCAGTCGAAAGTCAGCCCGTTTTTAAGTGATATCTGGTTGAAGAGACGATACGTTCCACCGTACAGGTCATCGGAGGCGACGATATGGTCACCCTGTTTGAACATTTCCATCAGACACGTGGCGGCTGCCATGCCGGAGGTGAAGGCGAGCGCCTGCGCACCGCCTTCCAGTTCCGCCATGGTTGCTTCCAGCGCGTCACGAGTGGGGTTGGAATCGCGGGTGTAGTCGAATCCGGTGCTTTTGCCCAGTGCGGGATGGGCAAAAGTCGCGGTCTGGTAGATGGGCGTCGAGATGGCACCGCTTTTGTCGGTGTCGGCCCGTCCGCCATGGATACAGAGGGTTTCCAGTTCCATTGATCGTCTCTTTTTCATTATTGTTCTGTTTGCCCGGATCAGTTCGAAAACACGCAGGCGAACAATCTCTCCGGGTCCCAAATAACGGTCTATCTCATAACCAAGATTCGGAAAGCTGCTCGACTCACTTGTGGCGGCATACGCTCCGTCTTTCTTGCCAATCACAATCGGAGTACGTCCCCAGCGGTCGCGAGCGGCAATGATGCCGTCTTCCGTCAATAACAGCATGGAGCAGGAACCTTTGATATGCTTATACACATTTTCAATTCCTTCGACAAATGTCTTTCCTTGTATAATAAGGAGGGCGATAAGTTCCGTCTGATTGGTTTTGCCCGAACTGAGTTCGGCGAAGTGCATGTTTTGGGCCAACAGTTTTGTTTCCAGTTCTTGCAGATTTACTATTTTGGCTACCGTTACAATGGCAAAGCGACCAAGGTGGGAGTTGAGGATAAGGGGTTGAGGGTCTGTATCGCTGATGATTCCTATTCCGGAATTTCCTTTGAACTTGTCCAGTTCATCCTCAAACTTCGTGCGGAAATAAGTGCTTTCCAGATTGTGAATGGAACGGGTAAACTGCTCCGTTTCTGCATCGTATGTAGCCAACCCACCACGTTTTGTCCCTAAATGTGAATTATAATCTGTGCCGTAAAACAAATCCGCCACACAGCTTGTTGCTTTGGCGACTGTTCCGAAAAAACCTCCCATAAGTTCTGTTTTGTTATTGGTTTCTAAAATTAACGGATGCAAAGGTATGAAGAATTTGCGAAATTCGGGCAGATTTGAAATGAATAAAAAAGGCAATATATTTCTTGCCCACAATAGAAGTTATATTATTGGAAACATATACTTTTGTGATCGAAACCAAACAACTGTATAATGGGAGAAACCGCAAATATTATAATAGCCGATACTCTTCAAGGTCTGGGGACGGACGCATACAGTGGCTATCTTGCACACGCCCTCTGTCTGTCAGGAATCTGCCGATTGAAGTACAATGGAGAGGAGCGCGAGCTACGTGCCGGCGACCTGATGATTGTCCGCAAAGGAAAACTGGTAGAGAAAATTCAACCTTCAGAAGATTTTCGCGTAAAGGTCATCTATATCGCATCGGGCTTTGTGGTGCTGAGTACACCACAGAACAACTACGGCATGAAAGGGCAACTTTCCCTATTTCTCAATCCTATCATGTCCCTGACTACCGAACAGCAAGAGCTATGTCTCCGGGATTTTGAACAAGTGGAATACAGACTCCGGAATACAGACCATCATTTCCATCGCGATATGCTTATCGCCTCCACACAGATGTTGATACTCGACTTCTTCGATTTCCACTCCCATCTATATGGCGAGGACAATATCTCTGTACAAAATGCTTCCATCATGAGCCGTTTCCTCAACATGCTGGAGAACGGAACTTTCCGCGAGCATCGTGAAGTGACCTATTATGCCGACTGCCTATGTGTCACCTCCAAATATCTTTCGGAAGTTTCCAAGAAAGTAAGCGGTTATACAGCAAACTACTGGATAAACCGTTATACCACACTCGACATCTCGCGTTTGCTGCGCGACAAATCACTAACGTTCGTCCGTATTTCCGATATGTTCGGTTTTTCCTCTCCTGCTTATTTTAGCCGTTACGTACAACAACATCTGGGTGTAAATCCGACAAAATACAGAGGTTAATGATTATAGTTTTTGATTGTTTGCCCGTTTCAGATCTATTAGCGAAATATGCTCATTACGATAGCGGGCATTGGGGTTCTTCTCCGTTCCGTCAGGAAAAGAGCCATCTTCCTGCTTTATGAACTGAATAGCCTTCTGCGGACAATTCTGTATGCAGGCAAAACAGAACTCGCAGTCACCGGACGTCTTCACTCCTCTCGACGTCAGCTCATAATTGCCGCGCGGACAAACGTAGGTGCAGATGCCACAGTCAATACAAGCATCAGTCACGGTAAAGAACTTCTCGCTTTTCATCAGGAAGCCCACCTCGGGGTCGAGTCCACTCCGCTGCATAAAACCTTGGTGCTGTTGCCGTTCCTCCTCCGTCACCGGTTCGTGCCAATGCTGCCGACTGTTGATATCTGCCGTTATCTTCTGCAAGTTCTCGGGGATGTGCTTGTCTATCTTGAGTTGCTCGTTCATGTCGAAGTTGGGTAGCCAGTTATCCACCATGATGATAGTGTTGATATAGTCGAACGCATTGTCGGCTTTACGGGATATACGGTCCCAAATCTCTACCGCATCGCACTTCCTTGCACCATAGGTGAGGACAGCAAACTTGTATTCTGCCTTCAGTTTTGCTTTCTGAATGAACTGCCGTACCATATAGGGAGGCATATGACCGTAGATGGGATAAACGATGCCGATTTCATCTGCCTCAAATTCATACTTCCCCCGTTTCACCATCTGAGGGATACTCAACAATTCTGCGTTCTCTCCAGCCAACTGACGGGCGATGTAAAGACTGTTACCCGTTCCGGTAAAATAAAAGATGATACGCTTACTCCTTTTTGTTTCGCAGGATGCCAACGAGAGTAGGCCGGAAGATGCGATAGCACCGCTCATCACGGCAAATCCCATACGCTTTAAAGCCTCCCGACGACTGATTTTCTTATCCGTATTCATATCTCTGATTTTTAATGATTATGCAATCTGTTATCTGAGTGCAAAAATAAAGGTTTCCCCAAAGAACGAACTTACCAAAAACTCGGGTCTTGATGCTATTTTTACGGTATAAGAATGAGCTTACCCTAACACAAAAAAAGCCCCGCAAAGATTGGACTTCTGCGGGGCCTCACTAATGCCTAATAAAAACTCTTTCTACCCTAAATTATCTCCACTTCTTCACAGCTTTCTTGTCAGCCGGAGTCGCTTCAATCAAGCTCAATGCAAAACCACCGCTACGCGCTTCCTTCACGGACATTTTGGTCTTGCTGGTTACGATACCCTTCTTTATCTGATAAGAAGTAGGGTTCTCCTTGTAATCAGCATCTTTACCGTCGGCATAGAGAGTGGCTACGTATTGCTTGCCCGGTTCAAGGAAGTCGAGCGTAAAGTTGGCTGTACGTGCATTCTCGTCTGTAATACCTCCAACAAACCAGTTGCCGGTTCCTTTTGCCTTACGGGCCACGGTAATGTAATCACCCGGTTCTGCTTCAATGTACTTGCTGTCGTCCCAGTCTACTGCCACATCCTTGATGAATTGGAAAGCATCCATGTGCTTTTCGTAGTTCTCAACCAAGTCGGCAGCCATCTGCAACGGGCTGTATAAAGTTACATACAGAGCGAGTTGCTTAGCAAGTGTAGTCTGCACTTGTCCGTGGGGCAAATCGCCCATAAAGTCAAGTTTGGTATCGAAGATACCCGGTGTATAATCCATCGGACCGCCAATCAAGCGGTTGAATGGAAGCAATGTGGTATGGAACGGTTTGCTACCGCCGAATGCCTCATATTCAGTTCCTCGTGCAGATTCGTTGCCAATCAAGTTAGGATAAGTACGGCACAAACCGGTAGGGCGTACAGCTTCGTGCGCATTTACACAAATTTTGTAGTCGGCTGCCTTCTTCACGGCATAGAGGTAGTGGTTGTTCAGCCATTGCCCATAATGATGTTCACCACGGGGAATCATATTACCTACATATCCGCTCTTCACGGCATTGTAGCCATTATCCACCATAAACTGATAGGCCTTGTCCATGTGACGTTCGTAGTTGCGCACCGAACCGGATGTCTCATGATGCATCATCAGCTTCACGCCTTTGCTCTTGGCATATTCATTCAGCATCTTCACGTCGAAATCGGGATAAGGGGTCACAAAATCGAATACATAATCCTTGGATTTGCCAAACCAGTCTTCCCAGCCTTCATTCCAGCCTTCTACCAATACTTGGTCCAGACCGTGCTCAGCTGCGAAGTCGATGTACTTTTTTACATTTTCGTTAGTGGCACCGTGACGGCCGTTGGGCTTCATTTTGGAGTAGTCCACTTCACCCAGTTTGATGGAGGGAAGGTCGTCTGTATATGCCCAGGTGCTCTTACCTGCAATCATTTCCCACCATACACCTACGTATTTCACGGGCTTAATCCAGGAAACGTCCTCGTAAGCACAAGGTTCGTTCAAGTTCAGCGTGATTTTAGAGGCAAGGATGTCACGAGCATCGTCGCTTACGATAACCGTACGCCACGGTGACGTGCAGGGAGCTTGCAGATAACCTTTATCGCCTACTGCATCGGGAGTAAGCCAAGATTCAAAAACAAAATTCTTATCATCCAGATTCAAGTGCATGCAAGAGTAATCCACTAAAGCAGCTTCGTGCAAGTTGATGTACAAACCATCAGCAGTCTTCATCTGCAAAGAAGTCTGAACACCGGTGGGCGAAAACGGGGTTTGCGAAGAGTTAGGCGTAATGGCCCCTTTCATCAGCCCGCGGATTTCAGAAAGTTTGGATTCTGTGTAATCATATTCCTGCGTATCGTAGTCGCCCGGAATCCAGAAGGCAGTGTGGTCGCCAGTCATGGCAAACTGAGTACGCTCCTCTTTAATCACGAAATAGTTCAGGTTCTTCTGCAAAGGGAATTCATAGCGGAAGCCCATACCATCGTCGAACAAACGGAAGCGGATAATGATGTTCCTATCCTGCGCCTTTTGGTTGAGCGTCACAGCCAGCTCATTGTAGTGGTTACGGATTTGCTTTACTTCACCCCATACCGGTTCCCAAGTCTCGTCGAAAGTGGAAGTCTTTGCATCCGCCAGCGTGAAGCCATTCATCAGACCGGGGTCGTTCTTCAGTTCGAGTCCTAATTTGGAAGGGTTAATCACCGGCTTTCCTTTGTAAGAAAGTTCGTAAACGGGTTCGCCTTGCGCATTTACCGAAAAATTCAATTGAAGTTGTCCGTTGGGAGAGGTAATACTCTCTGCCATTGCTACGCCGCTCACCAACAAAACGAGCAGGAAGCAGGCTAATTTTGTACAGATTGCTTTCATGTTTCTCATGCTATATTTATAAAATTATGTTCCAGATGCAAATATAGGCAGGAAAGAAATATACTCTGACGCAATTAAACTAAAATGATGATGATTTGTCGGCAAACGTTTGCATGAAAACCAACTTCCCTTGAACAATATCCTGCCTACAAACAAAATAGAAGGAGAAGTATCGCTACGAAAACTTCGCCCTCCATATTTTTACAACTTTAATCGTGCACTGGAATTATCCCAAAGGATTTTCACCTTGGTCCCCGTCATTGCCTCCCGAAGGATTGGAGTTATCCCCTCCACCATTGCTACTTCCATCCGTATAGTCCGTATCGGGAACCACCATCTTGGTGACGCTCATATTGCCCAACATTTGACTAAAAGCTTTCCCCGGAAAAAACAGAATACGTTTACGGACAATGTTACTGGCCGAAACGCCAGCCTCCGTATCAGCACTCTTCCCTACAAAAGAAGGGCGGAACAATCCGAAATCACCTAAACGAACAGTCTTTCCATCGTCTATTTCTTCCGACATGATGTCCACCAGTCCTGCAGCCACTAAGTCCACCGTCTTTCTGTGAATACCAAGAATACGGCTCACTTTGGCACACAACTTATCAAAATCCAATTCACCCGCTCCTACGGATTTAGCTACATACTTTACATTTTTGTCCTTGTCAAAACCAAAGATTCTCTTTGCCACTACATACTGAAGTCCCATAATTTTTAATGTTTTAGAAAGTTAATATAATAATGTAATAAATAGGCCGAAGCCTTTTCCTCTCTTTCAAGAAGTGGAGATCCATCGTGAGGCCTCAACGATAAACTTTCATTCTCTTGAATTCGATGTTGCAAAGTTAGGGTGTGAATGACGGGAATACAAGGAAATGACATCTACAACCAATTTCGTTAAAACTCTAAAAAACAACAAATTAAGAACAACCCTTCTCTACAAGTGAAGAAAGAAAGGCAGGAAGAGAATGAGAAGGAATGGATACAATCTCTACAGCCTATGAAAATAAATCGCTGATTATCAAGACAAGGTTCTAGAGAGGTCTCTACAATATGGCATTTGAACGGTTAAGACCTCAATTTCAAGAGTGGCTCAAGTTTCACAAGTTATTACCGTATCCAAAAATACAGACAAACCAGTCATCCTTCCAAAGCCCCTTCTACTCGTTTACTAAAATCTCCCGGACATTTTACTAAATCTCCGGCAACGATTTACTAAATCTTCCTCCAAGATTTAGTAAATCGCTTCTGCCCCATCACGAACTATCCGGAACCAAGATTGGCAATCACTCATATCAAATATCAAAATTATATACATCCCACCAATAACTACTTCCCCCAGTACAGAATCGCTTTATGAAATTTCGGGCTATGATTTACTGAAATTCCTTTGTCTTCACTACCTTTGCAGCCAAAACCAACCCCAGAAAACCTATGACTAGATTACTGATAGCTATATTCCTTGGCGGCGGTACCGGCAGCGTACTGCGCTACTGCGTGCAGATGATGCTCCACGAGCGCATAGTCCCCTACTCTTTCCCATGGGCTACATTCACAGTCAATATCCTCGGAAGTTTCCTCATCGGGCTATTCTATACCTTATCCGCCCGTTTCAACCTTTCTACTGAGGTACGGCTGTTGCTGACTACCGGTCTGTGCGGAGGATTCACCACCTTCTCCACTTTCAGCAATGACGGACTGATTCTGATAAAGCAAGAATTCTACGGAATGTTTGCCTTATATACCTTATTAAGTATCACATTAGGAGTCCTGGCAGCCTTCGCCGGCGGCGCCTTCGGACGCTGTATATAACCCAAACACCCCTATGAAACCCAGCAAGCCTTTTGTCATGCCTCCCGTACGCATCATCCCTCCTACCTTAGAGGGACAAAGTGAAAGTTCCAAATCATTGGAAGAATGGCTGAATACGGAAGAAACTGTCAGAGACCTTCACTTCGGTAAACGGACAGAGGAACACATGGAGTATTCCTACAAAAGCATCACCAACTGTACTTTCAGTCATATCCAATTCAGCGCCTGCAAACTGAAATCCTGCCATTTCACTGATGTACGTTTTGAACATTGCGACCTTTCCAACATCTCATTTGCCGAAAGTTCTCTGTTCAGAGTGGAATTCATATCCTGCAAACTGGTGGGAACCAATCTGCCGGAAACAATATTGAACCATCTGACAATGAAGGACTGCAATGCCAGATACCTCAATCTTTCCATGAGTAAAATCAATCAAGCCCGCTTCACCTCTTGTGACTTGCGCAACAGCGACGTCAACGACTGCAAACTTGCCTCCATCGCCTTTGAAAACTGTGAGCTGGTAGAATCCGAGTTTTCACACACCCCTCTAAGAGGAATCGACTTGAGCGACTCGCACATAGGAGGTATACGCCTCAACCTGCCCGACATACGGGGAGCCATCGTCAATACTTCCCAAGCCATGGAGTTGACTGCTCTTTTAGGCATTACAATAAAGGATTAAAAACGAAAAACAATTCCTTGTTTTCATTTGTTAGTAAGATAGTTTATAATTAAAATTGACTGAATATGAAAATAGAGAAGATTATCGGACGTGAAATCCTCGATTCAAGAGGTAACCCAACTGTAGAAGTAGACGTAACCTTGGAATCCGGCTTCATAGGCCGTGCATCTGTCCCGTCAGGAGCATCCACGGGAGAACACGAAGCATTGGAACTGCGTGACGGTGATAAAAAACGTTACGGAGGCAAAGGTGTCCTGAAAGCCGTGGACAATATCAATAATATCATTGCTCCCAAGCTCATCGGTATGTCCGCCCTCAACCAGATGGGTATCGACCATGCCATGCTTGCACTGGACGGAACCAAAACGAAAGCCAATCTGGGTGCCAATGCCATCCTCGGCGTATCTCTTGCTGTAGCCAAGGCTGCCGCCGCTTACCTTGACATCCCACTCTACCGATATATCGGTGGTACAAATACCTATGTGATGCCTGTACCGATGATGAACATCATCAACGGCGGTTCGCATAGTGACGCTCCCATTGCTTTCCAGGAATTCATGATACGCCCCGTAGGTGCCACTTCCTTCCGCGAAGGTTTGCGTATGGGTGCCGAAGTGTTCCACGCACTAAAGAAAGTCCTGAAAGACCGTGGCCTCAGCACAGCAGTAGGCGATGAAGGAGGTTTTGCTCCTAATCTGGAGGGTACAGAAGATGCCTTGAACTCCATCATTGCCGCCATCAAGGCTGCCGGATACGAACCGGGCAAAGATGTAATGATTGCCATGGACTGCGCTTCTTCCGAGTTCTACCATGATGGCATCTACGATTATACCAAATTCGAAGGTGAAAAAGGCAAGAAACGTACTGCCGACGAACAGATTGACTATCTGGAAGAGTTAATCAACAAGTATCCCATCGACTCTATCGAAGACGGCATGAGCGAGAACGACTGGGACGGCTGGAAAAAACTGACCGACCGTATCGGCAACCGTTGCCAGTTGGTAGGAGACGATTTGTTCGTCACCAATGTGGACTTCCTTGCAATGGGCATCGAAAAAGGCTGTGCCAACTCCATATTGATTAAAGTAAACCAGATAGGTTCGCTGACCGAAACACTGAATGCCATCGAAATGGCACACCGCCACGGATATACTACCGTAACTTCCCATCGTTCCGGTGAAACGGAAGATGCAACCATTGCGGACATAGCCGTAGCTACCAACAGCGGACAAATCAAGACCGGTTCACTAAGCCGCTCAGACCGTATGGCAAAGTACAACCAACTGCTTCGCATCGAAGAAGAGCTGGGAAGCAATGCGGTGTATGGGTATAAGAAAGTGATGAGTGATGAGTTATAAGTGATAAGTGATTTGTAAGACAAAGAAAAATCCGCGAAATCCGTGCCTAAAAGAAAGCATAACAAGAGTTCTCGGACAGTCAGGGGCTTGAAGGATAAAGCATTTATATGAATGTAAGAAGGGACGAACCGTCACGGTCTGTCCCTTCTCTTTTTAACCTTAAATCAACAATCAATCTACTACCCTAAAGAAAACTTCTTCTCCACTTTGGCTATCCGGTGCCACCCAAAGAGCAAAGTCTCCGGCTTCCACCGTCTTCATCCTATCTATATTCCAGAAAGCAAGTTCACTTATAGGAAGTTCAAACGATACATTCTTCTTCTCACCCGGCTTCAATGTGACGCGAGCAAAGCGTTTCAGCTCTTTCACCGGACGGGTCACCGAAGCAAACTTGTCCTGCACGTAAAGCTGGGCTACCTCGGTACCTTCATACTTTCCGGTATTCTCAAGGTCGAAAGTCACAGTCAGCACATCTTCCTTCTTCAGACTGGCAGACGAGAGTTTCACATTGCCATACTTGAACGTCGTATACGACAGACCGTAGCCAAAAGGAACCAACGGATCGAAACCTGCATCCATATAGAAAGAAGTACATCCCAATGAAGTCTGCCCCGCTTCCAACGGAATGTCATTCAGCAAGACCTCATTCCGCGTAGCCGGACGTCCGGAATTGTTATGAGCATAATAAACCGGTATTTGTCCTACCATCTTCGGGAAAGTCACCGGAGTCTTGCCGCTTGGCACTGCCTTGCCCCACAGCAGGTCGGCCAATGCCGGTCCTCCCATCGTTCCGGGATGGAACGAATAAAGCACGGCAGACGAGAGTTCGACTTCTTTTCCTATAGTCAGCGGACGTCCTGCCATTACAACGGTAACCACCGGTTTGCCCGTTTTTGCCAAAGCTGCAACCAGCTCGCTTTGTGCACCCTGCAAGTTCAGGTCGGCCAGGCAATGCGCCTCTCCGGAAAGAATGGCTTCCTCACCCACAAATGCCAGAATGACATCAGCACGTACTGCGGCGGCGGCAGCTTTGGCCACGCCGGTGTTCGGACTCGGGGTTTTTCTGGCGATATCCACGGCGTTTTCGTGGGCGTTGGCGTGCGTCATCCATACGACGGCTTCCAAGATAACGGGGATTCGGGCGGTCATGCTGGTCCGCCAGCCGCTGGCGAGCGTGGTGCTCGGCGTCTGCTGCCTTGTGGCGGGCGACCTGTGGCTTCCCTCCATGCGGCTGTTCTGGCTGTCGGCGGTTTCGGGGCTTTTCGGGATCATCATCGGAGACGCCTGCCTGTACGCGGGGGCGCTGACCATCGGTCTGCGCCCGGCGCAGGTCTGTCAGTCGCTGTCCTCATGCTTCACCGCACTGTTCAGCGCGATCTACCTGCACGAGTTCATCGGGATGCAGGGCTGGATCGGGATGCTGGTGGCGACGTGCGGGGTGATCCTCGTGGTCACTTCCGAACGCCGCGACACGCACAACCCGCCCACCACAAGAAAGCAGCGCCGCAAGGGCATCACCCTCTCGCTGCTCGCCGCCGTGTTCCTCGCGCTCGGGCTGGTGTTCTCCAAGCAGGCGCTCGAAGAAGGCATCGGCG
>OHAJ01002982.1_pt1 | contig 11093 bp, 10 predicted proteins | sample 1577101 | NCBI WGS metagenome assembly OHAJ01 (sample SAMEA3541531, study PRJEB24748) | human gut metagenome | biome: human gut; feature: human-associated habitat; material: faeces | place: China | collected 2012 | reverse complement strand
TCAAAAGCCTCATCCGTGAGCGGTTTGACGTGGACGTGCAGGTCGATTCCGGCCGCATCCTCTATCAGGAGACGATCGCGGCGCCGGTCGAGGGCGTGGGCCATTTTGAGCCGCTGCGCCACTATGCCGAGGTGCACCTCCTGCTCGAGCCCGCCGAGCGCGGCACGGGCCTGACGTTTGATACTTCCTGCAGCGAAGATGTGCTCGACCGCAACTGGCAGCGCCTGATCCTCACGCATCTGGCCGAAAAGTGCCACCGCGGCGTGCTCACCGGCGCACCGCTGACGGATGTCAAGATTACCCTGCTTGCCGGCCGCGCGCACGTCAAGCACACGGAGGGCGGCGACTTCCGCCAGGCGACGTGGCGCGCGGTGCGGCAGGGGCTCATGCAGGCGGAAAGCGTCCTGCTCGAGCCGTATTACGCCTTTCGCATCGAGGTCCCGGCCGATCAGATCGGCCGCGCGATCAGCGACGTGCGGCTCATGTCCGGCACGTTTTCCTCGCCCGAGACGCACGGCGACATGGCCGTGCTCACCGGCCGCGCACCGGTGAGCACGATGCGCGATTATCCCGCCGAGGTCGCGGCCTATACGCGCGGGCGCGGGCGCATCTCGTGCACTGTCGCAGGTTACGACACCTGCCACAACGCGCAGGAGGTCATCGCTGAGAGCGGCTACGACCCCACGCGCGATCTTGACAACACGCCGGACAGCGTGTTCTGCGCGCACGGTGCGGGCACGGTCATCCCGTGGAACCGCGTGCGCGATTATATGCACCTCGACACCGGTTTCGGCAAGACGGAGACGGAGACGCCCCCGCCCGCGCCGCGGATGTTCCGCCGCCGGTTCGATCTCGACGACCGGGAGCTGGAGGAGATCCTGCAGCGCGAGTTCGGCCCCATCCGCCGCGCGCAGTATGCAGCTCCCGTGCGCAACGCCGCGCCCGGTGCGGACGAGACCGAGCGCGCTGAGCTGTTCCACCCCCGGCGCGAGCGCGTGATCGTGGACGGCTACAACGTCATCTTCGCCTGGGACGAGCTGCGCGCGCTGGCCGACAGCGGCCACATCGACGCTGCGCGCGAGCGGCTCATGGATGCGCTGAGCAACTACGCCGCCTTCACGCGCCGCGAGGTCGTGGTCGTGTTCGACGGCTACCGCGTGCCCGGCGGGCAGGGGGAGAAGTTCGACCGCAGCGGCCTGCACGTGGTCTTCACGCGCCAGGGCGAGACGGCGGACGCCTACATGGAAAAGCTCGCCGACGAGATCGGCAAGAACGAGTCCGTGCGCGTCGTCACGTCCGACGCGCTCATCCAGCTCACGGCGCTGCGCGCGGGCGTGCTGCGCATGAGCGCGCGCGAGTTCCGGCAGGAGCTGGCGCAGGTGGCGCAGCAGCTCGAGGCTGCGATCCGCGACATCAACGGGAGGTGAGGGCAATGGAAGAGGATCTTCTGCGCCGCGCGGCCGATCTGGCTGAGCGCTGTGAGCGCACGGCGACGGTCACATCCACGGCGTTTCTGACCCCGGCGGAGCAGTACGCACTCACGAACTGGGCCCGTCACCGTGACTGCACGCTCGTGCTGCACGGCGGCGGCGAGGGCTGCGAGCGGCGGGCGGCGTTTTTCCTGCCGTTTTACCTCACGGCCGAGGACTTTGACCCCGCGGAGCACCTGCGCGCCGTGCACTTTTCAGCGCCGTTCGGCGCGCCCGGCCACCGGGACTATCTCGGCGCGATCCTCGGCCTCGGCATCCGGCGTGAGTGGGTCGGCGACATCCTCGTGCAGGCGCACGGCGCATATGTGTTCTGCCTGCCGAGCGTGGCCCCGGCGCTGCTGGAGCTGGAGCAGGTGGGCCGCACGGGCGTGAAGGCGGCGGCCGCAGAGCTGGCTGCCGTGCCGGTGCCGGAGCGGAAGGTGCGCCCCGTAACGTTCACGGTGCAGTCGGCGCGGCTGGATGCGGTCGTGAGCGGGATGTTTCGTCTCTCGCGCACGAGCGCCGCAGCGCAGATCCGCGCGGGCGCGGTGCACCTGAACTATTCAGAGTGTCTGCGGCCGGATGCGCCGGTCGCGCCCGGCGACGTGCTGTCGCTGCGCGGCGCGGGCAAGGGCAGCGTCACGGAAGTGGGCGGCATGTCACGCAAGGGGCGGCAGTTCGTCACGGCGGAGCTGTGGCAGTGAACCTGCTTTTCAGATAAACAAATTGCCCGTGCCGGGAACACCGGTTCGGACAATACAGAAAAAAATCTCCGGAGTTCAACTCCGGAGATTTTTTATAGATACCGTGCATTACTCAGCGGTCTTGTCGTCGGCAGCAGGAGCGGCGGCCGGCTCGGCGACCGGAACTGCCACGGGAGCGGCAGCGGCAGTAGCCTGGGCGGCGACGGCCTTCTGCGAACGCTTGTAAGCGCCGGAGACGACACACGCGATGATCGCAAACAGGATCGCAACGATGGCCAGAATGACGATCGCAACGAACTGGGTGTGACCCGTGAACTCATAGGTGTAGGCACCGGCCTCGCCATAGCGGCAGGCGAACGTGTAGCCGGTGTAGCCGGTGAGCATACCGATGACGTTGCCGGCAGCGGCGATGACGGCAGAGATGATGCCGCAGACGGAGGCGGTCACGATCTTGCCCTTGCTGATGCGGATCACGGACAGGATGCCGAACAGGCCCGCGATGAGGCCGAGCACGGACGCGAGGAGCATCGTGGCGACGACGCCGAGTCTGCCCATGACTTCCTTGGTGACGGCGCCGGTCTGGTAGACCTCGATGTAGTCCTTACCGGCCTGACCGACGGCGCGGCAGTTTTCGAGGTTGAGGTACTGGCAGCCGTTGACGACGCGGATCTCACCGTTGTCGTCGAGCTCCCAGATGGAGAAGTTGTCACCATAGCGCTCTTTGAGGATATCGGCAACGCTCGGGCACATTTTCTTGTCGCCGTTGCCCTCGTCGTTCATGTAAGCGGGCTGGCTCATCAGGAGCTCACAGCCGGCAGCGACCTGCGCGCAGCCGTCCTCAAACACGCCCAGCTGCTTCTTGCCGTCGGCGAGCTGGTTGCCGCCGGCCGCGAGATCGTTTTCGCCCTGCGCGAGCTGCTTCTCAGCGTCTCTGAGCTGAGCCTCGCCTGCAGCGATGGCCTTCTCGGCCTCGGCCAGCTGGACCAGACCGTCTTCATACTGCTTGAGCTGCGCCTTGCCGTCCGCGACCATCTGCTGGATGTAAGCCGGCAGGTCGGTCACATCGTCCGGAATGACCAGACCCTTGCTGGCCGCGATCGGACGCACGACGGAGACGAACCACGCCTGGGCGCTCGAGAAGCCGCCGAGGTTGGCGATGGTGCCGTCACGGAACTCGACATACTGGTTGACGTAGGGCATGAGGGGCTCAATCTTGGCGAGGGTAGCCTTGCCTTCATTGTAGGCTGCGGTGTTGTCCTCAATCTGCTTCTTGCCGGCGGCGTAGGCGGCCTTGCCTTCCTCGAGCTGCTTCTTGCCGGCGTAGTAGGCGGCGTAGCCCGCGGAGAGCGTCGATTTGCCTTCGGAGTAGGAGATCAGGCCGGCGGTGTAGGTGTCCACGCCGGCGAGGTACGTGCCCTCGTTCTCCTGCAGCTGGTCAAGGCCGGCATTGAGCGTGTCGATGGCGTCCAGACCCTCTTTCGCGTCCTCCTCCTTGTACTCTTTGACATTCATGATGTCGCTGATGCTGGACACTCCGGCGAACAGGCCGAAGATACTCGCAGCAATCAGGCAGACGCTGATGATCGTGAGTAATACTTTTTTCATGTCGTTCCTCCACTCATTTAAGCATTTTTCAGTCTAATACCGAACGCTTGACCTAAACTATATCTTAAATTTCACAAAATCGCAAGAGAAACCGGTCAAATCTTTTTCCGGCGTAAAAAAATTGTCTTTTTCAACAAATGTGAAAGGAATTGTTGTGCAGATTTTCCGTTTTCTACTTCTCTGAATTGGGGGATTCTTGCTGCTGGTTCAACATATTCGCCCGGGTGTGAAAACTTGTCTCCAAACGCACAAAGCGAGAAAAAACTCCACAATCCGGGCGGGATCGTGGAGTAAAAACGATCTTTTGTTACAAAACGCCGAGGTGCTCGAGCAGGATCTTTGTGCCGAGCAGGATGAGGATCACGCCGCCGGCGAACTCGGCCTTGCGCTTGTAGTGCAGGCCGAACACGTTGCCGAGCCGGATGCCGGCCGCGGAAAAGACGAAGGTGATCGAGCCGATGAGCGCAACGGCGGGCACGATGCGCGTGCCGGGCAGGAACGCGAACGTGATGCCGACGGCGAGCGCGTCGATACTTGTTGCAATCGCCAGCAGAAGCATGGCCTTGAACGCGAGCGAGCCGTCGAGCTTGTCCTCGTCCTTGGACAGCGCCTCGCGGATCATGTTGCCGCCGATGATGCCCAGCAGTACGAATGCGATCCAGTGGTCGACGGAGGTGACAAACTGCTCAAACTGCGTGCCAAGCAGATAGCCCAGCAGCGGCATGAGCGCCTGAAAACCGCCGAACCACAATCCTGCGATGCAGCATTCCTTCCACGATACGCGCTGCAGCGCCAGCCCCTTGCAGATGGAGACGGCAAACGCATCCATCGACAGACCGACTGCCAGCACGACCAGTTCCCAAAACCCCATATCTTCACGTCCCTTTTTCCGCAGATTCCTTACACTGTAAAGGAAATGCCAGGAAAATGCAAGGAAAATTTGCACCCGGGGCATAGAAAAAACCGGCGCCCGGATGTTCCGGACGCCGGCTGGCAGCTTGTTTCAGCAGGGCTCGATGAGGATGACGTTGCTCATCAGGTCCACTTTCTTGAGTTTGCCGGGGACGATCTTGCGGATCCCCATCAGGTCGGTCAGCGTGACGTTCTCGCCGTCGGCGGACACGTTGCACACGCGCGAGCAGACAAGGTTCTGTTTGCCGTCCTTGATCTCATATGCATCAGAAAGACACATGGTCGTTCGCTCCTTTTTTACCCGTTATGCCTGTTTGGCAAGCTCGAGGGCTTTTTCGAGCTTGTCGTTGCCGTGGTCAAATGCATGCAGCGCCTCGGCCAGAGCCGCGGCCGCCTCGGTCTTGCCCTCATCCTCCAGCGCGTGGCAGATGTCGTGCAGCTCGTCAGCGTGATGGCGGTTGTGATCGAGCATATAGTTCAGCAGCGCCAGCACTTCCTCGGGGCTCATCGGCTTATCGCCGGAGTGCTCATGGCTGTGCGGGTGGCAGTGATGTGCATGATCGTGATCGTGTTCATGTTCGTGCATGGGAAACACTCCTTTCTAAGTGGGGCAGGGCTGCCGTACGGAAAAATCACCCTGCTCTGAATGGATTATCAAAAGTTTATCATATTATCTTGTAAGAATCAACAATTTTTTGCCCCCGGATGTGATAAAAGACTTGTAAATTGTGCGCGAATATGTTAATCTGTTGACGTGATAACGGAAGCTATCCTTGCGTTTTCGGCCGGAATGCTTTGAGGTGTTACATAAGGGTGGTACACTTCAGAGAACCGCACGTTTCGGCCGGGATCCCAGTGACGGCTCCCCGTGTCCGTGACCACCATGGGGGAACGCCCCCGGCGAGCCCAATCAAACGAAAACCATAAAAAAGGGAAGAAGAGGTGTAACATTTGAAGGATTTAAAGCATCTGATCTACTTTGAGAACCTTCTTGACAGCGCCAACAACGAGCTCGTGCAGCAGGCCAAGGATGAGGGTATGCACCCCATCGCTTACACTTGCTATCACATGCCCGAAGTGGTCCTCAACGTAGACAACTGTTTCTCGGTCAGACTTCGTGCGCCGAAGACAGGTTCATTCGACATCGCATCCTACTACATGTCCAACTACACCTGCGAGTACTGCAGAGCACTCGTGGAGCGTGCGATCGAGGGCGGCTATAACTTCCTCGACGCCATCGCTGGTGTGGACGCCTGCGCGGAGATGAACCGCTGCATGGAGAACATCGAGCTGGTCGCTGCCCCCGACATGCCCAACAAGAAGATGTTCGTTACCCACTGCGACATCCCGTACAAAGTCAAGGACTACACCCTCAAGCACTACGTCACGCAGATCCGCAACCGCTTCCTGAACGTTCTGGCCGAGACCTACGGCGTTGATACGTCCGACGAGGCGCTGCGCAAGGCTGTTGCCGAGCACAACGAGGTCTGCAAGATCATCACCGAGATCGGCGATATGCGCAAGCTGCCCAACCCGCCCATCACCGGTTATGAATTCCATGTCCTCAATCTGGTTACTTACTGCTGCCCGAAGAGCAAAATCCTCCCGTACCTGAAGGAGACGCTGGCAGAGATCAAGAAGAGAAAAGTCGACGCCAAGCCGTGGTATCGCTGCCGTGTGGCCCTCATCGGTTCCGAGATCGATGACCTCGACATGACCCGCATGGTCGAAGACGCCGGCGCGATGATCGTTGCCGACCGTTTCTGCTTCGGCAGCACCCCGGGCCGTGAAGTCATCGAGCTCAACGACACGGACGATGTCCTTACGCAGATCTGCGCCCACTACCTGAAGACCACTCAGTGCCCGCGTTATATGAGCCAGGAGAAGATCCAGGAGCGCCGCGACACGATCAACCGTCTCGCCACCGAGAACGGTGCCGAAGGCATCATCTACGAATCCATGAAGTTCTGCGATTTCTGGGCATTCGAGCGCGCGCTGGCAAGCCATATCATGAACGAAGAGTATGGCTGGCCGGTCCTGTCCATCGACCGCCCGTACATGGCTCGCTCCTCCGGTCAGCTCCGCACGAGATTGCAGGCCTTTGTCGAGAGCCTTGAGATCAAGCAGATTCATAAGGCTGCGAAGGAGGACAAATAAATGCTGAAAAGTAACATTGCATGGATGAAGAAAAATGTCCCCTCCGACCTGAAGGTCTGGAAGGGCATGATCCAGGATATCGACTGGTCCCAGGTCGCAGCGAAGACCAAGCTGAGCCTCCAGCGCGATAAGGACCGCATCACGGCCGAGTTCAAGGAATTCGCCGCCATGGACACCAGCGCCAAGATCGATTGGCTCATGAACGGCGACCGTCACCTCGGTTACCTGTATAAGAAAGACGCCATCGCGTTTGCCCGCCGTGAGTGGAAGGGTCTCAAGAGCGTCGGCTACGACTTTGTCGGCTGGCTGAAGATCTGGGGCGGCATGCTCAACATGGTCATGAAGGATCCCATGTCCATTATGCTGGCCGTGTTCGAGTACCACTGGTTCGCTTCCTACCTGGCTACCCCGGCTGTGGTCGACCGCAGCGTGTTCGGCCGCCGCGGCAAGCTGCTGCAGGCTGACTTTGATATGTGGGTCGCCATTACCCACTGGGCCGAGGATCTGATCGCCAACCTCATCATGGCGGACGCGAAGATCGGCGGCAACCAGAAGATCAACAAGCGCATCATCATGTTCGACGAAATGACGATGGCGCAGATGATGGCCGGCTTCCCGAACCTGCTTGGCATCCCGTACCAGATGATCCCGGTCTTCATGGTCTCCGAAATGGACCAGCTGACCCTCATCCCGTACATCGACGCCATCGAGAGCTACGGCCTTCCGTCCGATACCTGCCCGCTGCCGACGGCTGAGTGCGGCTGCGCGGTCAAGGACGAGTACCCGATGTGCGGCCAGGGCTTCATCGCCTCCTCCATGCCGTGCGACGGTTCCGTCATGGCGACGTCCTTCCAGGATCGCCGCTTCAGCAAGTTCATGCCGAGCTACCCGCTGTGCATGCCCGTCCGTTACGACGACGAGGACACCACCGAGATGGCGGCTGCCGACATGAAGGACTGCATCCACTGGGTCGAGGGTCTCACCGGCGAGACCTGGAACTGGGACACTTACTTCGCCACCATGGAGAAGATGAACGAGTGCACCAGACTCGAGATGGAGAAGTGGGAGATCAACAAGACCCATTATCCGCAGCTGGTCGGTTCCTCCTTCGAGCTGTTCCGTAAGTGGAACTACGAGATGGACGGCGGCCTGTTCCCCGAAGGCCTGAAGACGCAGCGCAAGATCTGCAAGACCATGATGGAGACCTACGAGAAGAAGCTGCCCGCATACGTCGGCGGCTATGAGAAGTACCGCGCGCTCATTTGGAGCTGCCCGGCCCACTTCTACGCCAACTTCTCCAACTGGCTGGCCAACTGCTGGGGCATCTACGCGCTGACCGAGATGGAAGCGCTGAATATGACCAAGATGCTCAACACCACCGACAAGGAAGAGGCCATCAACGACCTCTGCCGTCTGTACGAGCGCATGGTCATGCGCCGCCACACCAACGGCGGCCACGATCACGTTCTGGGCGAGCTGTGGAGACAGTGCGAGAACTTCAACGCGAACGTTGTTATCATGTATCAGCACGTCTGCTGCAAGACGATGGCCGGCCTGCAGGGCCTGTTCGACGATCAGGCTCGTGATTCTTGTTAATCTGTAGCCACCGCCGTGTCCGCTTGCTGCTTCTATAAGATTTGCTTTTGATAACATTCTTGTAATTGTCTCGAGATATTTCTTTGACAATTCTTCTTTATCTGATATCTCCTTTAATGGTATATACTCATCACTATGATGAACTGCAAGATATACCATTACTCTTAAGGCATACCGCCCTTTCGATGATATTATCATTTCCTTGCTTCCTTTCTTATTATCATCTTTTTGTATGATATTATACCCATTCGCCTACCGTGTCAATGGGTGAATGTGAAACATTTTCTTCTGACAATATAATAAGCTGTCATCATAGCAATTCCTGTGATTACCCACGATATTGGATATATAATCATAAGCACCCAGAATACGTGTACAACCTTACATACTGTTGATATCCATATAAGTCTTATAACACACGAACCAACACAGGTAATTACCGCTGGAAGCAGTGAATATCCCAGACCTCGCATAGCTCCTGCGCTTATCTCATATACTGCTGTTAATAATTCCAGCGTTGTTGCAATGATAATTCTCTGCCTCGCAAATACAAGAACATCTGCATCGGTCGTATATATACGAAGAAAGAATTCCCTTCCCATAACAAATATACCCGAAAGAATACCACACAATACAAGCGCAAACACTAAAGATATGCGGAATATTTTCTTACATCTGTTATATTCCCCTGCGCCATAATTCTGGCTTGTAAATGTTACTGCCGCCTGAGCGAACGCATTTACAAGGAAATATGCAAAGAATTCATAATTAAGTGCCGCCGCTGAACCTGCAACTGCACTTGAACCAAAGCTGTTAATTGTGCTCTGTATACACACATTGGCTATTGAGAACATCATTCCCTGAAGTCCTGCCGGAATACCTATAACCAATATTTTCTTTAATTCCTTAACAGATATCTTAAGCTGTCTTAATTCCAGCTTTATAGGCTCTGATTCGTGTGTAAGAATATATATAACCATTGAAGAACTTACTATATTAGAAATAACTGTTGCAATCGCAACTCCTGACACACCTAATCTGAACACTATAACAAGCACAAGATTAAGAAGTGTATTAATAACTCCTGCAACAATAAGACAATAAAGAGGTCTTCTGCTGTCGCCCATACTTCTAAGAATTGATGAGCCAAAGTCATACAGCATAATAAATGGCATACCTAGAAGATAAATTCTTCCGTGGCAACGGTAATAATGAGGAGATTGAGAATATCACCATGATCGCCTCTTATATTGACTATCTGATGAATCTGGAAGAGAACAAGAGTCCCCAGCTGTCTGATGCCCGTCCCATCAGCCGTTGGCGTGAGTTCGGCTTGCAGAAAGGAGTGTTGAGAATCTGATTCTTCATTTAATTAAGCAAAAGTATGGAAATACATATTGGAGACCGCGTAGCCGATGTGACGTTGGTGAGCAAGGAAGGAAACAAGGTACAGTTTATGATTGACGGAAAACCGTATGATGTGGATATCGTTATGGCCGAGAACGGAAGCTGTTCCATCCTGCACGATGGCAATTCCTTCAATGCCGAACTGATCCGTGGGGAGGGTGGAAAGAGTTATGATGTGAATATGTTCTACCGTTCCTATCATGTGGACATAGTGGACACCCAGACCAAGTATCTGCGTATGAAAAAGGGCGGCGAGGAGAGACAGGATGACAAGATTGTAGCTCCCATGCCCGGAAAGGTTATAAAAATTCCCGTCCGGAAAGGAGACCGTCTGTCATCCGGGGATATTGTGGTAGTGCTGGAGGCCATGAAGATGCAGAGCAACTACAAAGTGACCTCGGACTGTACGGTAAGGGATATCCTGGTCAATGAGGGGGATTCCGTCAATGCTAACCAGGTATTAATAGTATTGGATATAATAAAAGAAGATTGATCATGACAAGAGAAGAAATATACAGCCGGTTTGAAGAGCTGGACAAACGCGCGTCGCTGGGCGGCGGTGTGGACAAGATCGAGAAACAACACGCCCAAGGGAAGATGACCGCTCGCGAGCGTATCGGAATGTTGCTGGACAAAGGTACGTTCAATGAACTGGACAAGCTGGTGAATCACCGTTGTACCAACTTCGGCATGGAGAAGAAGCAGATTGCCGGAGATGGTATGGTCACCGGTTACGGAAAGATAGACGGCCGTCCGGTGTTTGTCTATGCATACGATTTCACCGCGCACGGCGGTTCGCTGAGCGAGACCAATGCGGCCAAGATTGTAAAGGTTCAGCAACTGGCTTTGAAGACGGGAGCTCCCGTTATCGCTTTGAACGATTCGGGGGGTGCACGCATACAGGAAGGGGTGAACAGCTTGGCCGGATATGCCTCCATCTTTTATCAGAATACCATTGCATCAGGTGTTATTCCCCAGATTTCCGCCATTTTGGGGCCTTGTGCCGGAGGCGCCTGCTATTCCCCGGCACTGACCGACTTTATCTTTATGGTGAAGGAGCAGAGCCACATGTTTATCACGGGTCCGGATGTGGTGAAGACCGTGACTAACGAGGAGGTGGGCAAGGAGGAACTGGGCGGTGCCCAGACTCACAGCGGCAAAAGCGGTGTGACCCATTTTATGTGCGATAATGAGGAGGAAACGCTGATGAGTATCCGCGAATTGCTGAGTTTCCTGCCTTCCA
>OHAJ01002970.1_pt1 | contig 11127 bp, 15 predicted proteins | sample 1577101 | NCBI WGS metagenome assembly OHAJ01 (sample SAMEA3541531, study PRJEB24748) | human gut metagenome | biome: human gut; feature: human-associated habitat; material: faeces | place: China | collected 2012 | reverse complement strand
CATTTTTGTCCAATAGTTTCTGGCGCCATTCGATGAGTAATATTTTGTACTTCTTTTCCTAGTTTCATATTTTTCACATAATTTGAAATATTATCAGATACATCTGTCAATATTACCTTATGATTACAGGTTACATCTTGAAAAGGTGTTAATGTCAAAGTGAGACATCCAGAAAAATATGCCGGTATGCCTTTCTCTTCTAAAACCTGAAGCGTATGATAATCTCTGCAACCAATAGGGGAATATTTTTTTAAATAATTACTATTATACCCATCCAAATAACTGTAGTCATTATATACAAATGCATCTCTTGTAAAATGAATTCCTATAAAATAAGGCAATATATAAGGAGAAATTTGAAATGTAAACGGATAATGTAAATAAAATCCATTTACAATTGTAGCAACATATTCTTTTTCATCAGGAACAAATAAATCCATTGCCTCTCTATCTATATAATAATCAATATGTGGCAAAAATTTAGTTCCTGCATAAGTCAATATATCATCACCAAGATTTGCGGTATCTTTGTAATACACAATTCCATATTTCATATCTTATTAACTCCACATTTACTTTACATTACTAAACTACTACTATAAAATATGCCTGCGGCCATATTGTGACATCTTCACATCGAAGATATATCTGTACGTTTTTATTTACTTCAAATAAAATTTTAGTAATTTCAAAAAGATCATTTTGCAAATCAAATACTGGTATAAATAGTGCTTTCTTTTCTTCTGACAGAACTGTTTCTTTTAACTCCAGCATTGGTAAAATTGATTTCTTCGTTTTATCCACTATACTATATTTTTCTTTAAAAATATTTAGTCGCTGTCGGGATATTTGTCGTTCATGAAGCCGAGCGCCGTCGTGTAGTTGAACAGCGCGTCGATCCAGACGTACACGACATGCTTGGGGTCGAAGTCAACGGGGATGCCCCACTTGAAGCTCGTGCGGGAGACGCAGAGGTCCTCCAGGCCCGGGTCAATGAAGTTGTGGACCATCTCGTTGACGCGGGAGCGCGGCAGCAGGAAGTCCGTGTTGACGAGCAGGTCACGCACGCGGTCCGCGTACTTGGACAGGCGGAAGAAATAGGCCTCCTCCTCGGCGTCCACAACAGGGCGGCCGCAGTCTGGGCAGCAGCCGTTGACGAGCTGGCTCTCGGTCCAGAAGCTCTCGCAGGGGGTGCAGTACTTGCCGACATACTTGCCCTTGTAGATGTCGCCCTTTTCATACATCTTCTTGAAGATTTTCTGGATGGCGGCAACATGGTAGTCGTCGGTGGTGCGGATGAAGCGGTCATAGCTGATGTTCATCAGCTTCCACAGATCCTTGACGCCCTTGGGGCCCTCGACAATGTTATCGACAAACTGCTGCGGCGTAACTCCGGCCTCCTTGGCCTTCAGCTCGATCTTCTGGCCGTGCTCGTCGGTGCCGGTCAGGAACTTGACGTTGTAGCCCTGCAGCCGCTTGTAGCGGGCCATAGCGTCGGTAGCGACGGTGCAGTAGGTATGGCCGATGTGCAGCTTATCGCTGGGATAATAGATCGGCGTTGTAATGTAGAATTTTTTCTGATCCATCTGTGATTTCTCTCCTTATATAAACAAACCTGTGTGGTGTGCTTTTTACGTTTATGACGTGCCTTGTAGGGGGCGGCGTCCCTGACGCCCCGCAAGCCTCCCCTTTCAGGGGAGGTGGCCGAGCGCAGCGATGGCCGGAAGGGTTCTGCCCGTTCGCCGCAGTTACGCGCTTTCCCGGGCATTTTCCCCTTTACAAGGTGCGTCCGCAGGGGCCGCACATCTGCGGCCCGCAGCCGTGCCTTGACGACCATTTGCGGGAAAATCGTGCGCCGATCATGCCCAACCCCTGCATAGGGCTAGAACCCTATCGGCTTCACCCCGCACGCCTCCAGCGCGTGCCTGCACAGCACCTCGGTGCTGTCGATGAAGAACTTTCCCAAGTGCTCGTCCCGCTTAACGAGACTCAGCTCTGTGCAGCCCAGCACGGCCATGTCGCAGCCCTGCTTTTTCAGGTCGTGCACCGCCGCGCCGAACTTTGCCATATCGGCGCGTTTGCCCTGCTTGATGTCGTCATAAATGACCGACATGACCTCCTGCTGGTGCTCCTCCGACGGTACCGCCCAATCAATGCCCTGCGTCTGGCAGGCGAGCTGATACGTCTCGGCGGCCAGCGTGCCGTCCGTTGCCAGAATGCCCAGCTTTGTGCAGCCTGCCGCCTTAGCATCCGCTACAGTCAGCCGCGGCATGTTCAGCACAGGCACGGGCAGTGCCTCGGCCAGGCGGTCATAAAAATAGTGCGCTGTGTTGCATGGAATTGCCAGCACCGTTGCGCCGTAGTGTACCAGGCTGAAGCCATCCTGCTCCATCACAGCAAACGGGTCATCTTTGCTTTTACCCATGATGAACGCTGTGCGGTCCGGTGTCGACGCGCGGGACGAGATGACAATGTCGATATGGTCCTGGTCGCACGTCGCGGGTGTGTGGTCGATCAGCATCTGATACAGATAACAGCTGGCCGCGGGTCCAAGCCCTCCCAGGATTCCCAGCACCTGTTTTTGTGGTTTTGTCTGCAGCGTGGCACACCCCTCCTTATAATACACTTATAGTATATTATAAGGCTAACTGCGCAATTATGCAAGGGCAAGGGCGACGGTTTTCGGGAGATTCGCAATAATGTGGATTTACAATAATAATGTCACACCTGACACCCCTGTATTACACTTTTGAAAGGTAGGTTTTCTATGGAATTCGGTATTGTAGGTATCAAGTCGTTGATTGGGCAGAGGTCTAAGAAGTCCGGCAAAGAGCTGAATGCGTACATCCTGCATCTGGTGCGGGACAATCCCCGCGATGAAGGTTTGCAAGGCCATGAAGTCCGCCAGCAGTTCGTTGATGCCAATCTCATGGCCGAGGACATCAAGAAGCTGGGCGGTTACTCCATGCTGGTGGGCGCTCGCATTGATTTGAGCTATGACGAGGGCGGTTTTGTGGATTCTATCCATGTTTTGCCCAACGTTCCCGCCAACAAGTGAAAGGCACCCCGCAAGATAACACGTTTGTAGCTGTGGAAGGATGTGGGTTGGTTTGGCTACAAAAGTTAAAACGCTGCGTCTGCCGGAGGACGTCTGTCAGACGGTGGAATCATTCCCCGGTGAGAACTTCACCGAAAAATTCGTTGCTGCGGCCCGGCTGCTGGGCCGTGACCGGGAAAGGCTGATTAAAGAAAACGCCATTCTCGAGGAAAAGCGCAAACAGCAGTATGTAAAGCTTTGCGACATGGACAAGCTGCTGCGCAAGCGCGACAACATCCAGCGCGGGCTTGAGGAAATTGGTTGGAGGATGTCCGATGTGGTCCATACTTGCAGGACCGTGAGCGAAGCTGTAAACGAATGGACCGCACAGGACACTTCAAATAAAGACGCTTAGGACTATGGTTGGAAAGGAGGTCTGTTGCTATGATTCCTGTTGTAGCTATGGCGGGTGATGCTGCTGGTACTGCTTCCGCTGCTTCTTTGGTTACTACTGTGACCGATATGGCCGGTACTATGCTGACCACGATGGCGGATAACCCGATTCTGGGGATCTTTATCGGTGTTCCCATTGTTGGTGCAATTGTCGGCGTTGTCGGTATCCTGATGCGCCGCCGCCATTGATCTCTTTTCCCTATAGCAAGGCGTCCCGCCCTTCCCTTCACCTCAGGGCAGGGCGGGACGCTTCTTTTATATGTCGGGGTCTCCCGGTTGGAGCTTGTCAAGATGTTCAGCGGGTTCGACTCCCGCCCCCGGCACCATGTAATACACAAAAGCCCTGCAGCCGTGCCGGATCTTTCCCGGTCTGAGCTGCGGGCTGTATGACAGATAGAAAAAGCCGCCATCACTGGCGGCCAGCATAATATTTTTGGATTATCTTCTTTATAAATTGTCTTATTTCAAAAACGATTGCAATGCATATTCCTATATAGAGGATATTACTAGATATACCACCAACAATGACCGTCCATGCTTCAATAAGAGTTTTTACAAAATCCATTTTGCTCACCTCTAATATGATTCTACAGTAAATCTTGTGTCATTTCAAGGGGGACTTCATGTTAAAGCGTGTAATCTCGTTATTTTTGTGTTCCGCTCTAGTATTTAGTATTGCTTGTTTCTCCGCTTTTGCTGATGAATCAAACAACTATGATACTTGTACGCATGAATGGGAACAACCCATTGATCATTGGTATGGTATTCCAATTCCGGGTACTGATATAACATTTGGGGTTGATGTTGAGCGTTGTTCAAAATGTGGTTTATATAAGCACACTGCAGACTTATTGGTACTGAAATCGACCTACTATTCACCGTTGCCTCCACATTTGAATGGTATAGTTCCGTCTGAACTTATTACATATTGGCTTAATGTTTGGTATAACTTCTGCGGAAAAAATGCAACCCCCACCAAGGTTCCCTCCGGCATCGGCCGGAAAGACCTGCCGGGTTACGCAGATGATAAAGGTTCAGCGTTGGTAGATAAAGACGGCTGGCCTACAGCAACATATACCATGTTGTTAGATGGCTATGATACCTCCGCAGGTGTTGATACAGTATATAAACACTCTGCCTCTAATAATGGTAGTTGGTACTCTTATGTTAATGGTTCATTTTCTGGTTCTAATGGTAATGTAAGCGTCTATGGTACATACGGTGATGAAAACAACGGTTGTGTAGATGCTTCTGTTTCTTATTATTTTGTTGCACCTGTATCTGGTTATTACATATTTTCTTCTCCGCCTATTAAATACACCTCTTTTACAAAAAGTTCAAACGGTTTTTATCAATACTCTTTTAATGCGAGTGGTATTGAAGTTCGCTATTGGTTTGGTGTAGGTGTAAGTAGTTCTAATTGGTTTGATTCTAATTTTACGCCTACTGAATCGACTTCGTCTATTACAAAAAATTATTCGTCCTATACTATTTATGCAAAAAAAGGCGAAGTTCTTTTTGCGCGTTTTTCTGCCGCAACAGTTTACGGTGTAGGTCCTTCTTACCCCTATAAGTACATATCAATTCATACTTCCGCCCCTACCCTTACCGTCCAAGACCTTTCCCCCAGCCAAATCACCAATAACAATAATATCACTATCAACAACAACACATGGAACGGCAACATCTACACCGACAACTCCACCAACCTCACCTACATCTACCCCCAGTACACAACCATCAACGAGAAAAACGAAACCGTTACAAACATTTCCAATACGCCCATCATCTACAATAATGAGACCAAACAATACTACACCTACGACCAAACCACGAAGAACTACTATTACATAACCTATAACGCACAGCCTACACCTTCGCCCAGCCCCAGCCCCGCGCCGTCTGAATCTCCCACACCTGCTCCCACACCAGACCCCGGCACTACTCCTACGACCACCCCAAAGCCGGGCGGCAGTATCTCCACACCGGAAACCGGCAAACCGGGCGGCAGCTCCGGCAGCGGTCAAAGCTGGTGGGACAAGCTGCTGGATAAGATCGGCAATGCCGTAATAGACGGCCTGCTGGGCGCTGTCAGTGCTGTGCTCAAGCTCATATTCAAGCTGCTCAGTACAATTTTAAGCTGGATCATCTGGGCAGTCTCCCGCGTGTTTGACTTACTGCCTTTCCTGCCGCCCGGATTAGGCGGGCTATTGGTGGGCGGTGTGGTTGTCTGCTTCGTTATCGGCATTATCAAATTTATTCGGGGGTGACAATATGCGTAATACACTTTTGCTGCAGCTGCCAGGCGTCCGGAAGCTCCGTCTGTATTACATAGCCGTGCTCATGCTGCTCTGTCTGCTCATCGGCACGGCCTGCCCGGCCTACGCCGAGGAAACCGCAGATTCTTCCTCCAGCAGCACAAGCGACACCACCGACGACGATTTATCCCTCGGCGGCGACATCACGGACGCCTACGACAAATACGCGGGCGGTGTAGATTCCGGGCTGGACGACATCAAAGAGCAATATGACGGCGTAGTCAACGACTCCGTCCTTGGCTTCGTGGGCGCGTGTACCGCATGGATTCCTGCCGACGTTTGGGTAGTTGTTGGTCTTTCCGTTGGTTCGCTGGTCGTGCTGGGCATTGTATCGTGGCTAAAGGGGTGAGCGTATGGAACAATTCACCGCTATCTTTACCGCTGTTCTCGGGCTGTTCCAGCACAAGTTTACACTGTACGGCTTCACGATCAGTTACTGGGACGTGCTGGTCTGGTGCCTGATTGCCGGTATTGTAATATCTTTCATAAAGGGGCTGCTGCTTGGTGACGAATAAATTTATAACTGCCTTGTGCGCCTGTCTGCTGTCTATCACAGCGCTGGCGTTTGGCATTCACGCGGAGGAATACGAAGATGCACCTGTTGAAGCGCCCCCTGCGGCGGTTGAGCCTACACCTGCGGAGGAAGCTCCGGCGCCTGCTGCGGAGGATGCTGCGCGTGTACCTGTTGAGTTCGATGCCGACGCACTGGCCGAAGCTCTGACGCAGGCAATGGCAACGCCGACACCTGACCCGGATGCCACACCCACACCCGAGCCGACACCGCAGATCATCGTGATACAGGCCACGCCGGAGACAGCTCCGACGCCCGAACCGACCACGGCCCCCACGATCTGGGACAAGCCCTTTAACGACTACAGCCCCACCGAGGGCCTGCTGCTGGTTATCTTTGTGGCGCTGTGCTTCACGGCGCTGCTCATCTGGTTGAGGTGAAAAAATGGTAGAACAATTCAATCAACTACTGGCCTTCTTCGGCATCACCGGCACGCCGCAGAACTTCGCGGAGCTGGTGCCGTGGCTCGTCACGGTGCTGGCCTGTATGGCGATATTCTGGGGCATTCTCAAGCTCATGTTCGGTATCATGCGGCAGATGAACCGCTGGAGGTAATATGTGGGGCCTGATTTTTACTGTCGGTGCGGTCATCGTGCTGGCGCTGTTCCCCGCGGTGCGGTGCGCCGTATTCCATCCGTTGCATGTCCTCTGGTACGGTGCGCTGGACACGTTCAACTACATCCGCCGCAAGCAATACAATCTGTGCCATACCGGCGATCTCGACATCTACTGTGGATACTTCGGCAGCGGCAAAACGCTGTCGCTGGTGCATAAGGTCACGGGCCTGTATGAGCACTACGACGGCAAACCCGTCTGGTGCCCGCGCCGGAAAAAGTTCGTCACGCAGCGTGTGCTGATTCTCTCTAACGTGGCACTCTCCGTCCCGTATGAGCCTCTGCGCAGTCTGGCGCAGGTCGTGGCCGCCAGCAAAGTCAATCAGGACTATGACGACGAGCACGACACGCTGACTATTACCATTGCGTGCGTGGATGAACTGGGTGTGCAGCTGAACAGCCGCAGTTTCCGGGACAATATAGACCCAACATTCCTGTCAACGCTGCTGTGCTGCCGCCACTACTACATAAGCCTGTACGGATCGGCGCAGCGGTTTGGCCATGTGGACAAGCTGATGCGGGATGTCACGCTGAACGTCATCCAGTGCCGCAAGTTCTGGCGATTGCAGTGTAATTCGTGGTACGACGCCTGGGAACTGGAAAACGTCACCAATCCCGAGCTCGTCCGCCCGCTCCGCCGCGGCTGCTGGTTCGTGCGTAATAAGGACTACAACGCCTACAACACGCTGGCCGTGGTGGACACCTTGCAGAAGCGCTATGACGAGAAGGACATGATGACCGAGGCCGAGATACTGGCCGCCCGTGCCCCTGCTGCTCCGACACCCGACGCGGTAACAAACCGAAGCCGGAAGGGGCGGAAGATACAGCGGAAATAGGTGGCGCTGCGGCGTGAAGGCTTTAGCCTACGCCGCAGCACCACCGCCGCCGTAATACACTTCCGTGTGTGCTGCCGCGTGCCGGCACGCCGATCAGAGCTTCTCCCTGTATTACAAAGAGGTGATTTGTATGACCTTAAACGAATTTCAAAAGTTGCTCGCCCCTCACACGCTGGTTTCCCTGTGGGCCGGGCCTTCTCTCATGCTGTGGGGCGGCGAAATAGAAGCGTGCGACTTTACGCGCTACGGTAACCGGGAAATTACCACCATAAACCTGTACAACCGCGACTATTACCGCGGCTTTCTGGTATATCTGCGGCCTCGCGGGTAGTTCGGCCCACCCAATTTATAAAAGTGGGCCGGATTGGCGGGTGTGGGGCGCCTAGCCCCATGGTAGCAGCGCCTGCGCGGCGCTCACCTTTCCACGCCCGCAGCTGAAATCGCGCAAAGGCAAGAGCAGGGCCTTTCGGCAGCAGAAAACCTTTCTCTCTATTGGCCCCAGCGCCAAACCACCCACCTTCCCCCAGCAGCAACGTATAACGGCGCAAGAGTGCGAGAGCTTTTCCCCGCGTCAGCTCTCCCGGCTGCTGCTCTCTGCCGGAGTGCGTGCAGCTTCTCCTCGGCGAAGTCCCAGGCCCCGACCTGGGACATATAAAAAGATTCCTTAATCGTAAGTCCGGCCCCGCCCGGACGAATTGCGCATCTTTTGACCCTGTTAGGCGCAAGCGCCGCAGGCACCACTTTTGCAGTCGTCAGTGCAGGGTGTGCAGGAGGTGCGTAGTGGCAGGGCCGGGGTCAGGGCCTTGCGGTCAGTAGGTTCTGGCCCCGGCACTGTCACGGAGCTGCTCCGGAACACCCGGAACGGACGCAGACAACTCTTTTCCGGGCCGCTGCTCTGCCCGTTTCCCGCAACAATAAGCCAAAAGACGAGGCCCCGCGCCTCGCCAAAACCCCCGTACTGTAGCACGGGGGTACAACTCCACACAAACTTAGCCGAAAACTGCCGTTTTCTGTTTTAGCAACGCAATTTTTGAGAGGTGCAAAAATGCCGCAGAGTGAAAACAAGAAAGCAGGCCCCCACGGTGCAACAAGAATCCTTGTTGACTACTTCTGTTTCACAGTCTCCATCAGCGAGTTCCAAGAGCACGACGAGACCGAGAAAAAAGCCGTGTACCTGCCTCAACGTATCGAAAAGAAGTTCTACCTGTCCGGGCTGGAATTCCAAGACCGGCGCGGAATGTACGGTTATGCCTACGCCCGCTGGTATGATGGTATCGTCTACGCCTACGGCAGCAGCGACACAATCTATATACAGATGTCCGGCACCGGCTGCCGCACGTGGGAAACCACACATCCGGGCCTGACGTGGGAAAAGTGGATACGCTACTTGCAATCTACCTACGCTTCGCTGCACATAAGCCGCTTGGATATTGCCTGCGATACCTTCGGCAAGTTGAAGCTGAAAACCGTACAAGCCTACACCCGCGACGGGCGGTATATCTCCCGCTGGAAAACGTTCCTGATACAGGAAGGTTCCGCCGAAATGGCGGTCATCTGGGGCAGCAGTAAATCGGATTTCCGGCTGCGCATCTACGACAAGACGCTGGAACGCGAGGTCAAGGGCAGCGTGGACACCGATCAAATTCCGAAAGACTGGGTGCGCTGCGAGTTCCAGCTGCGCAATGATGCCGCCGCGTCCTTCATCCGCAGCTGGCAATCAAACGGCAGCATCGGGCTTACCTTCATGGGGATTATGAAAAATCAGCTGCTATACGTTTCCCAGTACGACGGCAAGAACCGTGACCGTGCAACGGTTGCGCCGTGGTGGGCACGGCAGCTGGGGGATGCCGAACAGATCCGCATGGCCTACGATGCGGGCAAGGATTACAACTTCGACAGTCTGAAACGGTACATATTCCATCAGGCGGGCAGCAGTATAAAAGCGTACCTTGCCATTATGGACGGCGACTTCGGCCCGCTGCTGCAAGGCGTGCGCATGGTGGCACTGAATGACCGGCAGACCGAGTTGATACGCTCGGCACAGGAACAGCGCCGGGAATGGCAGCAACGACAAATAGAATACAATAAGATGTGATAAGGGTTGGTTTTTGGAATGGGTGGACAGCATCTTACGTGGGAAAACCGTATAGCGATTGAATCGCTATTGAAGGCTAAGGTCAGCGCGTCGCAGATTGCGGCGGTGGTCGGGTGCAGCAAGCGCACCGTCTACCGCGAGATACAGCGCGGCCAGTGTGAGCAGCTGAACGGTACGACCTACGAAATGTATACCATCTACTCCGCCCAGAAAGCGCAAAACCGCGCCGACCAGATGAACGACCTGCACAAGGGCCGGCCGGTCAAGCTCTGCCCGGAGTTGGCCGCACATCTGGAAGATTACATAGGCACAAAGCATTACAGTCCTGCCGCCGCTGTGCGGGAGATTCTGCTGCAAGGTCTGGCGCTGCCGCAGATTTCCGCTAACACAGTGTACCGCTATATTTACCGCGGGTATCTGCGTCTGTGCGGTTTGGATTTACCTGTCGGGCGGTACAACGTGAAGCAAAAACAGGGAGAACAGCGCACGGCAAAAGCCCACCGGAATGACCGCAGCATTGACGAACGCCCGCCCGAGGTCGAGACCCGCGAGGATGTCGGCTTCTGGGAGATGGACACCGTCGTCGGCACCAGCGCCGGGCCGAGCCGCTGCCTGTTGGTGCTCACGGAGCGCAAGACCCGCTTCGAGATCGTCCGCATGCTGGAAAGCAAGACGGCCCGCGAGGTGCTGCGCGTCCTGCGAGAGCTTCGGCAGGAGTTCGGCGAGGACTTCCGCAAACTGTTCAAGACTATAACCTGCGACAATGGCTGCGAGTTTGCCGCCGCCAAGGAGATGGAGCAGTTTGCCCCGATCTACTACTGCCACCCCTACAGCAGCTGGGAGCGCGGCACGAACGAGAACCAGAACAAGCTCATTCGCCGCTTCTGCAAAAAAGGAAAAAGCATGGCCTGCGTCACCGCAGACCATGCCGAGTATATAACCCTGTGGATGAACAACTACCCCCGCCGTCTCCTCGGCTGGCGTCGCCCCGCCGACCTCATGGCCGCCGAGTGCGCCGCAATGGGTATAAAATTAGCCGTTTAGATTTGTGACATTACTATTGACATTTTGCCGAGATTCGCAATAAAAAACGCCCTGCATTTTCATGCAAGGTGTCTGTGGTGGACCCCAATTTCAATTCAATTATATTGCAGACCTCCCCCTGCCTCCCTTGTCAAAGGGAGGTGGCGCCGCAGCGCCGGA
>OHAJ01002969.1_pt1 | contig 11132 bp, 6 predicted proteins | sample 1577101 | NCBI WGS metagenome assembly OHAJ01 (sample SAMEA3541531, study PRJEB24748) | human gut metagenome | biome: human gut; feature: human-associated habitat; material: faeces | place: China | collected 2012 | reverse complement strand
TCCCAGGAAAAAGCCCTGGTCGCCCGTATAGATGATAACCGTATTATCCGTCAAGCCATTATCGTCGAGGTATTTCAGGATACGCCCCACGTTCTCGTCTATTCCGGCGATGCAACGCAGGTAATCCTTGATGTATATTTGGTAAGCCCAATGGCGGAACTCATCCCGGCTCAGATTGGTCGGAAGGTCGGTCTTCACGTCGGACGGACGGAAATTTTCCATGCTCATCCGGAGCAATTGTGCGTATTGCCCTTTGCCTTCATAGGTATCTAAGAGATTTTCCGGTTCCGGAATCGTCACGTCTTTCAGTAAATCCTTAAACCGTTCCGCCGGAGTCCACGGGCGGTGCGGCGCCTTAAAATGGCACATCAGGAAGAATGGTTTATTTTTATCCCTTCCTTCCATATATTTGATCGCCTGGCTGCCGATCACATCCGTAGAGTGGCCCTTGTAGACTTCTCCTGCCCACGTTCCAATTGATTCGATGTTCATTTTAGTAGAATTTTAGTTAAACTTTATCGCATTTCGGCTGCAAAGTTGGGAAAAATTTGACATTAATCAAAATTTTTCATCAAAATTTCGCAAATTTGCACCTATCACAGTATATAAAAATAGACAAAAATACATTATATTGCACCTTTTATCTATTTCTCTTACTATTTATTTAACAAATAATAGTACAATTTGTTAACCCTCACCCGAGATTCCATCTTTAATTTAGTGGTGCGGTCTTTGCATTTCGAATAAAAATAATTAAATTTGCCGTTGCGAAAGAGATCGCAATTTGTTTTAAGAAGCGTTTCATGCTTTATCCTTTCACGGAAAATCGCCAATTTTCAACACACGAAGGAGAAGCAGTCTCAAAACGCTCATGCTTGTCGCATATCCACTCCCCGACAAGGGGGCAAGATATCCGATAAGGCGTGGGAGTGGACTGTCTATTTCGTGAACGGCGTTTGGCGATGCCTCCGTGAAGATAGACTGAACATCGTTCCACGCTTTTTTCATGTAGAATATTTAAGGTCACATCGGGAACGGATCTGACAATACCTGATATTATGAAACTTAAATTCAGACATTTGACAATAGCATTGACAGTCTTGTCCATGCTGTCGTCCTGCGGCAAGGATGATCCCGAATTACCCGACAGTCCCGACAGTCCCGACACGCCAGAAGTAATCGATCCCGACAAACCGGTACCCGATCCGGCAGCTACAGTGACCTTGAACATCGTTAATGACGATGAAACGGTATCCCTTGGCGAGGGGATAAGTATCGCAATGGACAACGGAAACAATTTCAGAGCATATTCTTATAGCAGTTCATGTGAAATTGTAAACGTAGGGAAAGTAGCGGGGTTAGGAAATATAACAGAAATTCCTGCATCCGGATGGAAATCAAAAGCCGCAGTCGTTCCCGGCGAGGGATATGTATTGCGCCGGTATCGTTATGATACATACACAGGAATAACCGAGCAGTCTTTCGCACGCGTCTACGTAGTGGGATATATGGAATCAACAACAGGCGGAATCATGGGTGCCCAGATAAAATATCAGTGTCCGTTCCAGATGCCTATTAAATTGAGTTCAAAATCCGTAAGTTTCAGTGCCGATACCGACCTGACACAAACAATCGAGCTTCTGAATCCCACTGTCGTGACCGTTGACAACAAACCGGACTGGGTGACAGTGAATATCAGTGGCCTCGAGATCATTATGACGGCGCAGCAGAATTATACGGCAACCGAACGAAAGGGCACAGTAACCCTTAAAAACGATGAAGGCAGTGTGGATATCAGCATCAGTCAGGCAGCATCCGACTCTCCGCTCTTTGCCGGCGGCTCGGGAACGCAGGAAGATCCTTATCTGATATCCACCGCCAGACAACTCGACAATATAAGACTCGCGACTGACGCATGTTTCCGCCAGACATCCGACATAGATCTCTCGACTTTCATTGATCCGGATGGATCGGGATGGGAACCCATAGCTGGATTTACCGGTCAATATGACGGCAATATGAAAACGATCAGCGGAATATGGATAAACCGGACCACGACATCCAACATAGCCATGTTCACGGATAGCCGGAATGCCACATTTACTCGTATAAAATTAAAAATTGGAGAAAAGGGAATAAAAGGATACTCCTCTGTCGCCTCTATATCTTCAAGTGGCAGCAATGTTACAATTTCGCAGTGCAGTGTTGAAGGTGATATATACGGTTACGGATGGGAAATAGCGGGTATAGCCGTCTCTTCCTCCTACTCCGGACAAGTATCAGAGTGTAAATATTCGGGTAATATAAAATTGGAAAATAATTCCCCCGAGTATATTGGAGGAATAGCGTATAATATGAATGTATCCGATTCCTATGTCATAGGCGATATCGAGGCTCAAGCAAGTACTAGTGGCTATTATATATATCCTTTTTCAAACAAAACATCGACAAACTGTTACATAGTCGGGGAACATCCTTGGTTCGCAGAATTCTATGGAACTCATTGTTACGGCTGGGGAAACAAGACAGAGGATGAAATGAAACTGAAATCCACTTATGAAGGATGGAATTTCCAGACCGTATGGACGATAAGGGAAGGCGTCTCTTATCCTGAACTCAGATGTTTCCAGTAAAAATCCCTAAAGTCTGAAAAGGGTTTGGAATAACCTTGCATTAAACAGATACACCATTGCTATTTGTTTCAGACAAATAAGTATGTCTTACAAATAACAATGGTGTATCCGTATGCAATAGATAGTTGTACTCCAGCGATCATAATGCATATTACATTCCGATATATTGCCGTTTGATGAAATATTCTTAACTTTGCCGTGTTGATAATATATGGCAATGAAGAAGGAAAAGATCTGCGGAGAAAGCCGCGAAGGAATGGTGATACGCAACACCGGCAGCAGTTATATCGTAAGACTCGACAGCTCCGGAGATGAAATCAACTGCCGCGTAAAAGGCAATTTCCGTATCAAGGGAATACGCACCACCAATCCGGTTGCCGTAGGCGACCGCGTCACAGTGACAAAAGCGGCAGACGATGCCGATTATATCACCGCCATCACTCCGCGACGGAACTACATAATACGTAGAGCCTCCAATCTCTCCAAGGAATCCCATATTCTGGCCGCCAACCTCGATCTGGCGGCATTGGTGGTCTCTCTACGCGAGCCTTCCACCCCGACCACATTCATCGACCGTTTTCTCGCCACAGCGGAGGCTTATAATGTGCCGGCAATGCTGATCCTTAACAAAAGCGATATATGGGATGACGACGACCGGGAATTGGCCGAAGGCATGAAATATCTTTATGAATCCATAGGTTACTCCGTGGCGGAAGTATCTGCAAAAACAGGTGAGGGCATCGACAGACTTAAAGAAATACTGAAAGAGAAAGTGACGCTTCTCGCCGGCAACAGCGGTGTCGGCAAATCCTCGCTTATAAACGCGCTCGTGCCTGGCGCCGACCTGAAAACCGGCAAGATCTCCGACATACACCATCAGGGCATGCACACCACCACATTCTCGGAAATGGTGACACTCCCCGAAGGTGGAGAACTTATCGATGTGCCGGGCATAAGGGGTTTCGGCACCATAGATTTCGAACCTGCGGAAGTATCACACTATTTTCCCGAAATATTCCGCTACGGACAGGAATGCCGCTACGGCGACTGCAAACATATCGGCGAACCGGGTTGCGCCGTCATCCCGGCAGTTGAAAACCATCTGATAGCCGAAAGCCGCTTCGCCTCATATCTCTCGATACTCGACGAGATCGAAAATCCTGAAAAATACAGGAAACCGTTCTGACCCAAGGAAACCAAACTGAAAATACAATTGTTAGACAGATGAATTCTCATTGCAGCGTTCATCTGTTTTTTATTTATTAGCAACCACAACTTTGAAAAACACAAATATACTGTAAGCTATGTCATGGTTCGTTGAAACATTCCGCACCTATCCTTCCATCCCTATTTTTCTGACCATAGGGCTGGGATTTCTGATAGGAAAGCTGAAGTACAAAACATTCTCTCTCGGCACGGTCACCTCCGTGCTTCTTGTCGGTGTGTTGGTCGGACAAATGAACATCCCGATCGGCGCACCTCTGAAATCCCTGTTTTTCCTGTTGTTCCTTTTTGCGATAGGTTACAAATGCGGACCGCAGTTCGCCTCCGCACTTAAAGGGCAAGGGATAAAACAAGTCATATTCGCCTGTGTGGTCTGCGTGCTTTGTCTCGCGGTCACGTGGGGATGTGCGAAAATAATGAACTATAATGCCGCCATCGCCACAGGCCTCTTCTCCGGCGCCCAGACAATTTCAGCCGTGATCGGCATCGGGACGGACACGATCGGGACTCTCGATATGTCGCCCGAACAGAAAAAGGCATGGATAGATCTTATTCCGGTATGTTACGCAGTGACATATGTGTTCGGGACCATCGGCTCGGCATGGATTTTAGGCAACCTCGGCCCCGCCATGCTGGGAGGTCTGAAAAAAGTACGCCAGCAGACAAAAGAACTGGAAGAACAGCTCAACCATTCCGACACATCGGACGATCCGGCATTTATCAACGGCAACCGTCCTATAGCTTTCCGCGCATATAAAGTATCGGCCGATCACTTCTCGACGCCTCAGACTGTCACGCAGATAGAGGATCATTTCAAAAATCTCGGCAAAAGGCTGTTTGTAGAACGGGTCCGCAATGAGGACGGTACAATCGCCGAAGTCAGTCCCGATCTTACAGTCAGACTCGGAGACGAAATAGTTCTCAGCGGCCGTCATGAATTCATTATTCAGGATGAAAGCTGGATCGGTCCGGAAATCGACGATGCGAAACTGCTGTCATTTCCTGTGGAGAAAACCAAGGTAATGGTCATGAAAAAGACGGCAGGAATGACGGTGGACCAGCTGCGTGCCAAACCATTCATGTACGGTGTCATGATACAGTCCATCACTCGCCAGGGGGGCATTGACATCCCCGTGCTCGCCCAGACAAAACTGATGCAGGGCGACATGCTGACCATCGAGGGCCTTCCGCAGGAAGTCAGACCCGCGGCACCGGCTATTGGAAACGAGGAACATCCCACCACTGTCACAGACATGGTATTCGTATCGCTTGCGATCGTTATCGGAGCGATTGTCGGAGCGCTCACACTTAAAATCGGGAAAGTGCCTGTCAGTCTTTCGACAAGCGGCGGAGCGCTGATCGCCGGACTATTCTTCGGGTGGCTGCGCACCAAACGTCCTTCCGTCGGTATTATCCCGGACTCTTCGTTATGGCTGATGAACAATCTCGGTCTGAATATGTTTATTGCTGTGATCGGTATCCAGAGCGGTCCGACATTCATATCCGGCATCAAGGAAGTCGGAGTGATGCTTTTCGTGATGGGTATTGTCGCCACCTCGCTGCCACTGCTCGTATCCATATTTCTTGGAGCAAAGGTCTTCAAGTTCCATCCCGCCATGAACCTCGGCTGTTGCGCCGGTGCCCGTACCACCACCGCCTCGCTCGGTGCCATCACGTCAGCGCTCAACAGCTCGCTTCCCGCCATGGGGTATACCGTCACATACGCCATCGGCAACACACTGTTGATTCTGATGGGAGTGGCCATGGTGCTTATGTTCGTATGACCCCGACGGCGTGCACGATCTTTATAAAATATTGTATAACATCTCTGAAAATTATAGAATAATATGGAAAACACACCTAAGAATCCTGAAAATCCCGCTTTCGAGAAAGCTCTCGAAAACATAAGTCCGTTTGAGATAAAGAACACCCTTATAAATCTTGCGGAAAAAGACTCACAGCGCAGCACAGCCACATTACTCAACGCCGGACGGGGAAATCCGAACTGGCTTCTCTCCTATCCGCGCAAGGCGTACTTCCTTCTCGGAGAATTCGCCATGTCGGAAGCAGACCGGGTGGCCTATGACGAGTCGATAGGTATCGTGGCATCTCCGACCGAAGTCGGTATGGCCTCACGTTTCCTGTCGTTTATCGACGATCACAAGGATGAGATCGGGGCGAAAGTGCTTAAACATTTCTATACGCATATGACAGAGGAACTCGGTGCCGTTCCCGATGAACTCGTATTCGAGCTGGTAGACGGTATCCTCGGAGACCATTACCCCACTCCTCCGCGTATCCTCAAATATGTGGAAACAATTACCCGCGAATATCTCCGTCAGGCCATGGGAGGCGGAGACGACAAAAATGTCTACGATCTGTTTGCCACGGAAGGAAGCACTGCCGGAATGTGCTATGCGTTCGACTCTCTCAAACAGAACTTCCTTATGGAACCGGGCGACAAGATCGCACTTTTCACCCCCTGTTTCACCCCATATCTCGAGATTCCGAAACTCGCGGAGTTCGGACTGGAAGTGGTCACCGTAAGTGCCAATAAAGTGGAGCGCGACGGATATCACGACTGGCAATATCCCAAAGAGGAGATCGACAAACTTCGCGATCCGTCGGTCAAAGCCGTATGCATCACCAATCCGTCAAACCCCCCGAGCGTATGCTTCTCTCAAGAAGTACTCGACATGCTGGTCGACGTGGTAAAGAAAGACAATCCCCAGCTGATGATCATCACCGACGATGTCTACGGCACTTTTATCGAAGGATTCCGTTCGCTGATGTATGTTCTCCCCTACAATACCCTCTGTCTCTATTCCTTCTCGAAATATTTCGGCGCGACAGGATGGCGGGTAGCGGCCATGGCACTCAGAAGTGACAAAAATGTCTTTGACGACCGTATCGCCGCACTCCCGCGCGAAAAAAAGGAGAAGCTTGCAAAACGCTATGAAAGTCTGACTCTTGACCCCGACAAGCTGAAATTCATAGACCGTCTCGTCGCGGACAGCCGTCTTGTCGGCCTGAACCACACTGCGGGTCTGTCTACACCCCAGCAGATACAGATGGCTCTCTTCTCCGCATTCGCATATCTTCACAAAGATGAACTTCAGCCGAAACTTATAGGAATGATACATGACCGTCTTGACAATCTATGGAGCTCGACCGGATTCAAACTTCTTCCCGATCCCAACCGTGCCGGATATTACAGCGAGATAGACCTGATGGTATGGGCAAAGAAAATCTATGGAATCGATTTCGCCGAATATCTCAACCGAAACTACGAACCGCTCGACTTTGTGATACGACTCGCCGACGAGACAGCAATAGTATTGCTCAACGGAGACGGATTCGACGGACCGAAGTGGTCTGTGCGCGCCTCCCTCGCAAACCTCAATATGGACGCTTATCTTAAGATAGGAGTTGCCATCAGGAAGATTCTCGATCAGTATCACGATGAATATCTCAAGAAACAAAAATAATTATTTTGCTTTGAAATATTTTGCAATCTAAAATATTATTGTTAATTTTGCAGCAAACAAACACCCGATGAATAATAAAGCAAGCATATTGTCACCCGTTACAACACATCCCGTCTCTGCGGACGCGCAGGGTATGATGATGTCTATGATGATGTGCAGCCGACAACGCCGGGTGTAGGTCAGTCAACGCACAATTATCAACCAGAACATACAGCCGGCTTCTAATGAAGCCGGCTTTTTTGTTTTTAAACATCATTCACACTTATGGACTACAACAAACTGAAATTCGAGACAAGACAGATCCACGCAGGCCTGAATCATGACGAAAACACCGGATCAAGAGGAATAGCCATATATCCTACGGCCGCCTACCGGTTCAAGACATGCGACTATGCCGCCAACCTTTTTGAGCTCACCGAACCCGGAAATATATACACGCGCCTTCAGAACCCCACCACATCCGCCTATGAGGAACGTGTCGCCGCTCTATACGGCGGTGTCGGCGCGATGGCCGTGTCATCGGGAATGGCCGGAATACTTATCACTCTGACGACGCTTGCCTCGGCAGGTGACAATATAGTCGCGTCAAAATATCTCTATGGAGGAACTTACAACCAGTTCCGACACACACTTTCACGCCTCGGAATCGAAGTGAGGATCGCATCGGGTGAGGATCCGGAAGACATAAAAGTTCTGATCGACGGAAATACCAAAGCCGTTTTCGCCGAAAGCATGGGAAATCCCACTTGTGCCGTTCCTGATCTGGAACGTCTTGCCGGCATAGCCCATGAGGCCGGAATTCCTTTAATTGTCGACAACACATTCGGAGCGGGAGGATATCTGTGCAATCCTTTCGAATGGGGCGCAGACATCATAGTCGATTCCGCGACAAAATGGATCAACGGTCACGGCACGGCAATGGGCGGAATCATTGTTGACAGCGGAAATTTCCCGTGGAACAACGGCAAATTTCCAAACATAGACGGTCCTTCGGAAGGATACCATGGATTAAACCTATACGAAGCGTTCGGCAAAGCGGCGTTCATAGTGAAATGCCGCGTCGACGGACTGAGAGACCTCGGGACATGCCCCTCGGCTTTCGACAGCTATCTAATGCTGCTCGGCCTCGAGACATTGGCTCTCCGCGTGCGTCATCAGATCGACGCCACCCGCAGACTGGCCGAATTCCTGCGCGAGAGTCCTTATGTGAAGCGAGTAAGTTATGTGGGTTTCAGTGACCATCCTTCATATAAGAATGCACAACGTTATTTCCGTTCAGGCGCGTCAGGCGTGCTCAATGTGGAGCTTAAGGGAGATCTTGACTCGACTGTACGCTTTGTAGAGGCTCTTGAACTAGCAGCACATATGACGATGATCGGAGACTCCATAACTGTAGTGACCCACCCGGCGTCGACTACCCACCGTCAACTCTCAGACTCCGATCTTAAGGCGGCCGGCGTGACTCCCACACTGCTCCGCATATCACCGGGACTCGAAGATATAGAGGATATAATAGCCGACTTCCGCCAGGCATTTGAAAAGACAGGACTACAGATCGACTGAACCACCAGGAAATGACAAGATATTACCACCATAATTCCCCATTCCGGCTTGAATCAGGAGAAACGCTCGAACACCTCGACATAGCCTATCATACTTTCGGACAGCTCGCTGAAGACGGTTCAAATGTCGTATGGGTATGTCATGCCCTCACCGCCAACAGCGACGTCGCCGACTGGTGGCCCCACACGGTGGAACCTGGAAGATTTCTTGATCCCGACAAATGGTTTGTCGTATGCGCCAATATAATAGGATCCCACTACGGCACGACCGGGCCTCTGTCGGAAAATCCAGCCACAGGAGAACCTTATTACGGCGCTTTTCCTCTGGTGACAATACGCGACATGGCACACGCGCACGCACTGCTTGCCGATCATCTCGGCATCGGACATATTCATGCACTTGTCGGAAGCTCCGTGGGAGGATTTCAGGCACTCGAATGGATCGCGGAAGAACCTGACAGATTCGATAATCTGATTCTCATAGCGACGGACGCCAAAGCCTCGCCATGGACTATAGCCATCGACGAGACACAGCGCATGGCGATATTCGCGGACAAGACCTACGGGACTCCCGATCCTTCGGCCGGAATGACCGGACTGGCAGCCGCACGCGCGATCGGGCTGCTCACCTACCGGGGAGGAAGCGGATACAACGCTTCCCAGCAGGACAAGCCATACGAGATTGTAGGCGCACCGCACCGTGCATGTTCATACCAGCGCTACCAGGGAGAAAAACTCTGTGGCCGCTTCAATGCATACTCCTATGTCTCTATTCTCAATTCTTTCGACACGCACGACATCGGACGCGGACGCGGCGGAATAGCGGCCGCCCTCTCGAGCATCAAGGCAAGAACCATCGTGACCGGAATAACATCCGACATTATTTTCACCCCCGCCGAGATGCGTGAACTTGCCGCTATGATTCCGGGCGCGCGCTACGAAGAGATAGACTCCCGGTTCGGACATGACGGTTTTCTGGTGGAATATGAACAGCTAAATGATATCCTTTATCCCTTTATAAACTCAAAGAAATGAAACAGACAATCAGAATAGGACTTTTCGGTTTCGGCACAGTAGGCACAAGTGTCTATCAGGTCATTGCAAAAGCCAAGAACGCACATGCGGTCATAAGCCGCATATGTGTGCGTGACATAAAAAAGTCCAGGTCCATCCCTCTTCCTGAAAAGATACTGACCGACAAGGCCGAGGACATATTCAACGATCCTCAGATCAATCTAATAGTCGAAGTGGTGGACAATGCGGAGGCTTCATACCGGATCGTCACCGAAGCTCTGCGACGAGGCATTCCGGTCGTATCGGGTTCCAAGGCGATGATTGCCTCTCACCTGCCAGAACTGATAGAACTGCAGGACAGATACGGCACCGCACTTCTGTATGATGCGTCATCGTGCGGCTCGATACCGGTGATCCGTAATCTGGAGGAGTACTACGACAATGATCTGCTACTGGAGGTGAAAGGGATACTCAACGGATCGTCCAACTATATTTTGTCGCGTGTCTTCGACCATAACGAGGACTATACCGTGGCTTTGCGCAAAGCGCAGGAATACGGTTTCGCCGAAAGCGACCCGACATTCGACATCAGCGGCATAGACGCGCTCTACAAGCTTATCATCATAACCGTGCATGCCCTTGGAGTATACGTATCGCCCGACAGGATTTTCACCTACGGTATCTCGACCATTCATGACGCCGATATCCGCTATGCACGCGAGAAGAGAGTCAAGATAAAACTTGTCGCACAGGTCGTCAAAGTGAATGAATCGGAATTCACCATGTTTGTCATGCCCGAATTCGTCACACCGTCCAAATACATCTACAGTGTCGACAACGAATATAACGGTGTCGTGATCCGGGGGGAATGCTACGACCGACAGTTCATGTTCGGCAAGGGAGCGGGAGGTTTTCCGACGGCATCATCCATCCTCAGCGACGTGATGGCAAGAAGACATGGATACCGTTACGAATACAAAAAGATGAGCTATATCGACACTCCGGTTTACACGACCGACGTGACCCTCCGAATATATATACATTACAAAGAGACGGACATACCCTCTGTCATAGCTTTCTCGAAGATACATGAACAATATCTCTCAGAAGAAGGCAACTACATCATCGGGGATATTCGGCTGACCGACCTTATCAAGGCGCGGACGGAACTTTTGAACGCAAGCCGCAAAAAACGCATTGCGGCGGGCAGC
>OHAJ01002967.1_pt1 | contig 11140 bp, 9 predicted proteins | sample 1577101 | NCBI WGS metagenome assembly OHAJ01 (sample SAMEA3541531, study PRJEB24748) | human gut metagenome | biome: human gut; feature: human-associated habitat; material: faeces | place: China | collected 2012 | reverse complement strand
TAACAGATTAGATTCTATTATCCAAACAAAATTATCAGATATAATAAGTGGATCAAGGAAAGAGAAAAATCTAGTTCAACGAATGGTTCGTGTAGCTCCTAGCCCTTATGATTCGACTTCTGATAATATTATTGCTGCATGGAATGAATTGGATAACGATTTGACCGTAGCTATAGCAGAAGCTATTGCTGGTGTACAAGGTGGTGGACCATATACTCCACATCAAAAACAATATTTAATGAGGCCAACAGCCGCTAACTGGGGATATTGTATAGAGGAAAAACTGAATGACAAAGCCGGAGATAATGATTGGGGTACACAAGAAGTATTGGGTGGTTCTAGACCAGATTACCACAAAGAAATTGATTCTACTCATGTATTTGCGGATCTCACGACTGATAGAGAATCGGGCGGTATCGGGCTTCATATTTGGGAGAAATTGAAAAAAGGTAGAAATACATATGCGGGAAGTGTGGGAGCAGATGTAACTTATACGCAAACAGGGCCTACAACATCGGTGGTATATGTACCAACCCAAAAAGAACAGGCTGCTCATCTTTTAAGACTGTTTGACAGAGTTGACTATGAAGTTACAGAGGATATGGATAATGTAAAATATAGATTAAGCAGATGCGCTAGTGGAATGGTCGGTAATTATTCTACTACAATTCAAAGAGCCCTTGAAATTCTTTCAACTTCATCAGATGATGATGATAATACGTCAGAAGAGGATATGTCAGATTAATTCGTGACTAATTCAAAATCATCCATTCCCAACGCATTTCTAACCTTTAACCTTCAAGTCAAGATCCTTTATGACAAGGTTAGAACGTCCACCATCTTCTAGAGGATATTCGATGGACGTTCTTTTTTTGTATATCTTTACCGTAAAAAACAATGACCTTTGAAGAAGCTATTTCTAAGCGTAAGCACAGTTCCTACGGCAATATGGTCACCAACGTTTAATGTACCTTTCTGTACCAAAACAGTTGCAACCGGTCCACGTCCTTTATCCAGCTGCGCTTCAATTACAATACCTCTTGCACGGCGTTTTGGATTTGCTTTGAGTTCCAAAACTTCCGCTGTCAGAATAATCATTTCCAAAAGATTTGAAATACCTTCTTTTGTATGTGCCGATACCGGACAGAAAATCGTGCTTCCGCCCCACTCTTCCGGAATCAGTTCATATTCGGACAACTCCTGTTTCACTCGCTCAATGTTTGCGCCTTCTTTATCAATTTTGTTAATTGCTACAATAATTTCTACACCGGCTGCTTTGGCATGGTTAATCGCTTCTACCGTCTGCGGCATAACACCATCATCCGCTGCGACAACAAGCACTGCCACGTCTGTTGACTGTGCACCACGCATACGCATAGAAGTAAATGCTTCATGTCCCGGTGTATCCAAAAATGTGATTTTTTCACCATTAATGCGGACAACATAAGCACCGATATGCTGTGTAATACCACCAGCCTCATGCTCTGTCACATCGGTTTCACGAATGGCATCCAAAAGGGAAGTCTTACCATGGTCAACGTGACCCATTACACAGACAACCGGTGGACGTTTTTTCATCTTGCTTTCGTCCTCTTCTTCCTCTTTGAGAAGTTCCGCCACCATATCTACTTTTTCTTCCATTTCAGCAATAATATCGAAAGAAAGAGCAATCTCTTCTGCTTCATCAAAAGTGATTTCCTGATTCAGAGAAACCATCTGACCCTGCATAAATAATTTCTTAACCAAAGCTGCCGCCGGCATCTTCATCTTATCTGCCAATTCGCGGATGGTTAAAGATTCCGGAATTGTAATCTGCTTAATATCTTCTTCCGGCTCCTGTTTTACCGGCTCCGGCTTAATGAATGCACCTTTACGGTTCGGATCTTTCTTGGAGCGGATTCTGCTCATTTCTTCTTTTGTACTCTTGCGGTATCCGCCAGTCTTATTATTTCTATCATCTTTCTTACGGTTTCTCTGGCGGGAGTTTTTCTGCTCCTGCTTAATTCCGTCAAAACCACTCTGTGCCTTCTCGAAACGTTCAAATACGCGGTTATTATTGCCATTACCGTTTCCATTTCGGCGGTTATCTCCACGTGAATTTTGTCCGTTGTTATTGCCGCGGCGGTCTCTGTCATTTCTGTCGTTTCGGCGGCCATTGTTATTGCCATTATTCCCGCGGTTATCCGGACGGGAACCATTACCGTTTCCATTTCGGCGGTCTCTATCGTTTCTGTCATTTCTATCGTTACGTCCCTGACCGTTATTGTTTGGCTTACGGTAATTGTCGTTTTTCTTTGGCTGCTGAGGTTTCTGTGAAGAAACTTTTTTCTCTTCCGGCTTCTTCTCTGCCTTCTCTTCCGGCTTCTTTTCTTCCGGCTTTTTCTCCTCCGGCTTCTTTTCTACCTTAGATTCTTCTTTCTTTTCTTCCACTTTCTTCTCAACCTTAGGCTCTTCTTTTTTCTCAACCTTTGGCTCCTCTTTAACCGGTGCTTTTACTTCCTCTTTTGGCTCTGCCTTTGCTGCCGCTTTTTTCTTCTTGAAATAATTCATCAGAAATCCAATTGCTTCGTCTTCGATATTGCTGTTTGCACCTTTTACTTCGAATCCGTTCTCATTTAAAAGTGTTACCAAATCGCCACTTTTTATATTTTTGTCCTGCTGCTGTATGCTTCGGGCAATCTCAAATATCTTCATTTTTGCCATACTTTGTTACCTCCAAATCTAAATTCTTGCCAATTGCTTTTGCAAATCCACTATTTGTCACTGCTACAGACGCCCGGAATTCTTTTCCGATTGCCTTGCCAAGCATTTCTTTGTCCCCAAACTCCACATAAGGAACATGGTAAAAATGACACGAATCCGCAAATTTCTTTTTGGTATTACCGGATGCATCTTCGGCAACTATAACGAGTTTTGCAATCCCCTCACGAATCGCTTTCTCCGTCATAAATTCTCCGCTGACCACATCGCCGGCCTTCATCGCCAGTCCTAAAGAACCGAGGACCTTTCTAATCTGTACCATCTTTTAACTGCCTTTCTAACAATAGATACGTTTCTTCTTTTACATTCATTCGGAATGACCGGCTTAGGGCGTTGCTTTTCCATGCTTTTTTCAAACACTCCTCATTCGCACAAAGATACGCTCCTCTGCCATTTTTTCGTCCCGTACGGTCAAGCATAATTTCGCCTTCCTTTGTTTTCACGACACGAATTAAATCCTGTTTATCCCTGCACGCTCTGCAGGCAATACACTGTCTTTGTGGTTTTTTACGCTCCTGCATGCCGCATTCCTCCTTTCCATATCATAAAAGAACTTACGATAAACTTTGTGTTTCGCTCTTAATATCGATTTTGTATCCTGTCAATCGGGCAGCCAGTCTTGCATTCTGACCCTCTTTACCAATGGCAAGAGACAACTGATAGTCCGGAACAATGACCTCTGCACTCTTCTCGCTAGGATCAACCGTAACCGATACGACTTTGGATGGGCTGAGAGCATGCTCAATGAAAATAGCCGGATCTTCATTCCATTCTACAATATCAATCTTTTCTCCATATAACTCATCAACTACAGCATTGACTCGCGCACCATTCATACCAACGCAGGCACCTACGGCATCCACATCAGGATTGTTGCTGTAAACCGCAATCTTAGAACGGGAACCTGCTTCACGGGATACATTTTTAATTTCCACAACACCACTCTGAATTTCAGCAACTTCGGATTCAAACAAACGTTTTACCAGTTCCGGATGTGTACGTGAAATCACAATTCTTGGTCCTCTTGGTGTATCTTTTACTTCTGTTACATAAAGTTTAATTCTGTCATGTGCCTCAAAGTGCTCACTTGGAACCTGCTCCTGTTTGGTAAGCACGGCATCAATTTTTCCAATATTTACATTATAATTTCCATTGTTATAACGCTGTACCATACCGGTTACAATATCATGCTCTTTTTCATAATACTGTTCAAACAGCACTTTTCTTTCTTCTTCACGAATTTTCTGAACAACAACCTGTTTTGCTTTCTGGGCTGCAATACGTCCAAAGTTTTTCGGTGTCACCTCAATACTGACGGTCTCACCAAGTCCGGTTCCCGGATATTTCACCTCTGCCTCTGTCTGAGACATTTCAAGCATGGCATCCTCTACTTCTTCTACGACAACCTTATCCTGATACACATGGAACTCGCCTGTCTCACGGTCTAAATTCACACGGATATTATCCGCTTTTCCATACTCATTTTTGCATGCTGCCACAAGTGAATTTTCAATAGCCTCAAGCAAAATCTCTTTGCTGATATCCTTTTCTTTCTCAATGGCATTTAATGCCTCAATTAATTCCGGATTTCCTTTCTTTGCTGCTGTCTTTTTCATTTTTTCTATTATCCTCCTATTCAATCATTCTATCGTATGTCTGCAACGACTTAAAAAGTTATATATTTGCGAATCAGCGCAATTTCTTTGACCGGCGTTTCCATCTCTCTGTCATCCATTGAAAGAACAATCGTCTCCGTATCTTCCCGATATTCCTTCAATACACCAACAAATTCTTTGGCTGAATATTTTTTACCTTTTTCTTCCCATGTAACCGGTGAAAACAATTTCATCTCCACATCCTCACCGATGTTTCTCATAAAGTCTTTCGGCTTCTTAAACGGACGCAGTAATCCCGGCGAACTGACTTCCAAAATATAAGATTCCTCAATGAAATCGTCTTTGTCCATCTCATCACTTAACTCGTGATTTACAAGGGTAAGGTCATCAATCGTAATGCCGCCTTCCTTATCAATATAAACCCGAAGATGCCAGCTTCCCGCTTCCTTGACAAATTCCACATCTACCAGTTCAAATTGGTGTTTTTGCAGAATTGGCTCTACTAAAGCCTCTGTCTTTTGTACATAGTCCTGATGTTTACTCAATTCAAAACCTCTTTTCTTTAGCCGGAATGACTTCCGTCTGTATTTGAATCTACACGAAAAGAATGAGTGGACCAAAGTCCACTCATATCAATTAACAGTATCTTCATATAATAAAGTAACACAATTTCCTATGTTTGGCAAGAACTTTTTTATTTTAATGCTTCAATCATTGCCTCATAAGACTTCTTTGGCACATAAGTATATACCGTTTTGTACTTACCGGTTGTCTCGTCCTTAACTCTAACGTTCTTTCTTGTAAAGAACAATGGCTTACAACTGCCGCGCCAGGATGTCTGATCGCTGATTCCCCATACCGTAATGCCGGTAATTCCTTTCGGGCTTATGGTCTTGTCACGGTTTTTCTGAATATCTACAATCTGCTTAATAAAATCTTTTGTAAAGGCAGCCTGGTCAGCTTCAGTTTCCTTTTCATTTTTATAAGCATATGTCGGCGTTCTTCCATCGGTTTCGTCCGTATCAAAATTAATCGTAATATCAAGCTCCGTAATCTGAACTTCGAGTCCTGCATTAATAAATGCTTTTAATGCATTTCCATACTCTTCGAGAGTCGGACGCTTAATATCCACGTGGCTCTGCATACCGATACCGCCACAGATTTTCTCTTCTTCTCCCTCATTAATATAGGAAATAAGGGCAAGTTCATCGTCTACACTAACCCATGTTGTCGCTGCTGCAGCATTCGAACGATGAATGTATTCATTTAACACATCCCATGCATATACGATTGAACCAACTTCTCCGGTCAATTCTTTTTCTTTCTGCATCGTATATCGCATTACTGTTCGAACAAAGAATTCAAGACGGGCATTCATCGTTGCTTCATCTACAACCGCCTCGTTATCATCGTAATTCTTCTTAAAAAACCATGTTGGTGTCTGCTGATGCCACATCAGAGTGTGTGCACGCATACGGATGTTATGCTGTTTGGCAATTGCAAGTACACCATCAATCGTTTCCAATGTAAGTTCCGGAACTGTGGATTCCTTGTAATCGTCACTAATCACATATCCTTTTGCCTTGGCATCTGCAACAGAAATTGTAGTCTTTTTATTCAGCATGTTATCCGGCTTCATTTCATTTTCCAATGTAAAACTATTGAAATGTTTGTCGACAAATTCCATGGTACTTGCATCCTGCATTTCCTTACGCTTATTCCATGTCTGGTTATAAGTCAAACATGTTCCGACATTGTCAATCACACCTTTAAAAATTTCTTTCATTGCCGGTGTCGTATCCTGTGGTTCGGCAGTTGCGGTTGCCGTCGGTTTAGCTGTCGGCACTTCCGTTGTCTTTGGCGCATTGGAAGGTGATGTTGTCGGCGTATTCACCGGGGTCTTAGTCACTTTAGGTGCTTTCTTTTTCACCGTAATTTTACAAACCAGCTTCTTTGTTTTCTTACCTTTTTTAATTATTGCTGTCAAAGTAGTCTTACCGGCTTTCTTTGCCGTCACTTTCACTGCATATTTACCGCTCTTTTTGAAAGATGCAACCTTTTTTCTTTTCATCTTCCATGATACTTTATACTTCTTCGCGTTCTTTACGGTAATCTTTTTTGTTTTCCCAACCGTAATTGATACGCTCTTTTTTGATAGTTTCGGCTTGGCAGCCGCCTCTGATGTAATCCCCTGTACTCCGGCAAATGAACTAATAACCATTGCCGCTGTGAGAACCTTGGCGAGTACCACCTTTGTTTTTCTCATGATAAATAATGCCTCCTTCGCATGTATAATGTCTATGACTATATAATATATTATATATACTGTCAGTGTCAACATAAATGTACTATTCTATTCTAAAAGTGAAATGGTCTGAATTCATGCATACTATATAGAGAACATTCCTATTTAAAAAGAATGGTTCTATTAAGTTATGATATTTTCCACAAAAAAAGAAAGGTCTCCTGACCTTTCTTAAAAAAATTTTTAAATAAATATAGTAGTCCGTAGGGGAATCGAACCCCTGTTTCTGCCGTGAGAGGGCAGCGTCTTAGCCGCTTGACCAACGGACCATCAACAATTGCTATCATACTACAGACGACAACAAATTGCAAGTACTTTTTTTATTTTTTTTCATCTTTTTTGTTCTTTCTAATTTTTGGCAAATAATGAATATTCTGTTTCGGACAAATCATAGTACATTTCAGGCAGCTGATACACTCTCCGTCCCGCAATGGATTTTCCTGCAATTTTATTGATACCGGGCAGTTTTTTCTGCATGCCTGACAGCCATTTAGACAGCTTCTCCCCCTCCTTAGGCGGAAAAACGGAAACTGTGGCAATAGTGAAAAGACAGCACCCATTGGGCATAAAAACTGACAAAAGAAACGTTCTTTTACTGCCATCCCTGCCACAATAATAACAAGCAAAAGAATGGCACACAAATTAGAAACAGCCGAAAAATTCCCAGCACGCAGCAATGAAAATATTGTCCATGGACTATTTTCATTCAACAAATTTTCTTTTTGCAAAAAACACAGGCATATAATCCCAAACAGCAATACATATTTTATCTTTTGTAAAATCAGGGCAAAACGCTCTGGAATTTCAGGGGTTTTTTTCTTTGTTTTTCTTTGCAGCCAGGATGACGCACAATAAATCCAGTCTCCAATTGCTCCAAATGCACACATAAAACCGCAAAAAAAACGTCCAAAAAACATAGTAAACAAACATAATAATAAAAGTATCACAGAAAAGTCGTTTAATACAAGCGGAGTACCCTTTCCCATGGAAACAAAAATATTTTTAATTCCTAAAAATGCCTGCGAAAACAATGCTGGAAAATAAATAAAACATATTCCTTGAATGACAATCCGTATCCACTGTAATTTCTTAATTTTTTTCATTTGCTTCCTCCAATGCCTGTTTTGCTGCATTTATAATTCCCCTCGAAGAATAGGTAGCTCCAGATACCGCATCCACCTCTGCGCTCTGCTTTTTTGTAATATCATCAAGCAGGGTAGCTGCCATATTCCAATACTCTTTTGTTTCCTGCTTTGCAGAAATTACGGTAATTGACTTAATTTTATTACTTTGAATTATAACTTTAAGCTTAACCGGCCCTCCAAAACCTTCTGCTTCTCCGTAATAAACACCATTTTTCCACTTTGGCAACATCTTTTTTTCGTTTTCCATTTTCTGCTGTTTGTAATCATCTCTTTTCTTTTGATTTCCCAGTGCTATCCACTGATAACCAAAAAGTACAGCTAAAACGAGAAACATATTTATCCACTTTATCACTTTTGTTTTCACTGTTTTCTCGCCTCCGCTAATGCCAATCGGTATAAAGTAAGAAATGCATGAGACGAGCAGGTAGCCCCTGTCACCACAAGTGCATCATCTTTTTGCGCACCTATTAATTGATTTAATAAACCCATACTTTTTCTTGTGCCATTTAATGCCCGATTTGTATAAAACTTGTTTGTGATGTCTGAAATTTCCACGTTTTCAAAGCCCGCAAATGCATTTTCTTTAAAAACAACATCTGCAGACAATCGATAACTTGAAAAATCACCATCCTCATCCGGCAAAACCTCCGTTGTCTCTGAATAACTTCCATTTTTTAATGGCTGTAATGGAGCATAGGACGGTTCGGGCGTTGGTATCAATGTTTCCTCTGGCTTAGGAGAATTTACAGCCGGAGATTCACTTGACTTCACATCACTCGCCTTATCATCCGTATTCGCAGCCATCAAAAGAGCCTGTCTATATAAATTACAAATTGCCTGTGACGAACAAGTTGCACCGGACACTGCTGAAATCTCCTCAATTTTCTGCTTTTGCAAAATCTGATTAACAACGCCCTGTTCTTTTTTTGTTCCATTTGCTGCCTTTATGTAATATGGCTGGTTTTCTTCACAATCCGATGAAAAATTATTGATCGATACACAACGTCCTTCACGGAACACAACCACTGCCTGCAGTGTATATGGTTCAAACTCCATGTCCGCATCCGGGCTGCAAATTGTTTTCACCAAATAACTGCCATCTTTGATTTGACCGACGGAAACATTTTCTTTGGAATCCGGTAAAATCGGTGATTTCGTAGCTTTCGGTCTCGAATTTTTTTCCTCTTTTTTTCCAATTGCTTTCGCATATGCATTCTGATAAGCCGCCCATACCGCTTGCGATGAATAGGTAGCCCCAGAAATAACATCTACGTTTTTATTTTGGCTCTTTAAAATTCTTCTGACCATCCCTTTCCATGCTTTCTGCATATAAGAAACATTTTCTTTTGTTTTATTATGCAGCATTTTCATCTGGTAAAGTGCTACAACTTTTCCATTTTTAAATTTAGCCTTTAGAGAAATCCCATAACCAAACTTTTCACATTCCGCCGTCCCGGTATAAACACCATCCTTTGGAATTCCTTTTAGCGATGTAACCTTATTTTGTCTCTGTTCTTTTTTATTTGTTTTGTGCGCTGCTATTTTCACAGATGATTTTTCTTTTTTCCCTCCCGCATTTCTAAGCGCATTCTGAACAGCCTGTAAAATTCCGGATGAAGAAAAAGTTGCTCCACTTATCGTATCCACATCCGTTGACTGACTGCTTAAAATCAAGGAAATTACTTTCTTTGCTTTTGAATAATATGCCGGGGTCTCTTTTTCATGTGAAACTACATCAATGCTTTTTATTTTCCCCTTAAAAATCTGCACCTTCACAACAATCAATCCACCGAATCCTTTTGCACTTCCTGTATATTCACCATCCTGCAGTCCCTTTTGCTTTATCTTCTTTGCCGTTTTTTTCTTGACCTCACTTTGCTTTTTCTCTTTTGCATCCGCCACTTTTTCTAAATTTCCTGCCGGAGCATTTCCACTAAGTACTGGAAATATCGGTTGATTACAAAGCAAACCAAAAACAGCAAATACTGTCACACAAACTGCCGGAGTTAAAAAAAACAGACTTCTCCATTTATTATTCATCTCTTACCACCTCATAGTCAAAATCCGATGTAAATATTTTTTCAATACCTTCACTAATCACAATTGTTCCATCTTTAAGCAATAAAACAAAATCAAATTGTTCTTTGTGTTTTTTCCAATATTGTACCGCCTTTTCTTTTCCCATAATAAACAGAGAAGTTGACAAGCCATCCGCAAGTGTTCCATCCTTGCTTACTATGGTTGCACTAATCACACCATGATTCGCCGGTTTTCCGGTTGCCGGGTCTAAAATATGATGATACGTTTTCCCATTCTTTTCAAAATAACGCTCATATCCACCAGAAGTAATTACAGCCATATTTCCAGTTTTAAGTACTCCAAGATAGTCTCCCGAAAGTGGCGAATTACTTGGATTTTCTATTGCTATCTTCCACTTGCCTCCATCTTCTTTTGTTCCATATGTCTGCACATTTCCACCCAGTGAAAGAACCCCGCCTGTCAACTGATATTCTTTAAAAATCTGCGTTAAACGATTTGATGTATACCCCTTTGCAATTCCACCTAAATCAATTTCCATTTCTTCCGGCAAAGCAGCCAAATTGGTTTTATTGTTCCACTCAATTTTAGAGGCGTCGATATTCTTTAATAAATGATTTATTGTTTTGTCGGATGGAACTTTATATTTTTTTGTCGCAAATCCCCATTCTTTCATCAATGGATAAATGGAAATATCAAATACGCCATTCGTATCCTGATATAGTTCCAAGGATTTTGCAATTAACTGAGCTGTATCTTCTGATACAATCTCACTTCCATTCTCGTTTAAAATTGCAATCTCACTTTCATCTTTTCCTGTACTAAGAAGATTATCCAACCGTTCAATTTCCGATACTGCCTTTGTTGCAGCTGCCTCCGCCTTTTCTCCATATGTGGTAATCGTCATATAGGTATCCATTGCAAAGACTTCCTTTGTTGCTTTTTTGCTTTGTTTTTCTTTTTGTCCGCTTTGCTCTCCACAGCCACACAAACACAAAAGTGCAAGCAAAAGAAATATCACTGTTTTTTTCATTCTTGGATACTACTTCTGCCAAGATGTAGTCCAAGTAGTTACCGGCTTTATTGATTCCTATCTTTCCGAGGATTTTTACCGTCGTGTGCGGCGTAGCTCCATTTTCCTGCTTCTTGTGGAAATAGGTAAGGTCCAGCGTACCCGCTCCCATGTCATATACCAGTACAAGTTCTTCTTTCTTCAACTGTTCCTTTTGCCGGGCATTCATCTGGTGGTTCAGTGCATGCCAGTTGTGCAGATAGTA
>OHAJ01002965.1_pt1 | contig 11140 bp, 10 predicted proteins | sample 1577101 | NCBI WGS metagenome assembly OHAJ01 (sample SAMEA3541531, study PRJEB24748) | human gut metagenome | biome: human gut; feature: human-associated habitat; material: faeces | place: China | collected 2012 | reverse complement strand
AGCTTGTCCGTGTGCAGCAGCAGAGCTTTTGTATGGCATGGTGCGCCGTGCGGAAACTTCTGCGTAAAATCATTGTAAAGCTCTCTGCAAATTCTCCGCAGAGGGCTTTCTTTTTCAGAGAAAGTCGGGTACAATGGAATGAAGAAAGCCAATCTCACAAATACAGAACAGAGATTTCTGTGGACAGCGGCCCTTGTCTGCGCGGTATGCGTCGCGCTGGCGTTTGGGTTTGCCGTTCCGCGGCAGACAGGGCCGGGCCGTGCAGCCGGGAGTGAAACACCGCTCATCCAGCTGGCGCGGGTCGATCTGAACACCGCCGAGTTAGATGCTCTCTGCACCCTGCCGGGAGTGGGGGAGCAGCGCGCCCGGGCCATCATCGAATACCGGGAGCAGTACGGGCGCTTTGCCGCGGTGGAAGAAGCCGCCGCCGTGCCCGGCCTGACAGAAGCGGTGGTGGAAGAGTGGGATGGACTTGCTTATGTGAGCTGAAGCGCTGCGGCGAAAGCCGCATGTCAGGGAAAAAGGGAGTAAACTACTATGAAAGAGGATACGATCTTCATCAACCGTGAACTCAGCTGGCTGGATTTTAACCGCCGTGTGCTGGTGCTGGGCAAGGATAAGAATGTCCCGCTGGCAGAGCAGGTGAAATTCCTTGCCATCTATGGCTCCAATCTGGATGAATTTTTCATGGTGCGTGTAGGCTCCCTGCAGGAGCGCGCAAACCTTGCACGCAGTCAGAAAGACAAGGACAAGCGTGAGAACAAGACCAACATGACGGCCGAGGAACAGCTGAACGCCATCATGCCCAAGGTTGCCCATCTGCAGGAGGATTGCGATAAATACTACGAGAAAGCGCTGGAAAATCTGGATGCCTGCGGCTATAAAAAAGTAAACTTTGATGCGATGGATAAGGAGCAGGAGCGCTTCTGGAAAAAATACTTCCAGAACGAGCTGTTCCCCATCCTCAGCCCGCAGATCGTGGACAACCACCACCCGTTCCCGTTCCTGCGCAATAAGGAGATCTACCTCGGTGCTCTGCTCAAGGAAAAGGAGGGCCAGAGCCTTGGCATGATCCCCATTTCCAGCCAGATGGAGCGGCTGATCCTGGTGCGCCGGGAGATCAAAAAGATAAAATGTACCATTAACTTAAAAATATCTTTTTTCATATTGCACCGTTGGAGTTTTTCATGTATTATTACTGATAGAAGGTTGGGGCTTTCGCCCCTCCCTCTATGTAATGAGTTTGATTAGGATTAAAACCCATCCTACCAATGAGATTATCCTAATCATGAGCTAATCAAGTTGTTCCACCAGCTTGATTAGCTCTTTTATTTTGTCCTCCAACGTGTCACCTCCTTTCTACCTCGGTCATGCGGAAGAACTCAAAGTGGACGAACCGGCTCTTCACACCAAAGCTCTTGACGGCGGCACGTCCGGCGGCGCGAGTATCCTCGGGCAGATCCTTGATGATATAGTAAATGGAGTTATCGTTGTCGTTGACGATGTCCATGATGGACATCGGGCTGACGTTGCCCGCCTCAAAGATGGGGTTGCCGCTGCCGTCGCAAGTATATGTTCGTCCCCGGCTACGCTCTGAAGGCGGGCTTCTTTGACAAGGCGCCCGGCTTTATGGAAGTTCTCGCAACGGCCGGCGGCCAGATGTTCTTCTCCCTGTCTCTTGCCATGGGCGCCATGATCACCTACGGCTCCTACCTCGGCAAGAATGAGAACCTCCCGAAAAACTCCGTCATCATCGTCATCTCCGATACCATGGTTGCCATCATGGCCGGTCTCGCCGTTATCCCGGCGGCCGTCGCCAACGGCATCGCCAAGGGCATGGCCGTCTCCGATATCAAGCTCGGCGGCCCGAACCTCCTGTTCGCCACGCTGCAGGACGTGTTCCATGACATGGGCACCATCGGCGGTATCTTCGGCCTGATCTTCTACGCCCTCGTTCTGATCGCGGCCATCTCCTCCGCCATCTCCCTGATCGAGGCGGTCTCCGTCACCTTCATCGACCACGCCAGCGCCAAGGGTCACGAGCGTGACCGCAACAAGGTGCTCGCCGTCGTCTGCCTCGCCATCACCCTGCTGGCCTGCCTCGTCGCGGTTGACGGTCTCGGCTCCAACGGCATCGCGCCGAAGGATCTGTTCCACATCAACTCCAAGGCTGACTGGTGCGCTGACTGGCTCGACTTCATGGATATGCTCTCTGAAGGCATTGCCATGCCGCTCGGCGCCCTGCTCATGTCCATCATGGTCGGCTGGGAGATCAAGCCGAAATCCCTGTACGGCGAGATCGACAGCGGCTACAACGGCCACATCCACGGCTACTACACCTTCTGCATTAAGTACCTCTGCCCTGTGATCATGTTCTTCATCCTGCTTGTGCAGATCAGCACGTTCTTCGGTCTGGGCTGGTTCAACTGATCGCAGCATCAGAAGCTTTTCGTACAACGAAACAAAACAACCGCAACCGGCAGCCTTCTGGCTGCCGGTTTTTGTTGTGCCATGCGCTGCGGCGGCGGTCACCGTGCAGCCCACGTTCGGACATGGAAAAAGCGCCGTGCAGATCGCTCTGCACGGCGCTCTTCCGCTTGGGAAAATGAAGATGGGAGAAAGAAAAAAGAGGATTGGTAAGTTTGCGGCGGCGGGGCGGTTACCCGCCGCCGATGGACGATAGAGAAGGAGTGCGCGCTTACTTCGTGCTGTCGCTGGCGCGGTCGAAGGTGACGGTCAGCTTCAGCGTCTCGCCGCTGCGCGAGACGGTCAGCGTAGCGCTCTCACCAGCGGAGTACCCGCGCAGCGCGCTGCGCAGCGCATCGCCGGAGGAGACAGCCGTGTCGTCGATGGCGGTGATGATGTCGCCCGCCTTCAGGCCGGCCTTCTCGGCGCAGCTGCCGCTGTTAACGGCGTTGACATACGCGCCTTTCGGCATGTTGTAGTACTGCGCGGCGCTGTCCGGGATGGTCTGCAGCGTGATGCCGAGCTGGGCCCGGTCGGTCACGGTGCCGTTTTTCATGAGGTCGTTTGCGATGGCCACGGCGTCATTGACCGGGATGGCGAAGCCCAGACCCTCCACGCCGGAGGAACTGTATTTCGCGGTCACGATGCCGATGACCTGACCGGAGGTGTTGTACACCGGACCGCCGGAGTTGCCGGCGTTGACGGCAGCGTCGATCTGGAACATATTGATGCCGTTGTCGGTGCCGTCGGAGGTGGTGATGGTGCGGTCGAGCGCACTGATCATGCCGCTCGTCATGGTAAACTCCAGCTCGCCGAGCGGGTTGCCCACGGCGTAGACCGTGTCGCCGACGGTCATGCTGTCGCTGTCGCCGAAGGTGACGGGCGTCACGCCGGTGGCGTCGACCTTGAGCAGGGCAATGTCATTGTCCTCGTCCACGCCGACGATGGTCGCCTGATAGGTCGTGCCGTCGTAGGTGAGCACGGACACGGCGTAGCCGTACTGGTGCGCGGTGGAGATGACGTGGTAGTTCGTGAGCACATAGCCGTCATCGGTAATGAAAAAGCCGCTGCCGCAGCTCGCCTGGGAGCTGGTCTGGCCGAAGTAGTTGGTGTAGGTCACTTCCGTCGTGATGGCGACGACCTGCTTGCACGCCTGATTGTAGATCGCAGCGGCGGAGCTCGGGTCGGAGCTGACCGGCTGCGTCACGAGCGTGCCGCCGGAGTTGGAGGCGGAGCTGCTGCCGGTCTTGCCGGAGCGGGTGATGAGCCCCGCAATCGCGCCGCCGCCAAGGCCGCCGAGCAGCGCGCACACGAGGCACAGGCACGCGATGCGCGTGATGAGCCGCTTTTGTTCCGGCGTGCGCGCAGTCCTGGGCTTTCTCGGGCGGTGCTTGTGCTTGGGCTTCTCGGCCCAGGCGTCGTCGTTCGGCGTGTAGTAGCGCGGCGGGGTGCTGCCCGCATCGTCGCTGGGGTGGAAGTTTGCGTCCTCGTAGCTGCGCTCGGCTTCGGGGCGGACGATGTGATACGTCACGTCCTCGCTGCCGTCGATCTTTGCGCCGCAGCTCGTGCAGAAGCTCGCGCCCGGCTCGAGTGCCGCACCGCACTGCGGGCACACGCGGCCCTGTGCGGAGCCGGTCCCATTTGCCGCCGTCTCTGCCTGCGCGGAGGTGTTCTCCGTGCCTTCTGCCTGCGCGGAGGTGGTCTCGGCCCCTGCCTGTGCGGAAGTGGTTTCAGCTTCCGGCTGTTCGCTTTCGGGGAAATTGGAAGCGTCGTTCATGTTTTTTTGCCTCCCGGCTGTGTTGTTTTTGAAGTGTCTATATCGTAGCCGATATTTGTAACACGCGCATGAACAAAGGGCGAAGATTTTTCGAATATTCCCAAAAGCATTTGTGAACACTGCGTCTGATTTGTGAACGCGCGGCAAAAAACCGCCCACACATCGTCGGATGTGCGGGCGGTAGGGCTTTGCGGGTGTTACCGGCCGAAGCTGCTGTCGGTCGTTTCATAGGTGTTGATGGCCGGCTGCGTGTCGGCATCGCCGCCGTACTTGATCGAGTCACCCTCGAGCAGCGGCTCGATACCATGCGCGCGCAGCCATGCAAGCGTGCGCGTGGAATCGGTCAGCGGGGTGTAGTCGACATTGGCGTAGGTCGTTTCGCCCGTTGCCGGGTCATATTGGCTGAGCTGATAGCCGATGGTCACGGCGTAGGCCGTGCTCTGCCGCGTGCCGCTGTCGGTCAGCCAGGCGCGGCCCATGGTGCCGTCCGCGCAGTCGGGCACGATGGCGTTTTCGTACAGGTCGAGCGCCTGCTCGGCCGTGAGCTCCATGTAGAGGTAGTCGCCGCTTTCGGTCTCATAGCCGATGTTTGTGTAGGTGAGGTGCTCGAGCGTCACGGCCAGCTCCGGCGTGTTGCGCGTGGCGCGCGCTTCGTCGCAGTTGAGCACCTGCTCGATCTGCGCCAGACGCGTGCTCGTGTCGGGGAGCGTGTATTCGCGCATCAGCACCTTACCGTTTGTGAGCTTGTAGGTCAGCTGCAGACTGGTGATGCTGGTGTCGTCCGTGATCTTTTCGCGCTCCGCCACGACGGCGCGGTGGATGTCCTCCACGGCCTGAATATTCTCCGCCTCGGTGAGCGCGGAGCTGTAACCGTTGCAGATGATGCGCGCGCTTTTGACCTGCGCGGTATCCGGGATGCGGCGGGCGTAGCCCGTGAGGTCGCACTTCGCGCCGACCACGACGAGGCAGCACACGGCCGCTGTGACCGCGCAGCCGCGCCAGACCGTGCGCGGGATGCGCAGGGACTTGCGGATGACCATCTCGCTGATGACAAAGCCGAGCGCCGCGCCGAGGACTGCCAGCAGCAGGAACGGCGCCAGATGTGCCCGGTAGGCCGGCACGTTGAGCAACATGCCGTACACGCCGACCGGCATTGCCAGACCGGCGAAGAGCGCCACGATATACTTCAGCACCGGCTTGAGCACCGGGATGGCGACGGTGTCGCCCGCGCTCTCCATGCGGCGGCGCCGGTAGAGCTGACCCGCGCACACGAGCAGCAGCAGCGCGAACGCCGCCCAGACGAGCGGATAGATCCAGCCGGAGAAGTTGGCAATGGCGACCTCCGCCCCCGTGCCGCTGATCGGACGCACCAGATCGGCGTGACCGACACTTGTGCGCCGCATGAACAGCACCAGCGGGGAGAGCCAGTCGACCGGCAGATCCACCATGCCCGACATGCCGTACACGAACATGTAGAGCACGGCCTCGACAAGCAGCTGGAAGCCCACGGCGATGAAGTTCACGAGCAGGTACAGGCACGGCAGCATGACCACGTGGCCGGTGAACATGGCGCACAGCACGGCGATGCCGTAGAATACGACCGTCTCGAGCGCGAGTATGCCCAGCCAGATGAGCAGCGGCTCGATGACGAGTTCGAAACGCGTCGCCTCGATGAGCACGGCGAGGCCGAAGATCACGGCCTCGGCTGACAGCAGCATCACAAGGCCCGCCAGCAGATGCGTGCGGAACATGCACCCGCGCCGGATCGGCAGGGAGGCGGCCAGCCCCGCGCTGCGCGGCGTGTACAGATAGCCGAACATGGCGGCGGCTGCGAGCAGGCCCGCGCAAAACGCTGTCAGCGGCAGCAGCATCTGCGTCTCGGAGAGAATGACGTTCGAGAGGTAGCTGATCTGCCCGGTCGACACATACGGTATCGTCGTGCGCGCGTTGAGCAGCACACCCGGCAGCATGATAAACAGGATCACGCCGTAGATGACCCACAGCGGCCACCAGCGCGACAGGCATTTGCGAAATTCCGTTCCGTTACAGAAGGATGTCTTTGACGGCATAGTCCGCACCTCCCAGTTCATAAATAAAGATCTCCTCGAGCGTCAGCGGCACCACATCGAGGTACTGCGGCTGCGCGGTGGACAGCCGGTTCGTGACCTCGGCGGCGTCACCGTGCACGATGAGCGTGTACAGGTGGCCCTGACTGCTCTGGTGCAGGATGTCGAGCCCCTCGGGCAGCTCTGTGCCGTCCGGCAGGGCCACCAGCACCTTGACGATGTTGGCCTGCAGCTCCGAGAGCGGGTGCTCGAGCAGGACCTTGCCGCCGTTCATGATGCCCACATGGTCGCACACGTCCTCGAGCTCACGCAGGTTGTGCGACGAGATGAGCACGGTCGTGCCGTTTTCGGCCACATCGGCCAGCACGAGATTCCAGACCTGGCGGCGCATGACGGGGTCGAGTCCGTCGACCGGCTCGTCGAGCACGAGCACGTCCGGCCGCAGGCTCATCGCCAGCCAGAACGCGGCCTGTTTCTGCATGCCCTTGGACAGGCGGCGGATCTGCCGCTTCGGATCGAGCTGAAATACCTCGCCGAGCTTCTGATAGCGTTCGGCGTCGAACTTCGGGTAGATGCCGCGGTAGTAGCGCATCATGTCCGGGATCGTCGCCTGCGGGAAATAGAACACGTCGTCCGGGATGTAAGCGATGCGCGCCTTGACGGCCGGGTTTTCGTACACGGGCTGGCCGTCGATGTCGATCACGCCGCTGTCCGGGCGGTAGATGCCCGTCAGATGGCGGATGAGCGTGGACTTGCCCGCGCCGTTCGGCCCGACGAGGCCGTACACCGCGCCGCGCGGCACGGTCATGGTCACGCCGTCGAGCGCGCGGAAGCCGTCAAACGTTTTGACGACGTCTTTGACTTCAATCATGGTTCGTTCCTCCTTCGGGGATGCGGCGGCGCAGCTCCTCGCAGCGCATGCCGAGGTATAGCAGCTCCTGCACGGCCGCATCGAACTGCTGCAGCAGCGCGACCTGCCGCGCGGGATCGTCCGGGATCTGGGCGCAGACGTAGCTGCCGCGCCCGGCAACGGAGCAGATGTAGCCCTCCGTCTCCAGCTCACGGTAGGCGCGCTGGATCGTGTTCGGGTTGATGGTCAGCTGTGTGGACAGCTCGCGCACCGAGGGCAGCTTTTCGCCCAGCGGCAGTGAGCCGGACACGATCAGCCGGCGCAGCCCGTCGCGCACCTGCTCGTAGATCGGCCGGGAATCGCGGTAATTGATCGAGATCGTAGTGCAACACCAACTTTCTGTAGCGTATCAACTGTATTAACCGTGTTGGTACAGTTAAGTTACCATGTGTCGGCGCATCTGTCAAGGGTTAAGATGCATTTTGATGCAAAAAGTTCCCGGACGCGGGTTCGCGTCCGGGAATGGAGAATGTCGAATATCTATGCTGGAGTGCAGAAATCCAGATAATTTTATTTCTGTCCCTCCCGGCTCTCGAGATAGACCATCAGCGTTGCAATGTCGGCGGGGGAGACGCCGGAGATGCGGCTGGCCTGGCCGAGGCTGGCGGGGCGGATGTCATGGAGCTTCTGCCGCGCTTCGAGCCGCAGGCAGGACACCTGCCGGTAGTCGAGATCCGGCGGCAGCAGCCGCTCCTCGAGCCGGGTGAACTCCGCCACCTGCCGCAGCTGGCGCTGGATGTAGCCCGCGTACTTGAGCCGGATCTCCGCCTGCTCGGTCACGACGCGCGGCAGCTTCGGCCGCGCGGGGTCGAACGGCGTGAGATCGGCGTAGGTGATCTGCGGCCGGCGCAGGAGGTCGGCCAGACTCACGCCCGAGCTCGTCGGCGCGGTGCCGCGCGCGGTGAGCATCGCGGCGAGGGCGTCCGACGGGGCGAGGTGCGTTTTCTCCAGCCGGGCGCACTCGGCGTCCACCAGCCGGTATTTTTCCTGCACGGCGGCAAAGCGTTCGTCCGATACCAGCCCGATCCGGTGGCCGATGGCGCTCAGGCGCTCGTCGGCGTTGTCCTGCCGGTGCAGCAGGCGGTACTCCGAACGGGAGGTCATGATGCGGTACGGTTCGTTCGTGCCCTTGGTCACGAGGTCGTCCACGAGCGTGCCGATGTACCCGTCCGAGCGGCGGAGGATCATGGGCTCCCGTCCCAGCAGCTTCAGCGCCGCGTTCACGCCTGCGACGAAGCCCTGCACGGCCGCCTCCTCATAGCCGGACGAGCCGTTGAACTGCCCCGCGCCGTAGAGGCCGGGCACTTTTTTGGCCTCCAGCGTCGGCAGCAGCTCCGTCGGATCCACGCAGTCATACTCGATCGCGTAGGCGCAGCGGGTCATCTCCGCGTGCTCGAGCCCCGGCAGCGTGTGCAGCATCTCAATCTGCACATCCTCCGGCAGGGAGGAGGAGAAGCCCTGAATATAGAGCTCTTCCGTGTCCAGACCCATCGGCTCGATGAACAGCTGGTGCCGCGGCTTATCGGGGAAGGTCATAATCTTCGTCTCGATGGACGGGCAGTAGCGCGGGCCGACGCCCTCGATCACGCCGGAGTAGATCGGGCTGCGGTCGAGGTTCGCGCGGATGATGGCATGCGTGCGCTCGTTGGTATAGGTCAGGTAGCACACGGCCTTGTTCTCGACCGGGTGCGTGGTGGAAAACGAGAACGGCTCGATCTCCGCGTCGCCCGGCTGCAGCTCCATGCGGGAAAAGTCCACCGTGCGCGCGTTCACGCGCGGCGGCGTGCCGGTCTTGAACCGGCGCATGCGCAGCCCCAGCGCCTTGCAGCACTCGGCCAGCGGCCCGGCGGCCGCCAGCCCGTCCGGCCCGGAATCGCGCAATACATCGCCCACGATCGTGCGCCCGTGCAGATACGTGCCCGTCGCGAGCACGGCGGCGCGGCAGCGGTAGACAGCCCCGTTTGCCGTCACGACGGCGCTGACGCGGCCGTCCTCCGTCTCGACGGCCACGACCTCCGCCTGCTTGACGCGCAGGTTCGGCTGCAGCTCGAGCGTGTGCTTCATCACGGCCTGGTATTTCCGCCGGTCGGCCTGCGCGCGCAGCGAGTGCACGGCCGGCCCTTTGCCGCGGTTGAGCATCCGGTACTGGATGCAGGCCTGATCGGCCGCGCGCGCCATCTCCCCGCCGAGCGCATCGAGCTCGCGCACGAGATGCCCTTTGCCCGTTCCGCCGATGGCGGGGTTGCAGGGCATATTGCCGATGGCGTCCATATTGATCGTAAAACAGACGGTGTCCAGTCCCAGCCGGGCGGCGGCCAGCGCGGCCTCAATGCCCGCGTGGCCCGCACCGACGACGGCGACGTCGCAGCTTCCGGCGTCATAACGCATGACGAGATCCCTCCGGATTCTTATTAGAATAACAACAACTTTTTATTCTACCCGTTTTGCGCCACGAATGCAAGAGCGGCGGGGCGCGCGCGGGGGCAAAAACGGTTGTGCAGTATCCGCACAACAAAATGCAAAAAAGCACTTGCTTTATCGTACTAATGTGGTAATATAACAGCGTGCTAACAAGCAAAAACAAATTTTGAAATACGATGAAGGAGAACAGACATGAAAAAGATGACCAAAGTGATCTCGCTGGTGCTCGCACTGGTGATGTGCCTGGCACTGTGTGCCTGCGGCAAGAAGGACGCAAGCTATAAGATGCTCGACGAGAAAGTTTCCACCGAGCAGTACGCCATCGGCTTCAAGAAGGGCAACACCGAGCTGCGCGACGCCGTGCAGGCCGCCCTCTTCCAGCTCTATAAGGACGGCAAGGTCGAAGAGATCGCCAAGAAGTACTCGGATTACAACCTCGATGCAATGCTCTGCCTCGACAAGCAGACCGAGACCACGTTTGACGCCGCCCAGGCGAGCGACGAGTTCAAGGCCCGCACGACCTTCACCGTCGGCTTCGATGCCGAGTATCCTCCGTATGGCTACATGGGCGCGGACGGCGAATACACCGGCTTTGACCTCGACCTGGCGCAGGCCGTGTGCGATATCTACAACTGGGAGCTCGTCAAGACCCCCATTGACTGGGACACCAAGGACGCCCCCGCCCGGGGCAGCAACGCCCAGCCCAAGTTTGACCCCCATTTTGTCAGCGCCCCGGAGGCTACTCCGCTGCGCCCGGCACGCAAGACTCCTGCCGCTCCGGCAGCACCTGCCATCCGCAGCGCACAGGAGCCCCAGAATAACCAGAACGCAAACCGCAGCGGCAGCCGCCGCAACGACCGGGGTGAACAGCGCAATGCCCGCCCCGCTGCCCAGAACAATAACGCCCGCCCTGCCCGCAGCGAGCGCGGCAATGCAGGAAGCCAGAGCCGCACCGGCAGCGCACCCCGCGCTCCCAAGGCCGAGCCTGCCCGCCGCGGCCGCAATGCCGCCGCCCGGGACGAGGACCCGGGGCTGATGCTCATCAGCCGCCGCCCGCCCCAGCAGAAGTACACCAGCTTTGAGGAGTATATGGACGCCCACGGCGGTGCCACCGCACCCATTGAGGATCACAGCGAAGAAGTATGAGCCGGAACGAAGCCTTTGCCCCGTGGCAGTGCCCCCTGTGCGGCGGCGCGCTGCAAGGGGAGAATGACCTGAAATGTGAAAAGGGCCACTGCTTTGACCGCGCCCGGGAGGGCTACTGGCATCTTTTGCCGGTGCAGAGTATGCGCACCAAAGCCCCCGGGGACAGCAAGGAAATGGTTGCCGCCCGCCGCGCCTTTCTGAACGCCGGATATTACGGCATCTTCGGGCAGGCGCTGGGGGAGCTGTGCCTTGCCCACGGCGTGCCCGCCGCGAAGGATGCTCCGCTGCATCTGCTGGACGCAGGCTGCGGCGAGGGCTGGTACGACCGCTGCATCGCGCAGGCGCTTGCCGAAA
>OHAJ01002960.1_pt1 | contig 11146 bp, 9 predicted proteins | sample 1577101 | NCBI WGS metagenome assembly OHAJ01 (sample SAMEA3541531, study PRJEB24748) | human gut metagenome | biome: human gut; feature: human-associated habitat; material: faeces | place: China | collected 2012 | reverse complement strand
TCGCTGCAAAAAAAGATCTTCGATCCCTTTTTCACCACCAAAGCCTCAGGAACCGTGTTTCTCCGGATCCATACCGCTCACCATCGCTCTTGCATGTATTTATATGGGTATGTCGATTGAAGAGACATTGACGGCTCTTACACTTAACGGTGCGGCCGCGCTCGGTCTGGCGGCGGAAACGGGTTCGATTGAAGTCGGGAAGAGCGGAGATATCATAATACTCGCTTTTGACACCTACAAGTCTCTGCCGTATTATGTGGGAATGAACTGTGTGCGCACCGTTATAAGCCACGGACGCATAGTCAGTCAGAATTAAAATCATTTACAGTTACTAATTAATAAATCATGAATGTTCTTGAAACATATGCAATAGGGTCAAGCAAACTTACATACGACCTGATAGAAAAGATACTTAAAAGCAACGCGCGTCTCACTCTTTCTGTGCAGGCCCGCGAAAAAATACAGCATTGCCGCGATTTTCTGGATCGCAAGACAGAAGAGAGTTCCGAACCGATATATGGCGTCACGACGGGCTTTGGCTCTTTGTGCAATAAGCATATATCGCCCGATGAACTTTCTACCCTTCAGGAAAATCTTGTTAAGAGTCATTCCTGCAGCGTCGGTACTCCTGTTGATCGTGTGATCGTCAAACTCATGCTGCTTCTCAAGGCGCATGCGCTTTCAATGGGGTTCAGTGGCGTGCAGGTCGAGACTGTGGAGCGCATCCTTGACTTCTACAATAACGATGTCATACCTGTGGTCAATGACCGCGGATCGCTCGGTGCATCGGGCGACCTGGCGCCTTTGGCCAATCTTTTCCTGCCTCTCATCGGCGAGGGTGAGGTGTTTTTTCAGGGACGCAGAATAAAAAGTGCGGATATGCTCGCACAGATGGGCTGGCGTCCTATAAGACTCAAATCGAAAGAGGGTCTCGCCTTGTTGAACGGCACACAGTTCATGAGTGCCAATGGCATAAAGGCACTGATTGACGGATGGCATATGGTGAATTGTTTTGATTTGTTCGGTGCCATGTCGCTTGAGGCGTTTGACGGCCGCATAGAACCGTTCCTCGATTGCATCCAGCAGGTACGTCCGCACCACGGACAGATTGAAACGGGGAAAGTATACAGAAATATACTCAAGGGGAGCGAGATCATCCGTCGGCATAAGGAACATGTGCAGGATCCTTATTCTTTCCGGTGTATACCACAGGTACATGGTGCGGTCAAGGATGCCATGATCCATGTGACTAATGTGCTTCACACCGAGATTAATTCTGTCACTGACAATCCTACTGTTTTCCCAGATGAGGATCTGGTGGTATCGGGGGGCAATTTCCATGGCGAACCGCTTGCTCTTGCTTTTGATTATATGGGTGTCGCGCTTCATGAACTTGGCAACATATCGGAAAGACGTGTGGCTCAGTTGATTCTTGGCCTTCGCGGATTGCCGGAATTTCTTGTCGCGCATCCCGGCCTGAATTCAGGTTTCATGATTCCACAGTATGCTGCGGCTTCTATGGTGAGTCAGAATAAAATGTATGCATGGCCCGCGTCCTGCGATTCGATCGTAAGTTCGAACGGACAGGAAGATCTTGTCTCAATGGGAGCTAATGCGGCTACAAAACTTCATAAGATTATCGATAATCTCAAATATATCGCGGCGATAGAGCTTATGAATGCCGCTCAGGGAATAGAATTCAGACGTCCGTTGAAGTCTTCTCCCTATATCGAGAAAGTTCTTTCTGAATTCCGCAAGGAGGTGCCTTTTGTGGATGAAGACGTTGTGATGGAGGATTACATCGCGAAAACTATGAGTTTTCTTGACGGTTTTGATGTAAATCTTGAAGAGGTAGTAGACTAATACAAAAAAAGATTTGTTATTAATGGTGGGGAGGAATGTAATTCTTCCTCACCATTATTTGTAAGTAAGTGATCGGCTTATGATATACTTATGATATATGGGTTTAAGAAAATCGCTTACAGATTTACTTGGCTATTAAAAAATACAACCTTTGGATACACTTGACTTTCTTAAAAGCCGCCATTCGGTGAGAAGTTACACTGCCTCTCCGCTTGATGACGCTATTAAAAATAAACTTCGCAGTGAGGTCACTTATATAAATACGCACGAGGCCGGTCTTAATTTCCAGCTCTGCTTTGATGATTCAGCTCCTTTCAGTGGCTGGTCGAGAAGTTACGGAATGTTCAGGAATGTATCCGACTATATGGTGGCGGTCGTGGATCCTACTTTCCCGCATGCTTATGAAAGGGCCGGCTACTTTGCCGAGCAGTTTGTGATGGAAGCGGTGAAAGCGGGCCTTGGAACCTGTTTTGTGGGGGGCACATATTCAGCTTCGCATTTAGGTGCGAGAGTGGAAGTATATGAGAAAGTGCCGTTTATTGTGGCTTTCGGACAGCCGCAGCCCGGGAATACAACCTTGATTGCTCGCCTGTCGGCCGGTCTGTCGCATCGCAAGACGTTGCAGCCAAGACAGTTCTTCGAGGGCGATGACGTCGAGTATCATGAGGTGATGAATAGATTCTCCTGGTTGCATGACGCGCTTGAGGCGGTGGCATGCGCTCCGTCTGCTCTTAACCGGCAGCCGGTGCGTCTCAAAATGAAGGCTGTTGAATCACAGCCGCGTATAGTGGCTTTCACTCCTGATGCGGATAAGTTTGCTGTGGACCTCGGTATAGCCAAATATAATGTGGCCGCCGCTGTGCCGGGAGTGTGGGAATGGGGTGAGAACGCACCTTTTTATCCGGATGCGGATAGTGCCGGATGATCTTCCCCTGTTGTAATAATTACGTCAGTTATGCGTTATTATGATATTCTGTTCTATAGGTAAAGTTTTAAGTTCTGATTATGAAAAAAGAGAATGACAGTCTGTCCGATCTGATGGGAGAGATCCCGTTGGATCTGCAGTTGCGTACAAAATTATCCGTTGCGATTGCAAACCGTATTGAATCGCTTATGTATCAGAAAGGATTCACGAAAAAACAGTTTGCGGAAGCTCTCGGGCGCAGACCGAGTGAAATAACCAAGTGGCTCAGTGGCGAGCATAATTTCACGATAGCCACATTGTCCCGGCTTTCTGCATTTTTTGGAGAACCTATCATATCGGTCACGAGGTAATATCCTGCTGACCGATTTTTTAATATCTGTATGGACCCGATATTCTTATGGAATGATGTGGAATGCCGAGACTGTCTGCCTGTGAAATAAGTTCCGCCTCCCGTTTTTTTCTTATTGACGGATGAATTATTATCTTGCCGGGAGTGAATAATGTCAGAATATCCGGTAACGGTTCTCTTATGCCTCCTGCCAGTACCAGAATATCACACTGTGTCGTTTGCGGAAAATTCTTATCAATTATCAGATTCTTTATCGGACAGTCTACATTTATTATTTTTTTGCCGGCGAGCTCGAATACGGATATCGCATTCCGCTTAAATATAAAATTTTTTTCTTGCATTGTTGCATTGTCGCGATAAAGAATACTGACGGGGCGTCTCCCTCTCTGGATTATGAAACTCTCTTCCGGGTTCGCGTCAGCAGGAAAAGCCAAGGTAGACAGAAAGCAGACGGCGAGTGATAAGCATCCCCATTTTAAATGACGGTTTCTTTTGCCGTTGAGATAAATGGCCGCGGCTGTTATAAAGCAGAACCATAGGACGACTGTAATTGCCGACGGTGAGAAATTTATTGATGATGAGGCATCATTTGTCATGTATCTTAACAGGTCTTTCAGATATGCCAGGCCTGAATCGAGTATCCATTCCAGTCCCTTTGCGATAGATGCGCCGGATATGATGCTGTTTCCTAAAGGATACAGAAACAGGTATATTATAGCCGTGACCAGATAAACCGGCAACAATGGCAATGTAATTATATTTGCCGGAAGGAATGCCACCGGCACTTTCCCGAAATATAGTGCTGAAAGACACCATGTACACCCTGTTGCCACCAAAGTGGTAAGCATAAGAGTATAGACCCGGTGTAAAGCAGGATGGTCATGTTGCCCGATTGGAGTCAGTGGCTTTACAAAAAAGATCAGCGAGGCCACACATACGAAACTCAGCTGGAGACCGATATCTGTAAGCGAGGCGGGGGAGAAGAGCAATATAAGGAATACGGAAAACAATAATGCGTTCCATGCGCTGTTCTTTCTTTCTGCAAACAGACATATGATCATCGAGACCGTCATGAGTGTGGCGCGGATGGTGGAAGGCGCCCATCCTGATATGAACGCATATATCAATATCAGTAGCGCAGATAGCATCAGCCTGTATTTATAGAGGCCGAAGAAATTCATGGGAAACAGCAGCCACAGAAATATGCCGCCGATTATGGCCACATGCATTCCGCTGAGTGCAAGTATGTGCGATATTCCGGCGTCGGAAAAGAGATCTCGCGTACTCCTGTCGAGATAAGCCCTGTCGCCGAGCAGAATTGATATGAGGAAATTCTGCGTTTCTTTTTTAAGCCCGCTCTTTTCGATGTGTGTATCCAGTCTGTCGCGACAAGAAGTGGCGATACCGTGCAAGGACGTATTATGATCTGTGATTTTTATTTCCGTGTCGGTGCACCGGCTTTCATAATAGATTCCTTTGTTGTTGAGGTATTTTGTATATCCTGTGGAAAAATAATTATCCGGATCGACAATTGTCTTGAGTTTCAGCGGTATTAAGATCCGGTCATCAATGTCAGCGGTCAATGCGTCACATTTCAGTATAACTGTAAGGTTATCGGTCCTTATGCTGTTCCCTTTTCTGTCAGTTACGGATAATATCTTTACAATTGCCTTGTCTCCCGATGTGGATTGTGTGATATTTCTTATAACAGCAGTGGCCTTGACATAATTATCCGGGTTCCCGACAAATTTATATGGCCGGTTGACGTCGTACGAAAAAATGCCTGTGGCTGCAAAAGCCAGGAAAATCCATATATAGTGGTATTTGTTGTTTCTGAATCCTGCCGCAGGATTATTTTCAGATAATCTTGCAATCAGAAAATATATGATCGATGCGGACAGAAGCAATGCGGCCGACACTATTAAGGATGCACCAGAAATTGCAAGAGCTATTCCCGATACAAGTCCTAAAAATGGCGCCAGCATCGGAGCATTCATGACATATCGGTTTTGTTATTCCATATAGACCATGCCGTGTCGGCCTGCCGGTGAAGCATTTCCAATCCGTTTTTGACAGTCGCTCCATGTTCCGAACTTTTTTTCATAAACATAGTCTCCTCCGGATTGTATACGAGATCATAACAGATATGGCGTGATGTCAGGGCCTGATATGGTATAGGAGGATAGCTTCCAATATGAGGATACATACCGAGAGGAGTAGTATTGACAATAAGTAGGTGATCAGATATCAACTTATTGTCAAGATCCTGATAGCCGATCGATTTTCCCTTGACGGGAGCCCGTGACACGTGCGTGACTGTTATGCCGGATTTCATGAGGGCATAACAGACAGCTTTTGATGCCCCGCCTGTACCCAGTACGAGCGCATGTCTGATATCAGGTCTTGTCAATGGAGCCAGACTGTCGGCGAAACCTTTCCAGTCGCTGTTGTGGCCTGATAATATTCTTCTGCCTGTGCTGTCATATCCTATCTTGATGACATTGACAGCTCCTATTGCAGAAACTTCCGCCGACAGAGTATCAAGGTAAGGTAGAATGGCTTCCTTATAGGGAATGGTCACATTGAGGCCCTGTAAATCAGGATTATCGGTCAGAAGATCGGGAAATGACCTGATATCTGTCAATGGATACAACTCATATTTCCCTTCGATATGAAGGGCACGGAACTTTTCTCTGAAATATTCAGCAGAGAAGGAATGTCCCAATGGATATCCGATCAGGCCGAGTCTTGTCATTTTTTATGTCTGTTACCAGATGATCACTCTGTCAGATTCTTTTCTGAACATACTGTCTCCCTCTTTTATGCCGAATGCATCCATGAATGGAGCGAGATTTCTGAGAGTTACATTTACACGGTTCTCGGCAAGAGAATGCGGGTCGCTTTGGGTTCGGACAAGTATTTCTTCCGGACGGATATTCGAAGCCCATACGCCGGCATATGCGAGATAAAATCTCTGCAAGGCGCTGAATCCGTCTATTTCGTCCGGCTTTTTCCCATCGCGACTGTCTTCATACGCCGACAGTGCTACCCTCAGACCTCCCTGATCGGCGATATTTTCTCCAAGAGTGAATTTGCCGTTGGCATGTACGCCGGGGGCTATCTCTACGTCATCGAATTGCTTTTCAAGACGGTCGGTAAGCAGTTTGAATTGCTCCTCATCCTCTTTGGTCCACCAGTTTACAAGGTTGCCGTTCTTGTCATATTTTCTTCCGCTGTCATCAAAACCATGTGTCATCTCGTGACCTATGACCACTCCGATTGCGCCATAGTTTTGGGCATCGTCGGCATTGATGTCGAAAAATGGTGGCTGCAGGATTCCTGCGGGGAAACAGATCTCATTCGTAAGAGGAGAGTAGTAGGCATTGACGGTCTGGGGGGTCATAAACCATTCCTCCTTATCAACGGGTTTGTCCATTTTGGAATAGTTGTCCCGCGTGAACCATTCGGAAGCTGCAAGAACATTTTCCATGTATGATTTGTCGGGATCTATCTGTATTTCCGAATAGTCCTTCCACTTGTCGGGATATCCTATTTTTACTTTGAGGGACTCGAGTTTCTCAAGAGCTTTCTCTTTGGTCGAATCGCTCATCCAAGAAAGAGATCTTATATGTTTGCCGAGAGCGCCTCTGAGGTTCTCTACAAGTCTGACCATATATTCTTTATTCTCTTTCGGGAAATATTTTTTGACATATAGCTGCCCTACAGCCTCTCCGAACATGGAGTTCGGAATGGCCATCGCCCTTTTCCACAAAGGTTTCTTTTCCTCGACACCCGACATTACTCTGCTGAACATCTCGAAATCGGCATCATAGAACTCTTCCCCAAGAACGCCTGTCGATGAGGAGACGGCGCCGAAGGCCATGAGGTCTTTGATTTGTCTTTCTGTCAATGTAGGATAATATTCATTGATAAATGCCATGAATTTCAGTGAAGAGACATTGATTCGTTTCGGTTCGGAAATACCAGACAATATGAATATGTCACTCCAGGGGAAATTCGGATATTCTGATATGAGACGCTCAATGGTGAATACATTGTATCCGAGTATCGGATCTCTTCTTTCCTCCCGGGTCTTTTTGTGCCGGGCATATTCGGTCTCGATCTCTATGACCGTATCGCTTATGCGGCGCGAGGCTTCGGAATCATATCCTGAAAGGCTCATCACTTTGCGGATGTATTCTCTATAGGCGTTCAGTATGCGATCGTTTGTCTCGTTTTTCTCAAGATAGTAATCTCTGTCTCCGAGACCGAGACCCGCTTCCATAAGATGGAGCATATTGGTGTTTGAGTTTCCCGGATCGGGACCTACGCCGTATCCGAAGAAAGTGCTGTCAAGACCGAATGACAGCCATGCGACCGTCTCGGCGAGATTCTTTTTTGTGAAATTCTCTATGCGTTCGAGCACAGGTCTCATTGGAGTGTTTCCTTCTTTGTTGCGTCTCTCCATATCCATGCCCATGGCATAGAGATCGCTGATCTTCTGAGCTATTGTGCCTTTTATTCCGGCATCGCTGTCGTCAGAGAGAGTCTCAATAAGTGATCTGACATTGTCTCTGGCTTCTTCTGCAAGTACATTGAATGTCCCAAACTGAGAATATTCTCCGTCGAGTGGATGATTTTTCTGCCATCCGCCACACGCATATTTATAGAAATCCTGTCTTGGATCCACAGTGAGATCAAGATTATTCTGATTAATTCCCGTTTTCATCTTCAGTTTAAACAGTTAATGTCAGATTTTAAGCATTTTTTAATTCTTCAAGGTCCTCGGAAGCTTTTTCCCAGTCTGCCATTGCTTTTTCAAGATCTTGCTGGGACTTTTCGTAACCGGAAAGTACTTCTGACGATGCGTCTCCTGCCGAGATCTTGTTTTCATATTCCTGTATGGCCGCTTCTATCCGGCTGATCTCGGTTTCTAAGTTTTTTACTGTCTTCTCTGCTTTGCTCAAAGCCTTCGCCCGTTCTTTCTGTTCGGCATATGACAGCTTCTTTGCTTCGCCGCCTCGCGGTGTATCGGCTATACGGGCCTCTGATTCCCCTGCATTCCGTTTTACCGATCTGCTGAGTTCGAGTTGCTGGAGGTTGTCAAGATTCTTTTTTTGCAGGAAGTCATATATACCTCCCAGGTTTTCAATGACTTTTCCACCTCCGAATTCATATACTTTGTTGACAAGTCCGTCAAGGAAGTATCGGTCATGACTCACCACAATGACCGTACCGTTGAAATCCTGGATGGCTTCCTTAAGAATATCTTTGGTCTGGATATCGAGGTGATTCGTCGGTTCGTCGAGAATGAGGAAGTTGACAGGTTCGAGAAGCAGTTTGATCATCGCAAGTCTTGTCTTTTCACCTCCTGAAAGAACTTTGACTTTTTTGTCCGAGGCTTCTCCTCCGAACATGAAAGCGCCGAGAATGTCTCGCACCTTGGTCCGAATGTCGCCTGTGGCGACATTGTCTATCGTCTCGAAAACTGTAAGTTCGCCGTCAAGCATCTGGGCCTGGTTCTGGGCGAAATATCCAATCTGCACGTTATGCCCGACTTTAAGTGTGCCGGTAAACGGTATTTCTCCCATTATGCATTTCACAAGAGTAGATTTCCCCTCTCCGTTTTTACCTACAAAAGCGACTTTTTCTCCTCGTCTTATTGTGAATTCAGCATGGTCAAACACCTGATGGTCTCCATATGCTTTCCCCACGTTTTCTACTATAAGCGGAAAATCTCCCGACCTGGATGCCGGCGGAAATTTCAGTCTGAGTCTGGAGTTGTCTACTTCGTCGACCTCTATGGGTATGATTTTTTCAAGTTGCTTTATGCGGCTTTGGACCTGTATGGCTTTGGTAGCCTGATAGCGGAATCTTTCTATGAATGCTTCTATATCGGCTATCTGTTTCTGTTGGTTTTCGTATGCGCGCATCTGCTGTTCCACCCGTTCTTTTCTCAATTCGATAAAGCGCGAGTAGTTCACTTTGTAGTCATAGATTTTTCCACATGATATTTCAATGGTGCGGCGTGTCACATTGTCAAGAAACGCCCGGTCATGACTTACAAGCACTACGGCTTTTGCCTTCGTCTGCATGAACTGTTCGAGCCATTGTATCGATTCTATGTCGAGATGGTTTGTGGGTTCGTCAAGCAAGAGAACATCCGGACGTCTCAGAAGTATCTTGGCAAGTTCGATACGCATTCTCCATCCTCCGGAAAACTCCCGGGTAGGACGGTCGAAATCATCGCGGTTGAAGCCCAGACCCGTCAGCGTTGACTCAATTTCCGCATCTATGTTCGAAGCGCCTTCTATGTCAAGTCTTTCATTAAGGAATGTGAGCCGGTCGATCAGACGGTGATATTCTTCCGATTCATAATCCTCGGATTCGGCGAGTTTTGCAGTTACAGATTCCAACTCATTTTTCAGTGAAAGAACATCATTGAATGCTTTTTTTGTTTCATTAATGAGTGTCGTGTCATCTGCGAGCTTCATTTGCTGGGGCAGATAGCCGATAGTTGCATCGTTAGGTTTTCCGATTGTTCCGGACGTGGCGTGGTCTATTCCCGCAAGAATTTTCAATAGAGTCGATTTCCCGGCACCGTTTTTCCCGGTAAGAGCTATTTTGTCAGTGTCGTTTATAACAAAACTGATATCTGTGAATAACGGCCGGGCCGAAAACTCTACGCTCAAATTATTTATTGAAATCATATTTCAAAATTAGCTAAAATTTGGCGATTATTCAAATTTAAGAAATTTGCCGCCATGAGTTTATTGCAAAATACCTAATTTGGGGTATTGGCTTTTTGTGCTGTAGGTATTAATTTTGTAAAATTAATTTATTGCGGGATGATTGACAGACACAGTATATATAAACCGGAAAACACAATGCGGGAATTGATCCGCGACAATAATCTGCTTTTGATGACTATAAGCAGATTCGACATTGCATTCGGATTCGGAGACAACAGCGTTCGCGAAACCTGCGACTGCAATCGGGTTGATGTCGGGACTTTTCTGGCCGTATGCAATCTTTTGAGCGGAAAAGAACATGAGTCATATCCTGTGTCTTTGCCTTCCTTGATAGAGTATCTGAAACGAGCCCACAGTTCTTTTATAGACATCTCTCTCCCCAGAATCAGGCACAGGATAATAGAGGCGATCAATAGCTCGGAAACAAACGAAGTCTCTTTTTTGCTGATCAAGTTTTTTGATGACTATGTGGCAGAGGTGCGTCAGCATCTTGAGCATGAGAACGAGGTTGTCTTCAAATATGTCGAAAAACTGCTTTCAGGAGAAAAAGATGAATCATACCGTATATCCCGGTTTTCGGTTGATCATGACCATATGGGACAACAACTCAATGAGCTCAAGGATATATTTATTTATCATTATTCGCAGAAAGGCAATGCCTTGTTAAGCGCTGTCCTGTTTGATATAATCAATCTTGAAAAAGACCTTATGAGCCATTTCGAAATAGAAAACCATCTTTTTATTCCGGCTGTGGAGAAGATCGAGCAGAAATTGATCTCTTCTGAAGTTTCTACGATTCAGAATATTGACGATAAGGTGGATGCATTGGGCGAAAGAGAGAAAGAGATCATATGTTGTGTCGCAAAAGGAATGTCAAATAAAGAAATTGCGGAGGCTCTCTGTCTTTCAGTGCATACGGTAGCTACACATCGCAAGAATATAAGTGCGAAACTTGAAATTCATTCTACCGCCGGCCTGGCTATATTCGCTATTTTGCATAAGCTTGTGGATTTAAAAGACCTTAATCCGCATTCCAGTAAATAAAAGACCACGGCTTATAGCGGGCGACGCACTGACATTTATATACTGTCCGCTCTTAGTTTCGATGTGTTATAATTGAAAAGGAGACCTTTCGGGCCTCCTTTTTTAATAAACAATCTCAATTAACAATCAATTCTAATATATATAGTAATTTCTATCGATTAAGTATGTTTTATTAAACAGTTAATGCAATGAAATCCATTTTCAAACGTTGTT
>OHAJ01002950.1_pt1 | contig 11161 bp, 12 predicted proteins | sample 1577101 | NCBI WGS metagenome assembly OHAJ01 (sample SAMEA3541531, study PRJEB24748) | human gut metagenome | biome: human gut; feature: human-associated habitat; material: faeces | place: China | collected 2012 | reverse complement strand
GACTTGGCTTCCTTGCCCTTCGTTATGAGCGGGAAGTAATTATTGTGGGAACCAGTATCCTCGGCGGAATTTTAAGCGGCTTTGCCACTGCCAAGCTGACAAATATGGAGGAAATTCCTTTTGGAATCATCTTTTCCATCGGCTTTGCCCTGGTGGGAATGCTGATTCAGTTTGCAATCAACAGGCTGAAATACGAGGATGAGGACGAGGGAGAAGCTGAGAATTCCAGAAGAACTTCCCAAAAGAGAAGACCTGCAGTATACGAAGAAGAATCGGACACCGATTTCCAGGAAGAGGACGAAGCACCAAGGAAAGTTCGCCAGTCAGGAAGAAAGCCCCGGGACTGGACAGCCATTCAAAGGTGGCATATTCGTTGCCGCCAAGGTATATCAGGCTGTCGCAGTTGCCAATCATGCCCTCCCAATCATCCTTGTACAGGCTTTGAATCTGGCTTTTGCTCTGCAAAATAATATCGCAGCTGATATTGCGGCTGCGGCATACAGCCAGAATGTTTTTGAAATTAGCAGGCAAGGCCACATTGGCAAACTCGTCCATCATAAATCGGACATGAACCGGCAGCGCGCCGTCAAACTTCGGCTCGGAATCCGCCAGCCGGAAAAGCTGGTCAAAAAGCTGAGTGTACAGCATCGTGATGAGGAAGTTATAGGTTTTGTCATTGTCCGGGATAACACAGAAAATCACACGCTTTTCCAGCCCCAGACGCGGCAGGAACATGGTGTCGGTGTTGGTCATTTCGGCAAACTGCGCGGTGTTGAACATATACAGGTTGGCGGAAGCGGTGATCAACACAGATTGCAGCGTTTTGGTGGAGCCCAGCTTAAAGCTGTTGAACTGCAGCACTGCCGGATGCAGCGGGTCGCGCTCCTGCAGCTCATTAAACAGCATCTCCAAGGGATTCGGCCCCATGTCGCCCTCTTCCATCTGACAGTTCTGGATCATGTACATCAGGGTGGAAAAGTTCTGCTCATATACCGGCGCTTCATAAATGAGATACAGGATCAGCGCGGAAATCAGCAGCACTGAGGCATCGTCCCAGAATTTATCGCCACCGCTGGCAGGCGCGTCCTTGGGCTTGGTGTTGTTGACGATGGCATACGCCAGTTTAACGGCATCTTCGTCGGAGTCGATGTAGTGCATGGGATTGTAGTGCCCTTTGAAATGCACAAGATCAATCACTGTGACCGGAATTCCCAGTGATTCATAAAACCCGCCAAGGGAGCGCACAAGCTCGCCCTTGGGGTCCAGAAATAGATAAGAGCCGCTGGCCTGCATGGCATTTGGCTTCACATAAAAGCGGGTCTTGCCGCTGCCGGAGCCGCCGATGACCACCACATTCAAATTGTGCCGGTGAGCATGGCTGTCTGTGCTGAATCGTATATTCTGCGAGAAGATATAGTTCTGCACCTTATCCTTGCGGTTTTGGTATTTTGCATTGAGTCGGCGCACACTGCCCCAATGGGCAGAGCCGTGTTCCTCACCAGGGCGGCGGTCAGCCTGATCCAGCTTGTAGCAGTAAACAGCCAATGGATAGATGACAAGCACCGCCAGCAGAAATTGCGGGGTATTTTGGCACCAGTGCAATGCGGCAGGATTCTGCATTAGCTCTGACAGCAGCGCTGTGATTTCTGCAAGACCGTGCGCCTGTTCTGCCGCCTGTGCAAGTGCAGCCGCAAACCAGAGCAAAGGCAGCAACAGCAGCGCCCATAAAATCAGCTCGGTTTTATCGGTGCGGTTGGAGCGCATACGGTATCACCGTTCTTCCCGCTGCGGGGCAGGCTGACCGCGCTCCAGTTTCAGGCGCTTGCACACAGCATCCCCAAAGGTGACCGCCATTTCCCGCACTTTTTCCAGAGCTCTGCGTTCCTCGCCGTCCGGGATGTGTTCTCTCATGCCCTCCAGTGTTTGAAACGCATCCGGCGGCATCGGCAAGCCCAACCGTCCGCAGACTTCTACTGCCACTGCGGCGGCGGTCTGGCGCAGCAACTCGTTTTCCGAGATACTGGCATAGGCGGATTCGGCAGCTGCCATCACGATCTCCGCGGGCAGCCGCTGCAAAAGTTCTTGCGGGGGCATGGCGGCGCAGAATACCAGCTCCTGACGCTCGGCATCATAGCAGAACCCTTCGACTTCGTTTTTCGGCAGAACCGGGATCGGTGAGATCTCGCGCATCACATCAATGGCTTTCTCGATTTGTTTCGTGCTTTCCACTGCGGCAATCGGGTACGGCTTGTTGCCGTAGGTCTGGGAAATATCAAACACCTTGGCAACGGAATAATATCCATTGCTGCGCACGATCTGCGCGATCCCTGTGCAGCCCTTGCTGACGCGCCGTCCGTACTTGCTCCACTCGTCTGCCGACATAACCGCGCAGGCCAGCGGATGGGCACGCAGAATCAGCGCTGTATTCCCGGCAGTGATGTGGCTGCCCAGCCTGCCGCGCTGGTAAAAATAGTTGGCAAGGGTCTGCCCACTGGCAAATACATCCTTCAGTGCTTCTTCCTGTGCAGCAAAGGTTTCCTGTCGTTCTGCCAGCTTTTTGGCTTTCCATTCCTCGATATTGAAACCATCTTCGTACATCATCGGGCCTCCTTCGTAACCGCTTCTTTGATTCCTTTTTGCAGTGCCTTTTGCGTTTCGGATATTGCTTTGGCGACCGCACGGTAATGATCGATCTTCATCCGCACCGAGGGGCGCTTATCATAAGTCATAGAGCCTTTCTCTGGCACCCGCAATTCTGGCCCTTGCGGACTGCGGGCGGGCGCTTTTTTTCGGTCGGTCTGTCCCTGCGCTTTCGGAATGTTGTAACCCATCTGCTCATAGATGCGGTTGAGCTTGCTGACATCCTCCGCCTTGAACATAATATCAACCTTTTCCCCTTGGGCAGATTTATCCTTGATAACAGCAAAGAGTACGCCGTATTGCTTGGCGTACTCTTTGAATTGGGATACATCTTCGGTTTTGATGGGAATGACCTTCAGCTCCTTGTTTTCACGCAAAAGCCGGTCTAAGCTGGTTTTTCCTCGAACCTTCGGATTCTCTTTGGCATAGGCCAAGGCCAGTGCCAGAGAATTCTTAAAGCCGAGAGCCGTCAGCTTAATAGCCACCTCGGAAAACTGAAGCGCCTCTCGCGCCATCTGGTCGGCTGCTTCGCCGCTTGTACTCATCTTCCTTCACCTCGTTCCTTTCCTGTTGTGCGGCAAGCTCTGCCTGCCGCAGTTTCTCCTGCACCATGGCGGCATCTGCTTCAATGTCGGCGCAGAGATAAAACTCATGGCGCAGTGCTTTGATTTGTTTGGTCAGCTTTTGAATTTGTTCCTCCCGCGCGGCGCGTTCCGGCTCTTGCTTTTGCCGGTACAAAACCTTGCGCTGACGGGCAAGCTGTTCGATTTGGTTTTCTAAATCGCTCTTGTGGGCCTGCACCTCGGCAAGGGTTTGCAGGCGGCGTTCCCACAAAAGATGTGTTTGCTGCTGATAGCGGTTGAATCTCTTGAAATCCTCGCGCAACAGAAAATAGCAGCGTTTCGTGGCTTTGCCGTGGTAGGCTTTGCGCAGCAAAGCGCAGTAGCGATAATAGCAAGCCATAAACCCGGATACCTTGCGGTGCGGTTTGGATAGGCTGCTGCAGCATCGCATTCGTTTGCTCACGGGCGCAAGCTCCGGGGACAGCCACTGGGCAGGCTCTGGGGCGTGCTGCGCTTTATATTCCCGGCGCATATCCGAGGGCAGGTGCCGGAGCTGCCGGTAATAATCGCGCAGCGCCGATTCGGAATACCGTGCATCCAGCCGATCAATGCGCACACTGCGCTGCGCGCTTTGGTGCCGAACCGCCATGTGTTCTACACGCGGACCATATTTGACCATGTAGCCCATAGCCTGCAATTCGGCAATAAAAGCGTCAAAGGTATCCGCAGCGGCCATGGCAAGCTCCACATCCTTGCGCACCATGCTGCGGATGGTCGGCTTGCCGGTTTTACCGCTTAGCCAATCGGCATAGCCTTGCCCTTTGCCGTTGGTTTCAATGACGGAGAGTCTGTTTTCCCGGCAGAGTTCATCCGAGGTTTTGCGGATACCCTGATAGTAGGTGGAAAAGTCATTGCGGAACATTTTGCCGTCTATAAAGGAAACCGAATTGGTTACGATGTGGTTATGCAGATGTCCCTTGTCCAGATGGGTGGAAACGGTGCATTCAAAGCGGTCTGCCAGAAATCGGCGCGCAAACTCGCAGCCGATTTGATGCACCTGCTCCGGCGTAGCCTCACCGGGGGAAAAGCTCTGTATAATGTGGTAGGCCAGAATAGAGCCATCATCCACGGGCTGATTCAGGCGTTTCTTGGTGCGGTACATTCTGCGGCAAGCATCAGCCGGAGTACAATTGAAGCCTGTTACATATAGCTGATGCTCCGTTTTGTCCTGGTTCTGCGTGTAGGATAAAAGGCGATTCAGATCGTTCGCACCGAAGGTTTCCGTCTTTTGGGGGTTACTGGTATAGTCCAAACATCTTTGCAGATGATGCCTGACGGGCTTTATCTTGGTGTAAGCCATATCAGAGCGTGTCCTCCACATAATCCCATGTCTTTTCCAAAAGGTTCAGGGCTTTTTCTAATTGGTCAGTGGTAACCTTTCCGGTGGCATTGACCACATGGGCAATCTGATTGAGGTTATTGCCGTAGGCCGAAAGCTGTAGCAATACCTTTTTGTAGCTATCAGGCGGGCGAGGGTGAATCGTAATATTCATCAGCGCCAGTCGGATATACTTTTCGCGGCATAAACCGGCGAGTTTGGCGTTCTGTTCGAGTTGCATAAGTTCAGCATCGTTCAGATGAACGACAACTCGGTTGTCTCTTTTGCGAATAAAATAACCTCCTCCAAATAAACACAAAAAAGGTGCATCACGGCGATGCACCTTTGCGTTATCAGTCTGCCATAAGCAGTTTATAAGTCGGAACGAGAATTAAGTCATACCGTGCCTGTAAGTAGCACTTGTAGAACTGTTTCTGCAAATCGGAAATCACAGGCGTACTGTCAATAAACGCTGCGATTTTCATCATATCAATTTTCGGGAAGATTCGCTTTAGAGCGGCATTGCAATCCATGCTTTCGGCGCGGGTAATGAAGTCATAGTAATTGATTTTCCGGCCATTCTTCTTTATGGCAGAAGTCGGGAATTGGAATACTCTCGCATGAAGTTCGGCTTTGTTGGCAAGAACAGCTTGCATGACATTTTCATCTGCCTGTGGAAGTAAGCAGCTACCGCAATCGAAAACAGGGGCAATTTCTGTTCTGTGGGTCTGGTCATCGTAAAGAAATCCCCAGTTTCCATTGTGGCGGTCAAAATTTCCGAGCAGCGCATCCACGATAAAGACATTCCAGAAATGCTCCCGCAATTCTACCGGCGATACATATTGCTGCTTGTCAATGGTGTCCATCACATCTTCCAGTTCCGTGCCGCTGCCGTTGCTATCAGAGTCGAGAATTGTGTTTTTGATAGAGCAGAAGTCGAACAGGCGCTTGCTGCCTGTTGCAAAGTCCTTGCAGGCACAGACAACTTTTGTTTTGCCTTTAATAGAAAAGGTTCCAAGTTCGGTTTTCTGCGCGTTGATTCCAATTAGATTGAAGATGCTGCTTGCAAGGTGTTCACTAATGCAGCTATTGGTGTACGACAAGTTTGTGGGCTTTCGTTCCCCTGACGGGGGAAATTTCAGCATATAAATCCCGCCGCCATATTCAACGGCAATCTTGCTGCCGTTTGCTCCATTGTAAGCTCTACCGGGAACAATGGGGCGGTTTGTAAAATCAGTCATAGCTTTGCTCCATACAAGTATTTCTTTCGCAGGTAGTCTGCGTGTTCGTGGGTAATGCTTCTTTCATTGATTTCTGCCATGTTGATGCTGCCATAAAGTTCACCCCATAAACAGTCCAACAGGCTGCTGTGATTTTTGATTCCGCTTTTATACGCATCCAAGTCGTGCTGCAAATAGTCCGGCAAGCCATACTCGTAGGCGCGTTCACGTTCGGTTTGGCGGATGCCGTCCTCCGTCAACTGCTCCATAGAAACTCCCAACACCTGCGACAACTTATAGACCGTTTCGGCAGAGCATTTTTCGAGTTTTGTTTTTCCGCTGCAAATATCACTGAGCGTCGGGTGCGGAATTCCCGCTTGCACAGCAAGTTTATACTTTGTCATGCCGCGCTTGGCAAGTAAATCTTCTATAACCATTGTTTCCGCCTCCTTACTTATATTATATCGGTACGCCGAAACAATAGCAATAGCCAATTTTCAAAGTTCATAGAAATGCAAATATTTTCGCAGCGGGAAATTTATATTTCAGAAAGCGGAAGCAGGGGTCTTAGGGGCATTCCCCTAACAAGTGGGCGTTTGGTACACCAAATGCCGTGCTTGCTCGTACTGTTCCTGCGGAACAGTACGCCGTCTGCCAAAAGGTTTTGCGCACTGGTGCCGTGCCGCATAGGTGTCAATTTTTCTGCCCAGCTTGAAATTTGCCGCACGGTATTCGATGTTATATTCCGTGGCGACCACCTTCGCGCCGTGCTTCATAAGCTGCCTGAAAAACGAAAAGAGGTGTCCTTCGCTGCGGCTGATATGGCGCATCCGGCAGATATACACAGTGTCGATTTCGCCTTTGCAGATATGCCGCAGCATTTCCCGATATCCAGGTCGCAGCAGCCATCCGCCATGCTCATCGGTGCTGCTGCCCACAACGGTGCAGCCATCAGCATGAGCCTGTAAGGCACAAACTTTTATGCTGTCCATGGTTCCCACATAGTCGCCGGGAATTCTGGCATAAAGCCATACGCGGCAGGGACTAAGTTCTTTTTCCATAATTTTCTTGTTTCCCTTCAATATTAGATTCGTTTGGCGATTACAAGCAATCTGCCGTTGTCGGTAATGTTGTCGCAGGTGGAAAGCGTGAGCAGCTTGTCACCGTACTCAGCAAAGATGCCTGTATCGTACAGCGCCCGCGCTTGGCAGATCGACACATAATCGGCATATTCTTCCGGGGATGCTGCGTTCACAAACCGATAGAATGGGAACGCATCGGCGGCATCTGCCTGCACGGTCGTGTGGATCACGGCAAAAATCTCATAGGCGCTGCTGCCCAGCGCGGTATCGAACCAGACGGTTTTGTGTGATTGCCAGAAATCCTTGCTGCGGTACTTGGCAAGGTCTGCAAACATCGAGCCGTCCTTCATGTTGTGACCGTAGATGATTAGGTTATCGGATGGGCAAAGCGCATCGCAATCTGCCTGCATAAAGGGGCAGCCGTAGTCCGTGTAGTTCCTTTCAAAGTCGTGCTTCAGGTAATAGTTGGGGTCTGCCGGTGTCTGCATCACGGGATAGTCGATGCCGGTGCCCTCGATAAGAATCCAGCCGACCATATCAGAGTTTTCCAAATACAAGTTTCGGCTGGTTGGTTGTACCGAGGATTGCGATGCAATTTCCTGTTGTGTGTCCTGTTTCCTTACGGCGGCAAGGTCGCTGTAAAGGTGCGCCTGTTGTTTAGACTGTGCGGCATACATCAACAGGAATGCGATGCTCGTGAGAGCTGCAATGCCGAACAGCCCAATAAAAAGCGAATATAGAAAGTTCTTCATCGTCTGCTCAACGCTCCCCGTATGTAAAAAAGCTCAACTGTTCTCCCTCAAGGCTGAACCGTAAATCTAAATCGTGCAGCGTATAGCTGCGGTTAAACCGTTCTGTTGCCTTATTGGGGGCATCTTGCAATTCCAGCAACAATTGCCATAAATCGGGGTGGGCGTTGTACAGGTGCCGAAGTTCCCGCATGGACGCATTGGGGCAAAACCAGCAGCCGCCGCGCCCTGTGAACGCATATAGCGGGGACAGCAGCCCCTCGGCTTGGCACATCTTCCACGCATCTTTTTCGGTCAAGTTATACTTTGCCAATAAAGATGTTTGGTTTTCCTTAAGCCGTGCCAGCCGTATCGGTTCATCGGCGGCAATTCCCAGATAGTAAACGGTGTCCTGCGGCAGCATTTTTTGGTAGTTGCGTATAGGCGGTAGTTTGCAGTCCCTTTGTATACTGCAGCGTCCGGTCAGCGGAAAAGACGCCAGCTTTCCCTCGGCGTTTCCGCGGCTTACGATGCGGTAAAAGCAGTCCAAATATGTCTTTTGCCCGCGCAGGACCCTTGTGGGAATGCCGCGCTTTTCAAAATACGGGATGGCTGTTTCATAGATGAACCGCTTATGCTCCGGGAGTTCCCCCGATACGGTATCGCTGAACATCACCTCGGAATAAACCAGTTCATCCAGCGGTTCGCCGTGCTGCAGGGCAAGCAGCGCCGTGGCGATGCTGTCTTTGCCAAAGCTGCAAGTCAGAATATGCTTCATTCGATTTCCTCATAAAAAACGGGTGGCCCTCGCGGGTCACCCATAGTGGTTGGATGGTTCATTTTGGTGTTCCTTATTCGGTTTCATCGTCGCCTTTTTGGGCAGCGGCTTTGCAGTGGACACTCTTGTAAAGCAATGCCGCCAACCCTGCCAAGGAAAGACTCGCCAGCGCCAGAAGCAGCCCCAGCGGGAAAGTATCGCCTGTCTGGGGAATCAGCGGTGTGGGGGTCGGAGTACTCGGCGGTGTCGGCTGCACGGGCTGTTCGGGGATGGGAGCATCCTTCATAACCACGCGCTGTACATCTCCGTTCGGCAGCACTGTAAAGGAAATATCCTCTGCGATTTCGTACCCATCGGGTGCCGTGATTTCGGTCAGCGTATAATCGCCTGCGGGCAGTTTTTCAATGTAGTGCGGTTTGTCGGTGGATACCCAGCGTTCCATCACTTTGCCATCTTTATTGGTCATGTTCCAGGAATTCCAGCCCATCGGCGGTGTAAGTTTGATCATAGTATTGACCTCCCGTAAGTTTTGATGTACTTTGAGTATAGATGGATTTCCAGAGCAAAACCATGGAATTTTAAGACAAAAGCATGGATTTTTGCTTCATAAAGAATAAAATACGGGAAAAGGAAAGAATATGCTTGTATCAGAAATGAACGGGATCCGGCCTGTCGATGCCGGGTGGCAGGACTGCCATGATCTGCATTCCTGGGGGCCGGGTGTACGGCAGTGCTATATTATACATTATATTATAAGCGGAAAGGGAACGTTTACCTGCGGGAAAAAGACGTACACACTTACCGCCGGACAGAGCTTTTTAATCTGTCCAGAGCAGGTGGTGCAGTACGCGCCGGATGAGAACGAGCCGTGGGAATATGTGTGGGTTGATTTTGTCGGGGAACAATGCCGGCAGATTCTGGCACGGTCGGTACTGAACCCACAGCAGCCGGCGGCGCCGCCTCTCCGTCAGGAAAGGCTTCTGCCGTATTTTGAGCGTCTCTGCCAGATGGAACTCTATCGCCGGAACAGCCAGGAGGCCGTCGGTGTGCTGCTTGCGCTTCTGGGCGTGTACCAGGATCTGGCGGAGCCGCAGCGGGAGGAGAGAAAGAAGGAAGATCCGCGGATCATGGAAGCGATGGTTCTGATTGCCGCAGGGTATCACAGGAGTGAGTTCTGCGCGGAGACAATTGCGCGGAAAATGGCGGTCAGCCGCACAACGCTGAACCGTCTGTTTCAGAAGAAAATCGGCTAGACACCAGGACAGTATCTGCTGGAATATCGGCTGCAGCAGTCAGAAAAGCTGCTGCAAATGGGGATGACGGTCAAACAGACGGCGCTGTCGTGCGGATTTGAAGATCCTTTTTACTATTCCCGTGTGTTCCGGAAACACTATGGAATGCCGCCGTCGGATTACCGGCTGCAGTTTGCAGAAATTCAGTGAACGGCGGGCGTTACCGCTCGTCGGAGAGATAATTCCGCATAGAGCGCAGGGCGGACTTTTCCAGCCGGCTGACCTGCGCCTGCGAGATGCCGATTTCCCGGGCAACCTCCATCTGGGTCTGCCCCTCATAGAAACGCATGCGGATGATCTGGCGTTCGCGCTCATTGAGACGGGCGACCGCGTCCTGCAGGGCGAGGTTCTGCACCCAGTTTTCTTCTTTATTTTTCTTATCACTGATCTGATCCATGACATAGAGGGTATCGCCCCCATCGGTGTAGACCGGATCATAGAGGCTTACCGGACTCTGAATCGCATCCAGTGCGTATAAAATGTCTTCTGCGGCAACCCCGGATTCCTCTGCGATCTCCTGCAGGGTAGGTTCCTTAAATGAATTTCTGGACAGAACTTCCTTGGCATGGATCGCTTTGTAGGCGGTGTCGCGGAGGGAGCGGCTCACACGGATACTGTTGTTGTCACGCAGATATCTGCGGATCTCCCCGATGATCATCGGTACCGCATAAGTTGAAAATTTTACTTCCAGCTCCGGATTGAAATTATTGATTGCCTTGATCAGTCCGATGCACCCGATCTGAAACAGATCATCCGGATTTTCACTGCTTCCCGAAAAGCGTTTGATCACACTGAGTACCAGTCTTAAATTCCCCTTGATATACTGTTCTCTTGCCTCCCGATCGCCCTTTAGAATCCGGCGAAACAGTTCTTCTTTCTCCTCATTACTTAAAAGAGGCAGCTTGGATGTATTGACCCCGCAGATTTCCACTTTATAGACCGGCATTTCCATTCCCTCCGTATGATGGACGATCAACGCAAACGGTTGAATCGTTTTGATTTTTGTTTTGTCACCTATACATTAGAATGGACAATTCAAAGCTCATTTATACCCGGACAAATGAGAACCGTTTTCACTCATTCCAATTTCTTGCCTTTTCTGCCGTTCCATAGTAAAATATATTTTCAGGGGTTTTACGATCAATATTATTTATAGAAAATAAAATTCAACCACAAGGAGATCCATTCATGAACACACAAAAAAAAGCCCGTTCCCTCTACTGGGATATCGTAAAGGGATGGGGCATTATTGCGATCGTGCTGGGGCATACCGGATATTTCGCCGGTGCGTTCGTCTATCTGTTCCACCTGGCGCTGTTTTTCTTTATCACAGGCTATTTTTATAATGAAACGAAATACGGGGATACGCCGTTTCTTTACTTCGGCTCCCGTCTCGCCGGTGCATGGCCCAGGTATATGTTCTACACGCTGTTTTTTGTCCTGCTCCACAACTTTTTTGTGACGCACAGGCTCTATGCGG
>OHAJ01002936.1_pt1 | contig 11200 bp, 9 predicted proteins | sample 1577101 | NCBI WGS metagenome assembly OHAJ01 (sample SAMEA3541531, study PRJEB24748) | human gut metagenome | biome: human gut; feature: human-associated habitat; material: faeces | place: China | collected 2012 | reverse complement strand
AAGGACGTGCTGGCCAAGTGCTACGGCGGCGACATCACCCGCAAGAAGAAGCTGCTTGAAAAGCAGAAGGAAGGCAAGAAGCGCATGCGCACCTTCGGCACGGTGTCCGTGCCCTCCGAGGCGCACGAACTGCCCGCCAAGGGCGGACAATTCGCACCCTGGCCGACTGAGCGGTATTTTCTCCGACGTATGCGCTGCCGGAGAAATTGATTTAACTTTATTCGCCGTCTGCGGGCGGCGAACTCTGCGAGGCTTTTTCCTGCATTGCGGAGCGGAGCAGAGAGGCCTCTGCTTGTTATTTTGCGGGATCTATGGTAAAATATCTTTATCCTATCCCAAAATTCTATGAAAGTGGTGAAACTATGTTGGACTTTCGCCCCATCTGCCTGGAGGACCGCGCATGGATCGAACCCGTGATGCAGGCTGCGGCTGGGCATGGCAGCGAGTTTTCCTTTGTGAATCTCTACCTGTGGGGGGACCAGCGTGTAGCGTCGGTGGACGGCACGCCCGTGTTCCTCAGCAATTTTTCCGGGAGCCTGACGTACCCGTGGCCCGTGGGCTGCCGGGACCTGCCGGGCACGCTGGAGCTGCTGCGGCAGGACGCATGTGAGCGCGGCATCCCGCTGCGCCTGTTCGGCCTGCTGCCCGAGGAGCGCGACCGGCTCGAGGCGCTGTGTCCCGGCCGCTTTCGCTTCCACAGTGTGCGCGACAGCGCGGACTATGTCTACGAGACGGAGCAGCTTGCCCAGCTGCACGGCAAGAAGCTGCAGGCCAAGCGTAACCACTGCAACCGCTTTGAGGCGGCCTACCCGGATTATCGCGTCCTGCCGCTGACTGCGGACCAGCTGCCGCGCTGCCGCGCCTTTACGGACGAGTGGTATCGCCTGCATTTTCTGGAGAACGACCCCGCGGACTACGCGTTGGAGCAGCGCGCCATCGGGCTGGCATTCGACCATTTCGATGCGCTCGGCATGACGGGTCTTGTGCTGGAGGTCGAGGGCGAGGTCGTCGCCTTCGCCATGGGCAACCCCATCCGGCCGGATATGTTTGACGTGAACTTTGAAAAGGCCCGTGCCGATATGAACGGGCCGTATCCGATGATCAACCGCGAATTTGCCCGCCGGATCGCTGAGACGCCCTACCGCTTTCTGAACCGCGAGGACGACATGGGCCTCGAGGGCCTGCGCCGCGCGAAGGAAAGCTATATCCCGGACCTTCTGCTGGAGAAGCTGCTGGCAGAGGAGCTGCCCGCATGAGGGCGGCGCGACGCGACCTGCCTGCCCTGACGCGGCTGTGGCAGGCCTGCTTCGGCGATCCCGAGGCGGAGGTGCGCGCGTTCTGGCAGGCGCTGTTCGACTGCACGCCCGTCTATCTGCGCCGCGCGCCGGACGGCAGCCCCGCTGCCATGCTGTGCGCACTCCCGGCGGAGCTGGTCGGCGACGACGGAGACGCTGTCCCTGTTGCCTATCTCTACGCCGTCTGCACGGCCCCTGCCCTGCGCGGGCGCGGCCACTGCCGCTTGCTCCTGCAGGAGGCGGAGCAGGACCTCAAAAGGCAGGGCATCCGCGCGGCCGTGCTCGTCCCGGCGGAGGAGAGTCTGTTCGGGTTCTATGCCCGCTTCGGCTGCCGGACCGTGTTCACCTGCCGGACTGAGACGGTCCCGGCGGCGCGCGGCGACTGCAGCATTACGCCGCTCACGCCGGACGGCTGGCAGAGCCTGCGCGAGCTGCAGCTCTATGACAGCCATCTGTCCTATCCGCCGGAGCTGCTGCGCTGGCAGGAAACGATCTCCCGCAGCAGCGGGGCTGGCCTTTACCGCATCGAGACGGGCGATGCCGTCTGCTGCGCCGCGGCGGAGCGGGACGGCGAAACGCTGCTCGTGCGCGAGCTGCTGCCGGACTGCCCGGAGGCCGCCGCCGCGCTGGCGGACAAGCTCGGATGCCGGGAGGCGTCCTTCCGCACGGCTGGCGGCACGCAGCCCTTCGGCATGGCAAAATCGCTCGACGGAACGCCGCTCCCGCAGCGGGCCTACCTCGGCCCGGCGTTTGAGTAAGGCGGAACATGTACCGGCCCCCAAATTTGACGGTAGCGGCGGTCAGTGACCGCCATGCAGACTGGCAATATTTGCTGCAAATGTTCTGTGGCGCGAGGCCACCGGATTTGTCATTGCGAGGAGGCCGGAGGCCGACGTGGCAATCTCGGGCAGGCAGTTACGATTTCGCCGATCGCTTTCCCGCGATCCGGGTCCTGCGAGATTGCCGCGTCGCTTCGCTCCTCGCAATGACACGTCAGGGGAGTGCGGCGGTGCACCAGTGCCCTCCTGCGGTTAAATCCCCCCCCTGACTGGGCGGTCACTGACCGCCGCTACAGGCGAACTTTATTTTTCGGCAGCCTGCACGAACTGCAGGCGTACAGCCGGTCGGGACATGCCCCGACCCGATAACATACAAAATAAATGATATAAAAACTGGAGGAATTTATCATGAAACGTTGGCTTTCTCTGATCCTTGCGGCGGCGCTGGCCGTCTGCGTCTTTGCTGCCTGCAGCAAGGACGACAACACGTCCGGCTCGGCCGGAAAGCACCATGTGGAGATCGAGGTGCAGGATTACGGCACCATCGCCGTGGAGCTGGACGGCGACGCCGCCCCCATCACGGTTGATAACTTCCTGAAGCTGGCAAAAGAGGGCTTCTATGACGGCCTGACCTTCCACCGCATCATCGACGGCTTCATGATCCAGGGCGGCGACCCCGAGGGCACCGGCATGGGCGGCTCGGATGAGACGATCAAGGGAGAATTCTCCGCCAACGGCGTGGAAAATAACCTGTCGCATACGCGCGGCGCGATCTCCATGGCCCGCAACAGCGTCAGCATGGACAGCGCCAGCTCGCAGTTCTTCATCGTGCAGAGTGATTCGACGTATCTGGACGGCCAGTATGCCTGCTTCGGCTATGTGACGTCCGGCATGGACATCGTCGACCAGATCTGCAAGGACGCGCAGCCGACGGACGGCAACGGCACGATCTCCGCGGCGGATCAGCCGGTCATCACGGCCGTCCGCGTCATCGACTGATGGGCAGACAGCTCGTTCTGGCGGAGAAGCCCTCCGTCGGCCGGGAGCTGGCGCGCGTGCTCGGCTGCAGGCGCGGCGGCGAGGGCTATCTGGAAGGCGACCGCTATGTTGTCACCTGGGCGCTCGGGCATCTGGTCACGCTGGCCGACCCGGACGTCTATGAGAAAAAGTGGGAGAAGTGGGACATGGCCGACCTGCCGATGCTCCCGCAGCATAGGAAGCTCGTCGTCATCCCGCAGACGGCGCGGCAGTTCCGCGTGGTGCAGGGCCTGATGAAGCGCAGCGACATCACCGGCCTCATCATCGCCACGGACGCCGGGCGCGAGGGTGAGCTCGTTGCGCGCTGGATCATGGCCAAGGCGGGCTGGAACAAGCCTGCAAAGCGGCTTTGGATCTCGTCCCAGACAGACAAGGCCATCCGCGACGGCTTTGCAGATCTGCGCCCGGCGGCGGACTATGAAAATCTGTTCCGCTCCGCGCAGGCGCGCAGCGAGGCCGACTGGCTCGTCGGCCTGAACGTGACGCGCGCCCTGACGTGCAAATACAATGCGCAGCTCTCTGCCGGGCGCGTGCAGACACCGACGCTGGCCCTTATCGCCGCGCGGGAGCGGGAAATCCGCGGCTTTGTGCCGAAGGAATTCTACGGCGTCCGGCTGAAGCTCGCGGGCTTCACGGCCGTCTGGCGCGATGCAAACGGAAACAGCCGTACATTTGACCGTGCGCTGGCCGAGCGGATCGCCGAGGCCTGCCGCACAGGGACCTGCACCATCCGGCAGGTGCGCCGGATGCGCCGCATGACGCCGCCGCCTGCGGCCTATGACCTGACGGAGCTGCAGCGCGATGCCAACAAAAAATATGCCTACTCCGCAAAGGAGACGCTGAATCTCATGCAGGCCCTCTATGAGCAGCACAAGCTGCTGACCTATCCGCGCACGGACTCGCGCTATATCTCCGACGACGTCGTTCCGACGCTGCCGGACCGCCTGCGTGCCGTGATGACAGGGGACTACAAGCCCTTTGCGCAGGAGCTGATGCGCCGCCGCCCGCTTTCGACCAGATATCTGGTGAACAATGCCAAGGTCACGGATCATCACGCCATCATCCCCACGGAGGAGGCCCCGGATCTGTGGCAGCTTTCCGGACCGGAGCGGAATATCTATGACCTCGTCGTGCGCCGCTTCCTTGCGGTGCTGATGCCGCCGTGTGCCTATGAGGAGGTCGAGCTGACGCTGCGCGCCGGGGACCATGACTTTACGGCCAAGGGCCGCATCGTCTCGGAGCCGGGCTGGCGCAGGGTCTATGACCGCAGCTTCCGGCTGGAGGACGAGGAAGAGGACGAGCCGCAGACACTCCCGGCGCTGGAGCAGGGGCAGAGGCTGTCGATCCTCGGCGCGTCCGTTGCGGTGGGCAAGACGCCGCCTCCGCCGCGCTATACGGAGGCGACGCTGCTGACGGCCATGGAGCATCCGCAGGCGCAGGTCACAGATAAGGCCCTGCAGAAGATCCTGGCGGAGACAAGCGGCCTTGGCACGCCTGCCACGCGCGCGGACATCATCGAAAAGCTGTTCTCTGCATTTTATATCGAGCGGCGCGGTAAGGAGCTCGTCCCGACGTCCAAGGGCATGCAGCTTGTGGAGCTGGCCCCGGAGGACCTCCGCTCGGCTGCGCTTACGGCACAGTGGGAGGACCGCCTTGCCCGGATCGCAAAGGGACAGGAGCGCGACGCAAAATTCGTCGAGGAAATGCGCGCCTATGCGTCGCGTCTCGTTGCGGCCGTCAAGGCGAGCGATGCGAAATACACCCACGACAACCAGACACGCAAGACCTGCCCGGACTGCGGCAAGTTCCTGCTGCTCGTCAAGGGAAAGCGCGGCGAGATGCTCGTCTGCCCGGACCGCGAGTGCGGCTATCGCAAAAGCGTCACGCAGGTGACGAACGCACGCTGCCCGAACTGCTTCAAGAAAATGGAGCTGCGCGGCGAGGGTGAGAATCAGATGTTCGCCTGCGTCTGCGGCTACCGGGAAAAGCTCTCCGCCTTCCAGGAGCGGCGCAAAAGTGCCGGGGCGGGCAAGCGCGATGTGGCAAAGTATCTGCAGCAGCAGAAGGATGACAAGCCTGTGAACAGCGGCATGGCCGACGCACTGGCCAAGTGGCTTGAGGAAAATCAAAAGAAGGGCATTCTTAACAAAAATCACGGAGCTGCACGGCGAAATTCGTGCGGCTCCGTTCTGCACCGGGAATTGACACCGGCGGGGATGTCTGCTACAATAATTCCCGTGAGAATATGGGACAGCAGGAGCGGTGGAGTCTGTCATAGGGTCGTGGGGCCCTATTCCTGCTGGATCGGCTGTGCCGTGCTTCTGTGCGGCACACGGATCGGACAGGACTGCCGTCCTGTCTTTTTTTATGCCGCGGTATGCGGCGAAAGGGGATTATCGCTATGAGGAAAACAAAGATCGTCTGTACCATCGGCCCGGCCAGCAGTGACCCGGCCGTGTTTGCCGATATGTGCCGCGCGGGCATGAATGTGGCCCGCCTGAATTTTTCGCACGGCACCCATGCCGAGCATCAGGCCAAGATCGACATGATCAAGCAGGTGCGCGAGGAGCTTGGCCTGCCGATCGCCATCATGCTCGATACGAAGGGCCCGGAGTACCGCATCGGCACGTTTGCCGCGGGGCATATCGAGCTGCATGACGGCGATGCCTTCACGTTTACAACGCGCCCGGTCGAGGGCGACGAGACGATCGTCAGCGTGAATTACGCCGGCCTGCCGCATGATCTGGCCGTAGGTGACCGCGTGCTCGTGAACAACGGCCTTGTGATCTTCGAGGTGCAGGACCTCACGGAGACGGACGTGCACTGCCGCGTCGTCGTGGGCGGCGAGCTTTCCAACCGCAAGAGCATGAGCTTCCCGAACAAGGTCCTGCATCAGATCTATCTCAGCGAGCAGGACAAGGACGACCTTCTGTTCGGCATCCGCAACGGCGTGGACTTTATTGCGGCTTCCTTTGTCTCCTGCAAGCAGGACCTTCTGGATCTGCATGCGTTCCTGAATGCCAACGGCGGCGAGGACATCGACATCATCGCCAAGATCGAGAACCGCGCGGGCGTGGACAACATTGAGGAGATCAGCGAGGTCTGTGACGGCATCATGGTCGCACGCGGCGACCTCGGTGTGGAGGTCCCGTTCACGGAACTGCCCGCCATTCAGAAATACCTCATCACGAAGTGCCGCCTGCTCGGCAAGCGCGTCATCACGGCCACGGAAATGCTTGAATCTATGATCCACAATCCGCGCCCGACGCGTGCGGAGATCTCCGATGTGGCCAACGCCGTCTATGACGGCACGAGCGCCGTCATGCTTTCCGGCGAGTCAGCCGCGGGCAAGTATCCGGTGGAGACCGTGCGGACCATGGCGGAGATCGCTGAGGAGACGGAGCGCCACATCGACTACGCCAAGCGCTTCCGCACGAACGAATTTGTCATCCACGACCGCGTGGACGCCATTTCCCACGCAACGTGTGGCATGGCCATCGACATCGGGGCCAAGGTCATCGTAGTGACGTCTATGTCCGGCATGACGGTCCGGATGGTCTCGCGCTTCCGTGCACCGACGGACATCGTCGGCATGGCGACGAACAAGCGCGTGTGGTATAAGCTCTCGCTGTCGTGGGGCGTGCTGCCGGTGCTGAGCGAGCAGTTCAACTCCACGGACGTGCTGTTCTATCATGCACTGCGCGCCGCCCGCGACACGATGCACCTGCAGCCGGGCGACAATGTTGTTATGACCGGCGGCATCACGAACGGTAAGTCCGGCAACACCAATCTTATCAAGATCGAGGCGGCCTGACGGCCGGAAGAGAGCATGGATGATCGAAATTCACGAAATTGATGCGGCACATCAGGCGGATATCTGCCTGCCGAACGAGCCGTTTCCGCATTTTCGTTTATCGTGGTGTTCAAAAAACGTGATGATTGCGAGGAGCGAAGCGACGTGGCAATCTCAGTTAGGGGACCGCAGTTCGCACTGACTGTCGTAAAAAACGCACAAACCGATTGCGTCTGTAGCGGCGGTCAGTGACCGCCTTTGGCAGCAGCAAATTTGTGCGCACTGTCGCCGACCGCACACGCCGTTGTAGGGGAGCGGACAGCCGGCCCCGGCGCAATGCTGCCGATCTGAACAGCCTATCGTTATAATGGTGAATGCTCCCGACGTGTCATTGCGAGGAGCGAAGCGACGTGGCAATCTCGCAGAACACGGCCGGACAACTGGGAAGCCATCGGCAAAATCGCAACTGCCTTCCCGAGATTGCCACGTCGGCCTGCGGCCTCCTCGCAATGACAAGTCGGGGGACATCCTCATTTTATCGCCAACCTGTACGTATCGGCAGTATAGCGCCGAGCCCGGCTGTCCGCTCCCCTACAACGCGCTGCTGATCCTCAAAACAGGTCCAGCATGGCATCGAGGTAAATGGCCTCACGGACGCGGAGCTGATACTCCGGCTTTGTCATGTAATACAGGAGAAACTCCAGCACCATCGCGCTGCCGAGGCCGCGGCCCTCGAGCTTGAACTCGGAAAAGCCCAGCGGCAGACGCGTATCGCGGATGTCGCCGACGCTGAGGAAGCCGGGATTTTCCATTGCTCTGGAGAAGCGGTAGCCCTGCGCGGCGTCCGGCGCGGTGCAGCGGTGCTCCGGGCCGGGCTCGCCGAGGTTCTTGCGGCTGACGGCCTCATAGCACGCGCGGCGGTCCGGGCAGCCGAAGCGGCAGCATTCGTTGCACAGGAATTCGACCTTCGCCTTCTCCTGCGGGAGAAGGGCACTCAGCCGCTCCAGCGCCGGATTCAGGCGGAAATCCGGCACGACATACCGAAACTCCGGCCGCGCCAGCTCCTGACGGAACGCAGAGAAGTCCGTCAGGACCTTTGTCGTGGACGAGACGAGGTACAGCCCCGGATAATGCTGCCGCAGGTGATCCACCAGCAGGTCGGAATGGACAATGATTCCGTTTTCTCCGCTTGATTCAAACAGGCGGCACAGCGCATTGCAGCGCGGGTCGGCCAGATGCTCCGGCCGCAGCAGGGAATTGCTGAACGTCAGGCGGGCAGAGATACCGTAGTCCCGCAGCAGGGCAAGCGCGTCGCGCGGGTCGCAGTCGCCGCAGCTGACGCGTCCGCCGCCCCAGAGGCAGCCCTCCGGCGCGCCGTAGATTGAGCCAATGCCGCACCAGTCATAAAAATACTCCCGGTGCTCAAAAAACAGCGGCAGAAACAGGCGGTAGAGCGCATAAAATTCAAACAGGCCCGGCAGATGATACTGCGCATTGAACTGATCCATTGCACCCTCCATTGTGTGGTGTTTTATGATATTGTACCACGCGCGTCAATGCGGGGGATGCGCAGGGCCGCCAATTATGCGTTGTAGGGGAGCGGACAGCCGGGCCCGGCGCAGTGCTGCCGAAATGAACAGGCTGTCATTAAAATGACGATGGCTCCCGATTTGTCATTCCGAGGAGCGAAGCGACGTGGGAATCTCGTGCAGGCAGTTCCGTTTTCGCCGGGAGTGTCTTGTGATCCGGCTGAGTGCTGCTGAGATTGCACCCCAAGGGCACTTCCTCGCGCTGCGCGCTCAGGGCGCCACGGCTCCTGCGGAGCCTCGCAATGACAAACTTGGGGGGCTGCTTCATTTGAAGGAGGGCAATGACAACCTTGGGGGCATCCCCGATCTAGCGTGCAAATGACGGGACGCCGTCGCGGATGCGGATCGTGCAGGTCTCCCCTGCGGAAAAATCCATGGTATCCAGCGGCTCCTGCTGGTCCCGGTCCCGGAGCACGACGGTAAACGGGGCGTCCTGCGCGGTGAAATATCCCTTTTTTCCGTCCCGTTCATAGCGGACGCGGCTCTCGCCGCTGCCCGTTACCTCCAGATAGGTTCTCGTGCCGGTCGAAATACCCACTTCATACTGCATATTTTCGCCGGTCGCCTCGACGGTGGAGCGGGTATATTCCACGTTCTGAAGGCCGGGGCCCTCCACGGCGCGGAAATCGTCGCCGTCGAAGGAGAGGCAGATCGAGCGGTCTTTCGCCCGCTCCGGTTCAAACCGGACAGAGAACGACTCGCTGAAGCGGACCTGCACGGAAGTCGATCCCGGCACAAAGTCCACTGTGAAATGGCCGTCCAGCACCGGCATCGTACCGCTCCATACTTTGTCTGCAAAATGAAGCTCCTGCCCCTCCGCATTGACTATGGTGAGGCTGTCCTCGCTCACAAAGCTGAACCGCGTCTCTTTTGGTTTGGATTCACTCCGGCAGGCCGTGCACAGGAGGAGGCAGAAAAGCAGGAGGCAAGCCCGGATTATGTGTTTTCTTTTCATTCGGTTTCCTCCACATTATATCACTCACCCGTTATCTGACAAGGTGCCGCGCTCCAGCGAAATGCTCGCCTCTGCACCGGCAGGATAGGTCTGCTCGGCAATGGCATCGCCGTTCCCGTTTTTCAGAGTACAGGTATACTCGGCATCGCAGCGGAGAAGGTTCTCTCCCTTCTGCGTCAGCGTAAGATCTCCGGCAGTTGATACGATCAGCCGGTTTCCGTTGTCGCCCGGCATGCGGACCGTCAGGGTGTATGCCTCCCCGGCAGCCTCGACGGAAGTCGTTTTATCGCTCAGGACGATCTTCCGGACGCTGCCTTCGATTTTGCGGAATTGCCTCTCGTCCTCCCATGAGGCCGAAAACAGGCTGCTGTCTGTGACTTCAACGGTAAGCGTCTCCGTCCGCTGCACGCAAAGCGACGCAGAGTATGCAGCCTCTCCGCCGTTCAGGTGGGTCTTTTCCACCGGCATCGTGCCGTCATATTGCAGCAGATCGAAATAGCGGAGCGTCTGGCCCGCCGCGTTGGTCAGCGCATACTGTCCGTCCAGCGACAGCTCCACCCACATGGTTCCGCTGATCTCGGGGGCTGCGGTTTTGCAGGAACAGAGAAGGGCAGCATATAGAAATAGCAGTATAGCAACCAACATGCTTGTGTACAATAGCCTTAGTTTCGATCTTGCCATAATTATTCCTCCCACACACGCTTCAATATAGCGTTTGTGGCAGAAACCGTAATGGCTTCGCCCCCGTTACAGGTCTGCTCTGTAAGAACATCACCGAGTAGTTTTTTAATCGCACATTTATATGGCGCATCGCAGTCTATCGTAAGTAAATCGTCCTGTCCCGACTGTGCTATCTCAAACGATTCCTCAACCGATCCGTCTATAATCACAATTCTTTTATCCGGATTATCTTTAAAATATCGTACTTCATAATCCGATGTTTTTCCTGTCATTTGGATATTATATCTGCTTATTGTGATATTTTCAATACCTGTCCCTGTGATCATACTGAAGTCGCTACTATTCCATATAGTATGTAACAAATTACCATTCTCTGAAATGCTTACATTGTAGTAATCCGATACAGGGACACACAGGTATACAATATCCGGGTCATATCCGTTAACCATCACATGAGTTTTAAGTACATCCATATCACCATCATACGAATACTCATTGTACCTCAGCGCTTCACCATTAGCATTTGTTATTTCATATTTCCCTCTGGAATCGAGACCAAGCCACACCGTTTCTGCATCGTTATATTCACTAGCAGCCGACAGATTATAATCACCATCCACATCTAATGCCATAAATGAATAGAAATCAACATAATAGCAAATAACCGCAGCAGAAACAGTTTTCCCATTATGAGGGATGTTGATGGATTTTAAATCTGCTGAAATCGTTAAGGTCTTCTCAGCTGTTGCATTTGGATCATAGAACCGAATGTCATAACCCCCGCTTGTATTTCCACGAGGCATCCCGTATACAACAATTGCGTGACCTGGCAATGGTTTTGTATCCCCATAGCTGAATGAAACAACTGCAATGCCATATTTGCGTAAATCATTAATAAAAGGTGCCAATGTATTTCCATTATTGAGCCATATTTCTTTAAAGCTCATTCTGCTCCATATATTGCGAACCAACTGATGATAATTAATCGTACTCTCTGTCTTACTGACTGTAACAGTAAGGATACCGGCTCCTGGCTGATCTTTAAGATCTCACGCACTCTGTCTACCGGC
>OHAJ01002934.1_pt1 | contig 11200 bp, 11 predicted proteins | sample 1577101 | NCBI WGS metagenome assembly OHAJ01 (sample SAMEA3541531, study PRJEB24748) | human gut metagenome | biome: human gut; feature: human-associated habitat; material: faeces | place: China | collected 2012 | reverse complement strand
CCGCGACCTTGACCAGATATCCGGTGCTGATTTCGAGGCACTATCTTGTGATATACTGGTAGCAAACGGTTTCGAATTTGCAGAGAATACACAGGCAAGTGTTGATTTTGGTGTAGATGTTTTGGCAAGACGCGAGGGTATAACTTACGCGATCCAGTGCAAACGTTATGACTCCCCGGTTGGTATTGATGCTGTACAACAGGTCTATGCCGGGCGTGCATATTACGAATGCCATGTCGCAATGGTACTTACCAACCAATATTTTACCCGAAGCGCACGCAAGCTGGCAGATAAAATAGGTGTTGTTCTGTGGGATCGAGATATGTTGGAAGAACTATTACAGTAGTCCAGGAAGGAGGCTCTTATGCACACATGTAAAGTGTCTGTCCGCGACTTGGTGGAATTTATATTACGCTCCGGTGATATTGTATCTTCTTCTACCGGCATCCGAGATACTGATGCTATGCAGGAAGGCACTCGCATTCACAAAAAGCTGCAAAAGCAGATGGGATCACAATATCATGCCGAAGCCGCAATGTGGCCGTTCTTGCCGAGATAGGGGCTCTTCATGACCTCCACGCCGCTGCCGGCGAAGTTGGAGCTGTTGCCCTCCTTCACGCCGAAGCCGAAGGCCGCGTCGAGCGCGCGGCACACCGCAAGGGACTCCTCCGCGTCGCCGGCGTTCACGCCGACGTGCGCGATCTCAAAGCCGAGCGCGGTCTTGCGCGCCTCCTTGCAGAGGCTCGTGATCTTGTCGAAGTTGTGCGCGGCGATGTCCGCCTTGGCGCACAGCCAGCTGCCGCCGACGGCATGGATGAACGGCGCGGAGATATACTCGGCAAGGTTCTTGTCGTTCACGCCGCCGGTGGGGATGAACTTGATGCCGCCGAAGGGACCGGAGAGCGCCTTCATTGCGCTCAGGCCGCCGTAGACGTTCGCCGGGAAGAACTTCACGACCTTCAGGCCGTGGGACATCGCGGCCATGATCTCGGTCGGCGTGACGCAGCCCGGGGTGATGGCGACGTTGTTCTCCACGCACCAGCTCACGACCTCCTCGCTGTAGCCCGGGGAGACGATGAACTTTGCGCCGCAGGCGACGGCCTTCTTGCACTGCTCGAGTGTGATGACCGTGCCCGCGCCCACGAGCATGTCGGGGCACTCCTTGGCGACTGCCGTGATGGAATCGGCGGCTGCCGCCGTGCGGAATGTGATCTCCATCACGTCCACGCCGCCCGCAAGCAGCGCCTTAGCAGTCGGCACCGCATCCGCCGCGTCGTCGAGCACGACGACGGGCACCACTGCCGCGTTATAGAGTCTTTCTAATGCTGTCATATTTTTTTACCTCCCGCCCTTTTCGGGCAAACAAATGGAATAATTACAGGTGATTGACCGGATAGCGAGGAGTTCTCCCTTCCAGTACGTCCACAACGTTCTGCGCCGCCTTGGTCTTGAGTTCCGTTACGCCCTCCGCCGTGGAGTAGGCCGTATGATCGGTCAGCACAACATTGTCAAGCTGGCAGAAGGGCGACTGCGCGCCGAGCGGTTCGTGATTATGCGTATCAAGTCCCGCCGCAAGAATGCGGTGTCCGCGCAGCGCGTCGAGCAGATCCTCGTCCTTGACGAGCGGACCGCGGCTGACGTTGATGAGGATCGCCGTCGGCTTCATCAGTGCAAGCGTCTCCTTGCAGATCATGCCGTTTGTCTCAGCATTGGCGTGCAGATGGAGGGAGATGATATCGGAAATGCGGAACAGCTCCTCCTTTTCCACCTTGCGCACGCCGATCTCAGCCAACTGCTCAGCGCTGATATAGGGATCGTATGCCACGACCTCGGCAAAACCGAAGCCGCTGACCTTGCGGATCAGCGCGCGCGCGATGCGGCCTGCGCCGATGACACCGAGCGTTTTGCCCTTCAGCCGGAAGCTGTCTGCCTGAATGTTCCATTTCCCCTCGCGGACCTCGCGGTCGCGCAGCGGGATATGACGCAGACAGGAAAGCATCAGCGCCAACGCATGGTCGGAAACATCCTCCATGCAGTAATCGGGAACATTGGTGACCTGAATGCCTGCGGCGGTCGCCGCATCCAGATCGACATTCTCAAAACCGACACCGTAGCGGCTGATGACCTTGCATTTTCTCAACCCTGCAACCGCCTCGGCGGTCATAGGTGCAAGGTCAAGCAGTACGGCGTCCGCATCCGCACACTGTGCGGCGATATCCGCAGCGCTTTCGCAGTGGCAGAGCTTCAGCTCTGCACCGGCCTTTTCCAGAATGGCGCGCTCGATCTCATAGCTCGCATGGCGCTCATCGCTGACACAAACAAGATATTTTGCCATTGCTTCCCCCCGCCTTTACTTGACAAGATAGCCGCCGTCAACGGGGATGACCGCACCGTTGAGATAGTCGGAGGCGTGGGAGGAAAGGAAGATGGCCGTGCCCTTCATATCGTTCGGCGTGCCCCAGCGGTGCGCGGGGATGCGGTCAGTAATTTCCTGATAACGGGGATTGCTGGGGTCGGTCAGGGCTGTATTCATCTCGGTGTCCATATAGCCGGGAGCAATGCAGTTGACGGTAATACCCTTACCCGCCAGTTCATTGCACAGCGCCTTGCTGAACTGTGCCACACCGCCCTTGGAGGCTGCATACGCCGGAACGGTAAAGCCGCCGAAAAAGCTGAGCATGGAAGCGATATTAACGATCTTGCCGTAGGGCTTCTCTTTTTTCAGAAATTCGCGCGCAGCCATCTGGCTGAGATCGAACGGCGCGGTGAGGTTGACCTCGATCACGTCGTTCCAGTCTTCAAGCGGAAAATCGGGGCTGGGATAGCGGCGCTGGATGCCGGCGGCATTGATGATAATATCGAGCCCGCCGAGCAGCGCGACAGCCTTTTCAAACCCCGCCTTGCGTTCTTCCGCCTTGGCAAGGTTCGCCTTGACACCCTGGCAGTCAAAGCCGTGGGCACGGAAATCCGCCGCAACCTTTTCAACCTTATCGCTCGATCCGAAGATAACGACGGAAGCACCCGCTTCCATCAGTCCCTCCGCCATGCCGTGGCCGAGACCGCGGCTACCGCCGGTCACGATGGCACGACTGCCGGTCAAATCAAATAAATTCGTCATACGAATGCTCTTTTTTCTCAAAATCAGCGCGCGGAATTGAAGTTTTCCAGCGCAGGATCCAGCACAGCGAGGTTATAGCTGCGGCTGGAATGACTGTGCACAGCAAGCACCCACAGATAGGAGTTGCGCGTACCGGGGCTCGCGACCGTCGGGTGATCGCCCACGGGAGCCTCCACCATCGTGCCGGAGTGAACGGTGTGGGTCACGATATCCTCGACCTCGCCGCTCTTGAGATAGCTGATGTGGAAGCCGAAGTGCGGCAGCGGCATACCGAAGTAGCAGTAGACCTCTTCAAGATCCTTTTCGTGCTGGTGCGGAGGCCAGCTGGTCCATGCGCCCTCGCCGCCCCATGTAAAGCCGCAGATCAGGCGGGACGCCTCATCCTTGTCCGACAGGGTCATCATGACCTCGCGCTGACCGATGCCCTCGCCATGGATCTGATGGATATCGCCTACCGGCTGGGAGAGGTCAAAGCTGCGGAAGAACGCATGACCGATACCCTCATGATCTTTCTCCTCTTCTTTTGATTGGTTGGTGGATGGCTTTGTGCTGTTGTCTGATGTATTTTGCAAATTCAGAATACATCAGACAACTCCGTTCGTCAATAGTTGATATTTAATTCACAATGTTTTCTGTATTTCGTCTGATTTCTTTGTGTCTTTTTTAGTTATTTTGTAAAAACGCACAGAAATTTCGTTAGACATACGAAATCTCTGTGCGTTAGTTGTGTGATGACTCAAGGTGTGGTGCGCTTTCAGCGCTTCGCCGCGCAGTTATCCCGAGAATGGAGCATGGAATTGCGGCTGGTGTTCAGGTGCGCGATCATGCTGTACTTTGCCCCCTCCGGGTCATGGCGGCGGATGGCGTCGACGATACGCTGGTGTTCCATGCCGCTCTGGGAGCGGTGCTCATCGTTCGTCACCGTGATCACAACGCCGATCGCCGAGGCGATGATCGGGATGAGATTGGGCAGCACATGGTTTCCGCTGCATTCGGCAAGATACTGGTGGAACTTTGCGTCGGCGGCGGAATAATCCTCCTCCGCTTCGATCAGGCGCGTCGCCTCATCGCAGTATGCCTGCATCTGGTCGATCTGCTCGGGCGTTGCGCCGCGCGCAACGATCGCGCAGGTCTCCGGCTCAAGCATCAATCGAATATCCTGCAGGTCGAGCGCGAGATTCTCCGAGCCCTCTTCCATCATAAACGTCAGTCCGAGCGGGTCTTCCGGCACGCCGTTCTTCTCCGAGACAAACGTGCCCGCGCCCTGCCGCGCCGTTAAAATATTGCGGGCAACAAGGCGCTTAATCGCCTCGCGCACCGTGCTGCGGCCCACGCCCAGCTCGCGCGCCAGATCATACTCGTTCGGCAGCTTGTCACCGGCCTTCATATCGCGGTCCAAAATGACCTGAATGATCTGATCGACTGCAAGATCGACGCGCGATTTTCCCCCAACCGCTTTTTTCATACTCTGCCTTCTTTCCTGTATCGATTGTTTGTTTGGTCTAGAGTATAATATGTCTGACGTATTTTGGCAAGTTCTTTTTTATATTCTTCTTACTGCCGAGCGGATCCGGGGCATTCACTTGTTAGTACGTACACTCATCGGGCGCACCAACAAAGCAGACGACCCTGCAGAGCTGTAGTCCGCATAGTATTGTCGACCCACGACTACGCAATACTACAACCTAACCCTACCTGTGTAGTATTGCGTAGCCGTAATGTAAACCAGTTTCTCTCTGGCCCTTCCTTATGTTCGCAAACGCCTACACTATGCGCAATTGTCCGAAACATCGGCGCACCGGCCACACGCTTCCACGATCTGCGTCACACCTTCGCCGTTGCCTCTATCAAGAGCGGCGACGACGTTAAGACCGTGCAGGAAAATCTCGGTCACGCGACCGCCGCTTTCACACTTGATGTCTACGGCCATTTTACAGATGATATGCGCTCGGTCAGCGCGCAGCGCATGGAAGGCTTCATTACAAATGTTCTCAATTTATAAAGGGTACGATAAAGGGTAAATGGCACCTCAGGGCAATAAAAAAACCTTGAAGCCACTGAAGCTTCAAGGTTTTTCTGGTGCGCGGTACAGGACTCGAACCTGCAAAAAGGTGTTTTAGATTGTCCCTGCCTATGCCAACCGGTACCATAATGTGGGGAAGTCATGCGATTTTATTGCCATCTCATGTTAGGTAATCTTATCTCGTATCAATGCAGAAAGACTAAAAATAAGGCTGAATTTTAGCTGCCGCACAGGACATGCCTTTTTCGTCAGAAGCCCGCTGCCTACTCTTGATCTTAGCGGTGTCATGTCCAAAAATCGAAAACAATTCAAACTCGTAGGAGTGTTCCATATAGTTCAAACGATGAAGGCCATTGATTTTACTCAAGGGAATACTCCTCGCACGATTGTTCTGACAACCTACTATTTCATCATAAAGCAAAAGCTGCTGCCGGACACTAAGAAATAATTCTCTCTAAGGACAGATCTACTTCCCGTCCTATTATCTGAAATGTATATTTTTTATGTTTCGAGTGTCTAACCCTCCTCGCTATAATAATTCCTTATTCTGTGAGTCGAACCCATTTCGCCCGATTGTCCTCGCACGGCTTTATTGTTGTCTCAGGACTACGCATACTACACCTGACCTTGCAGATGATGCAGTATTGCATAGCCGTACTGCAGAGCAGTTCCATTCGTCCCTTCCCTTATACGCTCAAACACTTACGCTAAATTGTTGCGATTCGTATTGGAGTCTCTCACTGTTGAACACGCCGAGCGTTACGTTTTTTACTGCACCGACGCCGCCGACTGACACCAGCATGATCTGCTCTCTTTCACCCCCCCGGCACACAGCGTCTCAAAAGCTCTCCTCTTCCGGATGCGCAAAATCACACTATTTTTACTTGTCAGCCTCGGCATACTTCGTTGTAATATGTCAAGAAATTATCTGATGATCTTCGCTTCAAAATGACAAATTGTACGGGGAGGGGTCTATAATGGAATTACATTCTCAGCAGGTACGCGCACTTGCACCAGAGAGCGATCCGCTGAAGATCGGCATGGGATGGACGATTGATGATCTGAGCAAACCCCAGATCATGGTAGAGAGCACCTTTGGCGACAGCCATCCCGGCAGCGCGCATCTCGATCAATTTGTAAGACAGGCCGTGCAGGCGGTCAACGAGCACGGCGGCAAAGCCGCCCGCTATTTTGCCACCGATCTGTGCGACGGTATCGCACAGGGACACGACGGCATCAATTACTCCCTCGCCCACCGTGAAGCCATCGTCGATCTGGTGGAGGCGCAGGCGAACGCAAGCGGATTTGACGGCGGCATATTCATCGCAAGCTGCGACAAGGCCGTTCCCGCCATGCTGATGAGCATCGGGCGGCTCAAGGAAATGAGCGCCATCGTCGTCACCGGCGGCGTCATGGAAGCCCATCCCCTGCCAGAGGAATACACCGTGCAGGATCCCGCCTGCGCGATCAACGAGCTCTTGACGCTCGAGCAGATCGGCAAATTCGACGCATGGGAAAAAACCGGCGTCATCTCCGGCCAGCAGCTGCGCTATTATAAGCACAACGCCTGCCCCAGCTGCGGCGCGTGCTCCTTTATGGGCACAGCCTCCACCATGCAGATCATGGCCGAGGCCCTCGGGCTGATGCTGCCCGGCACCGCGCTGATGCCCGCCACTGCCCCGGAGCTGAAAAAGGCTGCTTACGATGCGGGCGTCCAGCTGCTCAAGCTGCTGGAGCAAGGCATCCGCGCGCAGGACATCGTGACCAAAGAAAGCTTTGAAAACGCCGTCATGGTCCATGCCGCGATCTCCGGCTCCACCAACGCGACGATGCACCTGCCCGCCATCGCGCACGAATTCGGCATCGAGATCGATGCTGACACCTTCGACCGGATGCACCGCGGGGCGCACTATCTGCTCAACATCCGTCCCTCCGGCGACTGGCCCGCGCAGTATTTCTACTATGCTGGCGGCGTCCCCCGCGTGATGGAGGAGATCCGCTCCATGCTGCACCTCGACGCAATGACGGTGACTGGGAAAACGCTCGGCGAAAATCTGGACGCGCTGAAAAAGAGCGGTTTTTACGAGCACTGCGACGAGCTGCTGCGCGAAAAAACCGCACATCTGAGCCGCAGACCGCCGCGCACCGACATCATCCGCACGTTCGAAAACGCCAAGGGCACAGACGGCAGCATTGCCATTCTCAAGGGCAACCTAGCCCCCGAGGGCTGCGTCATCAAGCACACCGCCTGCCCCAAAGAGATGTTTCAGGTCACGCTGCGGGCAAAGCCCTACGACAGCGAGGAAGCGTGCATCGCGGCCGTGCTGCACGGCGACGTCCGCCCCGGCGACGCGGTCTTTATCCGCTATGAGGGTCCGCGCGGCAGCGGGATGCCCGAGATGTTCTATACCGGCGAGGCCATCTGCGCAGACCCGGCGCTCGCTTCCAGCGTAGCTCTCATCACCGACGGGCGCTTTTCCGGCGCAAGCCGCGGCCCGGTCATCGGCCACGTCAGCCCCGAGGCTGCTGTCGGCGGGCCGATCGCGCTGGTGGAAGAGGGCGATCTGATCCGCATCGATGTTCCCGGCCGCGTGCTGGCGATCGTCGGCGTGAAGGGCGAGGAAAAAACGCCCGGCGAGATCGACGCCATTCTTGCCGCGCGCCGCGCGCGCTGGCAGGCAAAGCCGCCCAAATACAAAAAAGGCCTGCTCAAGCGTTATACCGAGCATGCCGTGAGCCCCATGAAGGGCGCCTATATGGAATGATCCTGACCGACAAAAAATGGGATGTACCGCGCGGTACATCCCATTTTTTTATCATTTTTTCAGCTTTTCCAGCTCGCTGAGAAGGCCGTCGCCGACCGCTTTGAATTCTTCCGCGCTCAGCGTCACCTTCGGCAGCGTATCGGTAAAGGGTCCGCCCCACTGCAAACCGTCCCGATGCTTCGGAACGAGGTGCACATGGAAATGCGAAACGATATCGCCGTAGATCGCGTAGTTGATCTTATCCGCCTTCGTGTAGTTCGCGATCGCGTGCGCCATGAGGGAAACCTCGGCAAAAAAACCGCTGCGCTGCTCGTCATCGAGCTCGAACATCTCGTCGTGATGGCCTTTGAGCGCCACGACGCAGCGTCCCTTGTGCTTCTGGTCGTTGAAAAGATAAACATCCGACCACTGAAGCTCAGTCAGCGGTGTCATCAGCGCCAGCAGCCGCTCGTCCTTTTCGCAGTAAAAGCAGCTCATCCGTTTTACCTCTGCACTCTGCCGGTGCCGTCGCCGCCCATGAGCTTGGTCACGTCGGAAACATTCACGCGGTTGAAGTCGCCGATGACCGAGTGCTTCAGGCAGCTCGCTGCCACGGCAAACTCCAGCGCGGACTGCTTGTCCTCATAGTGGTTGAGACCGTAGAGCAGGCCGCCGGCAAAGCTGTCCCCGCCGCCGACGCGGTCCACGATGTCGCGAATCTCGTACTTCTTGGAAACGTAGAAGTCCTTGCCGTCGTTCAGGCAGGCCGCCCAGCCGTTCCAATCGGCACTGTGGCTCTCGCGCAGCGTGATGGCGATCATCTTCATATCGGGATACGCCGCGAGCACTTTGTCGCCGAGCGCCTTGTACTTTGCGCGGTCCAGCTCGCCGGACTCGACGTTCACATCGTCCACAGTGATCTCAAGGGACTTCTGCACGTCTTCCTCGTTGGCGATGGCGACATCCACATACTTTGCGATCTCGCGCATGACCTCGCTCGCCTTCTTGCCGTACTTCCAGAGGTTCTTGCGGTAGTTGAGGTCGCAGGAGACGGTGATGCCGCGCTTCTTCGCCTCCTTGACAGACGCAACGGAAAGCTCCATCGCGCTCTCGCTGATGGCGGGCGTGATGCCGGTGATGTGGAACCACTCCACGCCGTCGAACGCCTTGTCCCAGTCGATATCGCCGGGCTTGGCCAGCGCGATGGCGGAATAGGCACGGTCGTAGACCACCTTGCTCGGGCGCTGGTTCGCGCCGCCCTCGAGATAGTAGATGCCCATGCGGCCCTCGCCCGTGACGATGCGCTTGGTATCCACATCGAAGCGGCGCAGCTCCGCCTTGCAGGCGTCCGCAATGGCATTGTCGGGCAGAACGGTCAGGAACGCCGCGTCCTCGCCGTAGTTGGCAAGGGAGACGGCCACGTTGGCCTCGCCGCCGCCGAAGGTGGCCTCGAGCATCGGGGACTGGAAGAAGCACTCCTGTCCGGGCGCCTTCAGGCGCAGCATGATCTCACCGAAAGTCAGAAATTTCATCGTTCGTTCCTCCCTTACTTCTGCAGCAGGTGGACGGCAAAGCCGCCGAATTCCTGCTTGAGATAGACCGCGACCATCTTCTCGCCCTTGTACTTGGCGGTGGACTCGTCAAGCGTAAAGCCGTTCTTGGAAAGCTCCGCCGCCATATTGTTAAAGCTGCTTGTCAGCTGACCGATTTCATCATTGCTGCGCACCGTTAGGCTCTGATCCATATTCCCTTCTGCCAGATTTTTCGCGCCCGTTGTCAGCGCAAGAATCGGGCCCGTCAGTGTCTGTGCAAAAACATAGCCCATCACTGCCGCCAGAAACAGCGCAATCATAACCGCCGCAACAATCGTCTGCGTGGTTTTATCCAGACTGGTCTGCATATCGCTTGCGTCCAATCTGGTATAGATGATATAGGAGGGGGTTGTCCCGCTCGTCTGCACAGGTGTGGCATAGCTCATCCATTCACGCAAAAGCCCGAAGGAATCGGTGCTTTTTTTCTGTGTGGAAAAGGAGGTCATGCCGTTCATTGCCGCAATAATCGCCTGATCCGTATAAACCGGATAGGGTGCCTCCGTTACGGTGGTGGAGGCAATCGTTTCTCCATCCGTATTGAGAATATTCCCCTGTATGCCGACGGCATTTGATACGGTTTTTAAGAGCTTCTCCTGAAATTCCTCATCCTTGCCGCCCTCAATCACCTGTTCATTGATTCTCTCCGCATAGGTTGCCAGCTCCTGCCTGGATTTATCAATCTCGATATTTCGCAGGCTGAGCAGGATATAGGTGCCGCTGACAATCATCACAATCAGCACCAGCCCCAGATACATGATAATTAACTTCCATTTAATACTTCGCATTCGCAAAAGCTTCTCCCTCGTTTTTCTCAGCAGTCAAAATAATACCCTACGCCTCTTTTTGTGAGGATATAAACCGGCTTGCCGGGGTCATCCTCGATTTTTTCACGCAAACGGCGAATGGTGACATCCACCGTCCGCACATCACCGAAATATTCATAGCCCCAGACCTTCTCCAGAAGCGTTTCTCTGGAAAAAACCTGCCCCTTCTGCGCGGAAAGGTATTTCAGAAGCTCAAATTCTCTGACGGTCAGATCAATGATTCTCCCATCCTTCCGCACCTCATACCGATCGGGGTTGATATCCAGCTTGCCAAAATTCCCCTTCCCGGCAGGTGCCTGTTCGGGAGTCTCCTCGCGCACAACGGATTTTCTGAGGTTCGCCTTCACCCTTGCCATCAGTTCTCTGACACCAAAGGGCTTGGTCACATAATCATCCGCTCCCAGCTCCAGCCCCAACACCTTATCCAGCTCCTCGGCTCTTGCCGTCAGCATGATAATCGGGGTATTTTTCTTTTCTCTGATTTTTTTGCAGACTTCGTAGCCATCCATCTTCGGCATCATGATATCCAGCAGAATCAGATCCGGATTTTCCTCCATGGCTTTCTGCACGCCTTCCTCCCCATCTGCCGCCGTGATGACGGTATAGCCCTCCTTTTTCAGGTTAAACGCAATAATATCGACGATGTTTTTCTCATCATCGACAATCAGAATTTTTCTGTCCATAGTTTCCTCTCCCCCTCGGAAAGTCTTATTCTTCATTCTATTCTTCTTCGATTATACTAGAAAGTGCCGCAAAAGTAAACAAAACCGCTTGGCATCCAATATTTGACGAAGCTTTTGCTTGCCAAGTTTCACCAAAAATGCTATTTTGTTACTAATGATGTCAGGGTCAAAAGGTCTAAACCCACATGAGCTTGCTCATAGGTGGGTGAAAGACCT
>OHAJ01002929.1_pt1 | contig 11208 bp, 8 predicted proteins | sample 1577101 | NCBI WGS metagenome assembly OHAJ01 (sample SAMEA3541531, study PRJEB24748) | human gut metagenome | biome: human gut; feature: human-associated habitat; material: faeces | place: China | collected 2012 | reverse complement strand
CCGCCAAAGGGCATGAGCAGCGAGAACGCACCGACGGTGGAGTCGAAGCGCTCGGTGAGACCGCGGCGGGACGCGCTCTTGAGGCTGCCCGCCATCTCGCGCAGCGTCGCGGGCGCGGAGACTGCCGCGCTCTTTTTTGCCTCGACCGCAACGCTTGCGTGCTTCGTCGCACCGTTCGTATCGAGGAAGGCGCGCGAAAGGTCGGCGACCGTCTGGCCGCGCCAGTGCATGACCATGCGGGGACTCTCAGTCACGACGGCCACGCGGTAGGCCTCCAGGTTTTCGGCCTGCGCGGCGGCGATGAACTTCGCCTCATCCTCCGGCGCGACGACGACGGCCATGCGCTCCTGCGATTCGGAGATCGCAAGCTCGGTACCGTCGAGGCCCTCATACTTCTTGCGCACGGCGTCGAGCTCGATCTCGAGGCCGTCGGCCAGCTCGCCGATGGCGACAGACACACCGCCCGCGCCGAAGTCGTTGCAGCGCTTGATGAGGCGGGTGACCTCGCCGTTTCGGAACAAGCGCTGGATCTTGCGCTCTTCGGGCGCGTTGCCCTTCTGGACCTCGCTCGCCATGGTGGTGAGGGACTTCATATCGTGGCTCTTTGACGAACCGGTCGCGCCGCCGATGCCGTCACGGCCCGTGCGGCCGCCGAGCAAGATAACGACGTCGCCCGGGGCGGGACGCTCGCGCACAACGTTCTTGGCGGGCGCCGCGGCGACGACCGCGCCGCACTCAAGGCGTTTGGCAATGTAGCCCTCGTGGTAGAGCTCGGCGACATGGCCCGTGGCAAGGCCGATCTGGTTGCCGTAGGACGAATATCCCGCCGCCGCGGTCTGCGCCAGCTTGCGCTGGGGGAGCTTTCCGAGAAGCGTCTCCGCGAGCGTCTTTCGCGGGTCGCCGCCGCCGGTGACGCGCATCGCCTGATGGACATAAGCGCGGCCGGAGAGCGGGTCGCGGATGCAGCCTCCGATGCAGGTGGCCGCGCCGCCGAAGGGTTCAATTTCGGTGGGGTGGTTGTGGGTCTCGTTTTTGAACATCAGCAGCCAGTCCTGCTCCTCGCCGTTCACCTTGGCGGGAACGTGGATAGAGCAGGCGTTGATCTCCTCGCTCTCGTCGAGCTCGGGGAGAAGGCCGCGTTTCTTGAGCGTCTTGGTGCCGATGGTCGCGATGTCCATGAGCGTCTGGGGGCGCTTGGCAGCCTTCTCGAGGCCGTAGACCTCCTCGCGCGCGGCGAGGTAGCGGTCATACGCATCCTTGACGGCGGGATCCTCGATGCTGACCTCGTCCAAATGCGTAGAGAACGTCGTGTGGCGGCAGTGATCGGACCAGTAGGTGTCGACGACGCGCACCTCGGTCACGGTGGGGTCGCGGTGCTCTTCGTCGCGGAAATAGGCCTGCAAGGTCTTGAGGTCGTCTAAGTCCATCGCAAGGCCCATGGACGAAAGAAGCGCCGAGAGCGCCGATTCATCCATTCCGGTAAAGCCGTCGACCGATGCGACGGGCTTGGGCTCGGAGAGGTTCTCTTCGAGCGTCTCGGGCTTTGCAAGCGAGGCCTCGCGACTCTCGACAGGGTTGATGACGTGGTGCTTGACGGCCTCGACGTCCTTTTCAGAGAGCGTGCCGTAGAGCGCGTAGACCTTCGCCGTGCGGATGCGCGGGCGCTCGCCCTGGCTGAGGAGCTGGATGCACTGCGCCGCGCTGTCCGCGCGCTGGTCAAACTGGCCGGGCAGCGGCTCGACAGCAAACACGGCGGCAGCGCCGCTCGCGTCGATCTCCCCGCTCGTCAGGTCAAGCTGCGGCTCGGAGAAAACGGTATTTGTGGCATAGGCAAACAGAGTCTCGTCGATGCCCTCGACGTCGTAGCGGTTCCAGATGCGCACATTTTCAAGACTCTTGAGGTCCAGAAACGAGCGGCAGTCGGAAAGAAGGCTCGCGCACTCGGGCGCAAGGCCGGGCTTTTTTTCAACACAGACGCGATAGACCATTTACTCTCTCTCCTTTTGCGCGGCGAGGGCTCGGCGGCCAATGTCGCTGCGGCAGTATTTGTTGGCAAAATCGACCTCGGACGATAAACGGTAGGCCTCCTTCACGGCCTTCTCGAGCGTGGGGGCGACAGCGGTAACGCCGAGCACGCGGCCGCCAGCGGTCAGGAGCCTGTCTCCGTCTTTCTTCGCGCCCGCGACGTAGGTGTGCGCAGCGGCCTCTTCGCTCATCGTGATGGGGAAGCCGCTCTCGTACTTCTTGGGGTACCCGTTTGAGGCGAGGACGACGCAGCAGGCGGAATCGGTCGAAAATTCGACGGGGACGTCCTTGAGCGTGCCGCTCGTCGTGGCCTGCATCACGGTGAGCAGGTCGGACTTGAGAAGCGGCAGCACGACCTGCGTCTCGGGATCGCCGAAGCGGCAGTTGTACTCCACGACCTTCGGGCCGTCCTTTGTGAGCATCAGGCCGAAGTACAGGCAGCCCTTGAAGGGGCGGCCCTCGGCCTTCATCGCGCGGATCGTGGGCAGGAAGATCGTCTGCATGCACTCGTCCGCGATCTTTTCCGTGTAGCAGGGATTTGGAGCGATCGTGCCCATGCCGCCGGTGTTCGGGCCCTTGTCGCCGTCCAGCGCGCACTTGTGGTCCATGGAAGACACCATGGGAACAACGGTTTCGCCGTCGGTAAAGCTCAGAACGGAGACCTCGGGCCCCTCCATGAATTCCTCGATGACGACGCGCGCGCCGCTCTGCCCGAAGGCCTTGTCCTCGATCATGGAGCGAACGGCGGTCTTTGCTTCCTCCACCGTCTGCGCAACGATGACGCCCTTGCCGAGCGCCAGACCGTCGGCCTTGACGACGATGGGCGCGCCCTGCGCGTCAATATAGGCACAGGCGGCGTCCGCGTCGGTGAAGAGCTCATACTTTGCCGTGGAGATGCCGTATTTTTTCATCAGATCCTTGGAAAATGCCTTGCTCGCCTCGATGACGGCGGCCTTTTTGTCGGGGCCGAAGCACGGGATGCCCGCCTCGGTCAGCGCGTCCACCGCGCCGAGGGCCAGGGGATCGTCCGGCGCGACAACGGCGTAGTCGATCCGGTGCGCTTTCGCAAATTCGACCTGCGCGGGGATGTCCTTTGCGCCGATCTCCGGCACGCAGACCGCGTCGGCGGCGATGCCGCCGTTACCGGGCAGGCAGTAAATTTTCTCAACTGCGGGATTTTCTTTTAACTTCTTGATAATGGCGTGTTCGCGGCCTCCGCCGCCGATGACCATGAGTTTCATTCGTTTCGTTCCTCCTTTTAGTGATGGAACAATCTCTGTCCGGTAAAGGCCATGGTGATGCCGTATTTATTCGCGGTCTCGATGACGTTGTCGTCGCGGATCGAGCCGCCGGGTTCCGCGATGTAGGTGACGCCGCTCTTTCTCGCGCGCTCAACATTGTCGCCGAACGGGAAGAACGCGTCGGAGCCGACGGTCACGCCGCTCTGGCGGGCGACCCAATCCTTGCGCTCCTGCACCGTCAGCGGCTCGGGGCGCTCCTTGAAGACGCGCTGCCATGCACCGTCGGCCAAAACGTCGTCACACTCGTCGGAAATATAAACATCGATGGCGTTGTCGCGGTCAGGGCGGCGGATACCGTCCACAAACGGCAGCGCAAGCACCTTCGGGTGGCGGCGGAGATACCAGTTGTCCGCCTTGCTGCCGGCAAGGCGCGTACAGTGGATGCGGCTCTGCTGGCCGGCGCCGACGCCGATGGTCTGGCCGTCCTTGGCGTAGCAGACGGAGTTCGACTGCGTGTATTTGAGCGTAATGAGCGAAACGATCATGTCGCGCTTCGCGTCATCGGGAAGATTCTTATTTTCGGTGACGATGTTCGCAAGCAGCGACTCGTCGATCTTGCAGTTGTTGCGGCCCTGCTCGAACGTGACGCCGAAGACGTCCTTCTGTTCCTGCGGGGCGGGAACGTAGGCGGAGTCGATCTGCACGATGTTGTACTTGCCGCCCTTTTTCGTCTTCAGGATAGCGAGCGCCTCCTTGCTGAACGAGGGGGCGATGATGCCGTCGGAGACCTCGCCTTTCAGATATTCCGCCGTCGCGGCGTCGCACTCGTCGGAGAGCGCCGCCCAGTCGCCGTAGGAGCAGAGGCGATCCGCGCCGCGGGCGCGGATATAGGCGCAGGCAATGGAAGAAAGAGGCGCCTCAGGCTCGACAAAATAGATCTTCTTGTCCACCTCGTCGAGCGGCAGGCCGAGCGCCGCGCCCGCGGGGGAAACGTGCTTGAAACTCGCCGCGGCGGGAAGCCCCGTCGCCTCCTTCAGCTCGCGCACGAGCTGGAAGGAGTTGAAAGCGTCGAGCAGGTTGATGTAGCCGGGCTTACCGTTCAGAACGGTGAAGGGCAGGTCGCTGCCGTCTTTCATAAAGACGCGCGCGGGCTTCTGGTTGGGGTTGCAGCCGTATTTGAGTTCGAGCTCGTTCATATCGTTCTCCTCAATCGCCTAAATTCTTATTGAACAGCTTCACTTCGCCGTTCACGTTCGTGTAAAGAGACACCTTGTTATCCGCATTGAGCGCCGCCCAGACCTCCTCGGGAGAGGGGACGCTCACCTCCATCGGCTCGCCGGCGAAGGTCGGCAGCGGGCTGCCGTCGCCCTGATAGGTGCTGATGAAGAAAGCCTGATTCTCGTCGCAGCCCTCGTAGCAGAAGAACTCGCGAAGGCACCGGCCGTCCTTGTGCTTTAAGATGGACATCTCGAAAGAGCCGTCCTCATGCACGATCGCGGAAATGCGCGGCGTCCAGTTCGGGCCGTCGGGCTCGTACTCGCGCGTCATCAGGCCGCGGCGGAAGTCGCCGTGCTCGCAGATGGTGTCGGTCTGGTCGCCGTTCGTCACGACAAGATCGCTGCCCATCGTGCGCACAGGGTGATAGATGATGAGGCTGGGGTCTGAAAGCTTGGCGGGATCATGCGCCTCGGTGCGGATGCCGTCCCCGGTCTTCACAAAGACGCGGTTGCGGCTATTTTCGCTGCGGCCCATGATAAAGTAGTAGACGCGATCCTTTCCGACCAGAATGCCGCGGCCGGGGTAGGACGTATTTCGTAAAAATTCCAGAAAATCAACCATGGTCACTGTTCCTCCTTCTCCGCAATCTCGCGGCAGACAAGCTCCGCGGCGCGCGGCAGGAGCTGCCATTCGGCCTGCTCCATCACGCGGCGCTGCAAAGTTTCAGCGGTGTCGCCCGGCTCGATCTCAACTGCCTTTTGCAGCACGATCTCGCCGCCGTCGGGGATCTCATTGACAAAGTGGACCGTTGCGCCCGTGACCTTCACGCCGCGTGCAAGCGCGGCCTCATGTACCTTGAGGCCGTACATTCCCTTGCCGCAGAACGACGGAATCAGCGAGGGGTGGATATTCAAAATGCGGCGCGGCCATTTTTTTGTAAAGCTCTCGCTCAGAATGCTCAAAAAACCCGCAAGCAGAATAACGTCGATCTGATACGCGGCAAGAAGGCGCTCGATGGCACGCTCAAAATCCTGCTGCACAAGGCTCGACGGCACGGTCTGCGCCGGAACGCCGGCGTTTTTTGCACGCTCAAGCGCGTAAGCGCCCGCCTGCGACGAAACGACCAGTGCGATCTCGCCGTGCGGAATGGCGCCGTTTTTCTGCGCGTCGAGCAGCGCCTGTAAATTCGTGCCGCCGCCGGAAACAAAAACGGCGATCCGCGCGCGATTCAGCATAAGGTGACCTTCTCTTCCCCGCTCACCACTTCGCCGATCACATAGGCGTCCTGGCCGTTTTCCTTGAGGGCGGCGATCGCACGGTCGGCGTCCTCCTTCGCGGCGATGAGCGTCATGCCGGTACCCATATTATAGGTGTTGAACATGTCGTGCTCAGAGACATTGCCCATACGGCGGAGCATCGTGAAGATGGGCGGGATGCGCAGCGCGGACTTTTCGATCTTCGCGCACAGGCCGTCGGGAATGCAGCGGGGGATATTCTCATAGAAGCCGCCGCCCGTGATGTGGCTCACGCCGTTGATCTTCGCCTGTTCCATCGCGGCGAGGACGGGCTTTACATAGATCTTGGTCGGGCGCAGCAGCTCTTCGCCGAGCGTGCAGCCCAGCTCGTCGATGTGCGCGCCGAGATCGGCGTGCTCCACGTTGAACACCTTGCGCACAAGGGAGTAACCGTTGGAGTGGATACCGCTCGAGGGAAGCGCGATTACCACATCGCCCGCCTTCATGCGGTTATGGTCGATGATCTTCTCGCGGTCGACAATGCCGACGGCAAAGCCGGCAAGGTCGTAATCGTCGGCAGCCATGGTGCCGGGATGCTCGGCGGTCTCGCCGCCGATGAGCGCGCAGCCGGACTGCACGCAGCCCTCGGCCACGCCGGAGACAAGCGTTGCGACCTTCTCCGGCTCGTTCTTGCCGATGGCAATATAGTCGAGGAAGAAGATGGGCTTTGCGCCGCAGCAGATGATGTCGTTGACGCACATGGCAACGCAGTCGATGCCGACGGTGTCGTGCTTGTCCACAAGCTGCGCGATGCGCTGCTTGGTGCCAACACCGTCCGTACCAGAGACAAGCACCGGCTCCTTCATGCCGGCAAGGTCAGGTGCAAACAGGCCGCCGAAGCCGCCAAGATCGGACACCACGCCCGGGATCATCGTGCGCTGCACGTACTTTTTCATCAGCTTGACGCCCTCATAGCCCGCCTCGATATTCACGCCGGCGGCCGCATATGCTTCCGAATGAGAAATGCCCATATTGTTATTCCTTTCCGGTCCAGCAATAGGTGCAGACCTGTTCCCTGTCAATACCGATCGCCTCCAGCATTCCCTCAAGGGACTGGTAGGACAGCGAGTCGAAGCCGAACTGCTCGCAGATGGCGCGCAGCAGGCATTTTCCGCGCTCACAGCTGCTGTCGGCGTATTCTTCCAGATGCTTTTGCCCCTCGTTGCCCTCCAGCTCCTGCACCATGCGGCGCGCCAGCAGATCCATGGGACTGTTGCCGCGCGAGAAGTTCAGGTAACGGCAGGGATACATGATGGGCGGGCAGGCCGAGCGCATGTGCACTTCCGACGCGCCGGCGCTGTACAAAAACTCGACCGTTTCACGAAGCTGCGTGCCGCGCACGATAGAGTCGTCCACAAAGAGGAGCTTCTTGCCCTCGATCAGCTCCGGTACGGGGATCTGCTTCATGCGCGCCACTCTGCTGCGCACCTGCTGATCCTCTGGCATGAAAGAACGCGGCCACGTCGGGGTATACTTGACGAACGGGCGCGCAAGGGGCTTGCCGCTGTGGTTGGCGTAGCCCATGGCGTGCGGCACACCGGAATCCGGCACACCGGCGACGAAGTCAACATCGGGCACGCCGCCGCGTTCCGCCTCGTCGCGCGCCATGATCGCACCGTTGCGATAGCGCATCAGCTCCACGTTCACGCCCTCGTAGTTGGAGTTCGGATAGCCGTAATACGTCCACAGGAAGGCGCAGATCTTCATCTGCTTGCCCGCAGGCGAGAGTGTTTCAAACCCTCTCGCGTTCAGGCGGACGATCTCTCTGGGGCCAAGCTCATAGGCATCCTGATAGTCGAGCTTGTGGTAGGCAAAGGACTCAAACGACACGCAGTAGCCGTCCTCGCGCTGACCGATGAGCACGGGAAGGCGGCCCATGCTGTCTCGCGCGGCGATGATCTCTCCCTCTTCCGTGAGGATCAGGATCGTCATGGAGCCGTCGATGACCTCCTGGGCATGGAGAATGCCGGAGGCGAGGTCGTCCTTCTGGTTGATGAGCGCGGCGGTCAGCTCGGTGACATTCACGCGGCCGCTGCTCAGCGTGAGGAACTGCTGGCCCTTTTCAGAAAGATAGTCCTGCACCAGCTCGTCGGCATTGTTGATGATACCGACCGTTACGATGGCGTAGAGGCCCAGATGCGAGCGCACGAGCAGCGGCTGGGGATCACTGTCGCTGATGCAGCCAAGGCCCGCGTGACCGCGGAAATCCGCAAGGTCGCGCTCGAACTTCGTCCGGAAGGGGGTGTTCTCAATATTATGGATCTGCCGCTGGAAGCCCTCTTCCCTGTCAAAGAGAACCATACCACCCCGGCGTGTGCCGAGGTGGGAATGATAGTCCGTGCCAAAGAAGACGTCCAGGGCAACATTGCGGTCGGATACCGCTCCGAAAAAGCCGCCCATTACGCAAAGAAGAGCTCAGAGAGCGTCATGGGGTCGATGTACTTTCCGTCCCGATAGACGCGCATATTGCCGGAGGAGATCTCGTCGATCAGCATCACGCTGCCATCCGGCGCGTAGCCGTACTCAAATTTGATGTCATAGAGGACAAGGCCCTTTTCGCGCAGGTCATCCGCGACGATCTCGGTGATCTTCTGCGTCATGGCCTTGATATCGTCATACTGCTGCTCGGTCATCACGCCCAGCGCCACAAGGCCGTCCTTCGTCACCAGCGGATCGCCCAGCGCGTCATTTTTGAAGGTCGTCTCCACATAGGCGGGCAGGTCGGCGCCCTCTTCAATGTACTCGCCGTAGCGGCGGCGGAAGCTCCCCACCGCCTTGAGACGGCAGATGACCTCCAGCCCGTGGCCGAAGACCTTCGCGGGCAGGACCTCCATCGTGGTCTCCTTCAGATCCGCGGAGACATAGTGCGTGCGGATGCCGGCGGCGTTGATCTTTTCAAAAAAGTGCTTGGTCATGCGCAGGTTGACATTGCCCACGCCCTCGATGGTCAGGCCCACGCTGTTCTCGCCGGGGTCAAACACGCCGTCCTTGCCCGTGCAGTCATCCTTGAACTTGAGGAGGTAGTTGCCGTTCTCCAATGCGAATACATCCTTGGTCTTTCCGGTATATACGAGTTTCATCTTCTTGTGCTCTCCTTTATGTTTTTTGAAGTGTATTTTCCTGATTTACTGATAGAGCGCCCGAACCTCTTCGTCCGCGCGCAGCACGGCGTCCCGTTCCCGCGTCCGCGCCTCGTCCAGCTTTTGGGCGAGCTCCGCGTCGGAGACCGCCATGATCTGCACCGCCAGCAGCGCGGCGTTCTTCCCGCCGTCCACCGCCACCGTCGCCACCGGGATGCCGCTCGGCATCTGCACGGTGGAGAGCAGCGCGTCCATGCCGTCAAGCTTCGTCCCGCTGCACGGCACGCCGATCACCGGCAGCGTGGTGTTTGCCGCCATCGCGCCGGCAAGATGCGCCGCCATGCCGGCGAACGCGAGGATAACAGAAAATCCGCCCTCCCGAGCCGACGCGGCAAATTCCCTTGCCTCATTCGGACAGCGGTGAGCGGATAATACGCGCACTTCCATCTGGACGCCGTAGTCTCGCAATACGCCTACGGCCTTCTCCGCGACGGGCAGATCACTCTTGCTGCCCATAACGATCGCAACCTTTCTCATTTGCGTTCCCTCCCTCAAACATAAAAATAGGCGCTCCGCTGCCCTTTGCAGTTGGAGTGCCCAGACGGTCGGCCTCTGAAACGCGCCGCCTCAGAGCGATGCTCCCTGCTCCCCCGTGGTAGCCCACATTCTGTCAGTTACAAGGGGCTCAACTTGAATTCAGTGTACCATACGCTCTGCTTTTCGTCCATTCCGCAAAAGGGAGAAAGAAGATAGAAAATCTTAGCTACATTTATATCGTTATGACAATTCATAAGATACACTTATATTGCTCCTTGAAAAAACTTATCGTCGAAAAACCATTTTTTGTCTTGACAAGGCAATCCTCGCATGGTATTCTATCAAAAATTTGAGGAAAGAGAGGCGATAGTCGTGACCGTGGTTTTGAAGGGTGCGCAGGTGTTCCGCCGAGGTGCTTTCAGCGGCGGTGATGTTTCCGTTTCCTTTGGGGATCGTGTTTTTTGCAAGGATATTGTTTTTCCTTCGTCCCTGAATGTTTCTTCCTTTACCATATTACCCGGTTTCGTTGATGTTCATGTACATCTTCGGGAGCCGGGTTTTTCTTATAAGGAGACCATCCGCACCGGTACGCTGGCGGCGGCCCACGGCGGCTATACCGCCGTATGCGCCATGCCGAATCTGAATCCGGTGCCGGACAGCATGGAGACGCTGCAAATGGAGCTGGACGCCATTCAAAAGGACGCCGTGATCCGCGTTCTGCCCTACGGGGCCATCACGAAAGGCGAGCAGGGCAGGGAACTGGCGGACTTAGATGCAATGGCCCCCTACGCGGTGGCCTTCTCCGACGACGGAAAGGGCGTTCAGGATCGTGATATGATGCGCCGCGCCATGCTGGAGGCCAAGCGCCTCGGCAAGCTGATCGTGGCCCACTGCGAGGACAATTCCCTCCTGCGGGGCGGCTATATCCATGACGGCGCCTACGCCAAGGCCCACGGCCACCGGGGCATCTGCTCCGAGAGCGAGTGGCGGCCCATCCAGCGGGATCTGGAGCTGGTGCGGGAGACGGGCTGCGGCTATCACGTCTGCCACATCTCCACCAAGGAGAGCGTAGACATGATCCGCAAGGCCAAGGCCGAGGGCCTGAATGTCACCTGCGAGACCGGCCCCCACTACCTGCTGCTGGACGATTCCTGCTTGCAGGAGGACGGCCGTTTCAAAATGAATCCGCCTCTGCGCGATAAGAGAGACCGGGAGGCTCTGCTGGAGGGCCTGGCGGACGGCACCATCGACATGATCGCCACGGACCATGCACCTCACAGTGCCGAGGAAAAAGGCGTGGCGCAGGGCGTCCCCACGCTCAAGGCGTACACCACCTACGACGGCAGGCTGGACGACGAAGGGCTGCTTCACGCGCTTGCGGCCCTGAAGGACGCGGGCGGCCTGCTGGCCGTGCACTGCGAGAACCACGCGATCACGCACTTTCTCGGGGAACGACTGCGCCGGGAAGCGCCGCGCGATCCCCGGAGCCACCCTCTGGGCCGTCCCGCCCTGTGCGAGGGCGAAGCGGTGGATCGCATCCTGAAACTGGCGGAGGCCGTGGACGCGCCCGTGTACGTCGTGCACCTGTCCACGGCGGAAGGGCTGGCCCGCATCCGCGAGGCGCAACGGGCCGGACGTCCGGTCATCGCGGAAACCTGCCCGCAGTATCTGCTGCTGGACGAGTCGGCCTATGCCGAACCGGACGGCCTCAAGTACGTCATGGCCCCGCCCCTCCGCACCGCCGCCGACCGCGCCGAGGCCGCACTGGAGGAGATTTCCCTATGATCCCACAAGAAGACATCCGTAATTTTT
>OHAJ01002927.1_pt1 | contig 11214 bp, 14 predicted proteins | sample 1577101 | NCBI WGS metagenome assembly OHAJ01 (sample SAMEA3541531, study PRJEB24748) | human gut metagenome | biome: human gut; feature: human-associated habitat; material: faeces | place: China | collected 2012 | reverse complement strand
TGCCATCACCCCTGCGGGCACTATCGCTCCGACACTATTCGAGGATCCCGACAAGCGCCGTCTTGACATCGTGAGCTCGCGCAGACTTATGGACGCGGTGGACCGGCTGAACCATGGCAGCGGTCCGAACGTGCTTAAACTCGCCACCGAACTGACAATGGGACATATCGGTCACAACGACGGATATTCCAGTTCTTTCGGTCCCGCAAAAAAATACTGACGCCATACCAAGGCAATATATTGCATATAAAGCCATATAATCCTTAAATATTCTCCGAAGATTGCGAGATAACAAAAAAAATTGCTAATTTCGGAAATATTCAAATAAATTAAGAGAGTGTTTTGAAGTCAAGATCAATCATTCTCTTAGTATGTTAAGACGTTTTAAATTCAAACACTCTCTAAAATGAGAAAAATCAGAATTTCAGTAGCAGCTATCCTGTTGGCCGGCACATCGCTGGTATTCACATCCTGCATCGGCTCGTTCGGGCTCACCAACAAAGTTCTGTCATGGAACCGCAATATCGGCTCCAAGTTCGTCAACGAACTCGTGTTTCTCGCATTCTGGATTCTTCCGGTATATGAAGTCACGGCGCTTGCCGACGTGCTGGTCATCAACTCCATCGAATTCTGGAGCGGCAGCAATCCTCTGACAGCATCGACCAAAGTAGTCGACACCGACAACGGCCGGTACCTTATAGCCTGCGACGGCAAAGGCTATAAGGTCACAAACGAACAGACCGGCGAGGCCGTACGCCTCAACTTCGAGGAGTCCGACCGCACATGGAGCGTGGAGACGGCCGATGGCGAGCAATTGCCATTCATGACATTCATAGATGACAGCCATGTCAAAATGCTGACACCCGACGGCGATTTCATGCCCGTCGAGCTGTCGGAAAGCGGCATAATGGCCTATGAGGCAGCCGCAGGCATGCTGCCGATGGCGGCGAGATAATAAAATTTCACGCCGCACGCATCTTTTTGGCAAAATAATTGTTAATAAAGATAAACAGTAATAATTCACTAAAAATAGACAATACGTTATGAAACCACTGCACGTAATTCTGTCAGTAATCGGAGGTGCCGTAGCAGGCGCCGCAATCGGTCTTCTCATCGCTCCTGAAAAAGGAGAAGACACCCGCTCCAAAATCATGAAGATTCTCAAAGAAAAAGGCATCTGCCTGAAGAAGAACAAGATGGAGGAACTCGTAGACGAGATCGAAGACCAGATTGAAAAACATATCTAAAAAAACAAGACAAAATGAGAGCACTTACATTGATATCCGCATTTCTTGGCGGAGCCATCGTGGGCTGCGGAGCGGCACTGCTGTTCACTCCTGAGAAAGGCTCTGACCTAAGAAACCGCATAGTCGATCTTCTCCGCAAGCGCGGCATCAAGATCAGCGATTCAGAAGTAGACGCCCTTGTGGCAGAACTCTCGGCAACCGAGTGAGCCGCACGTCGCGCAGACAAGACAGACGCGGGTTTTCCGTCCTTCAGGCCGGAAGGCCCGCGTCTCTGATTCTATAATATAGTGTCGCGGCCGACGTTAATAAACAAGCGGCCATAACGCCGCCGGAGTAATTAAATCCAATCCAAACGCCTATGAAAATAAATCTGCTCGAAGAGATCCGCAGCATATTCGACCAGTCGAAGACCTGGCTGCGCCTTGAACTCGAATACGCCAAACTGACAATAGCCGAGAAACTCACATTGCTCATGTCGACACTGATAATCGGCTTCGTGTGTCTGCTGCTCGGCGTCGTGGTTCTCATCATGCTGGCGTTCTCGCTCGCCGAGGCATTCAGGCTTATCATGGATCCGGCACTCGCCTATCTGTCGACAGCGGGAGTGATATGCCTGTTGCTAATCCTGCTTTACCTGTTGCGCAAGCCGTTGCTTCTCAATCCGATAGCGCGGCTTATAACCCGTGTGTTTTTCGACCGCAAACATTAACCCTGATAACTTTCAATAAGTTATCCCCCAGCTGTGAGTCACTATGAAAGATAACAAGAATAATCTTCCGGCCGAGGCCGGAGATGCAGTCGCCCCGTTCAAAGGATACACCATGGAGGAGCTGCGCTACCAGCGGGCCATGATGGCGCTCCGCAAAGAGTTCTGCAAGACTAAGGTAATGCAGTCTGTCCATACACTCCGACCCGCCACAAAAGAAAAGTCAGGAACGCGCGGAAGCTCGAGATTCGCATTGGCCGGACGTATAGCCTCGACTGTCTTCTCGCATATGAACACCCTTGACTATATTCTTATGGGCATATCCCTTTTCGGCACCGCCAGAAAGGGATACCGCCTGATAAGAGGTAAAAAATAATATAAACCATCCAATAATGTCCACCTTCAGAGGGTGGACTGTTTATTTTCATGAACGATTATTACAGTGTAAGAATTGAGGCCGCGCCATGTTCGGCCGATATCACGGATCTTGTAGCCGCATTTCTCGCCGATGCCGGCTTTGAATCTTTCGAACCCGACGCAAACGGACTGACCGCCTACATCACGGCATCGGCCGGCAACGGCGCCGACATAGCCCGCGAGGCGCTGGCTGATTTCCCCATCGAGACCCGATTTGCAATCAGCCAGGAACTCGTGAAAGGAAAAGACTGGAACGAAGAATGGGAGAAGCATTACTTCCGCCCCATCCTGATCGATGACAAATGCGTCATCCATTCCTCCTTCCACACGGATGTGCCTGAAGCGCCCTTCGATATCGTGATAGATCCCAAAATGGCGTTCGGCACGGGCCATCACGACACAACATCACAGATGGTGAAACACATACTCGCTTCCGACATTAAAGGAAAAAGCGTCATCGACATGGGGACTGGCACTGGCATTCTGGGCATTTTGGCCGCCATGCGAGGTGCCTCACGCGTGACCGGAATAGAGATAGACGGCGCGGCTTACGAAAACGCCATAGAAAATGTATCGCTCAATCATGTAGAGATGGATCTGATACATGGCGATGCTTCCGCGCTCGCAGGCCTCGAACCCGCCGACTTTCTTTTCGCCAACATCAACCGCAACATCATCCTCGGCGACATAGACCGCTATGCGGCGCGACTGCGTAATGAAGGCACAATGCTGCTGAGCGGTTTTTATGAAGAAGACACACCCATGATCGTCGAAGCCGCCTCGCGCCACGGACTCGAACTCAAGTCGCGGCTGATCAGCAACCGCTGGACCGCCCTCCGCCTTGTAAAAGGTTCGTAAGTAACTGTTCAAAATTATTTTATACTGCCCGGCCTGATTATTTCGACCAGTTACTTAATCTACGTAATGCGTAATCTACTCTACATCATACTGATCTCGATAATATTGCCGTTCCTCCCTTCCTGTGCGGGCAGGGAGGGACGGCTCGGCATGGATAGCGCCGAGGAACTCCTGAATACTGATCCGGATTCGGCGTTACGCATCTTGAGTGCCATTCCGAAACGCGGACGCAGCCGCGGAGCCAATCAGGCACGCTACAACATGCTCCTTACCGAGGCAAGATACAAGGCAGACTCTCTTCCGCTTGACGATTCCATCATTAGAATCTCGGTAGACTACTATGAAATTCACGAGGACGGAAACAACGCCGCCCGCGCACGCTACCTCGCCGGGATAACCGACTACACCAACGATCGATATTCCCCGGCATTAGTCAACTTCTTAAGAGCCGAAAAATTCGCGGAACAAAGTACCGACACCATATTGTGCGGTCTTATCTACAGATCTATCGGAGACTGCTACAATAAATTTTATGAGGTAAATACGGCGTTGGAATATTACATCAAAGCCAACTCATTTTTCAGAAAAGCAAACGCTGAAAGATATGAAAAATGGGGATATATTGATATTGCCAACCAATATTTCAATATTAAAAACTACCCAAAAGCAAAAGAATATGCACAAAAAGCAAAAAAATATTCAGTAACCTCCGGTGACATCACTCTTCGGAATGTTGCGAACAATCTCATTGCAATGATCCATGTAGAAAAATCAGAAGTCGACTCCGCATTAATATATTACAAACAGATTTCAACATTTGATCCTGATATAAACATCGATTTCAATGAAAAGAATTGGATGTACATGGGGCTTGCGTATCTTTTGAAAGGAGACTTGTCAAATGCCTACCAATGCAACAGACATATCCAGTCAATAGAACCGGGAGTAAACGCCATTACTTTAAACAAATTATTATTAGAAAAAAAATATAAAGAAGGATTCGAATTGATGTTATCGACACTTGACATTCTTGATTCAGTCCGTAACACCGTATGGACACGCAATGATTTAAGTGTGGTAAATGAATATAGAAGAATCGAAGACGCCAAGGCCGACTCTGAGCTTAAACATGAAAAATATAAGAATGTTCTCCTTATCATTATTGCATTGTCGGTCATTGGCATTGGAATTCTTTTGTATCTTCTAAAAACGAATACTCTTAAGAAAAATTTATTCAAAGCTTTGCTGGAAGCAGAAAATCTTAAAAAAGAAATCAATGAAAAAGAAACGAGTATTAAGAAATACAATGACAAACTAAATAATCAAAATGATGTTATAGTAAGCCTTAAAAATAATATTACAAATCTAAAAAAATCATCCGATTACAACACTTCACAGTACACTGATACAGATTCCAATAAATTAGAACTTGCAGAGAGTCGTCAACAAGCACGCGATATACTGTCTTCAAGATTTAAAATAATCAATGATCTTCTTGAAGAATACTACACATATAAAGACACCTCCAAAGAAAAGGAAAAGTTATATGCAAAGGTAAAACAGTCTCTCGACTCTTTTATCGCAAATAAAAATATGGTTAACGAACTTGAAGCTATTGTCGATAAAAATATGAACGGACTTATCTCTGATCTGAGAAAGGACTTCCCTAAATTTAACGACAACTACATAAACCTGTTTATTTTTATCGTACTCAACTTCAAATCACAGACAATTTCTTTATTACAGAAATCGTCATCAGCTACAATCTATTCCAGAAAATCAAAATTAAAGAAAGCAATTATTGACAGTTCCGTAATTAGAAAAGAGGAATATCTGGATCTAATCAACAAATAAACCTTACCGAGCATCAAAATCCATTTATCAGAGCCACATTTTACAATTGCTGCGTATAACACACATTACCAAGCAATTATAGGAATATATCAATTACAATATTTACTGCTGAGAAATTATTATTTTATCCATTTATAAACATATTGCACTTATAATCAACACTATATATCGGTAAGATTTAATTTTTGCAATTATTTGCTATTTAAATAACAGTCTCATAATTTTGCCGCCACAAACCAAACGGAAAAGTTATGAATCGAAAAACAATCAGCAGTGCAGTCTTGATGATTGCATCAATCCTTACATCCGGAATGTATGCACAAAAAGTATACATTCCCCAAAAAGATCATGTAGACACTTCTACTTCTCGTCCGAAAGCGCCGTCCAGCCAGTTTATAACAATGTATTGCTATCCGTCAGATGATCTGATTACATTTTCTTTTAGCGAATCGATAGGATATATTGACGTGACGATTATAAATGAAACCACAGGAGAAACGTATATCTCGGAAGTGACACATGAAAATCCGTTGATGAATGTGACTTTGACATACGATTGCCCCTATCTCGTAAATTGCATAACCGACACAGGCTCAATTTTCGAAACTGAAATTATATTATAATTTAGAGCATTACTTTCTCAGATGGTCACTAAAACTAATCAACTAAACATGAAAAAATTAGCATTTCTGTTATTGATTACATCCCCGATATTTACGATACAAGCCAAACCCAAGCTTTCGGGAGGAATAGAATCCGGATGGAATATCTCTTACCCATCTGAAGCGACACAGGTCTGCTACGGATTCAACGCAGGGGTTTTCGGACAGATGGAATTATCTAGAAAATGGTATGTAGGTGCATCAATAAAATTGAGTTCAAAACCATTTAAAGAGAAACATCGAACAATAATCCACACATATTTACCTCCTGTCAATGCAATACGAGAAGAACACGGCACGCCCTATGTCATTGATCTTCCCATACATGCTGGATACAAAATTCATATTAACAAGGATATGAAACTAACAATTGCATTAGGTCCATATTTGGCATTAGGGATTTTCGGGAAAGCAAAGATTGTCGAGAATTATATCAATGAAAAAGGAGAAACAATGTATGACATAAAACGATATTCAATTTATTCAGGCGACAACGATTATTCGATCAAGCGATACCAGGTAGGCGCCGATGCAAAAATTGGATTTGAAATCAATTCTCATTACATCGTTTCTGCTGAGTATCAATTTCAATTCAACAATCCGTCAAAGGGTTTCTCCAGTACCAGTCGTGCACAAATAATTTCACTTAACTTAGGTTATAAATTTTAACAATTGACATGAAAAAAAACGTATTATTCAGCATGGCGATATGTATATTCGCCTTAACAGCATGTTCCTATGAAGAACCTTTAATGGAACAAGAACATATTTCTCCACAAATAACTACAGTGTATGTAAAAGAGGGAAAAATTGTAGACAAAACTCGTTCTAGCAATGAGGATGCTATTGCAACCTTGTCTTTTTCTTCCGAAGAAATACTGAAATCGTATCAGGCGTTTCTGGCTTCAATGTCTAAAATTGAGAAGGCAAAAACTATTGAGAAATTAGGAGTTATATCTCTTGCAAAATTAGAAAGGACTGCCAAAAATGAACTTGACTCTATTGGTACCGTTGCTCAATCAGAAGAAGATTTCAGAAAGATGTATGCCATTTACACTAAAAAATATGAGAATGTACTTTTGACAAACTATCTTGACAAAAGTGATCTTCAGTTATATATCCCTGAAATCGATCAAAATATGGAATACATAGCAAACAACAAGGGTGAATATGTTGTTTCAGGCAATCTGGTAAAGATACAGAACAAAACATTACCTGATTATGTACGCATTCTGTCAAGCATACCAACCACAAGAGGCATTTCTTCTCCAGAATCCGACAATCCTACATTCACTAATTCTTATGTATACTCACCTGAAAGACATAAACGAGTCAAATTTGAAATAAAGAGAATAAATGCTTATGATATAAAGGTATGCATGAAAACAGAAAAGAAGTTGTGGTATGGATGGGTAACAGACGACTATAGATGCCATAGGTTTATTTACAATTTAAACAACTTCATAAACAGATACAACACTACGGACTATTGTGAACCCACAAGAGTGGACAAAGTAATTGGGAAATGCATTCCGATCCAAGGCTCTGAAAAATACCCGCGTACAGTTACCGGCAAGATCTATACATGGACAGACTTGACTGCTGACAAGGATGAAAATGGCAATGTCATATATGAGCCAGTAACAAGGTATCCAATGTGTTCTCCTGCTAAAGCTGTTATTGTTAATGTCAATCTCCCATATGAGAAATAAATAATTCATGTAAATAAAAGATCATCTTAGCCATATTTCCGTCATTTGCAAATCGGATTATACCTGTCGTTGAGCATTCAACACTCTTTCTATGCTAAATATGTTTCACTAAATAGTCAAGACATCACTTGGTGAGCCTTATATATTTGGTGAGACATATTTAAAATAGATTTAGTGATGGATAATGATGATGAAATGCCAAACAGATGTTCTTAAGATGATAGTCTATAGCCAGTGATTTAAGCGATCGAACTAAATATTGACAGATCGATATCTAATTCAAGGTCCTACCCGCATGCGGAGGGGAAAACGCTGTGGGAAGTCATCAGAAACGGGATTGGTGCAAGGTTTTGACGATTTATTGTGTGGCATTAACAATATTTTGCTAATTTTTTTGTTAGTTTTCTTGCATTTCAGACAAAACAGTTATATCTTTGCACCTGCATATCGCAAAGAATAATTAAAACCCAAATAAAACCACACACATCACCAACCAGCTTGCCTATCGAAAAATTTTACCCAACCAAACTAACATCAGAAGCATGGCAAATTACACAACTCTGACAGACGAGCAACTTGTCAGGGCATATGCAGAGGGGAACAATGAGGCTTTCGACAATCTTCTCAAGCGTCATCAGGACCGTATCTTCAATTATATACTTCGCATTATCAAGAACGAGGATATCGCCAACGATATCTTTCAGGAGACTTTTGTGAAAGCGATCCAGACAATACGCCAGGGAAGATACACGGAAAACGGGAAATTTCCCGCCTGGATCTCACGCATCGCCCATAACCTCATCATCGATTTCTACCGTCAGGAAAAATCGGAAAATCTGCAAAGCTCCGATCTGACAGATGTCGACATACTCAACCGCAAGGAACTCTGCGAGGAAACAATCGAGGACGTGCTGATCTCCGATCAGATCCGCACCGACGTGAAATATCTCATCGGCGAGCTTCCGGAACTGCAGCGGGAAGTGCTCAAGATGCGCTATTATCAGGGACTAAGCTTCAAGGAAATAGCCGAAATCACCGGTGTGAGCATCAACACCGCTCTCGGCCGCATGCGCTATGCGATCCTCAATCTGAGACGCATAGCCCATGAGAAAGACATCATCCTGACCGTCTGATACCGGCGGCAACGTCTCTCATATTTCCCTCCGCACAGTCCACTGATTCTGTAACTAAATTAAAATAAAAAAGAAAGATCCGATGACACAAAGTCTATCGGATCTTCTTTTTCTTCTGCTGTCAGATTTTCTGACCGGTCTTGTCTTGAGTTTCGGTATTGACTTTCTTTTGCCCTGATCATACAGGAAGGGAAGCTTCTGTCAGTTCAATATCATCGAACCGAGAGCACATCCCTGGACCGTGACGCATGTGCGGGCAAACTGGCGTATGAAATTCAATGTTGCACTTTTAGGGGAACTCATAAGACTCAATTTTACTTCATTTGACGTTAAATCGGAGGAATCGTGAACCATAGGCAAATTCTGTTTTATATGTAGCTATTAAAAATTAAACGATATATTATGTAGCTTATGAATCTTGTAACATAAAACTTGCTCTTTTTTGTCGTTTCAGTCCTATCGTTCGGTCGCATAGCCCGCTATGCTCCTTCGCTCCAGAACCGAAACGCCTAAAAAACTGCGGCGTTTTATATATACATTAATTTTCAATAGCTACTTAGAATAAATGTTTATTACACTCAATATAACGCCTGTAGCGATAAAAATATTATAGGCTACACCCAATTTAGCCTGTTGATGGGGAAATAATTGCGAGAATTTTGCTAATTTTGCATAAACAATAGAAAAACAGATGGAAGAAATCATAAAAGAGGAAGAATCAGTCAATGAATCAGGACTGAATTTTGTAGAGCAGGAGATCGCGGCCGATCTGGCCGCCGGCAAGAACGGCGGACGCCTCAACACGCGTTTTCCGCCCGAACCGAACGGATATCTGCATATCGGCCACGCCAAGGCGTTTATCATGGACTTCGGTGCGGCCGAGAAATTCGGAGGCACCTGCAACCTGCGCTTTGATGACACCAACCCTCAGAAAGAGGATATGGAATATGTCAACGCGATCAAGGAAGACATACACTGGCTCGGTTATGACTGGGGCGACCGCCTGTATTATGCCAGCGACTACTTCCCCCAGCTTTACGACCTTGCGGTGAGACTCATCAAAGAGGGCAAAGCATATGTCGATGAGCAAAGCAGCGAGGAGATCGCAAAGCAGAAAGGCACACCCACCCAACCCGGCACAGCGAGTCCCTACCGCGACCGTCCGGTGGAAGAGAACCTTGACCTTTTCGACCGCATGAACAAAGGCGAATTCGAGGAGGGCTCGATGGTGCTCCGCGCCAAAATCGACATGGCGAGCGACAACATGCACTTCCGCGATCCGATAATGTACCGTATCATCAAGACTCCACACTGGCGCACCGGAGAGACATGGAAAGTCTATCCGATGTATGACTTCGCGCATGGTCAGAGCGACTATTTCGAAGGTGTTACCCACTCGATATGCACTCTTGAATTCGTGCCGCACCGTCCGCTTTATGAATATTTCGTCAAAGAACTCGCCGACGAGTCTTACTGTCCGCGTCAGATCGAGTTCAACCGTCTCAACCTCACCTATACCGTAATGAGCAAGCGCAAGCTGCTGCAGCTTGTCAAAGAGGGTCTCGTGAACGGCTGGGACGATCCGCGCATGCCGACACTCAAGGGCCTCCGCCGCCGCGGATACACACCCTCTTCGATCAAGGATTTCGTGAACAGAATCGGCTATACCCGTTACGAAGCGCTCAACCACATCGAGCTTCTCGAGCACTCCGTGCGCGAGGATCTCAACAAGACCGCCACACGCGTCAGCGTGATCCAGAATCCTGTCAGACTCGTTCTCGACAACTATCCCAAAGGAATGACCGAAACAATGGTCATGGACAACAATCCCGAGAATCCGGCCGAGGGCACGCATGAAATGCCGTTCAGCCGCGAACTCTGGATCGAACGGGAAGACTTCATGGAGAACCCTCCCAAAAAGTTCTTCCGTCTCTCGCCCGACAAAGAGGTCCGTCTTAAGGGAGCCTATATCATCAAGTGTACAGGAGTCGTAAAAGACGAAGAAGGAAACATCACGGAGATACACGCGACATATGATCCGGAGACACGCAGCGGATTGCCGGGAGCTGACAGGAAAGTAAAGGGCACGCTGCACTGGGTGTCCGTGCCGACTGCAGTAAATGCCGAGATCCGCGATTATGACCGCCTCTTCAGCATTGAGAATCCCGGAGCATTCGACGGAGATTTCCGCGAACTAATCAACCCCGATTCACTCAAGATACGCGAGAACGCAAAGATAGAACCCTGGCTCGCAGAGCGCATCAAAGCCGGCGACCACTATCAGTTCCAACGTCTGGGCTATTATGTTGTAGACCCCGACACTACGCCAAGACACCCGGTCTTCAACAAAACGGTAGGCCTCAAGGATTCCTGGGCCAAAGCTATGAAGAAATAAATCAGGGCATCGAAAGATGCCATATACCCTCTGCTCCGGCATTGCCGTCAAGCAACAGAGGCGATTCTGAAAGGAGAAGCGAAGGCTTCTCCTTTTCATATGGCAGCACTTCGAAGCTCTCGAGAAGCACGACGCCGCCACTCCTGAGACGTCCGTATATATCGTCGGTAGTGCCGTGCGCCTCAAAGACAAGGACAGACAGTCCATAAGTACGTCGTGGCGCTCCGCAG
>OHAJ01002924.1_pt1 | contig 11219 bp, 7 predicted proteins | sample 1577101 | NCBI WGS metagenome assembly OHAJ01 (sample SAMEA3541531, study PRJEB24748) | human gut metagenome | biome: human gut; feature: human-associated habitat; material: faeces | place: China | collected 2012 | reverse complement strand
AAACTCTATTATTTTGCAAAGAATTATCTTCTGTCGAGTTAATAGACAATGGAGAAAGGACATCAATTGAACGTATATCAGATACTCCAATCACAAACGAACTTCATCAGACTCAGTTTAGAATTATTGCTGGTGATACAAAGCCTGTGATTCGGACTTTTATATATTATTCAACAAAAGAGTTGGATGAAGAACTTTCAGCAAAATACAAGGCGGAACGTTCTATAAGATTACAAGCTGCTTGTGAAGTTGATAGCAATAAGAACATAGTAAGTACAGACACCAAAACGTCATTGTTCTGTGTGTTCCCATTGGTCGGCATTGAAGGGCAAATACAGATGCCGATATTCGTGAATAGTCCAGATTTTGAACCAGACAGCGAGCGACAGAGCTTGATTCTCAATGGAATTACAATAGACGAAGAGAAAAATGTAATTACAGAGGTTGGTATCAACCAGAAAATTCTTTATAAACTACCTGATGTATTCAAGATTATTGTTGAATATCTTTCTGAAGAAAAGTTCAATAGTTTTTTCAACCTGTGCAATGGATTGAAGTCGTTAAAAGACCACGAGAAATTAGATAAGGATTGGTACAAGAAATCTGTTATCTCAGCACTGCGAGAGATACTGACAAGCTATCCAATAGTAACTCCTTTATCTACATCAGGAACACTTCTTAGGTTGTCAGATTGCATTATTGCTAAAGAAAGCAATCAAAAATCGGAGGACACCTTACTCGATTTGCTCACTTCACTATACCCTGAAAAATTGGTTGCTGACAATAGTAAATGGGCACACATTCTTTGGAAAGATGATGAAATAAGGTTGTGGACAACAGATGATGTTTGTGCTGACATTGAAGCCAGAAGTTCTATGGACTCTCTTGATGTTGTTTCAGACAGTGATAAATTTGTATGGTACAACAAATTTTTAGCTTTCGTGTTGTCTCAGGATGAGCTTTTGCTCAAAAAGTATGCTCTTTTGCCAAACATGAACGGAACGTTCTTGAAGAAGGACAAAGAAGGTTTCAAGCAAGGCGAGGGTGTTACAAGTATAGTTCTTGACGTTTTAGCAAAGCTCGATGGAGATATGAAGCCGTTACTCCTTCATGAATCAATAACAACCATTTCGTTGGTGCCGCACCCACAGCGGGATGCCGAGGTCGGAGATGTGCCGCGCCATGGCAAGAATATTGGCGTTGTCTTTGCCGGTGAGCTGCCGGTGGCGCTCCGGGTCGATCTCCTTGAGGTCTAAGATCACCAGACTGGTGTTAGCCATCAGACGGTCAAATGCGGCCAGATAGGCCGGGTCATCAGGGCGGAAGGGCTGCCCGGCGGTGTCCAGCGCCGTGTGCACGCCCTTGGCGCGCGCCAGCGTGAAGAACTCAGTCAGGAAATCCATCTGCCGCAGCGGCTCGCCGCCGCTGACCGTGATGCCGCCCTTTTTGCCCCAGTAGTTGCGGTAGCGGTATACCCGTTGGAACAGCGCTTCTGCCGTCCACGCCTCGCCGCCCTCCGCCCATGTTTCGGGGTTGTGGCAGTACTTGCACCGCAGGGCACACCCCTGCAAAAACACCACAAAGCGCACGCCGGGGCCGTCCACCGAGCCGAAGGATTCCAGCGAGTGGATTCAGGCTGAACAGGGCCGGGAGCTTGTATTCGCGCGCCACAGAGGCCAGGTGTCCGGCCATGCCGCCCGTCTCGCTGATCAAGCCTGCGGCCCGGGAAAGCAGCGTGGCCCAGCGGGGCTGCGCCCGCTCGATGACCAGGATGCCGCCACGCGGGAAAGACAGCATGTCCGCATCCTTGCGGGCCACGAAAACCGGCCCTACGGCCACCCCGGAGCTGACGGCCATGCCGCCCTGCGCCAGGACGGGCAGATCCCCCGGGTCCTCTTCCCCGGCCACTGCCGCCGGAGCTTCTTCCGTCTGGTCGGGCACGCTCTCGAACAGCGGACGGCTTTGCAGGACCACGATGCGCGTGTTGCCCTCATAGGGTTCCAGCGCCCATTCCACGTCCTGCGGTTCATTGTAGAATTCTTCCAGTGCCAAGGCCACCTGCGCCAGCTCGCGGGCCTGGGCATCCGTCAGGCTGGGACGGACAGCGGCCTCCCCTTCCAGATCGGAACGGCTGACGCCCTGAGCCGCCTCGGGAGCGCAATCCAGGCGAAAAGCCTTGTGGGCGATGTGCTTTTCAAGCAGTTCCGGCGGATTCTGCCGACTGAAGGCGAACACGTCCGGGGTGACGGCCCCGTCCACCACGGCCTGGGGCAGCCCGGGAACAGCATTGAGCGTCACCTGTCCCCGTCCCTGCCGGCTGGCCACGGGGTCACGACTGTAGGCCACACCGCCGGCCAGCGCCTGCACCATGCTGAGCACGCCTACGCTCATGGGCGCCGCCTCATCCGGGATGCCGCGCTGGAAACGGTAGCTCATGGCCGTGACCGCGTATTTGCTGGCCACGATCTCTTTCCAGACCTCGCAGGCTTCTTCGGGCAGGACATTGAGCTCCGAGCGGTACTGCCCCGCAAAGGTCACGCCCAAGGCATCCTCGCCCACGGCGCTGCTGCGCAGGGCAAGGCGCAGCTCGCTGCCGCAACGCTCCACCATGCCCGCCACGGCCTCTTCGATGGCCTGCTCCAGCTGCGGCGGCAAGGGCGCGTTGAGGATGCACTGCTGCAATGCGGCAGACAGGCTGAACAGGTCGTCCATGCTGTCCATGTCCGCGCTCTGGATACGGCGGGAGATCTCGTCACGCAGCCCGTTGTATTCCATGAAGGCATGATAGGCATTGACCGTCACGGCAAAACCATCCGGAACGGCCAGCCCCACATTGGCGGAGACTTCGCCAAGATTGGCCATCTTGCCGCCGACCTGCGGCATGTCGCCCAGACGGATGTCCGTCAGGGGCAGCAGCAGGGGGCCGTCCGTGACCAGGCTCTTCCGCTCCAGCACGTCCGTGATGCGGCCGCTGACATCATTGAAAGCGGTCTGCAAACTTTCGTAGTGGTTGTCGGAAAGCGCGTTCAGTTCGCGTACCATCTGGTACACGGCCGTTGCCGCCCGCGTACCGGCACCGCGGACATAGCTCATGCCGAAGGGACGCGAACCGGCCAGGGCCTCTTCCACTTCGCTCATGATCTCGAGCGCGTTCTTGTTGGAGGACAGCAGGCGACGGAAACGGGCACAACGTTCGCGGAGCTGCTTTTTCAGCTCTTCCTCGCGTGCCAGATCCTCGGGGCTCAGCTCTTTCTGCCCGCCCAGCAAGTGTCGCAATCGTGTGAATATGGACATATCACGCAGCGGCGCGAACCGCCTCCTCCATCTTGATGATCAGCTCGTTGATGGCCACGGGTTTCAGCATATAGTCATAGGCCCCCAGATCCATGCCCTGCACGGCCACGCCGAGGGAGGCATGGCCCGTCAGCAGCAGGACAGGCAGTTTGGGCGCGATCTTCTTCATGTGGCGCAGCGTTTCCAGCCCATCCATGCCGGGCATGCGCACGTCCATGACCACCACCTGGAACATGGTCTCGGGCTGCTTCATGGCCTCTGTGACGATATCCAGCGCGCTCTGCCCGTCAGGAGCCGTCACGATGGTCATGCCGCGACGGGACAGACGTTTTTCCATCAGCTGCAGGAATTCCACTTCATCATCAACAAAGAGTGCGTGCATGGCATGCTCCTAAGCGTCTTCGCTGGTTTCAAGGGGTTGGCTCGGCGGTTCCGCGGGCAGGCTGATGCAGAATGTCGTCCCCTGCCCCACAACGCTGTTGACCTCTATACGGCCACCAAGCTTTTCCAGAATCGTAAAGCAGATGGCCAGGCCAAGCCCTGTACCCTCGCCCACTGCCTTTGTGGTGAAGAAAGGATCGAAGATGCGCCGCATGGTCTCTTCGTCCATGCCCGGCCCCGTATCCTTGAAGTAGATGCGTGCGCCATTTTCCCAGGGTTCGGTGCGCACGGTGATGGAGCCATTCTTGCCGATGGCGTCGATGGCATTGTCGATGATGTTGATGAACACCTGCTCCAGCTGGGCCGAATCGGAAAGGATGACCGGCACATCGGCGGAGAACTCCTTCTCGATGGCGATATTGCGGCCGCGGGCCTCGGTCTTGAGGAACTCCGTCGCCTGGTCCACCAGCACGTTGACCATGATCTCCGAACGGCCGGGATTCATGCGCCGGCCAAAGCCCAGCATGCGCTGCGTGATCCCCTTGGCCCGCTGCACGTGCTTTTCGATCTTGTCCGTGCTCTCCATGATCTCGTCGTAATTGACCATGTTCTTGGGATTCTCGTCCTGCAGCAGGTCGCGGATCCAGCCGGCGTTCTCCTGGATCAGCATGAGGGGGTTGTTGACCTCATGGGCCACGCCTGCGGCCATCTTGCCGAGAGCCGCCATCTTGCTGGATTGCAGCATGCGGGCATCGATATGGGCCTGCTTGCGGTCGGCGGCGGTCAGACAGGAGACGATGTAGCGCGTCCCCAGGAAGGCCCCCACCGTGACCAGCACGGCACCCAGCCCCACGAAAAGCAGGATATAGATGCGCAGACGGTGCAGCGGGGCCAGGCTTTCCCGCACATCGTCCACCACCACCAGCAACCAAGGCATGGCATCCAGATGCATCATGGCCGCCAAAGGCTCCTTGCTGCCGCTGTCGCCCGGCTGGGACGGCAGGGGCACAAGAGCTATGCCCTGGCGCAGCACATTGGGCAAGGTGACGTCGAAGTGCTCAAGGATGCGGCCGTAGTCACGGGAATCGGTCTGCAGCACGCCCTGCTCGTTGATCAGGAAGGCATCACTGCGCTCCCCGGAGTACACGCGCTGCAACAGACCGTTGATGGCTTCCATGTCGATGGTGGCGCGCATGATGAAGCTCTCGCCCCCTTCATGACGCAAGACGGCGATGATGAAATGCGGCACATTGCGGAAGCCCATGAACACGTCGCTGACGAAAACGCCCTTGCGCAATACCTCCGTGAACCAGGGGGCATTGACGTAGTTGGCATCGCGCAGGTCGAACGGCCCCACATAGGAGATGTGGCGGCCGTCCATGCCAATGATGCCAAGATCCACGAACGAGCGCCCGCTCTGCTGCATGACCGTGAAGATACGGCTCAGGCGGTCAGGATCCCGCAATTCGGCAAGGTCATGCGTGAAGGCCAGCGTTTTTATCTGGGAAACACGCTCATGCAAAAAGGTATCCAAAGCCCGGTGTTTACTGCTGCAAACGGCTTCGATACCGGCAGAGATCTTTTCATCATAGATGGAATTGATGCGGTCTATGCTGAAGATCCCCAATGCCACCAGCGGCAAAAGGGCAAGCCCCAGATGCGTGACGAACAGACGGCGGAAGATGCGTCTGTATTCCCGTGTGGAAGGCATCTACTCCTCCTTGGCTGAAATCTGGGAAAGGTCTCCACCAGTCAGCAATATACGGCAATGGTTCAGCATGGTCTTGCGGGTCGCCGCCACCTTGGCGCTGTCCTGCATGATCATGTCCAGCTGGCGGGTATGGATGGTCAGATAGCCCGCCACAGCCAGCAGGCACTGCCCTTCTTCCATGTCCATGCCCTCAAGGCGTGCGGTCACGGCGTCATTGCGGACCACCGGCGTCAGGCCGAATTCCCACAACAGATCGGCCACGAAGCGCACCCGCAGGATGCGGCGTTCGATATTGGCCGCCCCGCCGCGCAGCTGGAAGGCCACATAATTCTCTGGTGTACGGTCCCCCAGGCGGGCTTCGACAGAGACGAAATGGAAGCCGAAGCGCGAATGCAGGCTGCAATAGTCGCGCGAGACCATGAAATAGTTCTTTTCCGTAAAATAGGCCGTCTGTGCCGCCGGATCCAGATTAGGATTGGCCGTGGCCTCGAACAGCACGGAAAGGAAGCCTTTGCCGTCCACCGGCGGGGGGCCCTGCCAGGGGTAGGCGTTCATGCCGCGCCAGACAGCCTGCATGGGGATGGAGGTGATGTCCTCCACGTCGATGACCGGCCCGGGCTGGACCTTGCCGAAACCGTCATTGAGGTTCACGACCCAGAACTGCTTGAGGACCTTGTCCCGCAGCTGTTTGATGCGCTGGGCCGCGTACTGCTTGTCGGACCCCAGGGTGAACATGGCGCTGACGGCCTTTTCGTGGCAGTAACGGGCGATATCGTGATAGGTCTGGCAGTTGGCCGCCTTGAAGTCCACGCTGTCCACGTCGATGGTCAGGGGCAGGATATGCTCCGCCGCATGCTGCAGCACCCGGTACACAGGGCTGCCGGGCAGGTAGTCACGGGGCGGACGGGCCTGCGCCAGCAGCTCATCCAGCTGGCCGGTGAAGACACAGCCCATCTCCGTGCAGACCGTCACCTTGTCGCCCGGAGTCAGTTTTTCCATGGCTCCGGCCAGACCGAACATGGCCGGGATGCCGAATTCGCGGGCCAGGGAGAACAAACGCGACCCCAGCAGGCCGTCCTCGGCGATGATGGCCCCGGCACGGTCCACCAGCGAGGCCCACTGGTACAGGTCGCGCTGCACCACCAGGATGCCGCCGTCCGGAAAATCCAGAACATCGGACCAGGAACGGGCGATGACCACCGGGCCGCAGGCCCGGCCACGGCTGGTGGTGACGCCGCCGGTCAGCAGGGGCGCGGGCAGGTTGTCGTCCGCGCGGGACTCGGCCTCTTCCTCGCGCTCTTCCTGGGTCCGGGCCTTGATGACCATGGGACGGGCCATGAGCACCTGCGTCCGGCCTGAGGGCGTACGCAACCACACCATGGACTGGGGGCAGCCGGACATGTTTTCCAGCGCCATGGCCAGGGCCGCCACCTCAGCGGCCGCCTGATCGGAAAACGCGCTGCCGTCTTCGGCATCATGCATACATCGAGCGCTGACCTTGTACGGCGGTGTCCGGGAAACGTGCATCACGTTGACGGGCACCAGAGAGTATTCCATGTCCTGCGGCAGGCCGTTACAGAAATAGATGTGGACGTTGCCGCCCTTCAGGTCGATGGGATTGGCCGTATGGGCCATGCCGCCGAAACTGCCCTCCTCCACGGCAAGGCAGGTGATGCAGATGCGGGCATTGGCTTCCATCAGACCGCGGGCACGCCGGTAAACCAGGGCCTGGGCCTGCTGCTTGCGGGCCAGCGTCGTATGCAGGGAGGCCAGGATGTCCATATCGGGCGCGTTCAGGGAGACCGTGGGACCCCAGACCAGAAGCCCGGGATCCGTGCCCGGCGTATCTTCGCCGTCATCCATGCAGGGCCACAAACGCCCCTTGAACAGCAGGCGCATCTCACCCGGGCATCTTTTGCGCAGTTCCGCCAGCGCGGCACAAAATTCTTCCACCAGCCTGTCCGGCAGGGGCGTGCTTTCCGTCAGTTCGCTCAGGCTTTCCGAAAGATCCTGCAAGGTCTCGGGAAGATAGCCTCCTGCGGCCTGGATGCGCCGGTTCATCTCTTCCAGCATCCCGGTGCCGGCAAAAAGGCTCATGCAACCTGCGGCCGTCACCACAAAACCGTCAGGCACCACGTCGGGGCTATGACGGCGCAACTCGCCCAGGCGGGCCGTGGATTTGTCGGCCAGATGGACTTCCGCCGCCCGGCCCGCCTCCTCCAGCGGGATGATGTAGGGCCCTTCCAGCAGCTGCACGCGCGGGTAGACCTCACTGGCGACCGCTGTTTGCAGATGGTCGAAGCGTTCGTACAGAGCCTTGCACTGGGAAGGATTGAGCCGTTCGAGGTGCTGGATGCACTGGTATACCTGCGTGGCGACACTGGTGCACAGGGCCCGCACCCGGTGCAGGCCGAAGGGATGGTCACAGCACAGGGTGTACTCCAGGGAGGTCATGTTCTCCTGGAATTTGTTCCAGGCCGTCAGAAACAGTTTGAAACGATGATGGCGGACAGCAAACGTATGTTCAGGGCTGCTGTCCGCAGAAGACTCGTTTTTTTTATCGCTGGTAAACCGTTTGAAAAATTTGCTTAAAAACATTCTCTTCCTCGTCCGGAAAAACAAGGGGCGGCAAAGCTCCGCCGCTTTACAGGAGGCCGGGAAAACGATTTGCAGGATATTGTGCATAATATCCCAAGCAGGACGCAGATTCAAGCCCGGTCAGGGATTTCGGCAAATTTCCCACCCGGCTCCTGTGCCGTGATACCGCTCAGGACGGCGGCCTGTTGCAGATCCTGCGGCGTATTGACATTGAAGAATGCACGGGCATCTTCCGTGCGATAATGTTCGAAGCATTGCAGCTCCAGGGGCACGGCTTCCCGCATCTTGAAGTGCCCTTGCGCCACCGCAGCTTCCAGAAAAGAGACAGCCTCCACCCGGTAGATGGCGGCCAGGGATTCCGTCCAGCCATTGGGCGCCATGAAGGCCGTCATCAAAGACTGACGGGGAGATGCGGCAAAAGCCGCGATCAAACGTCGCAACATGCCGGCGTGCATGAGCGGCATGTCACACGAAAGTGCCAGCACGGCAGGGATGCCTGCCTCACGGGCGCGGACCAGGGCCGCATGGACACCGCAGATGGGGCCGGAAGCCGACAAGATGTCCGGCACGCAACATTGCCCGGCATAGGTCTGCCCTGCCCGGCACGATACCCAGACCTGCTCACACAACGGCCCCAACAAAGCGACGCTCCGTTCCAGCAGGGTCGGGGCAGCCTCCTCTCCCAGGCGCAACAGGCTCTTGTCCCGGCCCATGCGCCGAGAACGCCCCCCCGCCAAAACGACACCGGCGATCCGTACCACGTTCCCTCCTGCCACTGGCGGCCACAAAAGGCCTTGCCAAGACGTCTTCCTGCCAGCATAATGCCCGCCGGAGAGGCTGGCAAGTCTGTGGTTGACAGACAGCCGACCTCTCTACTAAGTTTTTTGAAAATCATTTTCGGATTTACCCTATGCTCGCAATCGCACTCCGGTACAGCTCTCGAACGGCTGCAAGCCTTCTGATCCTGGCCCTTTTCTCGCTGCTGGCCCTGCCCGTACAGGCGGCCTCCCGGCCCCTCCATGTTCTGGCCACCACGTACCCTGTCTGGCAGCTGGCCCGTCCTCTGGTGGCTGGTCTGGAAAATGTCCGGCTCGACCTGCTGATCCCTGCCGCCACCGGCTGCCCGCATGATTATGCGCCGACCCCGGCCGACCTGACCAAGGTAGCCGGCGCGGACGTGATCCTGATGAATGGCCTGGGACTGGAGGCGCCTTTTGCCCCGGCACTGGCCCAGGCGGAAGCCCACAAGGCCGACTGCAGCCAGGGCATCGCCCTGCTCGCCGGCAGCTCCGACCATGAGGAAGAAGGGCACGAGCATCATTATGATGACAACCCGCATGTCTTCACCTCTCCCGCTGCTGCGTCCCAGATGGCCGGGACCATGGCCGAAGCCCTGATCCGTGCCTGCCCGGAACAGGCTGAAACCATCCGGAACAATGCTGCGGCCCTGCAAAACAGCCTGCAGGATCTGGAAAAACGCCTTGCCGCCCTGGGGGCTGCCCATCCCGGTGCCAGCGTGCTGCTGCAACATGACTCCCTGGCGTACATGATGCGTTCCGCAGGCCTGAAAGTCATGGACGTTTTGCAGGAAAACGAGGAACAGGCCCCCTCTGCCGCCCGGCTGCTGGAATGCATCGAGCACATCAAGAAAGAACGGCCCGTCCTGCTCATAGGCGAGCCCCAGTTCTCGCCCCGTCCGCTGGAGACCCTGGCCGCAGAAACGGGAATCCCCGTCATCCAGCTGGATTCTTTGGCTTCAGGGCCGGAAGGCACTCCTGCGAACCATTTTGAACAGCAGATGCGCAACAACTGTCAGATCCTTGAAAATGCCCTCTCTCACTAATCAGCCTGCAGCCATCGACATCGCCCATGTGGATGTCCGTCGCGGAGACCTCCACATCCTGCAGGACATCTCGGCCGCCGTCCCCCAGGGGAGCAGCACGGTCCTCGTCGGCCCCAATGGCGCAGGGAAAAGCACCCTGCTGCACTGCATCATCAACGAGATCGCCTATACCGGCGAGATCCGCATGCAGGGGAGCCGCGGCCGGAGACCCCGCCTGGCCTATGTGCCGCAGAACCTGCAGATGGACAGCGCCCTGCCCCTGACCGTGGCCGAATTCCTCTCCCTGGGGCATCAGCGCCGTCCCCTCTGGCTTGGCATCAAGGGCAGTGCCTCCCGGCGTGCCCGCGCGGCCCTGGCGCCCGTGCATGCGGAGCATCTCATCCGGCGGCGCATGAGCGACCTTTCCGGCGGGGAACTGCGCCGTGTCCTGCTGGCTGCGGCCCTGGCCCGTGAGCCCGAGATCCTGCTGCTGGACGAACCGGCGGCAGGGGTCGATTTTCAGGGGGAACGCCTTTTCTGGGAGGTCCTCGACACTGCCCGGCGCCAGCAGGGATTCACCCAGCTCATGGTGACCCATAACCTGCCTCTGGCGGCCCATTACGCCGACCATGTCATCGGACTGAACAAAAAAGTCGTCGCCCAGGGGCCGCCCCAGCAGACGCTGCTCGCCCCCACTCTGATGAAACTTTTCGGCGTGCCCATCCATCTGTATCCCAACCAGTGCGAACACCCTGAAGCCGCCTGCAACAAGTGCGGCGCCCTGTGCCACGCCCTGCGCATGGCGCCTGCGGGCAGGCGATTGATTCCACCGCAGCCATTCCTCCTCCGAAAGCTCCTCCGAGTTTTGCCGACGATTTTGCCGCATTGGCAATCCCGGTTGATGACTGGACTCCGTTAAACTTATTGCTTACACGGGTTGTATCTTTCGTTGAGATTCCGCTGTCTTTCATTACTTTAGTCACACCTTGAGAAGGCGCCTTTGCATTAAATGCCGCCGCACTTTCAGACGTTCCTACTAACTGCGTTGTTCGATATTGACCGTTTTGCACCCGTTTGATCGTATCCATCGTTCCTTTTGCACTCGGAGTATCCTTGCACTGAATCCTCTCTATAATGCGATTTCCCTTCTTCGTAACCAAATCTACCTGACGGGCAGTTGACGAATTCGTAAGCGTTGTTGTCGTGTCCGGCTTCAGCAGATTAGAGAGATTCTTCTTATCAGAATACATCACCTCAAAAGCATTTCCTTTTCCGCCGGTCGGCGAATATGCCCCTGCCCTTCCTGACATTCTCACTGCTACAGAATAGTCATACCCTTCTACCACACTGTTTGCTAAATTTCCTGCTGTTTTTTCTTTGTTTTCATTCATTTTTCTTCCTCCTCTGTTGTTT
>OHAJ01002922.1_pt1 | contig 11223 bp, 9 predicted proteins | sample 1577101 | NCBI WGS metagenome assembly OHAJ01 (sample SAMEA3541531, study PRJEB24748) | human gut metagenome | biome: human gut; feature: human-associated habitat; material: faeces | place: China | collected 2012 | reverse complement strand
CCACAGATAGCGAATATGTGTTTATCCTGTCGGTTCCGGGGCAGATTTCATCGGATACAAATGTTTTGATGGCATCAGCTCGTATGGACAGTATGCTTGGGACAAATCTATCACAAATTATATATGAACGATTTGGAAAAACAAGTCTTGTAAAAAACGATGTAAACTATATTATTCAAGGTCAAATGCTCCATAAAACGGATTCCTATTCAGTTTTTTGTTTCGTTGATTACGGTATTGCCCTTTCTTTCCTGCAAAATGGTAATATTCTTACTGGCTATCGTGGCTATGCAGGTGAGATCGGTAAGAATATAATTAATGGACAATTATTAAAATCTATTACAACAATACAGTTCTTTTATGAGGAAGGAAAGAAAATAAAACCGGATCTGACAGTTGAAGGAATTGTTGAACTATACAACAGCAGTCTGGAATATAAGACTGTTATCCTAAAGTCTGCAGAGTACCTTGCACAGGCATTATGTAATTTTGGAAACATTGTTGCATATCAAAGCATTTCATTTGGCGGAATTGTTACAGAGTTTGGTGAAGAGTATTTCGATGCGGCGCAAGCTGAACCACACCGGCTACATTGGCGACTACTACGCTTTCATCGCCTTGTGCTGCCTGCACCTGACCGCTGGTCGTTATCACCTGACGGAATGATTCAGGCCGGATTATTTCCGATTCTACCCCGGCTGCTTTCGCTTTTTCTGGAGCCAGAATTATCTCATCGGAATGTCCGGCTGCAGAAGCTTCCGCTTCATGATTATGCCCTTCGTGACCTTCATTCTCATGGTCGTGGTTTTCTTTTTCATGGTCATGCCCTTCGTGATTATGGTCATGCCCTTCGTGGTCGTGATTATGTGCTTCCTCCGTTCCATGATCGTGTCCTTCGTGATCATGACCCGATTTACTGTTGCAAGAGCCTAAGAGGAACAAGCCCAAGACTCCCATAAAGATAAGTTTCTTCATGATGATATTATTTGTTCTTACTTTTTATTAAATGCAAAATTAGTGTAAAGAAAATGCAACAAAGTTGCGGATAAAAAGATAAACTTTCTATCTGTTAAGCAAGAACATCGCAAGGAGGAGCACGCAACCCCTTTACGTGGGGAAGACACGTAGAATGCAGTTTTTCTAAATAGTAATTATAAGGTAATGTGTTGTGTTCTGTCAACCGCAATGAAAGCGCCAATACATCCGTCACCGTATATAACAGCAAACAAAACGAATAATCAGGAGAAACACTGTCTTGGGCCCGATCCGGAGTTACACTTTTAAACTTGGTCACACATCCGGCATTACATGTATGATTCTCATCAGAACTATTATTATGCTGCTGATGCTGCACGGAACATTGACAGCCGCACAAAGTCATATCATGCTGCAAACAAAGAATTTCCCGGTGATGATGATGAGGCAGAACAGATGCTGTCAACATGATAATGCTGACCAACATCAATACCCATGCTATGTATCGTCTCCGTTTCATCGGGCACAAAAATAGGTGTTTATCATGTAAATTCCAAAAAGAAAGCATGGTAAATGCCGAATTCTCAGCAATTACCATGCTTTCTTATTATCTTTTACATACAAAGCTTACCAAATAGAAACACGTTTTTCAGGAGCCAAATACATAGGATCCCCCTCTTTAATGCCAAAAGCATCATACCATGCACCTATTTGAGGGAGTGCTCCGTTCACACGCCATCTGCCCAATGAATGTGGATCAGACTTGGTTTGCAAACGAATCTGCTCGTCGCGGATATTGCCAGCCCACACTCCGGCGTATGACAAGAAGAAGCGCTGTTCCGGAGTAAATCCGTCTTTTACCGGCAGGGGAGCATCTTTTGTCGCATTCCGGTAAAAGAAATTTCTTTATTGCCAATTAAATCTTCATAATGCGCCAGGTCTGGATTTCCCAGCGAGCAGACTTTTTCCTCGTTTAGATAGAGTGTGTAAGCAGAAAAAATTTCCGGCAGATATAAAGAATATGTCCGTGCCGTGTCTGGGAGAGACAGCGTTAAGCGGTAGGTGGCAGTGCCATTCGATGCCTCGGAAGTACTGCCAAGACTGAAATTGCCAAATGAGCCAAGGGTTAAAAAAGTGCCTCCCGTTACACTTTTTTCATTAAAATCGGAAGGCGTATATTGTTTGCCCGGGAAAAAATTCCACTGATGGGCAAGGAAAATTACGGAATCCCCGGATAAGTCGGCATCGGAACAAAACATGACACCGCCCATCGGGTAAACCGGATTATTTTCGTATTTATTGTTGTAATAGAATAGAAAATGCGCAAGCAGCAGAAAGGAGGCAAAAGGAAGAAACAAAGCGAGAAATAGTTTGATAAAGCGAGGTTTCATCTTAATGTTTCCTTTCTTTTTTGTGGTAGACAAAGCAGCCGGTCGAAATCAGAACTAACACAATGGCACCTATAATTACAAGACGAGGCACGCGGTTCCTTTTAACCGGAAGATTTTGTTTGGCAGAGCCGGGTGGCTTGTAAATGCCGGTTTTATCAATGGTGCGCGTTTTGTTCTCCTGCTTCCAGGTAAGCCGGCTGTTTGGAATATTCGTCAACACTTTACCTGCGGCACGAACTGCAAGAGTTACCTCTTTACTGGAACCGGGAACAATACTTACCATCAGTACTTCATTATCTTTGAGATTCAGTGACAGAAGATATTCTGTCGGAATTTCAAGCGTAATATTATCATAAGTAAACGGAACATAGTTTGGATTTGATTCCGCAATCAGACGAAGTCGTTTTCCGGATAGAGAAATACGGTTTGAGCCAACCTGCTCTACTGTCTTTTTCTCACTGGCATGGGAAGTGGCGGCACTGTCTGCCGTATCTTTTTTCATTGATGTAGTTGTATTGGTATTTGAACCGGATTTTTCTGTACTGCTTGTAATGCCGGTAATCATTCCCTCTGATTTTTGGGAAGAGGAAGAATTCTTCTTTTTTTTCGTGTGTGTTGTTTCTTTTTTGGGAATGGAAGAAACAGACGCCGTTGGAATTATAATTGCCGCTGTGGCAGTTGGTTTTGGCACGGCTGTGTGGTGTGTAGTCTGCCCGCTGTCCGGTGTCGATACCGGTGAAGTAATTTCAAACGGGTCTTCCGAGGAAAAATCGCCACCGTCACGGTCACCCTCAATTGGTTTCGAGCGAACGAGTTCACCTTTCTGCTCCAGACAAAGAATATTGGAGGTAAGATTTTGGTTGGTTAATTTTATATATAAATAGCCATCTTCATCAAAAAAAGCAGATGATAACATGACGCCATCCGGTGTTGTATTGAAATTTTCCGAAGATGTAATTGTTGTCCATTCGGCTTTGTTGAGTTGAGATTGAGTAAGGGCGGTTTTGGATTTTACATAGGCCCCTTCTATTGTGGAAAAATCCTTAAAATGATGCAAAAAACTCAGCGTTGTGTGGTGGAAAGATGTAAAGGTTGGAAAAATTTCGAACTTTTCCGGGTCAGAGATACAGACCGGAATCGTATAGGTTTCCGAATAGTTCTCTGACAGTTGGAACATTTCTTTGTCATATTGCAAAGTCATAGTCATTTCATAGATGCCTTCTTTTTGCACATCAACCGAGCGGGTGTCATAAGATGGTATCAGTTCCGTGCTCTCGTTTTCATTTTCACAGACGGCGTAGAGAGGGCAATCACTGTAAGCCTGAATGGTTTCCTGAAAATGGTGAGAGCCAACCGGAAACATGAGGGGAGCAGATGCAAGATCCAGATCATAAATTTCTGTAATAACTAATTTGTCCTGTGTGGATGCCCACGCAAAAGAGACATTCCCCAAAAGTGAACTGAGAATGCCAAGAATTAGAAAATAAACAACGATTTTCAATCTGCGCATAAAAAATATCCTTTCCCGCTACTGATTCAACGAAAAATCCAAAAAAGTCTTTTTTGCCTGCGATAGATTCCGCCGGCTAATTGGTACTTCTTCTCCATTATTGAGAACGAAGTGATCTTTTTCTAATTCACTCACATGCTGTAAATTCACGATAACGCCTTTGGAACAAAGGAAAAACCGGGAATCACTAAGGAGTGGAGCGACTGTTTTTTGAAAATTAATGGCGGAAGACTGTTTTAGCACCTTTTTTTCTAAATGAACTTCTGTCTGGCGCATCACCGATGATAAATAGTACAAATCCGAATAAGGAATGTACAGCGGTGTCCGCTCTACCATAAGTGGAAGCTTCCTTGCTTCCCCACGAAATTTGCGTAAAAAGGGATTTAATGTATCTTCCAACTTGTCGTAAGTAAGTGGCTTAAGCAAATAACGAAAAGCCCCTACTTCGTATCCTTCGAGTGCATATTCGCGGCTGGACGTTAAAAAAATAATTGTGCAGTCGCAGCCTGCTTCTAATAATTTGTGTGCCGCGTCCATACCGGTAATCTCATCCATGAAAATATCGAGAAAGACAAGGTCAAAGGAATGGTGAGAAAGCCCTGCCAAAAAAAGTTCACCCGACTGAAACGGGTAAATCGTAATACTGATTCCGCTTATATCGAAATAACGTATTAGCAATTCCTGTAGTAATTGGCGGTCGCTTTCTGAGTCATCTACAATTGCGATATTCATTGCTGCCTCCTATCATTTTGCGACATTTACCTATATAAAATTTTAACAAATTCATAAGGAAGGGTCAAGCAATTTTTCACCCTTTGCCCACAATTCTGCAAGGTTTGTTGCAGGATTTAGAAAGAGCCGATACAATGAAGAAATGAGCAGAAAGGAGAAATTTTAAGATGGAGATAAAAAAATATCAAAAATGGACGGCGCTTGTGCTGGTTTTGTGTATGTTATTTTCAATGACCGGCTGCGCGGACGAAGAGAAAGAAGCGAAACAGAGTTTCAGTAAGGAGGATACTTGGGTTGTTTATTGGTATCTGTGTGGCAGCGATTTGGAGAGCAATTACGGTGCAGCAACAGCAGATCTAAATGAAATGATGCAGGTTAAGCTTCCGGAAAACGTAAAAGTGGTAATTCAGACGGGTGGTGCGTCAAAGTGGCAGAATGATCAGGTAAAAACCGACCGGATTCAGCGTTATGAGTACAGTGGAGATACACTTACTTTAAAAGATGAAACTGAGCAGGCAAGCATGGGTGATCCGGAGACGTTAAAGGGATTCCTCAATTATGCAGAGGAAAACTATCCGGCAGACCATAAGATGTTGTTGTTCTGGAATCATGGTGGTGGAAGTGTAAGCGGTGTCTCTTTTGATGAAAATTATGAAATGGATTCGTTGGTATTAGACGAAATTTCCGCTGTTATGAAAGATGTCTACGGTGACAAAAAGCCGTTTGAGGTTGTTGGTTTTGATACCTGCCTGATGGCAACGGTAGATACAGCGAATGTATTCCAGAATTATGCGTCCTACATGGTAGCGTCTGAGGAGACAGAACCGGGAAATGGATGGCTGTACAGCGGATGGCTTTCTAAACTTGCAAAAAATCCGGCTATGAACGGTGCCGAACTTGGTAAAGAAATCTGCGACAGTTTTAAACAAGGTTGTAAACAAGCAGGAACGGATGCGGAAATTACACTTTCCGTAACCGATTTGTCCAAGACACCGGCAATAATTGAAGCCTTGCAGAATATGGGTAAGGTCGTTTTGAAAAAAGCAGAAAAAGATTCTTCTGTATGCGCGGAATTTGCCAGAAGTGCCACGAAGGCAGAAAATTATGGTGGTAACAATGATAAAGAAGGTTACACAAACATGGTTGACTTAGGGCATCTGGCACAGAATGCAGAAGGGTTGATTGGTGAGAGCAAAGCGCAGATTGAAAAAGCACTTTCCGATGCAATTGTTTATAAAATAAATGGAGACTACCGCCGTCATGCAAGCGGACTTTCGGTTTATTATTCCTATGACGGCGACCAGGAATCAGCAGCCCGTTACCAGCAGATTGCCGCAGAGAATATTTATTCTTCCTTTGTCAATTATTCCATCGGTGCCAATATATCCGATGAGGCATTGAGCGAAAGTGGTGTCGGCGAAGTACAGGAAGTAAGCGGATTTGACGGTGACCTTGAGATGTCAATTAATGAAAATGATTACATCCAGTTGAACATTGACCCGGCAAAATTAGATAGTATTCAGAGCATTGCTTTCAATTTTGCTTATATCAGTGACGACGGAAAAGCAATTGTCTTTTTGGGAAAAGATAACGACTTAGAGTGCGACTGGGAAAAAGGTGTATTTCAGGATAACTTCCGTGGTGTCTGGGGCTCCATCAATGACAGAGAATGTTACATGGAGTTAGTTTATGAGGGCGATGATTATAATTTGTATACAGTTCCGATTAAATTAAATGGAGAAGACAGTTATTTAAGTGTTGCCTATGATTATGAGGCAAAAGACTTCTATATTCTTGGTGCGACTTCCGGTGTGGATGAGTCCGGACAGGCGGGAAAAGATATGCGGCCATTGGAAAAGGGCGATAAAGTAGCTATTGTCTATTACGCACAGAGCATGGAAGGAAATGATGAGGTTCAGGAAATGCCAGACGATGAATTTACATGGAAGGAAAGTTATGAATTCAAAGAAAAAGATTTGCCGGATGGAAAATATGCCTTTACTTATGAAGTAACGGATATTACCGGTAAGAGCACGATGTCGGACGTTGCCTTCCTGAATTTGAAAAATGGCGAGATTAAGCCGGAGTTATAAAAGAAATTTATAAAAAATGCAGAGACTTTACCGTTTCTGCATTTTTTTTACCGTTTTGACAGAAAGCGTAGGATTTATCCGCAAAGTATGATATTTTGGGAGCACGGAATCTTTTGAGGAGGGGTTTTATGCGAATTTATTTATGTGATGAATCCGCAAAAGAGCGGTCAGCGATAAAAAAGTGCGTAGATAAATATCTGCGTGGCAATTATCAGGTAAGCATAAAGGAATTCAGCTCGGTCGAAAATATGTTATCCGAACTTCCGATAAACAAACCGAGTCTTATGATTGTGAACCTTCCGGAGCAAAAGATAAAAGACCCTGTGATTGTACAAAAACTTCAGGGGAGAAAGAGTAATCAGAAGATGATTATGACAGCAGCATCTGAATGCTATGCAATGGATGCCTTTTCCGTATATGCCGATGGCTTTTTGATAAAGCCGTTTGTGCAGCAGCAGGTTGATTGTGCGCTGAACCGTTTTCAGAATATGTTTTATCAAATGAAAAAAAACATATCATTTATGGTAGACCGCACAATGAAAAAATTTTGCTTAGACGAAATCATTTACATGGAAACATGTGGGCATGCAACGATGATACATACGCTGCATGGGGATTTTCGGACAAATTGTTCGCTCACGAGGGCAAAAGAAAAAATGCCGGATGACGGTGATTTTGTTACCTGCGGGAAAAGCTATTACATCAATGCGGGCTATATTAAAGATGTTACCAAAACAGAAATTATTTTACGGGGAGGTGAACAGATTTACATTCCGACTAGATTACAAAAGGAATTATGCTTGTTATGGCAAATGAAAGTAAATAACAATATTTAATAAAAAATTAAAATTTGGAGGATTTAGAAAATGAAAAAGATTGTATCAGCAGTATTAGTATTTGTAATGATGTTAAGTTTGGCAGGATGTGGTATTTCTTATGACGACATCAAAGGTGATTGGACAGCAAAGACAATCAATGGTATGACGATTGATGAATATGCAGCATCCCTTGGCGTTGATCCTAGTCAGGCAACTGTAAATGTAAATATTACAGAAGATGATAAAATGACAATGGTAACTGCAAACGGTGAGACAAAATTTGATTATGAGAGACGTTCTGACGGAATTGAAGTTAAAATGGAAGGTAAAGATGAAATTTACATGTCCATGGCATATGACAAAGACAAGAAGACGCTCACATACAAATTAGATTTGGGAAATGGACAGACAATGGAAGTTGTTTTGGAAAAGGGAAAAGCTGATATGACACCTGTTCAGCAGGACGCTCAGACTCAGACTGACGGAGCTGTTGAAGAAGGAGCTACTGAAGCTGCACAGTAAGGAATATGATGAAAAAATGGGACAAATGGATAACGTTAGCACCAATTGCTTTGGTGCTTGCGTTTCTGCCCCTTGTTGTAGGCAGGATAAACAGTAAAACATACACAGAGAATGAACCGTGGCTTTCCGCAAATGCGGTTGAGTCAGATTTCTTTTTGTATGGTAAATTGTTTGTCCTGTTTTTTTGCTGCCTTTTTATGATTGTGATTTTGGCTCGTATGCGCTTTTGGCGGCAGATTCATGAAATTCCAAAGTACTTTCTTTTTTTACTGGGATATGGATTTTTGGCGATTGTTTCGTCGTTACGCGCAGAACACCCTTTTTTGAGTATTCGCGGGATGACCGGCAATATGCAGGGGCTTTTCGTAATACTTTCGTATCTGGTTGTGTTCTTTTACAGTTTTTTTTGGGTGAAAAAAACAGGGAATATTTCTATATTGATAAAAATCCTTGGCGCCTCAATTGGAATCCTTGGCGTAATTGGCATTTCGCAGTTCTTTGGATTTGATTTATTGTCAATGGGCTTTGTGAAAGAGTTTCTAGGTGGGAGAAAGGCGAGAGTTTCGCATTTTATATATTTAACTTTGTACCATTGGAACTATGTGGGAAGTTATGTAGCGCTTCTTCTGCCGGTGACGGTGGCAATGATTGTTTATTTCCATGAGGAGGGTAAAAAGCGGGAGAGAACTTTTTGGTTCGCGCTTTTTTATCTGCTGATTTTCTGCCTTTTTGGTTCGCAGTCGCGGACCGGCACGCTTGCGGTACTGGTTTCGTTTTGTGTTGGCGGCGTAAAATATCGGAACAAAGTCTGTCAGTACAAAAGGACAATTCTATGCGTCTTTGTTTCTGTGCTTGCAATTTTATTTTTCTGCAACTGGTACATCACAGGGAATATTTTTGGAAAATGGCAGCAGGTTCGCTTTTCTACCAAAGGAAGTAAAAAGTTATCTTATATTGAAACGAAGGATAACCATGTGAAAATCCGCTATAAAAAGAAAAATTATTCTTTTGTCATAGAGGGAAGCGGTGAAAATATCACGCTTAAAAAGACACCGGATAGAAAGTGGAAAGCATTTTCATTTGAAAAGAAAGCATTTGCGGACGGTGAAAAGACCGTTTATGGCTATGAAATGAAGTACAAAAAGAGTGTCTGGCGGTTTACCAATCAGCGTGGGGATGGGAAGTATTATTATCTCAATGCAAACGGAAAATGGGATTTGTGTATTCACGCCGAAACGGCACTGCCATCGTGGATGAACGAGGTGGCATCGCTTCGTGGTTTTGTGTGGTCAAGAACGATACCGCTGTTAAAAGATTATGTGCTGCTTGGAGCGGGGCCTGACCAGTTTGGTTTTGTGTTCCCGCATAATGATTATGTTGCCAGGTATCAGTATGATTTGTTGACAACTTATTATAAGAAGCCACATAATTATTATCTTCAGATGGGAATTGAGACAGGGTGCCTCTCGCTTGTTCTGATGCTTGCATTTTTTGCGATTTTTTTAAAGCGTGGCTTTGCGGCAGCCAAAGGAAAGTGCCATACGCAGAAAGAGTATTTTATACGGGCAATTTTGATTTCTGTATTAGGATATCTCTTTGCCGGGATGTTTAATGATTCCATGGTAGTAACAGCGCCTGTGTTTTGGTGTCTGTTAGGACTGGGAGCGGGTGGAATGGGTGATAGAGTTAGGAATACAATAAGTTAGACTTACCTGAAAAAGGAAAAACCACAAACCAGCGAGAAACATAATTCGTGAAGCGAATTCTCTGTTTCGAGTCGGTTTGCAGTTTTTCCTTTTTTATCGTAAGAATAGCCGTATTATTTATCCTCTCAGCGCCTCATCAATTGCCTTAGCGGCAGCTTTTCCTGCACCCATGGCAAGGATTACGGTTGCGGCACCTGTTACGGCGTCACCACCGGCGTATACATTATCACGGGTTGTTAAACCGGATTCATCCTTTGTGATTAAGCATCCGCGGTTATTTGCTTCCAAACCAGGGGTTGTGGAGCGAATCAATGGGTTTGGACTTGTACCAATGGACATGATTACGCTGTCAACATCAAGAACAAATTCGCTGTCAGGTTTTTCAACCGGACGACGGCGTCCGCTTTCATCCGGTTCGCCAAGTTCCATCTCAACACATTTCATGCCACATACCATACCCTCGTCATTGCCAAGGATTTCAACCGGGTTATTTAATGTCTTAAAGATGATTCCCTCTTCTTCTGCATGCTCAACTTCTTCTTTACGGGCATTCCAACGATTGTTGTATGCCGGAGCCTGCGAAGTTCCAGAAACTTCCTCCACCTGACCACTCTCACTTACTTCTGTATTTGTTTCAACTGATCCGTCTGTCTCTTCTTCTAAATTACTTTCTGAATCATTTGAAGTTGTCACTAAAACAACATCTTTCTTTTCAACACCTGTTTTTTCATCTGATTCTGTGGTAAATGAATTTGCGGAAATTGCAGCTGCCACACCAGCGGAAAATTGCATTTCTTCCGGCTCTGCCTCCTGATTCTGAAGCGGTACTGCCTCATTCTCAAGCTCTGCAACATAAGCTGCCTCTTCCTGAATGTTGGACGTAACAATCAAGCACAATGCGAAAGCAAAAAGTAATGCTGCGTCCAATATTTTTTTTCTCATTTTTCTCCTTTCCTCAAGAATGATACATAACATAGTAAAACGACAGATAAACCAAAAATTTATCTGCCGCTTCATTACAAAACCCTATCATACTCAATTATTCCCAAAAGTCAAATTTCTCATTCAGGAACTGTGCTGAGAAAATTTCTTTGAATTTTACCATATATTTTTTTCATTTGTGTAAATAATCTACTAACGAGTCAGTTATAACTTTTTCGCGTTAAAGCAGAAACAGTCAGATATTACAATTATTGTGAGCTTTTCTGCTTATTTTTATGCAACTTCCATTAATTTTTCCCCAAAAAATCTGGAAACAGTCTTAATCTCTTGCGATCTCAGACAGAATTTCTGCGCGTTTTGTGCCGATCAGGAGCTGATTTTTATATGTTTCATAACGCTCTATGCGATGCTCGCTTAAGAAGACCGCGATCTCCGGTGTGATCGTAAGTTCTGTCACAAAAACTACCATTTCCTGTCCATCCGAAAATGCCTGCTCCATAAATGTAAATGCATGTTCTAAGGTTTCAATCCCTT
>OHAJ01002914.1_pt1 | contig 11240 bp, 6 predicted proteins | sample 1577101 | NCBI WGS metagenome assembly OHAJ01 (sample SAMEA3541531, study PRJEB24748) | human gut metagenome | biome: human gut; feature: human-associated habitat; material: faeces | place: China | collected 2012 | reverse complement strand
TACTCCTGCGCATCCAGCTTTTCCTGCGCGTCCGTCATCGCCTGCTGCATCTTCTGCGCCTGACGCATGAGCTGCTGCATGTTCGCGCCGCCGCCGAAGCCAAAGTTCTGTCGTGCCATAAAAATCGTCCTCCTAATTATTCGTTTTCTGTCAGTTTCTCCGGGGAAATCCGCCGGATGGTCAGGTTGCCCGAAGCCGTCGTCACGCGGACAGACGGTGCGCCATTGACGATGGATACGCCGTCCGTCAGCAGCCGCCCGGACACCGAGCGAAGAATGGCGTCACACTGCGCGCCGGGAATCTCCAGACTGATGCCGCCTGCGACCGAGCCGCCCTTGAAGGTGGAAAACATCTCCGCAAAAGAGAGCATTGCGCCCCGGCTGACCGAGGACAGCGAGATGTTCAGAAACGCAAGGCGCTCCAGACAGAGCATCCCCGTCGTCGTGAACAGGCTGCAATCCTGACCGGAGAGGTCGCTGCCGGCAATGTCGCCGCTGCCGTTCTTGACCTTCAGGCTCAGGCTGCTCAAGTCGGAGAGCATCACGAAGCCGGAGAGAGACTCCACGGACAGGTCACTGACCTGCAAACCGCGGACATGCACGCTGCCGGACGTCGTGCGAATCTCGACCCGTCCCTTCCACGCGCGCGGAATGCGGATGGTCACTTGCAGCCAGCGCGCGCTGAGCGGCAAGGGCGAGAGTGCGGCGGCGGACTGCTCCAGCGTCAGCGTATCGCCGTTCTGGGCGAGCGAAACCGCCTTCATATCGTGGTCGTCGCCGGATGCCATGACTTGGATTTCCTGCGTGTCATCGGCGTAGAGTTCCAGCAGTGCGCCGGTGAGGTGAATCACCAGCTGCGTAATGGTCAGCGAGGAAAAAGAGTTGCGCGAATTCATACGCGTTCACCTCCGTCATTCGTCCTCATCATATCACGTTTTGGCGCTTGTTGCAAGGGGAAAAGCCAACTATGAAGCAGTTGGATGCTTATGCGGATAGGCATAGTTGACTTCATTATCCATAGTGGTAACTTCCGCAAGTTCCAGAGGGCATAAAAACAGACGAAGTCTGCGATCGCCCTCTGGACTCCTTTGGCGTTCGCCTCCGGATGCTACTTGATTTTTATTGGAAGTTTTTTAGTTTGTGCGCAGGGACGCTTCGCTGCCTGCGGCGAAGTTGCCGGACTTGTTTTTCCTCTTTGAGTAGGCTTAACGGAGCAACAGTTGGGGCGTTGCCCCAAGCCCCATAAGGGGCGCCGCCCCTTAACCCCGCAAGGGGCATTGCCCCTTGACCCCTTTTTCGGCGCCATGCGGGTGCTGTTATTCCAACAGCTCCGCCCCCGTCACCACGTCGTCCATCACCGCGATAACCAGCGGCGTTCCGCGATCCTGCTTGCCTTGCAGGCGCACGTTGTCCCTTTCCACCAGCGTCGCGGGGGATTTCGCCTGCTGCACGCGAATCAGGTGATCGTCCTTCTCCAACCGCACCACGCCTACAAGCTGTTTGCCGTTGCTGCCATTCTTGTTGAAATAGAACGACTTCACGCCCTTGCCGTTGCGGTTCTGCTTCTCAAAATCAACGGAGAGCAGGCGTTTGGCGTAGCCGCGGTCGGTCAGCAGCACGATTTGGTCGCTGTCTTGCAGCTGCCCGCACCAGATGACCTCGTCGCCGTCCTCCACCTGCATACAGCGCACCCCAGCGGCGACGCGCCCCTGCACCGGCACGCTGTCGAGCGAGAAGCGGATGCACAGACCGCTGCGGGTGAACAACAGCAAGTCGTCACGGCTGGCGGCGGGGAGAACGGTCAGCAGACGGTCGCCGTCTTTCACGTTCACGGCGGCGAATTTCTTGCTGCGCACGTCGTAATCCGCAGCGGCGGTGCGTTTCACCATACCCTGCCGGGTGATGAAGAGAATGTCCGGCAGATGCCCGATGTCCGCCATGCGGATGCACGTCATCCACAGCGCCTTCTCGTCGTCCTCCAGCCCGGCCAGCACGCCCGAAAGCAGCTGACCGCGATCCTTGGGCTTGACTTCGTTCAGCGACGCAACGGGCAGGGGATAGCAGTTGCCGTGGTCGGTGAAGATGAGCAGCGTCTCGTCTGTTTTGGCCATGAACAGGAAGTCGGCGAACTCCTTGTCGTCCTCCGTGCGGGTCGGGAGCGGCGTTTTTTTGTAGAGCGCGGGATTCATGCGCTTCAATTGCCCCGCGCCCGTGAACGCCACGATGACCTCTTCCGGCGCGGCGGTCTCTTCCTCAACTTCCAGCGGGGATTCGTCCGCTTTTTCGATGGTTGTGCGGCGCTCGTCGGCGAATTCCTCGGCAATCTCCTGCAATTCCTTGCGGATGACCGCCAAGAGCTTTTTCTCGCTGTGCAGGATGCCCTCCAAGCGGTCGATGAGCTTCAGAATGTCCTCGTACTCCTTGCGCAGGGCGATGATTTCCAAATTCGTCAAGCGCTGCAGGCGCATGTCCAAGATTGCCTGTGCCTGCGCGTCGGAAAGCTCGAAGCGCTCCATCAGGCGAGCTTTCGCTTCTTTCGGGTTCTTCGAGGAGCGAATCAGCGCGATGACCTCATCGAGGTTGTCTACCGCAATCATCAGTCCCTGCAAAATGTGCGCGCGGGCTTTCGCCTGCTTCAGGTCGTACTCCGTGCGGCGGGTGATGACGTTCTTCTGATGGCGGATGAAGTGCCCCAGCATCGTTTTCAGCCCCATCTGCACGGGCTTGCCCTCGGCGATGGCGACCATGTTCACGCCGAAGGTGACCTGCAAGTCCGAATACTTGTAGAGCACTTTCAGCACCTTGTCCGGGTCGGCGTCCTTCTTCAGCTCGATGACGGCGCGCATTCCCTCTCGGTCGGATTCGTCGCGGATGTCGTAGATGTTTTGCAGCTGCCCCTTCTTTTCTTCCGACAGCTTCAAAATCTTCTCCAGCATCGCGGCTTTGTTGACCATGTAGGGGATTTCCGTGATGACAAGCAGCTTGCGCCCGTTCACGCCGTCCTCCACATGCACGCGCGCGCGCAGGGACAGCTTCGAGCGTCCGGTCTCATAGCCTCTGCGGATCTCCTCGTTTTTCACCAGCACGCCGCCGGTGGGAAAGTCCGGGCCGGGGATGATTTTCATCAGCTCATCCAGCGGAATGTCCGGATTCTCCATCACAGCAATCGCCGCGCGGATGCTTTCGCCCAGATTGTGCGGGGGAATGTTCGTCGCCAGCCCTACCGCGATGCCGCTTGCGCCGTTGACGAGCAGATTCGGAAAGCGCGCGGGCAGCATGTCCGGCTCTTTGAGCGTGTCGTCGAAATTCAGGCGGAACGGCACGGTGTCCTTCTCAATGTCGCGCAGCATTTCCAGCGCGAGGGGCGTCATGCGCGCCTCGGTGTAACGCATGGCGGCAGCGCTGTCGCCGTCAATGGAGCCGAAATTGCCGTGCCCATCGACCATCGGCCCGCGCATGGAGAAGTCCTGCGCCATGCGCACCAGCGCGTCGTACACGGAGGAATCGCCGTGCGGGTGATATTTGCCCAAGCAGTCGCCGACGATGCGGGCGCACTTGCGGTGCGGCTTGTCCGGCGTCGTGCCGAGCTCCATCATGGTATAGAGAATGCGGCGCTGCACGGGTTTTAAGCCATCCTCGACGCGCGGCAGGGCGCGTTCCAGAATGACATGCTCCGCGTAGGGAATCATGGACTGGTGCATCACGTCCTCGACGGTCGTTTGCAGGATGCGCGACGGGTCGTCCTTGGGAATCGGGCGGTTATCGCTTGTTTTCTTTGCCATAACTTACTTTCCTTCCCCTCGCTGACCTTCCGGCAGCTCGAAATTATCCGGCTTGTTGAAGTCGGCGTTCTCGATGATGTAGTCGCGGCGCGGCTCGACCTTGTCGCCCATCAGGATGGTAATGCGGCGGTCAGCCAGCGCTGCGTCCTCAATCGTCACCTGCATCAGTTTGCGCTGGGAAGGATCCATCGTCGTCGCCCAGAGCTGTTCGGGATTCATTTCGCCCAAGCCTTTGTAGCGCTGAAGCGTGTAGCCTTTGCCCGCTTCCTTGATGCACTTCGCCAGCTCCTTGTCGTCGTAGGCATAGAGGACTTTGCTGCCCTTTTGAACCTTGTACAGCGGTGGCATCCCAATATACACATGCCCCCCAGTGACGAGCTCCTTCATGTAACGGAAGAAGAAAGTGAGCAGAATGGCGCGGATGTGCGCGCCGTCCTGATCGGCATCGGAGAGGATGATGACTTTGTTGTATTTGAGGTTGGCGAGGTTGAAATTCTCGTCGATGGACGTGCCGAGCGCGGTAATCAGCGAGCGGAACTCCTCGTTGCTCAGCACCTGATCCAGCCGCTTCTTTTCGGCATTGAGGGGCTTGCCGCGCAGGGGGAGAATCGCCTGATAGCGGCTGTCGCGCCCCTGCTTGGCGCTGCCGCCTGCGGAATCGCCCTCGACGATGAACAGCTCATTGTCCTCCGCCTTTTTGCCGCGGCAGGCGCTGAGCTTGCCGACCAGCGGCGCGGCGTCTAACTGATTTGCCTTGCGGGCGTTGTCGCGGGTCTTGCGCGCGGCTTCCCGCACCTGCGCGGCGCGAATCGCCTTCTGCACAATCTGCTGGGCAATCTCCTGATTCTTGAGGTTCTCCAGCCAGTCCGTCAGCTGCTGGGTGATGATGCCCTCCACCGCGGGGCGAACTTCGCTGTTGCCCAGCCGCCCCTTCGTCTGTCCCTCGAACTGCGGATTTTTGACCATCGTCGTCAGCACGCAGCTCAAGCCTTCGCGGAAGTCCTCGCCCGTCAGGTTGCTGTCCTTTTCCTTCAGGAAGCCGTTGCGACGGGCATAGTCGTTGAACATCTTCGTGAACGCCGCCTTGAAGCCTGTTTCGTGCGTTCCGCCTTCACCCGTGGGGATGTTGTTGACATAGGAAAAAAGGCTTTCGGTATAGCCGTCGGTGTACTGAATGGCGACGCGGCAGATGACGGAATCCTTCTGCCCTTCGAGGTAAATCGGCTGATCGTGCAGGACGGTTTTGCCGTCGTTCAAATACCGCACATAGTCGATGATGCCGCCCTCGTAGTGGAAGGTCGTTTCGCGGCGGGCAGGGTCGCTCACACGCTCGTCGAGAAAGACAATTTTCAAGCCCCGGTTCAGGTATGCCAACTCCTGCAAGCGGCGGAACACCGTGTCGTAATTGAAGCGCACGTCCTCGAAAATCGCGTCATCGGGAAGAAAACGCACGAGTGTGCCCTTCTTGCGTGTGTTGCCGACTTTTGCCAAGGGCGCGTCCGGCTTGCCCGCGATGACCTTGCCTTTCTTCTCGTCGAACTGACTTGTGAAGCGCATGGCATAATGGCTGAAATCGCGGTAGATGTCCACGGTCAGCCACTTGCTCAGCGCGTTGACGACCGACGCGCCCACGCCGTGCAGACCGCCGGAATAGCTGTAATTCTCGTTGTTGAACTTGCCGCCCGCGTGCAGCACGGTGAAAATGACCTCCGCGCCGCTGACGTGCATGGTCGGATGCTCATCCACGGGCATACCGCGCCCGTTGTCGTACACCGATGCGGAGCCGTCCGTGTGCAGCGTCACGCGCACCTCATCCGCAAAGCCGTTCGACGCCTCGTCAATCGCGTTATCCACAATCTCCCAGAGCAGGTGATGCAGACCGCGCGTCGAGGTGGTGCCGATATACATGCCCGGACGCATCCGAACCGCTTCCAGCCCTTCCAGCACCTGAATATTGCCCGCATCATAGTGATTTGCTTGATTTGCCATGAAAAAACTCCTCTTATAATGAAGGAAGTATATCAAAATCGCAACGGTGACAAAGCACCAATTTTCATTATATCACAATTCCGCCGATTCATCAAGGCGAACAGCAAAATGACGCTCGGACAGCAAAGCAGCGCGAAAAATTTTCACCCGCTCAACAAAAACGTAACATTTTATCAAATATCGGAAACATGTTCATGGGAAAACAAAAAAGATATTGCAAACGGGAAGATAATCGCCGAATTTAACAGGGGAGAATCCGCCCAAACGCCACAGAATTTACAATTCACAGGGAAAAAGCCTCTTGACAATGAAACAATTTTGTAATAAAATCAGGCTGTACGGAAAGGAGTGATTTCCCTATGATGAATTCCGGTCTGCGGCGACTGCTGTCCGGCGCGGTGGCGCTGATGCTGCTGGGCTGTTCCTCCGCCTTGGCGGACACGGCGACGGTCACTGCGCGCAAGCTCATTCTGCGCGAAAAAGCATCCTCGACCAGCGATGCCCTGCAAACCCTGCCCAAAGGCACGAAGCTGGAGATTCTCGGCAAAAGCGGCAGCTGGTATAAAGTGACTTACGGGAAATACACCGGCTATGTCTATAAAACGTATGTCAGCGTGACCAAGACGGCCAGCAGTTCCAGTTCTTCCAGCAGCACGACGCGGCTGGAAAAGGGGAGCACTGGCAGCGACGTCAAGGATTTGCAGACAAAGCTGAAAAAACTCGGCTATTATGATGCTTATGTCGATGGCGATTATGGCGATACGACCGTCGCGGCGGTCAAGGCGTTCCAGAAGAAGTATAACCTGACGGCGGATGGCATTGCAGGCAAAGAGACGCTCAAAAAGCTGGACAGTGTCTACAAGAACGCGGACAGCGACAAGGACGATGATTCGCTCCGCATGGGCGACAGCGGCAGCGCCGTCAAGGACTTGCAGACGAAGCTGAAGAAGCTTGGCTATTACAGCGGCACGGTGGACAGCACGTTTGGTTCGGGCACATACGCGGCGGTTCGCGCGTTCCAGAAGAAGTATAACCTGACGGCGGACGGCGTGGCGGGCAGCGAAACGCTCAAGAAGCTCGACAGCGTGTACAAGAACGCGGACAGCGACAAGGACGGTGATTCGCTCCGCATGGGCGACAGCGGCAGCGACGTCAAGAACTTGCAGACGAAGCTGAAGAAGCTGGGCTATTACGACGGCACGGTGGACAGCACGTTTGGTTCGGGCACATACGCGGCGGTCAAGGCGTTTCAGAAGAAGTATAACCTGACGGCGGACGGCGTAGCGGGCAGCGAAACGCTCAAAAAGCTCGACAGCGCGTACAAGAACGCGGACAGCGACAAGGACGACGGCTCGCTCCGCAAAGGCGCAACCGGCAGCGCGGTCAAGGATTTGCAGACGAAGCTGAAAAAGCTCGGCTTCTACAACGCCTATGTCGATGGCAGCTACGGCGATACAACGGTTGCTGCGGTCAAGGCGTTTCAGAAGAAGTATAACCTGACGGCGGACGGCGTGGCGGGCAGCGAAACGCTCAAAAAGCTCGACACCGCCTACAAGAACGCGGACAGCAATACCAGCACCGATGACGATTCGCTCCGCAAGGGCGCAACCGGCACGGCAGTCAAGACGCTGCAGACCAACCTGAAGAAGCTGGGTTTCTACACGGCATATGTCGACGGTTCGTTCGGCTCGACGACCGAGAGCGCCGTCAAGGCATTCCAGAAAAAATACGGTCTGACGGCGGACGGCGTGGCAGGTAGCGCGACGCTCAAGAAGATTGAATCTGCCGTGGCAAGCGCCAGCAGCGGCAAGATCACCACTGAGCAACTGGACTGGTTCAATGGCGGCAAGAACGTCATCCCGAACGGCGCTGTATTCCAGATTAAGGACGTCAGCACGGGGCTGATTTTCTCCGCGCGCCGGCAGAGCGGCGGCAACCACATGGACGCCGAGCCGCTGACGGCGGAAGATACCGCGATTCTCAAGAAAATCAACGGCGGCACGTTCAGCTGGCGCCGCCGCGCAGTGCTGGTGAAGTACAACGGGCATGTGTATGCCGCGTCGATTTACTCCGAACCCCACGGCACAAACACAATTCTGGACAACAACTTCGATGGGCAGTTCTGCCTGCACTTCTACGGCAGCAAGACCCACGGTACAGACCGCGTGGATGCAGATCACCAGAAGTGCGTGGAACAGGCCATGAAGGCGACTTGGTAAAAATCCCAGTCAGAGGGCAAAGCAATGGGCACTGCTGCAGCGCGGCAGTGCCTTTTTGCGCACATCCGAAATCATCCGCCGATGCCCTATTGACAAATCGCCCAAAATCCTTACAATAAAATTGCGGCTGAAATCATTCATTTTTCATTCATTCCGATGGACAGCCGAGGACAAGAGAGAGAGGAAAATACCATGTTCGGATTCCGACCCGACGGACGGCGCGTGTCGTCCATTGACCCCATCGTCGGCATTACGCCGTACCTGATGCCCATGCGCTGCGACGCGCAGGTTTTCCTGCAGCACCGCGTGGACTATGAGCTGCTGACGCGCTACATTGCGGCGCAGGCGGCGAAGGGCGAGAAAATCACGTTCATGCAGATTATTATTGCCGCGTTCGTCCGCACTGTGGCCCAGCACCCGGAAATCAACCGCTTCATCCTCAATAAGCAGTTCTTCGCGCGGAACATGTGCGCCGTGTCCTTCACGATGCTCAAAAACCCGCAGAACGCCGAAATGGGCGAGACGGCGGTGAAGGTGAAGTACGACCTGACCGACACCATCTACGACGTGCGCGACCGCATGGAAGCCGTCATCAACGCCAACCGCGGCGAGGACAAGAAGAACTTCGCGGATAAGCTGGCGAAAGCGGTGCTGGTCGTGCCGGGTCTGGCAACGGGCATCGTCGCGCTGGTTCGCCTGCTTGATCGCTACGGGCTCTGCCCCGGCGCACTGCTGGACGAGCTGCCCTTCCATACCAGCATGTACATCACCAACAATGCCTCCATCGGCCTGCATCACGTCAACCACCACATCTACAACTTCGGTTCGGTTACGCTGTTCTTCGGCATGGGTACCGTGGAGAAGGTTGCCGTGGTAGAGAAGGGCGAGGCGCGCATGAAGCGCTTCCTGCCCATCGGCATCACGGCGGATGAGCGCGTCTGCTCCGGCGCGCACTACGCGGCGTTCTTCGGCACGATGTCGTATCTGCTCAATCATCCAGAAGAACTGGAGAAGCCGCCGGAATCCGTCCGCTTTGACGAAAAGTGCGAATACCACGTCCCGAAAGTTGGCGAGCAGCCGGCGAAGAAGCAGAAAAAGCAGCAGAAAGCCACGGTTCAGGCGTAAATCAGCAGGAAAAAACGCATGATACGTCGAAATCCTCCGTTGCAGCGCATTCCTTGAAACGGGAATGCAGAAGAACGGAGGATTTTTTTCATGCAGAATGTAGGTATTGTCGGCTTGGGACTGATTGGCGGCTCACTCGCGAAAACCATCAAGCTCCACACACCGTACACGGTTTATGGCACGGACAAGAACGCGGACACGATGCGCCGCGCGTTCCTGATGGAGGCGATTGACGGCGAACTGACGGCGGAGACGCTGCCGCAGTGCGATGTTGTGCTGGTCTGCCTGTACCCGCAGGGGATTATCGGCTATGTGACCACGCACGCGGCGGACTTTAAGCCCGACAGCCTTGTGATTGACTGCGGCGGCGTGAAGCAGGTGATTTGCGACGCACTGTTTCCCGTATCACAGCGGTATGCGTGGCATTTCATCGGCGGACACCCGATGGCAGGGCGCGAGTATAGCGGCTTCAAGTATGCCCGCGATGATCTGTTCGACCATGCGTCGATGATTCTGTGCGGTCACGGCGACGACGACCCGGCGGTTTTGCAGCGCGCCCGCGACTTTTTCATGAAACTGGGCTTCCTGCGTGTGCAGTTCACGACGCCGAAGACGCATGACGAGATGATTGCGTATACGTCACAGCTGGCGCATGTCGTGTCGAGCGCGTATGTGAAGTGCCCGCTGGTGGATAAGCATCGCGGGTTCTCGGCAGGGAGTTTCGCGGATATGACGCGCGTGGCACGGCTGAACGAGGATATGTGGACGGAGCTGTTTTTTGATAATCGGGATGCGCTGCTGCCGGTGGTGGAGGACTTGGTGCAGCGGGTGACGGAGTATCGGGACGCGCTGCGGGATGAGGATCGGGAAGGAATGAGAAAATTATTGCGTGAGGGACGCGAGACGAAGGAACGCCTGACGGATTAACACGCGGAAGAAGCAAAGCAATGATCTGAATGATAGAAAAAATCAACCTTGGTTGTCCGAAAAAGTCAACACCACAAAAAACGCGCTACGCCCCCCCAATCCGGGGAAAACGTACCGCGCTTTTCATTTATACCAGCGTCTTCGTCTGCCACTTGCCGCTGTGCCAGCGAATCAGGAAACAGATGACGCGGAACACCCAGTCAATCTGCATGGCAATCCACACGCCGATGACGCCCATGCCCATCGTCGTCGCGAGGAAAACGCCGAAGCCGATGCGAAAAACCGCCATCGAGAAGACCGCGACCGTCATCGTGTACTTCGCGTCGCCCGCCGCACGGAGCGCGTTCGGCATCGTGAAGGACATCGGCCAGAAAATCACGCAGCCCGCGCCGTGCAGCGCCACAATCTGCCGCGCAAGCACCGTCGCTTCCGGCGAGAGGTTGAACGGCAGGGTAATAATCGGGTTGCAGAGCAGCATCAGGATGTTCAGCGTGCCCATGCAGAGGTAGACAATCTGCATGAGTTTCTTGGTGTAGAATTTCGCCTGATCGTAGGCGTGCGCGCCGCAGCACTGCCCAACGACCGCAATCATCGCCAGCCCGATGGCGTTTCCGGGCAGGCACTGGAATGAACCGAGCGTGTTGCCGACGGTGTTCGCCGCGGTGCTGATGGTGCCGAAGCCCGCAATCATCCGCAAAAGCAGCAGCTTGCCGAGCTGGAACAGCCCGTTCTCAAAGCCGCTGGGAATGCCGACGCTCAGAATCTTCTTGACCTCGCTCGGATGCCACTCGAAGGGGAACATGCCCGGATACGGAATCCGGCAGTGCGGGTCGCGGAGGGCACGCTGCGTGATGTACGCGCCGACGGAGCGCGAAATCAGCGTCGCCAGCCCCGCGCCGACCACGCCCCAGCCCAGCAGGTAGATGGTCACGGCGTTGCCGACGAGGTTGACGATGTTCATGATGAGGGAGGAGAACATCGTCGCGCGCGGATTGCCGATGCAGCGCAGGAGCGCGCAGTAGGCATTGTAAATCGCCATGACGGGGTAGGAGAGCGCCGACATGAGGAAGTACGCCTGACTTGCTGCCATCACCTCATCCTCGACATTGCCGAAGAGGGTCAGCAGCAGCGGCTTGCGGAAAATCAGGCAAATCGCCATAATCGCCAGCGAAACGAGCAAAACGACGTAGAACAGCATC
>OHAJ01002913.1_pt1 | contig 11242 bp, 9 predicted proteins | sample 1577101 | NCBI WGS metagenome assembly OHAJ01 (sample SAMEA3541531, study PRJEB24748) | human gut metagenome | biome: human gut; feature: human-associated habitat; material: faeces | place: China | collected 2012 | reverse complement strand
CCCATAACCGAAATGAATTCGCCGTCCTCTATCTTAAGGCTTACATCATCAAGCGCCTTCGTATCATCAATCTTTTCATTGTATATCTTTGTAATATTCTCTAATCTTATCATTTAATAATCCCCCATTAATCATCACTTCCAAGAACCTCTACAGAATCATAATGCAGTATCTTTATAACCGGATATGCCATTGAAAGAATAATCGTTACCGCAATAGCTGCTATTGTCGTCAACAATGTTGTAAGATTAACGGTTATTATACCAGCCCTCGAAGTCACCACATTTATAATAGCTGCACTTACTGCAAATATAATAAGAGCCGTTACGCTTAACGCAAGAATATTACATGCCATTGCACCGATTATTCTTGAATCACTCATTCCGTATATCTTCTTTACCGCAATCTCCCTGCTTCTCTGAATCAGCCAGAACTGTGACATCAGCAGGCAGTTAAATATGCAGAATACATATACCATCACATTTATCTTCATATTCTCGCCCTGAAGTGCCTTAACCACATCTGACTCACCCTTTGAGTTAAGCTTCTTGGCATTTATCTGTGATTTTGCGTCCACACTCCTTATATTACCGAATACCGCAGAATAGGAATTATCAAGACTTGTTATGTTGCTTGACAATTCAATCGTATAGCTGTCCTTTCTGCATATTTCATTCATTACATTAGTTCCGAGACAATCTATATTAAGAACCATCTTGTAATCATAATAATCTGATGTACTGCTTCCTATAACACCGCATATCTCATATTCTTCATTCTCTAAAGTCACATACTTCTTTCCGTCCATTTCGTATGCGTCTTTATACTTATATCTTCCAACGGCAATAAGCCTTTTGCCGCTGTCACCCGGCTCGCTTCCCGGGAGCCGTCCGCTTACCATCTTATATGGAAGCTCCTCATTACTCTTAAGAATAACCTCGCATTTCGTATTAGCACTTATCTGTGCATATGAAAGTGACAGCTTTCCGCCGAGTATCATATTGCCGTCTTCCACTCCGTTGCTTATATAATTAAACATATCCTGACTGTTTCCAACAGTAACATCTAACTGTATTCTGTTCTTATACATGGACTGCAGCCTGTCCGTTTCCTTTGCGTATGCCTTATTATATATTGAAAGCACACCGAACACGGCATAGAACATAACGAGCTGGCTTATTATAAAAAATACTGATATCAGCCTGTACCTGAATACACTCCGTAATAATGCTTTTATCTTTCCCATCAGCCTTCACTCCTTCCCGAAACCATATCCGCCAGTGAAGTCCTGCCAATCATTACCGCAGGTATCACACATGATATCACAAGAAGTATCATTACTGATATTATCAGAATTACCGGCATATAATGCATATGTGCCACATATGCCCCCTCATACAGTCTTCCTGTTTCCTCTAATACCTTTTTCGGAAACAGTGTCTCAAATTCAGCCCTAAGCCGTACAATCCATGCCGCCACAGCCGCAAGAACCATGACAATTGCATTCTGCATGGCTATAAGCCATATAATATCCGCCTTACACATACCATTTGCAAGCATAATTCCATAATGTTTTCTTCTCATAAGACAATACACAATGTTAGACGCTGCAATTGATACTGCTGCAAGAACCGTTATCATAATTGCTGCTATGAAAACAGTATCGTCCACAATGCTGGAATCTTCTTTTTCTTTATCAATCTCATCCTTATAGTTACTTATATTGACAGTTATACCCTCGTCATAACAGAATTTCTTAATCTTATCTGTCACTTCATCAAATGTGCCGGACTCACACTGAAAATATATTTCGTGCGCATACCCACTATCGACACCTTCTAATTCTTTTTTCAGGCTTCCCGCTATCACAATCATGGAATCATCAAGCGTGTAATTATCCCATTTACCATATGAACCTTTAAACAGTCTGTCTTCGTGTATCCAGCCTGCACCCTTTTTAAGGATACCGCCTATCTTAATCTTCCCAATATCATCGTCCACATAACAGTTAATCATATCACCGGCATGATACTGCTTTCTGTAATTATATCCTACAAATACAATCCGCTCATCTTCTCCAAGGTTCTCTAATATCTTCTTATCCTCTTCACTGAGCATAAGATTTCCTATTGCAGCTATATCCTTATCTATCATATTTACCTGTATAGATTCATCTTCATCTTCAAAGAGAGTTTCACTAACAATATATCCACTCCGTACTACTTCCGGCAGGGTACTCATATATTCATGTACCTTATCTGATATGTCCTGTTTAATATTCCTGGTCACAAAATGAACATATCCCGCATCAGCCGTATTAACACCGAATTCTTTCTCTGTCTGTTTTATCGCATATCTGCTACCAATATATCCGGTAAACACCCTGTCTATCATAAAAAATGATACAAAACACATGCCAAATAAAAGCAGGGTCACAAACATCCTTCTTGAATATATCCTGAAAACCAGCCTTAGTTTGTTATACCATCTCATATCTTTCCCCCTGTATACTGAGCTGTCTGCCTAATTATTAATCATCTGCTCCGCATGCGCCTTCTTCCATTCTGAATATACCTTCTCATTTTTTATCTTATACCCGCCTGCCGCACATGCCTTCAGATATACCTTTTCCCCTGCATCTGAAAATTTATATTCCATTATATAATTAATGTAATCTCCCTTTTTATTAAGTTCCGCATAATCAACATAATATACACCTGTTTCTGTTATATCCTTTGAACAAAGTAAATCGCAATCTTTATAATCGTTTTTCTTAAGCGTGTCCTTATATTTTAAAAACTCTTTTGAGCCAAATGTTTTTCCAAATTTTTTCTTAAATAAAGTCTTTGGGACTCCATATACCGATATATTCATCTTAGGGATATCATCATAAAAATCTTCATACATTGCCACTGATATTGCTCCAATGTCAAGACTCACCATCGTATCTGATGTAGATTTTACATCTCCAGTTTTTTCTACTCTATATGTAAACGCATACCCTGCACTATCCGACAGATACCAGTTGGGAATTGTATCATTCGAATTATAGTAAGGTAATGCAAAATCAGGTACAATACTGGCTTCTACATATGGTGCTCCATAATCACTACTTGTCTGCTTATTATATAATGCGCCATCTGGTATATTACCCGCTTCAAGGTCAATCCGCCTTTCTGTCGACGATTTTATATGAAGTTCCTCCAGATAAGAAACACCTTGTTGCTTATTTTCTATATATGGGATATACAGAATAGTATCCTTATCACCATTGTTACTCTTAATTCTGTAGAATCCATTAATTATCGTATAACCATCATCTGTTGTTGTAGTTTCATACTCCTGTACAATATAATCAGGATCAATAAGTGTCTCGTCTGCTGCATTATCTTTCTTCCCACATGCTGACAGTGAGAGTATCATAATTCCCGATAATGCTGCCAGCACTGTTTTCTTACATATTCTGTTCATAAACTTCCACCTCAAAAGCACAGATGCACATATTAAAAATGTGCATCTGCTTGTAAATAATAATCAATTAGAACTCATATGATGTGTGTTACACGCATCCCCATTAGAATTTGATACCCAATGCTCTGTATCAAAACAATCTATATCCATCTCATAAGATGTTGTCCGTTCAGCTCCGCAACCTTTTCCTATTGCATCTCTATATGTATCCCATTCAGAGCTGTCATTATAAGTGATTATAAGATGTAAATGTGAATATATAAATTCATTAGTATTAGCTATTGTTTTCGCTACACATCTTTTCTCACCATTAGCTCTGTAAACAGTAAGCTCTGTATCCATATAATCATGATACTCAATTGCTGCCATTACTGGTATACTAGCCATAACAACAAACATTGCTGTCAAAACTAATACTCTTCTTACTTTAGTTGAAAGTTTACGCATAATTTTTCCTCCATTAATCTTAACATATAGGTACATTTAATACCAATATCTTTAGTTATCTACATCAGATGTTATACATTTATAAAGTTTAAGTTGCGATTTTCTTTTACCATATAATCATCTGATACTCGTTCTCTTTGTTACAATACATGGCAATTGCATTAATGATGCTAATATAATTCCAAGACACATACATTTTGCTACTGTAAAATAGCTTAATATGCTGGTACATATTATAACTATTGAATATACTGCCAACTGTATAACTGCTATTTTCTTATAATGCCTTATCTCTTTTTCATTCAAGACCTTATTGTCTGATTGTATTGGCGATACTACGCACAATTCTATAATTGCTATACATGTCGTTATATACATATATGCTGATTTTATATCACATATTGATAGCTTTATCATAGCAGTCAATAATATAGTTGATATTATCATGCATATTGATAATTTCTTAGCATGATAACCACCACTATACTTTTTCAGAAACATAAATGGAATAATTAACAATATTCCATTAATAATACTTCCTGCCAGCCACCCAATCACAATCGCCATAATAACTGGCAATATTAATAATTCCGCACTATATACAGCATATTCATAAAGCTCACGATTTTCCTCTGATATAGCACTATTCCTTATCAGCCAGTTGATTATTGAATTTCTTACTCCTTCCATCACTTTAATTTCTTGTATCTGTCTAATCCTGCTGGAGTCTTAGGCTCATATGCTAATAGACAAGATGTTGAATTAGCTTCAAGCTTCAACACTTTATCAAGTACCTTAACCACTTTCTTAGCTGATTCTCTCTTTCTCACAGACATCCCCCTCCTTTCTCAATCGTACACAACCAAAACTCTATATTTCTCTTATACCATATATATTATTTAAATCAATAGTTATGGAACCAAATGACATTTTTATGGAACGAAAAGCATCTTTAACTGTATTACACTAATATTATCGTTGCTATTTTATTTCTGTATTGTATAATATATTTATATTTTTAAATGTTACGGAGAGCTTATGGATATTTTTATATGTGACGACAATACTCTTATATGTAATGAAATTAATTCGCTTATATCTGAATTTTTCAGAACCAATAATATGACAATGCCTGTTTTTCATACATTTACCGATGGAAAATCTCTTTTATCATCTAATGTAAGACCAGATATTGTCTTTCTTGATATTCAGATGCCGGAATTGTCTGGTATAGATGTGGGGAACATATTACACAACAAATATCCTGATGCTATTATTATAGTAATAACCTCTTTCATGGATTATCTGGATGATGCCATGCGTTTTAATGTTTTCAGATATATATCGAAACCAATTGATAAAGACCGTCTCTTTCGCAATATGCAGGATGCCGTCACCGCATACAATAACCGGAGCTCAACACTATATGTAAAATGCGGCTCTGACTATAAGCTTATCAATCAGCATGATATTATAATGGTTGAAGCCTCTTTGAAGCAAACTATTATATATACAACTAATGGTAATTTTAGAACTTATCAGTCATTTTCAGAAATAAAAGAAAAGCTGGCGCACAATTATTTTTATCAGTGCCATAGAAGTTTTGTTATTAACTTGAATTATGTGGTTTCTCACAATTCGCACAATATATATCTTAATAGTAACTTGTCTGCGGATGTTGCTGCAAGAAAGTATTCAGATTTTAAAGAACACTATGCTGCATATGTTAACTCACATGTCTAGATAAAGGAGATTTATGGATAATTCACTTACATATTATACGGTTGCTTCTGTGATTGAAGCATTTATTTTATGGCTTTATTGTAATAAACTCTTCAAGCAGAGATTGAACACACCACTCTCAATATTAATAGCAATCATTATGCATTTGTTATCAGCACCTGTATATATGTTACATTTTCCTATTTTGAATATTATTTCTTTTATTCTTATTACATATATAGTTACCATTATAATATCTGATATTTCCTTTTTTTCTGCTATTTTTCACAGCCTTATGCTGACAGTTGTAATGGGGTTATCCGAATTATTAGTTGTAGGCTTTGTTCCTAATCTTTATATATTATTTTTCCGTGAGTCAGGCACTATTAATAATACTGCACTTTATGTTTTCATAAGTAAAACAATTTATCTATTCATATCACAGGCTGTATCCACAATCCTGAAAAAAAGGAAAGGTTCATATCCTTACTCTGATAGAAGCACCCTTTTTCTTTCTATCATTCCTGCAACATCTATAATTATTATGTTATGTCTGTGCTTTATATGTATAAGCATACCGCTTACTTCAAAGGTTAATGCATATAGTTCTGTGTCCATACTGCTTTTACTGGCAATTAACATGTTCACATTTTATATGCAGCAGATTATTGTCAGGAAAAACAATGAAAATGCCCGCCTTTTACTTGAATTACAACGCGAATCGGATAATGTACAGTATTACAATTCTCTCAAAGACAATTATAATAAACAGCGGATATTGATTCATGATATCAAAGAACACCTTAATACAATTTCAGCCCTTAATGATGGAAGTCATACGAAAGAAATATCTGATTATATATCTGAGCTTTCTGATAGTGATGCACTTAAAAGATCAAGAACATATTGCCGGAATCCTATATTTAATGCAATTCTGTCACGTTATGCAGAGATTTGCGAAAGTGAGAGAATCAGTTTTGCTGCCGACATAAGATACAGAACCTTAGAATATTTTTCTGCTAATGATTATGCTTCATTGTTCGGTAATCTGCTCGAAAATGCTGTTGCCGCTGCAAGTGGTACTCCGCATGCATTTATTGACTGTAATGTCTCACTTATACAGAATGGCAATGCGGATCTTATTACCGTTACCAACTCATGCAGTAATAATCCGATTGCTTCCGATGGGACTTTACATACAACCAAAGCGGACACTATTAATCATGGTCTTGGAACTCTAAGCATTAAAAGAATTGTTGACAGTTACGATGGAATTATGAAATATTCGTACGATGAGAAAGACCGTTATTTTAAATACACTATATTAATACAGCACCCTGGCATCATGCAATAGTTTTGGCATATTCTGCAATATATGGCATATTCGGTAATATACGTCACATTAATATCGGGTAGTTTTGGCACATTCGGTAATATATGGCACATTCTGCACTTGACAATATAAAAAAACAGGGATTCCAGTTACATTTAATAACCGAAATCCCTGTTTTTATTATATTAATTCTTCTTATATTGTTATATCTTCTTAGAAAAGACTCTTAACAGTATTAACTACATTCTCTACTGTGAATCCAAAATGCTCGAATAACTGGTTAGCCGGACCTGAAGCTCCGAAGCCCTTCATGCAGATAACCTTTCCGTCAAGTCCTACATATCTGTACCAGCCGAAGTCTGAAAGTGCCTCAACTGCAACTCTCTTTCTTACACTCTTAGGAAGGACTGATTCCTTGTATTCCTCTGACTGCTTCTCGAATACATCCATAGATGGCATACTAACTACTCTTACATCTATTCCTGCATTCTTAAGCTCTGCCTTTGCAGATACAGCCAGGTTAACTTCAGAACCACTTGCAATAATAATTCCATCTGGAGTCTCTTTATCAGAATCCTCAAGAATATATGCACCCTTAAGTGCTTCCTTAGATGAACCTGCCATCTGTGGAAGATTCTGTCTTGTAAGAACTAATGCTGTTGGCTCATCCTTAGATTCAATGGCATATTCCCATGCAAGTGCTGTCTCTGTTCTGTCACATGGTCTGAATACTGTGAAGTTAGGCATTGAGCGGAATGCTGCAAGCTGCTCAATTGGCTCATGTGTAGGTCCGTCCTCACCAACTCCGATACTGTCATGTGTGAATACATATATAAGTGGCAGTTTCATAAGTGATGTAAGTCTTGCCATTGGCTTTGTATAATCACTGAATACGAAGAATGTTGCAACGAATGGTCTTAATCCACCATGAAGTGCAAGTCCGTTACCAATTGCTGCCATAGCCTGCTCTCTTACACCAAAGTGAAGGTTAGTTCCTGCGTAATTCTCCTTAGAGAAATCTCCTGCATCCTTCATATTAGTCTTATTAGATGGTGCTAAATCTGCCGAACCACCGATAAGGTTAGGCATTACATTCTTAATCATGTTAAGAATTGTTCCACTTGAACTTCTTGTTGCTTCTGCCTTCTCTGGCTTTGCAAGGTATTCCTCAGAATTGAATAAATCGGACATATCACATCCATTGTAGTACTTATCCCAGAGTTCCTTCATCTCAGGAAACTTCTCACAGTATTCAGCAAAAAGCTTATTCCATTCTTCTTCCGGTTCAGCCATTCTTGCAGCTATCTCTTTATAATGGTCATATACTTCCTGTGGTACTTCAAAATCACCCTTGCATGGCCAGTTAAGATTTTCCTTAAGTGCTGCAACATTATCAATACCAAGAGGCTCACCGTGTGCGCTTGCCTTACCCTGCTTTGCAGGACAGCCGTATCCGATAAGTGTATTAACCTTGATAAGTGAAGGTCTTTCCTTATCAGCCTTAGCCTCCTCAATAGCTTTACCGATAGCTTCAATATCATTGCCATCAGCAACCTCGATTGTCTGGAAGCCAAATGCTTCAAATCTCTTCATTACATTTTCTGTAAATGCAATATCTGTGCTTCCCTCAATTGATATGTTGTTAGAATCATAGAATACAATAAGCTTTGAAAGACCTAATGTTCCTGCAAGTGAGAAACACTCTGATGAAATACCTTCCATCATACATCCGTCCCCACCAAGTACATATGTGTAATGGTCAACTACATTGTATCCGTCTTTATTGAATACTGACGCAAGATGTGCTTCTGCCATAGCCATACCTACTGCCATAGCCATACCCTGTCCAAGAGGTCCTGTTGTTGCTTCAACACCAACTGTATGACCATACTCTGGATGTCCAGGTGTCTTAGAACCCATCTGTCTGAAATTCTTTACATCATCTAATGAAAGATTACCAATTCCAAGTAAATGGAACAATGAATAAAGAAGCATTGAACCATGTCCTCCAGAAAGAACGAATCTGTCTCTGTTCTCCCATTCTGGATCAGCCGGGTTGTAATTCATATGGTTAGTCCATAATTCATAAGCTGTTGGTGCAGTTCCAAGTGGAAGTCCAGGATGTCCTGAATTAGCCTTCTGGATTGCATCTGCTGACAATACCCTGATTGCATTAATTGACATTTCATCGATGTTAGTCATAGTTTCCTCCCTGTGTAAGCACATCTGTGCATAATATTATAAGTTATCTGTCTTTAAAATCTGCCTCTGTCAAGAATATAACATCACCATTCTCGCTTCTCTTCTTCTTAAGTCCACCAAAGAATCTTCTTGATGCTCTTCTTTCAGAGTTGACAATTGCCTGATTGATTATTTCCTTGATATCATCAAGTTTAATATTATCATTCACATTATGAAGTTTGTCAATCTTAAGATACAGTTCCAGTAATGCATCATCATCAACCTCATACTGTCTCTTTCTTGCGAATCTCTTCGCCATCTCAACAAGCTCATTAACTGTGTACTGCTTAAGAACAATTCTGTGATTGAATGTCTTGGTAAGCTCAGGATTAAAGTTGATAAGAACATTCATGTCTGTATCTGAATCTTCAAATATGACAATCATTCTTCCTGTATCCTGTTCAAGACAGTTAAGCAGTTCATTAATTCTCTTAGGCTGGATTGTTCCTGCGCCTTCAACGATAAGAGCTGTTCCCTTAAGTCTTCCCATTGCCTTGGCAATACCTCTCTGGTTAATACTCTCTCCTGATGTCTTAGCAATCTTCTTTGGCTGGTCTGGATATAAAGTATTAATAGCTCTTATTATAGTTCTTGCAAGGTCTGTCTTATCAGAACTTGAATTACCAGAAATAAGAATATTTCCTGATGCTGATGAATTCATCTGCATTTCATCGTCAATTGTATCGAAAAGATCAGCTAACTGTTCCTCAAGTCCTGGCATATCTCTGTACTTTCTGAATATCTTTGCCAGCTCCCCTGTAAGCTTCTTCTCTATCTGCTCAGTTTCTTCAATCTCTTCTTCCATAGTCAATGGCTGTTCTTCTTCCTGTCTGGTGAATGGAATTACTGTTTCTTCCGGCTCAACACCTGCAGCTACCTCATCTAGTACAACAGCCTCCTCACCTTCTTCTTTATTGTCTTTATTATCAATATCTTCATTCATAATTGAATTGATATCTGAAATCATTGATTCTGACACAGTTGGTATCTGTGCTGTAACTAAAGGAATATCTTCATTCTCTATAGCAGTTGCTGCCTGCTCTAGTCTCGCTGCAGCCTTACCTGTTCTTATTGCAAGATCCATTCTCGCAGAATCAACTGCCATCTGTGCAAGAGCTGCTCTCTTTGCTCCTTCCTTATCAATCTCCTTACCATCAGCCAGTGCTTCTGCTTTCTTCTGCTCTACCAGCTTTTCATAAGCTGCACTTTTCTCGTCTTTCTCATCAAGATAACGCTCAAGCTCTGACTTGGAGAATTCCTTAGTATCCTGCTTGCCATACTTTTCTTCTCTTACAGACTGCATCCACTCTGTTATATCCATCTGGCCTTCAATCTGGTCATCATCTTCCTGAGCTTCTGCATCATCATTAACAACCTGTTCAGCTACAGGAGCCGGAGTCTTAACCTCCTCTGCAGGCTGTTCTTCCTTATTCTTAGAAGCTGGTACAAATGTCTTAACATCAGCATCTTCTTCCTCATCACCGAACAAGTCACTCATCTTGGCAGCAAGCTCTTCCTGAAGATTTCTTGTATCATATAAATTGTTATATTCAGGTACAGGAACATTAATATCTATATTCTCTGCTTCCTTATTGATTCTTTCCTCAGCTTCTTTTCTCTGTTCAGCTTCGTCTTCTTTATTGATCTGCTCATAGTTATCAGCTAACTTCTGCTTTGCATTCTCAATAAGCTCCTTAAGTGAGACATTTGCCTTATTAATCTCGCTTGAGAAATTCTTCTCTCCATCTTTGCTAAGTGTCTCAGAAACCTCTGGCTTCTCCACCTGAGGAGTCTCTATCTTAGACATAACAACAGAGCTGTCCTTAGTATTATCTGCATCTTCATCCTTATTCAGAGCTTTCATTAAAAATGCTTTGATATCATCATTCTGGTCGTTCTGTACAAGGTCTATTGAAAGAGGTCCTTCCTCCTGTTCCTTAGCAAACTCAGGAACATTCAGACTTACCTCTGGCACTGGCTGTTTACCAGTTGATTTCTGTTCTTTCTCATCTTCTTCACGGAAAACAT
>OHAJ01002912.1_pt1 | contig 11243 bp, 18 predicted proteins | sample 1577101 | NCBI WGS metagenome assembly OHAJ01 (sample SAMEA3541531, study PRJEB24748) | human gut metagenome | biome: human gut; feature: human-associated habitat; material: faeces | place: China | collected 2012 | reverse complement strand
TATCCATAACCTCAAGGTATCCAGCATAATGAATAAGCTCTTTATACTTATTCGGTGATGGTGTAGCAGTTGCTACCAGCTTATAAGGTACATTTTTGAACTTTTCAAGGAATGTCTGATATGTCTTAGATCCAAATGATCTAAGGACTGATGCTTCATCAAGTGAGGTAGCCTGAAAGTAATCCGGTCGGATGTCTCCGTCTCTCACTCTTTCGTAGTTTGTAAGTACAATCTGACTTGTGCTTGCCTCGACCTCTTCCATGTTTCGGCAATACTCAGGCTTTTCATATCCCAGAAGTTCTACCGCATCCCTTGTAAACTCCTGTTTTACACCAAGCGGTAATACGATCAATGTCCTACCGCCGGTATGTTCTGCTGCAAGGTGGCAAAATTCTAACTCCTGCGCTGTCTTTCCAAGACCGAATGATTCAAATAAGGCTCTGCGCCCACCTTTCAGTGCCCATGCCACCGCATCTCTCTGGTGCGGCTTTAATGCTTTGTTAATACGGTTCTTGTCAACCGAAAAACCACTATCAACTGCAAGTTCTATCTTGCTTTCTAAAAACTCTTTGTAATTCATGTTTAAAAGGAACCCGATATATCGTTACCCCGGCCGGAGGTTCGGCTCCTTTCTTTAATTTATTTTTATCTGCTCCGGAGTTCTTTCAACTCCTCAAAATCACAGGATCCGCATAAGGGGCATATAGCCCGGTACTCATATGCAGGCTGTCCATGATATTCACCCATGCACTCTCTTTCCATGTCCGGCTCTTCGAGCTCTGCCTGACAGTCAATGCATTTATACATTCTCACCACTGTCCTCTTTCTTAAAATGATATTCCATCAAGTCCGCAATTTTCAGATATTCATCTGCAACCTTACCTTTTCTGGTTCGCTTAACCTGTTCCCGGAATTCGTCAATTGTTCCATAGAAGCAGCCGCATGTAACCCTTGCCTCACCATCATGACATCTAAAAAATGTTGTTGGTCTATATACGGTTCCAAAGCCCTTGATCACCGCATAATCAGCATCACCGGATACCCATGCATCACCGGATACCTCAGCATTACCGTATACCACCGCATCACCGGATACCTTAGCATTACCGTATACCTTAGCATCACCGGATACCACCGCATCACCGGATACCTTAGCATTACCGGATACCTTAGCATTACTGGATACCCATGCATTACCGCTCTGGCTTAAATTGTCCTCTTTTTCTACCCATCCCCCTAAATCACCAGCTTTTACACCGTATCTCTCAATATTAACGAGAGCCTTAATTCTAAAAAATTTTCTACCAAAAAAGTTAAGATTAAATTCACTTGTTAATTCAAATTTTTTCATTATCTTCTCTCCCTTCCAACATCATCATGCTGTTGCTCTGTATCTTCTGTATCGCACTTCTGAGCTTTGCCGGCATCAGCGCATCCTTCTGCTTCCGCTTTGCAAGCTCCTCATAGACCATTCTGAAATTCGCCCGGTCAATGTCGATATTCTCACTCCTGCAAATATTCACAAATCCGCCGATCTGTGTCACTGTCCTTGCGGTCAGATCATCAAGTGTCATCATTGCATCCTGCGGTCTATATGATCCATACATTCTGATCGCATGTAAAACGGTCTCCCATGCCTCACTCCATGCCGGTATCTCTCCCTGTCTTACCTCACAGCACATCTGCCGGATCTCAGCTATGGATGGTGACCATTTGTTTGTTGATACCCATTTGTTGAGTGCTGTCTCTGCCACTTCATACGTCAGATCCTGAAGCTGTCTGTACCAAAGCTCCATTGCCGGTCTATTCGGCAGTAGATTCTCTCTGGGGTAATAAGTTTTCAGCCCCATGGCGAACTTCGCAAACTCCTGTTCCGTCATTCCGCTTTACTCCTCTCCACTTTTCACACCTGCCATGCATCTGACGGATCTCGTCTATGTATGAATTATCAAGATCACAGACATGTAATGCTCTGCCTGTATCTGAAAGCGTACAGGTCTGGTTGTGTCTGCAGGTGTTACATCGTTTATTTTGTTTCATGCTCATAAATGATCTCCTGTTTGGCTTTCTCGATAAGCTCAGTCAAAACTACCTCTCTCTGCTCATCGACCTGATCTGCTATGCCGAATAACTCTGCCAGTGCAGCAGTTGTGATCTGAGCCCATGCGATCTGCTCTGCCAGTGTATTGTTCATTTCTGCCGTTTCACTTCTTGCCTCTCTCCTAGTCGTCTCATTGTTCCACCACCAAGTGAATACATTGATCAATAATGCAAAACATGAAATACACTGTCTGACCAGACGACCCTTGCCATAATGTCTTGCGATCAACTTAATTTTTCTTGTTGCTGAATTATCCATCTCTTTTTTCATCTGCGAAGCCTCCCTTTTCTGCTCGTTCCTGCGCCCATTCAGCCATCATCTTGTATGATTCATCCAACTGATCCGCTACCCGGTTGTTCCCAGAATAATTTGTCTTTGCTGTCGGTGCTGTATTTGCATAGTTATCATCAAGGACCTTTGCCATGTTTGTATCCTTTAACAGCCAGTCAAATGTGGCTATCCAGTTTCTGTTGTTCTTGCCCTTCAAGAAGTCCGACGATTCAGCTTTCTTGAACATTTCCTCAAAATCATCAAGCGTGTAATGATTAAGCCTTGCTTTGATTGCCTTTTTTCTGGCATCTGATAAACACTTAACAGCCGGGAGCGAAGGGCAATGGGCATTGTACATCTGGACAATGCAGTCATAGTCGATTTTCTTTTCTTCTACTTCTTTTATCTCCCTCTTATCTCTTTCTTTATCTTCTTCTCTTTCTTCTTCTGCATCGTCTACAAGACATCTCGTAGAATCTACGGTAGAATCTACAGTAGATTCTACAATGCCATCTACAGTAGATTTTTTTGCTTTCTGTTTATCTCTCCATCTTGACTGAGCCATTCGCTTACTTTCTCTTATCTTATCCATGCCCTCAGTGTTCTGGTGTTCCTGCCATCCGGCAACCGTTATAAAATCACCAGATCTAATGATCATTCCAAGCTGTTCAAGAGATAAAATAGCCTGTTTTACGATGTTTTCCTTAAATCCAAGCTCATCAGCAAGCATCTTGGTTGTGTAAGGAATGTCCTCTGTAAGAAAGATTCTTCCATCAGAATTGCATTTTCCTGCCATTGTGAGTAACATAATCCAAATAAGAACAATATTGTTTCCATCCGGCAGTTTTCTCAAATGCTTGATCTTTCTATTGTCAAACATTCCGGTTGTAATCTTTATCCACTTCACATCTGCCATTCTGGTCACCCTTTCTTGCATACTCCCTGAAAGCCTGCTCATTCTTCTGCCGCATCGATCGCACACATCTATTACCGGCAAGCCACGGATTTGCCGCCTGTATCTTCTGTCTTGTGCGTCTCACTGTCTCGGTTGTTGGTAAGCCGAACTCTGACAGATGCAGGAAGAACTTTGGCACAGAAACATGATCAATATTGTATCCATGCTTTTCTCCAATCTGCTTACATACGAGATAGTACAACCGGTTGTCACTACTTCTTGCTGCTATATCTTTTTCAAGGACTTCATAAACAACATCCTGTGTTGATATCAGCTCTTTTTTCTTCTCTTCAATGAGGTCTGTCATCATACCCTCTATACCTCCTTTATTCGTATTCCATAACGGTGGAGCATCAATTTCCGCTTGATCACATAGTCTTTTGTTCTCATGCCCTTGGTGTCTTCCACGACTATATTCTCACCCTCTTTGTAGACAAAATCGGCAACATAGTAGCAGCTCTGTTCTATGACCTTACCGGGCTTATATTCGCCCTTATGAGGTCCAGCCTTGTACATCTCAGTCGATTGTTCTCTCTGTCTCGGTATAAGCTCGTATCTGACCTGTCTCTTGAGGTCTGTAATCTCTCCTGCTTTCTCAAGCATCTTAAGCTCCATGTACCGGTTTGCTTCTTTCTTGGAATCAAATAGAATCCCATCGACCTCAACCTTTTTATTCCTGTACTTTCTGCTATTCAACGATGCGCTCTTTATCCACTGTGGATTCATCAATCAATGCTCCTTTCTCCCTGCCACCGGATCAGCGGCAGGGCTATATACAATGGCTTATACTGTGTGATGTGTGTATCTGCCATGAACAAGTATCTTTTATGAAAACAGTGCAGCGGCGGCAGGATTCTGCTGTGTAGTCTGCTGTTCACTACTACCATTTTCCTGAATGTGCTCCTGTGATTCCTGCATATTATTTGAAGACTGCTGATCAGCAAGCTCCTGCTGTAGCTGTTCCACCGGCATTTCTACCGGTTCTTCCTGTCCAACTTCTTCTGCCGTATACATACCAGATATGATATTATGAGGAAATGACTCTCTAAGTGCCTGCACAAGTGCCACTTTTCGGATCATTGTTGCCGGTTTCTTTGACCACTGACCATTTAATGATCCATCTTTTTTTCTTCCTGCATATTCATCCATGCTAACCTCAACTCTGCAAGAATGTGATCTATCTTTTCTGAACACCTCTGCAAATCCACCTATAACAGTTTCGCTCGGAAGCTTAAATGTTCCTGTTCTATATTCGATCTCACCTGATTCCGTAGATACGATGATTCCTGAAACGCTACCATCATATGCAGGATGAGCTTCTGCTCGTTTCTGAAAGGCTTCCTTACCAACAACCATTGTTGCTGGTTCATTTCCATATTTGATACAATAGGCTTCTTTAAGCCATGGATTCAAACCATTGAATCTGCACAGATTTATAAATACTGCAAGTTCATTAATTGTTACTGCTTCCTTGTTACCACTGACAAGATAATTTCTTACGGTTTCCGGTGAAAGGGAAATCTTCGTACCATTTGATTCATATTCAACAATATTAGATGTCTTCTTTGCTTTTGGTGCCAAACTATTATTAACTGCCATTTACTTTTCCTCCTAATGCATGATCATGTCTTTTAATGCCTTGAGAAACGCATCTTCGAAAATTGATGTCGGATCCTCTGTACTGTCTTTGTTACTATCGGCTTTCGCCAATATGGTGCACACATCCTGTATGAGACCTTTCATGCTCTCGTCAAGATCTTCTTCGGCTTTTGATACTTCCATAGCTCTGTTTATCAACTGCTCTGTAGCTGGCTCTACATACTCTTTAGCAAGTGATTCTCTTATTGCCTTCACTGTGAGTGCCAACTCCGATATAATCATCGGTGCTGATCCGTTTATTGATACTAATCCGCTTACTGCTTTAATCATCTTGTATACCTCCTAAATAGCTTTAAATTCTATGCTTCTACTCTTAAAGAACTCTTTCAATGCATAAGCATCTTCCGTTGTGAGCAGTACCTCAAATCTGACTACCATTCTCTCCTGTGTGCTGTCAGCACTCTGCACCGGTTCTGGCGGTGTCACAGCCTGCTCATGCGGTTCTGTCGGTACAATTACCGTCTGTTCTTCTTTGATCTCCTGTGCCTTGCGTTCTTCCTCTGCCTTTCGTGCCTCTTCTGCTGCTTTCTTTTTAGCCGCAGCTTCAGCCTTTGCCTTTGTAATTTCTGCCATTCTCTGTGCCTCTTTGATGGCTTTATTTATATCAAGTGTCTGCTTGTATACCTCTGTCGCCTCAAAGCCAAATTCCGGCAAATTATGAAGTGTCAGCACATCATCACCAATCTCATACATTCTTGACCGCATCTGTTCCTCAATGCTTTTCATCGAAGTGGATGCATTCAGCCACTTAGGATCCCAAATCTTTTCAAGTGTAACGAAACTCTGAAAGCCCATGCCGGCAAACAGTTCTTCAATAGCTTTCTTCTTCTGTGCTTTCTGTTCATCATTGTAAGCAGCAATTCTCTCATCTATCACTGCAATAGGCTTATCAACGATTGCTATGAGCTCATTAATCTGAGACTTAAACTGATTGAACGGATTCATATATTCCTTCTCTTTTCTGATACGTTCAGAGTTCGCTGTATTCTTAAATTTGTTCAGCATTGCTCTATCTGCCTTAGCATCCTTGATCTGCTCATCTGTATATAAAAGAGATCCATAGTATTCAGCCTTATCCTTAAGTTCAGCCTTAAGTTCTTCAAAGTTTAAAACTTTAATCTCCTCCGGTATTGCTACCTCATTCACTCTTAATTCCATGTACATCCTCCCACCATAGCCAGTTCATACTGACCATCTTTGTTTATTTTCATCATGCTCATGATCCGGTCTGTCTGTTTCTGTCTCTCCTCTTCACAGTCGCATCGCTCTCCCGGATCAAGATTCGCTCCGCAGTTACTGCAAATTCTGTAATACATTTTTCTCTCACCCCTTTACTATATTTCCGGTAATTTCAGTGCCGGTGCTTTTTTCATCTGTACATGCTCCCAGAACTTTGATTCTTCCTCGATCAGATACTTGATATCTTCTTCAACCTCCGACCGCTCTATCGGATAATGTCTTGTCTGTAAGTACACATTCTCTCCATATACAGATTTAAGCTGTGCCTTAAGTACAACGTAGTCAAACTCTGTAACCATTAAGTAATGCAGCACCTGTATGTAATAGTTATCCGGTATCCTGTGATCCCACTTTTCTTTCTGCATGGACTGTAAGATATTCGTGGTCTTACATTCCCATATGCCTTTACGACCATCCTGATCTATGAGCCAGCCATCAAGAGATGCATGCGCCCACGGATACTTGTCATTGAACCAGATGTTATTTTCTTCATAACACACCTGGTATTCCGGATAGTCCAATTTGAACAATTCTCTGAGAAGCGGCTCAGCTTCTGTTCCATATTTCACATATGGCTTATCCGATATATCCACCGGTTCAATTCCATATGCTTTTTCTTTCCAAAGCTCCACATTGCTTTTATATGGGTTCATTCCCACAATAGCCGAGGCATCCGAACCACCTATCTTTGTTCTTGCCTTGAGCCATTCTTCATGGCTTGATAACACTTTCATCTCAACCATGCTTTTCTCCTGCCTACCAGATAAGGGAGTGTCAGCAGCACTCCGGCAAATGCCTGTCCAAGGTGCGCATACCACGGTTCCATGATCTGCATATCCATGGCGAACGCAACTGAGTTTGCTGCTCCGAAGATCAGGAATAAACCAATAGCACACATGGTATAAACCGCATATCTGCATATCTTCTTTTTCTTCATTTGCTTCACTCTCCTTTCTCACTGTGCATCCTGCAACACCGTCCCACCTTCTGCAACTTTCTTAGGATTGAACGGTGGTACTCTTCTGCCGGCTTTCAATTCTTTGCGATATCGCATAAAGTCTACAAGCGCAAGATAGTTGACATATGTCACACCAAAACCATCCAATATGGTGTATTCACTGTATCTTCCTTTTGCAATGTATATCGCCAGCTCCGATAATCTGTTACATACCGTTCTTATCGATATTCCAAATGCTTCAGCAATCTCAGCTTTTGTCATATATGGACCAGCTTTTACATATCTAATTCCTGTTATATCCATTTCATGCCTCTCCTTTCTTTTTTCGTCTAACATATTAGACATTTTGATTAAAAAAATAACTCACTAACACTTCTGTCAAGAGCATCTGCTATTTTTCTAAGCGTTCTTGTCGATGTCTCTTTTATTGTTCCACTTTCAAGGCCAGATATAATCGTCCTTGATACTCCTGATTTTATGGCAAGATCTTCCTGAGTTATACCAGCTTTTTCACGAATCTCCTTAACTTTATATTCCACCTTTCTACCTCCTTTCTTTTGTCTAATTTATTTGACATTGTCAGTTTAACATGTTGAACACTGTATGTCAATAACTTTGTTCAAAATGTTTGACATATTTTTGCTATTGCTGTACAATATAGTAAACAAAAGGAGGTGGATGAATGACATTAGGCGATATCATAAAACAATACAGAGATGATCACTCACTTAGTATGGATGCATTCTCCGAACGTAGCGGAATAAGTAAAGCTTACATTTCTTTATTAGAGAAAAATAAACATCCAAAAACTGGAAAAGAAATATCACCATCGATTCAATGCATCCGACAAGCTGCACAAGGTATGAATATAGATTTTGATGACTTATTTGCCTTACTGGATGGAAAGGTTGAAATTAATACTCCTCAGCAGTCACAAGCTATTCAAGCTAGAAAAATCCCGGTACTAGGTCGTGTCGCTGCAGGCATTCCTATAAATGCAGTTACTGATATTATTGATACCGAGGAAATATCAGAAGATCTGGCTAAGACAGGTGACTTCTTCGCATTAAAAATAAAAGGCGACAGCATGGAACCCCGTATAGTAGATGGTGATGTTGTCATCGTTAAGCAACAGGAAGATGCCGAGAATGGAGATACTGTGATTGCCCTTGTGAATGGTGATGATGCCGTTTGCAAGCGTCTCAGAAAATATAGAGATGGATTGGAGCTTATATCTAACAATCCTGCTTATGCTCCGATGTTCTTTGACAAGGAAACCATAGCGACTAAGCCAGTACGCATAATTGGCAAGGTCGTAGAATTAAGAGGAAAATTTTAAGGAGGATTATCATTGCTTACACCAGATGAAATAAAAAGAGGATGTGAGCCTCACTTTCCTTGGATTGGGGATAATTCACATTCAGATTTCTCCAATGTAAACTTCCTTTTCAGGGTTGACGGCAAACCGATCGGCATAACATATGATGATTATGCCCGGTTGATTGCAACAACATTTGGAATAAACAAACCAATAGAGCGACATATAGAATTGATAAATCAAGGCTACTTGGTTCCTTGCAGTGAGGTAGATTCGCTCAAGGCATTAAGATACAACGAAATGCGAAAAATCCTTAAAGATCATGGATTAAATGCCGGTGGTAAAAAAACAGAACTTGTCCAACGCATACTTGATAATATTAACATATTCACACTATCTCTCAGAACTGTATACAAACTTTCTGAAATTGGCAAAGAATATGTTACAAAAAATAAATATCTAATTGATGTTGTTCCCTATTTGGATGACAAAATTTTTACATTAGACGAATTTATTCAATGTAAAACAAGCACTCCAAGCTGGGCTAAAATGGATGATCTTTTATGGTCCATATATAATGCCAAGACGATGTATTACTCAGTTTTTTATAATCACTTTATGTTGAGAATGACAACGCTACGTCAAAGTGATGTATTGCGCAGAGATGGAGATTTTGATAGAGAATTAAATTACCTAGTTCTGGCTCTTTTATTTGACTTAAATGGAACAAGACCATATTGCAATTATGAATACCTATTTATTGCTCCTAGAATTGCTAATAGAATACATGACTTGAAAAGCTATTATTGGGACGGAATTACTGAACTTGCTTACCAAACTTTAGATTATTATCGTTCAACAGGAGCACATAATTATAAGAATGATACTGGAGAGCATTACATACCTCCTGACACCTTTCCATTTTCAATCATGGAATTAATCGTCAATGAAGTCTTTGATAAAGGTGAAATTGACCTACAAAACTATAAACAGTATGCTAATGATATTTTTTATCGTTGAATGCGAGAAAAATTTAGAGTATAATAACCACATTAAGCAGCCTATAGGGCACAAATATTATGTTATTGTATTTCAAACTTGACCTCGCAGAAATGCGGGGTCTTTTACGTTACATTTAAAATAGTTCAAAACAAAAAAGTCCAGAGCGTTGTCACTTCCCTCATACCGGGAGGACGTTGCTAAGGACTTGTTAAAAATCCCCCAGATGCTACCAACACCTGAGGGAAGTTACCCACAAACCGAAGGCTTATGAATAACGTATCAGCAAACTACATTATATCACAAGCCTTCTCATTTTGATAGGCTTATTTTTTATGCCTATTTAGATAGGAGTGAATTATTATGTGGTGTGAGACACAAAAGAACGGTACTGTGAAGTATTGTGAGCGGTACACGGATCCGCTCACGGAGAAGGTTAAGAAGGTCACTGTGACGATGCAAAAGGCATCACCGCAGAATAAGAACAAGGCGGCGAGAATCCTCAATGCCAAAATCGATGTTGCATTGGATTCAGTATATGCAGACAAAAAGACTACTTTAAGAGAATTGCATGACGCATATTCCGCAGCTCAATGTGTGACATATAAGTTATCTACGACCAAAAGAAATAATATAATAATCAATTCTGTTCTTGATATCTTAGATGAAGATGCTATTGTCAACAATCTATCGGCTCAGTATGTAAACAGTAGATTCCTTGACAGTTGCAAGCCTATATCAACGCTCAATACATATATTACGAGATTTAAAGCCATGCTTAATTGGGGATATAAAAATGACTACCACGATAATTACCGGCTTATCAGTAAACTTGAATTATTCACAGATCAGACACAGGAAGAAAATACACAAAGTAAATATCTTGAACCAGCAGAAATCGCCAAACTACTTGAATATATGCAAAAGCAAAATATGTGGCACTGGTATTATGTCACTGAATTTCTTGTCCTGACTGGACTGCGTTTTGGAGAGCTTGCAGCACTCAAAGATTCTGATGTAAGCTTGCAGGACCTTACTATTCACATAGATAAAACTTATGATTCAAATAACGATGTGGTTACTACTCCTAAAACGGATAATTCTATCAGGGATATTCACATTCAGCCGGAATTGATTACCGTAATCCAAAAGATACGATTATGGAGGAAAGAAAAGATGTTAGAGTGGAATCTGTCAACCACTCTATTTATTCCAGACATCTCTACTGGATCATATATATCATATGCTGCGTATGATAATTATCTAAAAAGAAAATCTAAGCTTGTGCTCAATCATCAGATTTCACCGCATAAGCTCCGTCATACGCACGCATCATTGCTCGCTGCGAACGGAATGACTCCAGAACAGATTGCAAGAAGACTCGGACATAGTAGAAGTGATGTGACTAAGGATATATATATTCATGTCACTCAGCAGGTTATTCAGACCGACAACAACACTATTGATTCTATTACCCTCATTTCATGATTTTATAATTCTGCCCCTTTTTTGCCCCTAAACCCATTTTTTAGGACAACAAAAAAGCCTGAAACCCTTGATTTCTCTTGGGTTTCAGGCTTTTAATTTAATGCCGGCGACCGGAATCGAACCGGTACGGGAGGTTAGTCCCGCAGGATTTTAAGTCCTGTGCGTCTGCCAGTTCCGCCACGCCGGCATGTCCTTTGGACAATGGGACCTACAGGGCTCGAACCTGTGACCCTCTGCTTGTAAGGCAGATGCTCTC
>OHAJ01002904.1_pt1 | contig 11264 bp, 9 predicted proteins | sample 1577101 | NCBI WGS metagenome assembly OHAJ01 (sample SAMEA3541531, study PRJEB24748) | human gut metagenome | biome: human gut; feature: human-associated habitat; material: faeces | place: China | collected 2012 | reverse complement strand
TTGAAATCTTCACAGACGGTTCTAACATGGTAGAGGGATAAAATTATCCCATTCAAAAAGCAACCAGCTGCCATGACCTCGTATATGAGATTTTAGACTCATTTGGCTTTGTTGCCCTATCTTTCGGTAGGTTTACCAAGTATTAAGTTCTTTGATAATTTACTTTTTTACGATTGTTTTTATAAAAGCCGTAAGTGCATTGATCTGCTCGGCATCGAACTGTTTTAGCTGGTCAACAAGTGCATTCATTCCATTGGAGGTTTCCTCGCCGAAATTAAAAAATTCTTGTGGAGTAATGTTGAAATATTCGCAGATGTAAAAGAAATTTGCCATCGTCGGAAAGGCAGTACCACTTTCGATTGCACGAATATAGCCGGGATTCTGCCCGATTGAGAGGCTCATGTCTCTTGCAGACACACCCTTCTGTGTGCGCAGCTCAGTAAGCCTCTTAGAAAACTGTTCTTCGTACATGGCCACCACCATCCTTCTCAACTCTATTGTAGTCGAGAGCATAGCTGAAACCGAATGATTAAATCTATTATTTTTAATTGATATAATCAACTACCTGTGATAGACTAAAAGAAAATGGAAAAAATAAAAACCATGAATTTTTACATTCATGGTTTATGTTTCCTGTCGCAGAGTAGCCCACTCTGCGACAGGATGATTCAATTGAATTTTACCGCCGATTACACGGATGGTCAAGAGAAAGCAATCTGAAATTCTGAAAAAAAGAAAATAATGTCGTACTTACTCGACAATTTCAACAAATTCGATACAATCCGATTGTATGCTCCGTCAAATAAGCCGTCAACGAAAGGAAGGTTTTTGTGTCAAGAAAAGGATTGAACATTTATAAAAGGAAGGATGGCCGCTGGGAAGCACGCTACATAAAGTCGCGAAATGCGCTGGGAAAGCCCAAATATGGTTATCTGTATGCTTCCTCCTACCGCGAAGTGCGATGTGATCTACAGCACACGCTCCAGCTCCAAGGTAAGCTATCCGGAAGCGAGGAAAGAACCAGAAACAGTACATTTGAACTTGTTTCCATGGAGTGGCTTGACGCCTTTTCCATTAACTTCAAGGAATCCACCTACATTCGTTATCGGACGCTAATCGAATGCTATCTCATGCCATCATTCCAGACAGTAAAAATCGAGAAGATCACAAAAGAAATGGTAAGGAAGCTTTGCAAACACCTTGAACTGCACGGAAAAAAGGATAAAACCGGTCTTTCTCCCAAGACAATCTCGGATGTGCTCTCTGTTCTGCGTCGCATTCTGAATTATGCAGGAACACTCGGTATATTCGTAGATTCGAAGGTTCTTGATATCAGGGTCAAGCAGACGCAAAAGTCGTTGCCCATTTTAAGCCTCCCAGAGCAGATGATTTTGCAGCAATATCTAGAGGAACATCCCGATGCTCTGAATCTGGGGATTCTTCTTTGTCTACTGACAGGAATACGTATCGGGGAGCTGTGTGCGTTGACGTGGGAAAAGATCTCGATTTCGGAAAGGAATATCTATATCTGTCAGACAATGCAACGTATCCAGAATCGGGTACCTGGGAGCAAAAAAACACATATCGAGATTGCATCTCCCAAAAGCAGCTCCGCTAATCGGAATATCCCAATCTCAAATTTGCTGTTCGGTTTTCTGGAGCGCTATTCCCTGAGTCACACCGGATTCTTTTTGAGCGGTTCTCCTTCGAAGTTTATCGAACCGCGGTGCATTCAGCGAAGATTTCACAAGATTTTGGATGCCTGTGGATTGGAAAAAAGGAATTTTCATGTTTTAAGGCACACTTTTGCCACACGCTGTGTGGAAGCAAAAATCGACATCAAAACTCTGAGTGAGATTTTAGGACACTCATCTGTTACCATCACAATGAATCGATATGTTCATCCTTCGTTGGAGCTGAAGCGGGAAACGATGGAACAGCTGGCAGATTTTATTTCCGTCAAATAAGCCGTCAATCCGAATTGCCAAACGAATTACCGTTGTTTTTTTGCCATTATCGCAGAGTGGGCTACTCTGCGACAGAAAATAATCCCAACAACTCACCTGTGCATTGTTGTACACCGTATAGATTCGGGTGTAAAGGGAACTTTTGATTCTACGGCAGAAATTCGTCTGCTGAGAATATAACAAACTTTTTACTTGAGGAGGACTTTATTATGAATTTGATGAAATGCCCCAACGGCCACCACTACGATGCTTCCCGGTTCAGCAGCTGCCCCTTCTGCGGCATGGAAGGTGTGAACGTTGGGCCGGATCAGACGACGGTTCCTTTGGACGTCCCGGTGTCTCAGCCGGGTCCCAGCGTAGCGACTGAACCTCTGAGCACTGCAATCCCCGATGACGATGACCGCACGCTCCCTGTAACTGCAGATATGTTGGACGGTGCTACAGAAAAGTCGGCACCAGTTGTTGGTTGGCTCGTCTGCACGGAAGGTGTGAATAAGGGAACCGACTATCGTCTGCATCAGGGCCGCAATTTTGTGGGTCGTTCTTCGGAGATGGATGTCTGCATCCTTGGCGACAACACGGTTTCCCGCAGCTCTCATGCGATTGTTGTGTATGATCCGCGTAGTAATGTGTATCTTGCGCAGCCGGGCAGCTCTAAAGAGCTGTTCTATGTGAACGATAAGCTTGTGCTCAACCCAATTGAGCTGAAGGCCATGGACCAGCTCAGCATCGGCGACACGAAACTGATGTTTGTTCCCTTGTGCAGCGAAAAATTCCACTGGTAAAACGAAATAAGGGGGAATCGTTGTGATAAATCGGGCTGGAAATAAAGAAAAGGCAAAACGTGTTCTGAATGAAAACGGAAATCTGTCCGGAATGGTCGGCATGGAGATTCTGTATCGGGTGATTGCGGCAATCACAAGTGTCCTGCTGGGTGCGATGATCGCAGGCGGCATTGGGGTCGTGTCGGCGGTTGTGTCGGCACCGTTCAAGCTGTTTGGTCTGGCGGGAATCATCATTGCCTATGTGCTGATTACTCCGATTGCAACGCTCGTCGGTGCTATCGCCGGTGGAGCAGTTGCCGGGCCGTTTGAAGTGGCACGATACCGGTACTATCTTTCTCTGCGGAAGAATGGAATCCGACCAAAAGTCACCTGCATCTTTGATGCATTTGATTTCTTTATGCAATTTGCCCTTGTTACAGGAGTGCGGATGCTGACGATCATGTGGATCCCGGTTCTGATCCAGTTTGCTACGCTGTTGCTGGCGGCTGTTGTTGCAGCGGCTTCTCGGAGTTATCTGGCGGCAATGCTGCTGGTGATGATCGGCATGATTGCAGCTCTCGTTGTTGCGGCCTACCGTTCATATCAGTTCTGGCCTATGGCTCTGGTGCAGGCAGATCATCCGCAGCTGAATGCAGAACAGGTTATGGAACGCTGCAAGGTAATGACGGAAGGTCATAAATTCGACCTGTTTGTCTTTGACCTCAGCTATCTCGGCTGGAATATTCTGAGTCTGCTTACCGGCGGTATTCTTTCTGTCCTGTATGTTGCACCGTACAAGATGATGGCAACTGCTTTTGTTTATGAAGAAATGAAGGGCCGCCCGGTCATGGTGGATGACATCAAACCGTCCACTGACGGCAACGGAATGACGATTGCTGTAGATCCGAAAAAATTGATGGGGATTGGCAGCACCGGTGGAAAGAAGCCGACTTCTCATATCCCGGCTGCTTCCAGAGCTGCGGGAGCAGCTCTGGAGGTCCAGATGAGCAGGAGCATAAAGTTCCTCTATACGTTTCTCATCTACATAAGGGTTATCAAACAACCCCAAGCGGTACTTGATGCGCAGAATATTCCGCACTGCATCATCTATGGCAGATTCCTTGACTTTTCCTTCTTTTATCAACTCCGGCAGTTCCTTGACAAACGTATAGCTGACCATCTCCATATCCACACCGGCATTCACTGCTTTCATCGCTGCCTCTTTGGAATCGGGCGCAAAGCCATGCGCTATCATTTCGGCTACCGAAGCCCAGTCTGAAACCACCACTCCATCAAATCCCCATTCACCGCGAAGCACGTCTTTCAGAATAAAAGTGTTCCCGGTAGACGGCACTCCGTCATTGTCATTGAACGAAGTCATGAAAGTGGCCGCCCCAGCCTTGGCAGCAGCCTCGAATGGAGGAAGATAGACATTGCGCAGGCGACGCTCCGGAATAAAAGTTGAGTTATAGTCGCGTCCTCCTTCTGCCGCCCCATACCCTACAAAATGTTTGGGACATGCTGCGATAGAGGTCGGATTATTCAAAGAATCCCCCTGAAAGCCTTTTACCATGGCAGCCCCCATCACCGAAGTGAGGTATGTATCTTCTCCACATCCCTCGGCCATACGTCCCCAACGGGGATCGCGCGCCACATCTATCATCGGTGCGAATGTCCAGCGAATACCCACAGCAGAAGCTTCGACAGCCGCTACCCGTGCACCGTCCTCGGCCACCTGAGGATTAAAAGAGGCCGCCTGCCCCAGAGGGATAGGGAATATGGTCTTGAAGCCATGAATGACATCACGCGCCATCAGCAAGGGAATGCCCAAGCGGGACTCCTCCATAGCCACGCGCTGCAAGGCATTGACGCGCACCGGGTCCACCTCATTCAGAATAGACCCGACCTCACCTTTCTTTATCAGTCCGCTCATGTCCTCTATATTGCCATAAGAAGAAATCTGGTTCATCTGCCCAATCTTTTCTTCCAGTGTCATACGGGACAACAGAGCTTCTATTTTCTGCTCGATGGCGGCATCACCTTTTCCGTTCTGCACTCGGGTACAAGATGTAAAGGAAAGCAATAATAAATAAGCAATAATAAATTTCAGCATTCTTACTTCACATGTTTTTAATTATAATATGATATATCAACTCGTGTTGTTCCATGCTTTTCATACGGTCCATCATTCTGAGTTCCTAAACTTTTGGAAAAATAAGCATCATAAATATACGTTCCTGCTGGTAGAAAGACTTTCCAAGTATGAGTAACTACATCAGTAGTCAAAGGCCCTACCATATATTCTTCCATCCAAAATTGAACAGTAACAAATGGCCAATGACCATAGGATGTAATAACACCTCCTGTTTCCTTTGGATGTCTGTATATATCAATCCACTCATTAAATGCTCTTTTAACAGTACAAGTCACTGTTACAATCGTATTCTGCTCTATTGTCATGTATTGATTACCATTTGGATGATCTGAAGAAAATTCAGTTACACTTACATAGCCATTACCGCTACGCCATTTAGGATATAGCATTGTATCATCCTTTATATACGTTCCATACCTACATTCATCCGTCAATCCGTAGTCATAGTACCAGCCCCCAAATTGTTTACTATCTGGAATCACATCAGGTATATGATACCAAGACAATTGCACGCTATCCCCTTTATAGAAAGATGCAGAATTTTTATTACCATAGAATGAAAGAGTACACCTAATAGGCCATAGTTCCTTCAAGGCAACCGCATCATAAAAGGGCATACCATTCCAGTTTAAGCCACAAGTATTTGAATTCATATAAGAGACTTGATCTATCTCAGGAGTATTAGGAATCTTAACCATTCCATAAGAACCATTTCCTTCACCCTTCATAAAGCAATCTGTGTGCCGCAATCCAAGATTATGCCCTAATTCATGCATCAATAAGAATATCTTTTGCTTCAAAGTCAAATAAGTATCTATATTAGTATAAAAACTACTATTAATAAAGATTTCTTTTCCAGGCTTTTTTGAAGATGAAGGAAAAACGCCCATTGCACATACATCCGTTCCTGAAATGTTCTTTTTAGTAATCTTCACATCTGGATTATATTCACTATAGCTGATAGTAAGACCAGTATAATCATTATATAGCCTAACAACTTCCTTTACAGCTTCCCTCCAATTTGTGCTTTGAGCAATTGTATTATCAACGCCTATTGTTAGCGACTGTAAATTGTCTACGTAATTATTAGTTCTATATTGTCTCGTTGAAACAATATTGAGACTATCTTTACATATCAATATGTCTTCCTCAACGATATAATAATTATCCCATTCTGTCACAAAGGCAGAATCAAACCCCATAGCATAAATAGCCAATTTAGCTTGTTCCAATTCCAGCGCAGAATTTTCAAAAGGTTTCTCTGGTATTACCAGCTCATCCTCTTGACTACAAGAAAAGAAAAAAGATAAAACTATTAATATCAAAAAAAGGTATTTACTCTTCATATTCTAATTCTATTAATTAAATAATTTCATTTTTTCTGAAACACGCGTACATAGTCCACCTTCATCGTCACCGGCAGGGCAGACTCGTCCACACCGTTCATTCCACCCCAGTCACCTCCCCATGCCAGGTTCAGAATGGGATAGAAAGCATAATGGAACGGCCACTGATTATGCCCGGAACCCAGTTGTTGCTTGGTGACCGCCAACTGTACCTTGCCATCCACGTAGGTAGTGATGGCATCTTCCGTCCACTCCAAGGCGTAGACATGATATTCTCCTTCTGCCCGGTCTATGGTCATGGCGTGTGTCTTCTGCGTACCTTTAGTATGATTATAGTCTTGCGTATGGATAGACGAAGAGACTTCGTTGGGTACGACTCCCACTTCCTCCATAATGTCTATTTCACCACACATGGGCCATGGGTTAGTATTCCAGTCATTACCAACTGGCATCATCCAAAAAGCCGGCCACGTCCCCTTGCCTTCAGGCAACATGATACGTGCTTCAAAATAGCCATATTCCCAACCAGTATTCACTTTAGCATACACACGACCAGAGTAAATTTTACCATCGGAGCCTTTGAAACAATTAATATTCAACTTACCGTCCACAAGTTCTGTCACACGCTTTCCGTCAGCAGAACCATTGACGTAATTTTGAAGTTCATTATTTACCCACCCTGCTCCTTGAACCTCGTGTGTCCAATCATTGCCAAGAGATGTGCCCTCATTAAATTCATCATGCCAAACCAACCGATACCCCTCAGGAGTATTGATATCCAGATCTTCAGCCGATTCTTGAATAACTGTTACCGTTACTTTCTCTGCACCAGCCACAACCTCAACTGTACCCGTACGGGAAATCTTTGCATCATTAGCTAAAGTGGTCACAACAATTTCCCCACTATTTTTTTCTGCGCTAATCCAACTATCATTGGATTTCACATTCCATTCGCCAGAAGCAATAACAGATAAGACAAAAGATTCTCCTATAGAATTAGAATACAACTCAGTCTGTGACACTGATAAAGGAGCCGCTTGCGTAAGAGGAATAGATACACGAGTAGCACCAGATTTAACCACCACCGTACCAGTACGAGAAGTAGTACCCGTATGAGCACTGACTATAACTGTCGCTGTGCCTTGGCTAGAAGAAGAACCCATTACATTTACTTTGACCCATGAACTGCAATCATCAGAGGCAAAAGCTGTCCACTCTTTACCAGAACAAACCACATTCACCACATATTGGCTAGCTTGTGCAACAGCCTCTATCTTTTCAGGAGAACATTTAATGGTAACATCCTCGGATTGCGGTTCCTTGTCATCGCTACTGCCACAAGCAATCAACGAAAACAAAAGAATAGATAATAGACAATAGTATTTCATATATATATATATTTTACAACATAAGTAGAGAAAAAGGGAAAGGATGAAACTCCAGCAATTGCCAAGATAACCCACATCCTTCCCCCTTTTTATTATTCACTGCTTTTAGCAGACCAATATTCTATCTAATACTAGCCATCAATCTCTATGAGTCTGGAAAATAATATCTTTAATAGTCACTTTTGTGTCAGCAGGATTTCCACCAAAATCCAAGACTAAAGATATAGCATGCATATCTTTAGGCGCCTTTTTATTTGCAACCCAAAATTTATTATCTTCATTACCCAACAAATCCGTCTGTTCTGCAAAGAAGAAGTTATCATCATGTTTGACATCAGGTTCATCAGTCTGAACCAGTTTTACTGTTACCCCCTTCAAATCAGTACTAGGATTTAGAGTGACACAGAAATCATAGGCAGTTTCTGTATCGGCTGACAAATCTGTAACAAACGAGAACTGGTTCTGCCATTGTGCTTCAGTAGCATCAGGGAAAGTGAGTGTATAAGCATTTCCATCCACCACTAAATCTGGATTAGGTCTAGCACTCCAATCCGGGTTTGCATAGAAGAAAGTATTGGTAAAGGTTGCCCCGTTCCAAAGATTGTCTTCACTATCCACCTTCACCCAAGAAGGTTCAGGCTCTTGTACTTCAGGAATTTCCGTACCGTCATTATTAGCATGGTCTTTCAAGACAAAGCTTTCCAAAGTAATATCCGTATTAGCTTCATTACCACCAAAATCAAGTGCAAACTTCAAATCGGTAATATTCACACCGGGTACGTTACTGAACCATATACACTTAGGCTCATTAGCATCTAAAGCCACACGCTGCATATTGATAAACGTATTGTCATCACCTTTCTGCTGTACTTTAACCGTCACGCCCGGATGTTTGGTAGTAGAAGTGATTATCACCGAAAAATCATAGGTTTTATCCACTGACAAAGCAATTACCTTATCCAATTCCACATGCATCTGAGCTTGCCACTGATCGGTAGTAGCTTCCGGTAAGGAAACAACAAATGCACCATTCTGATAAGTATATTTTGGATCTGCAATCTGCCCCCATCCTGGAGCATAGTAGAAAGATGCCACATTGAAAGTTACTCCCTTAAACATGTTAAATTCACTATCTTCCACAAAACCACCAAAACCGTTCATAATAGTCTTCTCTATTTCAAAGGTTTTGGTTATCGAACCATCACTAATGCCATTTGCGTTCTTTACTTTACATTCTACTGTATATGAACCTTTTTTACGATAATATTTGGAAAAACCATATGAGGCTTGATAAGCGCCGTCAATTATCCAAATAGGAGACACTCCAGGAGCAGAAGTAAATTCAAAGTTTGCATAATTGGTTGTCTGATCTACAGTAACTTTAAAGTTATCAGTATAATCCGATGCTTGTGGGATATTGCCATTGGCTCCCGTAAAATCTTCAGGCGAACATGAAGTCATTGCAAAACCAGCAACCAACACGCCTGCCATATATTTAAATATATTTTTCATATCAATTATTTATTAATGGAGTTATGGTAAACTATTTATAAGCATTCTGAACCAAAGCCGGATCGGAATCCAACTCTCCTTGTGCAATAGGAATGTATTTCTTCTTGGCAGTCCAAGAATTAGTACGGTAACCATATTCATCGGGGACCAGTGCAGTAGTAGCCTTATTGCTGGCTGATGCTCCACTGATTCCTTCAGCACGTACCAAATCAAAATAACGCTTGCCTTCACCTACAAATTCCAAACGACGTTCTGTAAGTACATCGTCAACCGTAACGTTTGCAAGTCCAGCCAAACCGGCACGGGTGCGAACTTCGTTCAACCATGTCTTAGCCTCACCTGTACCACTTCCACCTGTACGAAGAGAAAGTTCTGCAGCATTTAGTAATGTCTCAGCATAACGATAATAACGATAATTGTTATTATAGTTCAAATTCTGGTCACCGGAAGACTGCTTGAAGTTCTTATCATACGGACGATATTTTTGTAACCAAATATGAGTATCTTGATAACGTTTCGTATATTCTACATCTTCGGCAATCACCCAGCAAGTTGCATCACGACGTTTGTCTTGTTTACTAAACATTTGATAAGTTTCAAGACGCATGGGCATAAATCCCCAGCCATCATTACCCTTTGACCAACCATCATCACCTGGGAAAGAGTTAGGAGAAATCAGAGTAGGAAGCACTGTACCACCAACAGCTAACGGACTTCCCCAGCCACGTTCGTTATTAGTTTGCTCATAATTAATTTCCCAGATAGATTCGTCACACCATTCACCTTCCGTTTCCCAGATGTTGGCAAAACTAGGATTCAATCTAAAGCTAGGACTATCAATAAGCTCCTTCATATAACCTAAAGCTTTTGAGAAACGACTTTCATCATTCTGATACATTACAATTTCAGCATAAAGCATATATGTCATAGCCTTGGTCACACGGCCATAATTATCTGCTTTTTCTTTCATCGGAAGAGCATTACTTGCAATCACACCTTCAAGATCAGTAATGATATTTTCATACACCTGATCTGCAGATAATTGTTCCGCAAGATAGGGGGATGTCAGGTTTGTATTATAATATGGTATATTACCCCAGAACTTCCACAGCCAATTGTAGTAGAGTACACGGAGAGTGATAACTTGAGCCTCGTAATATTTCCGATTCTCCTCAGTTACATTATCTCCTGCCCAACCTAGGTAAGTAATGACATCATTACAACGCTTCACACCACTATAAGAAACAGTCCACAGCCCTTTAATCACATTTGTAGGAATTGCTTCAAAATTCATCATCAAATGCCATGCCTGATTATCTGTTCTGTCCTGACCGCCAATCCAAAGATCATCAGCCATGATATCACTCATAAGAGTTACAGGATTATATTCACCCATTGCCCAATCGGACCAATGCAGAGGGTCATAAGCTGCTACTACTGCTTCCTGAATATGCGCATCGGTAGTAAAATAAGAATTAATTGTTTCATCTGTTGGAGAAGAAACCTCCAAAAAGGATTCTGAACATCCTGTAGCCAAGAAAGCGGACGCTATCAAACTTGCTACTATATATTTATATCTTTTCATAACTTTTTATATTTTAAAGATGAGAAATTAGAAAGTGAGGTTAGCACCAATCGTCCATGTTCTGGCCTGAGGATACACACCATAGTCAACACCAAGTGAAGTACCACCCGATGAAATTTCAGGGTCGAAACCATGATATTTAGTGAAAGTAAACAAGTTCTCTGCTGCTACGTAGAAGCGCAGTGAAGAAACAAACACTTTCTGTGTTAATGCCGCCGGCAAAGTGTAGCCTATTTGAATGTTTTTCAGACGCAAATAACTGCCATCGTAAACATACAAATCAGATGATTGCCAGTTTGTATTATCACCCAGCATAAAACGAGGGATACGGTTAGAAGTACCTTCACCGGTCCAACGGTTCAGCATCCATGAAGGAAGATTAGTAGCAGAGATGTCGGTACGGCGAGTTGCATCATAAATATCATTACCCATAGTACCTTGCCACATCATACTCAAATCGAAGTTCTTCCAACTTACATTCAAATTAAGGCCATAAGTCCAGTCAGGCATACCTTTTCCGATATCGGTACGGTCATCAGCATCAATT
>OHAJ01002901.1_pt1 | contig 11267 bp, 10 predicted proteins | sample 1577101 | NCBI WGS metagenome assembly OHAJ01 (sample SAMEA3541531, study PRJEB24748) | human gut metagenome | biome: human gut; feature: human-associated habitat; material: faeces | place: China | collected 2012 | reverse complement strand
TTGGTCTTGTAGAAGGCCTGATTACAGCGGCCGTTCTGCTGTTCGTCTATGAAGCGCGTCCGGAGATGCTTTCGTGCAGCGAAGAAAGGGCAAAGAGCCGCTTTTCTTTCAAGAAGACAATTGCGATTTTAGACATCGCAGCACTGGTGATCGGCGGAGCTGTTTCTCTTGCGGCATCCTCCAATCCGGATGGACTTGAGTGGTCCATGGAGCGTCTGACTGGCTCGACGGAACTGGAAAACGACGGAACCGGCGCACATGCAACGGCGGAAGAAATTCAGGAAAAAACGGCACTTCTGCCGGACTATGGATTTAAAAATTCCGATTCCACATTTGGAACCAGCTTTTCCGGAATTGCGGGATCCGCAGTCGTTCTTGTTGTCTGTGTCGGTGCATGCTATGCATTCCGCTTCTTTAAAAAGAAAAAGTCATAAGCTGCACGGAACAGGAGAAAAATGAATAAACTTGGCAATGCATTATATGAAATTCATCATATGGACATGCTTGCGGCGAAAGACCAGTGGGTGAACAAAATTCATCCACTGGTTAAACTCGTTTTGACGATTGTTTTTCTGACCGTAACGATGTCCTTTCCAAAGTACGATCTGACCGGCCTGCTGCGCATGGGAATTTACCCGATTGTGCTCTTTATTGTCGGTGAAATTTCCTTCCGCGACAGTATTCACCGGCTTCGGATTGTCCTTCCGCTCATCTGCTTTGTGGGGCTGTTCAATCCGATCTTTGACCGTCAGGTAATCGGGCATATTGGTACTGCTCCGCTGACAGCAGGGATGCTTTCCATGGTGACGCTGATGATCAAAGGTATTTACAGCGTACTGGCGGCGTATCTTCTGATTGCGACAACATCCATCGAGAAAATCTGTTATGCACTGCGTCTGGTTCATATCCCTGCCATTCTGGTGACACAGGTGCTGCTGACGTACCGCTATGTCACGGTGCTTCTTGAAGAGGCAAACCGTATGACCCAGGCGTACAGTCTGCGCGCGCCGAATCAGAAGGGTGTTCATTTCAAGGTATGGGGAACACTGGCCGGCCAGCTGCTTCTGCGCAGCATGGACCGCGCAAATGAGGTGTATGAAAGCATGACTTTGCGTGGCTATCAGGGAGAATTTTACTATACAGCGAAGGAGCCGTGCAAAGCGAAGGACTGGCTGTATATGGGTGTGTGGCTTGTACTTTTTGCCGTACTGAAAGTAACGGGATGAAGCACTGCGTGGGAAGACATCTATTTGCAACAAGTCGGAAGAAGTAGAAAAGCAACCTGGTGCAGTTGCCTGCACGCGGGAAGAGAAAAGAATTGTCGGGAGATATCAAAAATGAGCCATATTCACATCAATTTTGAACATGTTAATTATTCTTACGAAAAATCAGTCCCGATTCTGCAGGACATCACGTTTACTGCACACGAAAATGACAGCATCGGACTGATCGGCGCGAACGGTGTTGGAAAATCGACGCTGCTGAGACTTCTGGTGGGACTGAATCTGGACTACGAAGGCAGCATCCGTGTGGAGGAAATGCCGGTTGTAAAAGAGATGCTTCCCAAAGTGCGCGAAAAAATCGGCTATGTCTTCCAGGATTCCGACAGTCAGCTTTTCATGTCGACGGTATTTGAGGATGTTGCATTTGCTCCGCGAAATTACGGGCTGCCGGAGGAAGAGGTGGAAAAACGTGTAAACCATGCACTGAAACAGATTCACATCGAGCATCTGCGGGACAAACAAATTTACAAAATGTCGGGCGGAGAAAAAAAGATGGCATCGATCGCGACGATTCTCGCTATGACACCGGATATTATCCTGATGGACGAGCCATCGATTGCACTCGATCCCAGAAACCGCAGATCACTGATCCACATTCTGAACGATTTTGAACATCTGAAAATCATCGCATCGCACGATCTCGACATGATTCTGGAAACGTGCAGTCGCGTGATTCTGATGTCCGGCGGGTGCATTGTCTGCGATGGAGATGCAAAAGAAATTTTGACGAACCAGGAACTTCTCGAGGAAAATGGACTGGAACTGCCGTTCTGCCTGCAGAAGCCGGTGTGGTAGAAAAGGCCGAAAAAAACAAAAGAAAACAACAACCGGGGATATCTGAAATCAAAAAATCAGATATTCCCGGTTGTTGTTTTTAAAAAGAATCCGAAGGTCGAATCGGGATTCGGATTTCTGTTACAAATTTTTCTGGATCGCTTGTCATTCCGTTGTCAATTAAGGTGATTTCCTGCGATCGTCTGTCATAAAGATATCTCCAAAGAAAATTTATACAGCAGTACGAATCGGTTTCTTCTTTAAGTACCGAAACACCAGCAGGCAGATGATAATAGAGGTCAGAGATCCACATGCCGTTGTAATGCCCATCGGGAACAGCGTGTCCGGGAACCAGATGGAAGTCAGATACACACCGGGGATTCTAACAAGCAGAATGGCAATGATATTGTGCAGGAAGGAAAATTCCGACCGTCCGCAGGCACAGAAATAGCCGCTGAAGGTGAAGTGGACTCCAGCAAAAATGCAGTCCCAGATATAACCGCGGATATACTGACCGCCGAGGCGTGCAACCTCCGCATCTGTTGTGAAAAGACCGACCACAGGAACGGAAATAAACTGAATCGTAATAGCGACGATCAGTCCGAAAACGACAGCAATCAGTGCAGCACACCACATGGTCTGTTCGGCACGCTTCTGCTTTCCAGCACCGATGTTCTGCGCGCCGAGCGCCGAAACAGTGGAAAGCATGGAAGATGGAATCAGGAACAGGAAGCTGATGATTTTCTCTACAATACCGACTGCAGCCGCTGCTTCCAGACCGCGCCGGTTAGCGATGATGGTAATGATGATAAAGGCGATCTGAATAAAACCATCCTGCAGGGCGATCGGAACACCGATTTTAAGAATCTGTCCCATCACAGCTGTCTGAGGGGAGAGATCCGACCGGGTAAGACGGATGCCGGTATCACGTTTGCGGATCGCAATCAGTGCCAGAATGACGCTGAGTGTCTGGGAAAGCGTGGTTCCAAGCGCGGCACCGGATGGACCAAGATGCAGGGCGCCTATAAAGAGATAGTCGAGTGCGATATTGGCCGCACATGCGACTGCGATGAAGTACATCGGGCTTTTCGAATCACCAAGTCCACGGAAGATGGAACTGATGATATTATACGCGGTGATGAATGGAATACCAATGAAACAGATCGTCAGATAAGCGACGGTGCCGGAAACGGCTTCGGATGGTGTGGACATCACAAGTACGATCGGCTTTACCAGAAGAAGCAGGATTACCATCAGCACGACGGAAACACCGAGAAATAAAGTGATGGTATTTCCTGTGCAGCGTGATGCCTGCTTTTTATCTTTTGCGCCGACGGCCTGCGCGATGCTGACAGTCGTTCCCATGGCAAGTCCCACGATGATAACGGTAATCATATGCATAACCTGACTGCCGATGGAAACGGCTGTTGTACCGGCCGCACCGTCAAACTGACCGATGATGAAAAGATCTGCCATGCCGTAGAGCGTCTGCAGAAAATACGATAAGAGATAAGGCAGCGAAAAATAGAAAATATTTTTCCAGATACTGCCGGTTGTTAAGTTTCGTTCCATGATAGGGAAACCTCCTGTTGTAGAATGTTACGATTATAGTAAACCCTACAATAATTATAGAGTCAAGAATATAATTTTCTGCATTTTATAAAAATACTTTAGATTTATAAGTTCGAACGTTTTCCGTGTGCACTCCTTGACAAATGTTCAAAAAAGAACTATTATACAAAAAAGTTCAAAATAGAACAAATAAGAATATCAAGTTAAAAAAGAAGGTGAAAAAGTATGTTTGATGAACAATGGCAATTTGCAGTGGAGGTAGAACGAAAATACAACCAGTACCGAAAAAAGGTCATGGTGCGTTATGATCTGTCAGCTGCGGAAGTGGATGTTCTGCTGTTTCTTGCGAATAACAGCCAGTTTGATCTTGCAGTGGATATTGTGCGTGTGCGGAAAATGCAGAAATCGCATGTTTCACTGGCAGTGAACAAGCTGTGTGAAAAAGGATACATTCAAAAAGAAACAGATGCGGCGGATCGCAAGAAAGTGCATTTGAAGCTAGAAGAAAGTGCATCAGAAATTATCCGCTTTGGACAGGATTGCCAGAGAGCGTTTGGAGAATCGTTGTTTTCCGGAATTTCCAGAGAAGACAGGGAAGAATTTCTCAGATTATGCGAGCTGATTCGGAGGAACGTGACGGAAAAATAAAAACGCTGAAAGCCAGAGAGAAGAACATAATAGAAAAATAAGACAAAACAAAAACAGAAAGAGGAGGAAAACAGTCATCTGCCCCTAAATGGCAAAGTACAGGAAAAGTGCAACGGATCTAAGCGGATGACAGAAAAACTATGACAATAACACAACTTATCGTATGTATTGTGGCTGGTCTTGGCGCCGGCCTTGGCACGGGACTTGCGGGACTCTCCGCAGCGGCCGTTGTTTCACCGATGCTGATTACCTTTTTACACATGCCGGCTTATCAGGCGATTGGCATTGCGCTGGCATCGGATGTGTTGGCATCAGGAGTAAGTGCCTGGACTTATAAAAAGAATAAAAACATTGATATCCGCCATGGCGTGATTATGCTGATATCTGTTCTGATTTTTACACTGGTCGGCAGCTTCGTATCTTCGCTTGTGCCAAATGGAACCATGGGCGGATTTTCGAAAGTGATGACACTGTTTGTCGGACTGAAATTTATCATCCGTCCGATCATGACGACGAAAGAAGTACAGGCAAATAAATCAGAAAAACAGAAAATCCAGCAGTCGATTCTCTGCGGTGTTGTGATTGGATTTATCTGTGGATTTGTCGGAGCAGGCGGTGGCATGATGCTGCTTCTGGTGCTGACCAGCGTGCTCGGATATGAACTGAAAACAGCAGTTGGAACGAGCGTCTTTATTATGACCTTTACAGCTCTGACCGGTGCGATCTCCCATTTTTATATCGGCGGCGCGCCGGACATTCCAATTCTGATTGCCTGTGTCATCAGTACCCTGGTCTTTGCACAGATTGGAGCGAAATGGGCCAACGGGGCAAATGTGAAAATGTTGAACCGCGTGACGGGAATTTTGCTTTGTGCGCTGGGAGTGGTGATGTTGTTTTTCTAACTACGTCAACTGACACTTTAGAAGTTTCCAAATATGATTTAACCAAATCAAGGAAGTCCCTTGCTTCCATGGTGAAAAACAATAAGCAGCGAATCGGATTGAGAATATCTGCTGCTATATAGGAAAAAATCCTGTGGGACATGAACGGCCTCCCAATCTTCAAAATGAAAAGCGGAAGGTTGAGAGATAGTTTAACGTCTTGCAGGATTTTTTCTATTATAAAACTATAGATTTTACGCAGATAATCCCAAAATCAGAAAATGGTGTACAACTGGATGAAAAATAAATCAGGATCTCATCGCACCATCCACGGAAAGAATTTCTCCGGTTACATACGAAGCCATATCGCTTGCCAGGAAGAGGAATGCGTTTGCAATGTCTTCTGCCTCACCAATTCTTCGAAGAGGAATGCGGTTGATGAGTGGATCAATCATTTCTTTTGGAAGTGCGGCAACCATATCGGTACGGGTGATGCCAGGTGCAACCGCGTTTACACGGATATGGAAAGGACCAAGTTCCCGTGCGAGGGACCAGGTCAGACCGTTGACCGCATATTTACTGGATGGATAGGCAACGCCGCCCGGCTGGCCGCAGATGCTGACCATTGAGCTGGTATTTAAAATACAGCCGCCGCCCTGTTCTTTCATAATAGCAACGGTTGGAAGGATGCCGTTCATCATGGCGTTGACATTTAGATCCATGACACTGGCAAAGCGCTCTGCGGTATACTTGTCAATTGGCGTACTGTCTGAGACACCGGCGTTGTTCACAAGAATATCGATTTTGCCGTATTTTTCTTTGACTTTGTTGATCTCATCTACCATGGCAGCTGCATCGGTCAGCTTTGGCCATGCACCGGAAACTTCCCAGTCCGGGTTTTCTTCTTTTAAAGATGCAACCGCTTTTGCAACGGTCTCTTCCCGGGATCCGAACAGGACGACTTTCGCGCCGTTCTGCAGAAATTTGTGCACAATGGCATAGCCGATTCCTCTGGTTCCGCCGGTAACAATTGCAACTTTATCTTTTAACATCATACCATTCACCCGATCCCGTTTTTTTATATCAATGAAAACTGATTATGCAGGCTGTAGTTTTTATTTTTTTAACGATTCGGAGAAAAATGAATTTTGCATGAAAAATCATTTGACTCTGAATGACGATTCGTTTTGGAGAATACAAAAAACGGGATATTTCCTTTCTCTTAAATTTTGTTGCAAATCTTTTCCTTTATTATACGGGATATCGTTGGTGGACAGTCAATGCAAATTTTTTCAGAAATAAACAGCATTCTTTTCTCAAAAGCAGAAGATTTCTATGGAAAAAGAGAATTGTTACGTGGCTTTTTGAGGGAAAACAGGATATAATAGGAAACAAAAGTATACACCAGGTGTATGCTTTTATAAAATCAAAACGAAAAAAGCGGAAAAACAGAAAGAAAAAGAGTGAAAAAAAAGAGAAACAGTCAGAATGCGGGGGAATGACTGGACAAAAGGAAAAACGGGGTGCAACGATGAGAATTCAGGAAGTAATCAAAAAAACAGGATTGTCCAGGAGGACGGTTTATTATTATATCGATCAGAAGATGATCTCGCCCGTTGTTGATGAACATAACGGTTACCATGATTTTTCAGAAGCAGATATTCAAAAACTTTTTATCATCCGCAAGCTGCGCGAGGCAGGACTTTCACTGGCGGATATCCGCGCGATTCTTCACAAGCCGCGCACAACACCATTTTATCTGCATAAACAGCTGAATGCACTCCAGTCGCAGATGCTTACCATTCAGCAGACGATCAGCGAAATGGATCGTCTGAGCGGACAGCTTCCTGTGTGCCAGTCGCTTGACCAGCTTGCGGGGATGCTTGCAGATACCGATTTTTGCCCGGAAGATCCTACCCGGAATCAGATGGAATCCCGGGATGCCCGGCTGCTGGCACAGTATTTGTGGATGGCATATCTGGATACGCCGGTTACGGAATATCAGCAGTTTTTGTGGCAGAAAATCACACAGCATACGATTGAGCACGCAGGTACGGATTTGAAAATGATGTCCCGTTATTTACAGTACATTTCTCCGGAGCAGATTGATGCGACGAATATCAACCAGTATCTGCGCAATCAGAAAATTATCTCTCTGACGGAGGAAGATTATCCGGGTTTTGTGGAAGAGCTGAAAGTTTCTTTGCTTGCATTTGCGGCAGATCCGGTACAGCAGGAAAAATGGCGTCTTTTTTATCAGCCGGTGATCCATCCGACGGCGTTGTTCTGTGTATCCGTGAGCGGATGGATGCGGGAATTTCATCCGGCATACCGCCGCTATTATGAAAACACGCACACCTGCTGCCGGATGCTGAAAGATTTTATGGACAGTGATGAGGGAGCAGCGCTGAATGCGACACTGCGGGAGGCATTCCAGGGAAATTGTGATGTGCGTACAGGATATTACGGAGAACTGGAAGTGGCGGCAACATTCCATAAAAGTATTTATGCATTGCTGCCGCCAGAGAAGATCCGAAAATTTCTGGAAGAAAATTCAGATGAAAAATGATCTGGTTTTAGGATTCTGTTTTTATCATTCGAAGCGAGGATGCCCGGGGAACAAGTGTCACCGGCAGTACAATTTTTTCCGGTTCCGCCGCAGGGTTTTCCAGTGCGGAAAGGAGAATCCGGCTGGCTTCCCGTCCGATGCTTTCAAAGTCCTGATGAATAGAGGTAATTTCAAGACTTCGGCTGAGACTCGTGTCATCAAAACCACAGAGGCAGAGATCTTCCGGAATCCTAAGGCCAATGGTACGGCAGGCGAGAAAGATGAGTTCGGCAACCTGGTCATTTTCTGCGAGAAGTGCAGTAATTCCATTTTGCCGCAGGATAAGGAGCTGCTGTTGAAAAGGTGTGATTTCTGTTGAAAGGGCATCTTCTGTAGAAAGTGCATGTGGCCAGGTGATAAGCTGCCGGGAATCGGGCATGATTCCGGCGGCTTTTGTTTCGTGCAAAAATCCGCCGAAACGATCACGGACCGACGAGGTTTCGGAAAGGGGAGCTGTTGTGAAAAAGGCGATGTTGCGATGCCCTTGTTCCAGGAGGTGACGGGTGAGCTGCCGTCCGCCATCGTAATTGTCGCAGACAACATTGTTTAAATACGGACAGTCGGTCTGCTTGTCGATGATGACAACCGGGCGGTTTGCAAACAGGAAATCGTTTAACTGTTCCAGGTGGATATTGTCACGCTTGGGATAGTAGACAAGTCCGGCGATATTCTGAGAACGGAGCAGTTCCAGTGTGGCACGTTCCTTCGGAGAGGAAGAGCCGGTGATATGAATGCTTAAAAAGTATCCTTTTTCCGCCAGTGCGGCACTTAAGGAACCAATCGTTTCCGAAATGTTTCCCTGTGTTGTGGCAAAGGGAAGCAGCAGGGAAACCATTTTTGATTTGCTGTCGGTTTCTGATGCGGAGGAGGAAACCGGTGGGATTTTCTGCGAGACAAAGCTTCCGACGCCGCGTTTTCGATACAGGATTCCCTGCTGTTCCAGATCTTCAATCGCCCGCTTTGCTGTGATGCGGCTTACCTCATATTGCTCCGAGAGCATTTTTTCCGTGCAGAACACGGCATCGGAAGAAAACTGTCCGGTGCGGATGCGCTCTAAAAGAGCTTCTTTGATGATTTCATATTTGGGTTTCGTTATTCTTTTATTTCTATCCATGTCTGTAAAATTCCTCAAATAGTATGATTGGTGACAACTGTATTTGTAAAAGTGTGATGTCGACTTGTTTTGTATTATAATCTCGGGAAAAAGATAAGTCAAACTAAAAATGATATATCAAGCAAAAAGAAAATGATATAAAATCATGGAAAAACGTAGGAAAAATGCAGAAATACTTGACAGAAGCATTGCGTTTTTTTATGATATGATATATCAAATCAACATGGCAATACAGGAACAAGACTTAAATAGAAAGAGTTTTAAGTTTGAAAATCATTTTTATAACAGGAGGAAACACATCATGAAAACAACTGTTCATATTATTTCCCATTCCCACTGGGACAGAGTCAAGAAATATTTAGAACTTCAAAAAGAATACACCAAATTAGAGTTAACGGAAAAACTGACTATCCTGTTTTCAACGTTAATCATGGTATTAGTACTTATCATCTTAGGCATGGTAGCCCTGTTTTACCTGCTTTTTGCTCTGGCTTATGTATTAGAACCATTGGTAGGCGGCCTCATGGCAAGTTTTGCCATTATAGCAGGCATCAACGTTCTGCTCATCGCTCTTGTTATTATTTTCCGCAAGCAACTCATCATATCTCCTATGGTGAACTTCCTTGCCAATTTATTTTTAACTGATTCAAATAAATAAATTATGAGTGCGCAAACACCACAGAAATTCACATTAGAAGAAATATCCCTACGCAAAAAGAAGCTTTTGAATGAGATACATGCCCAGAAAAAAGCAATGACAGCCACAACACGCGAGATATTTGCCCCCATTGCTCCGGCTAACAACAAGGCAGATGCTATCATGCGTTCATTCAATACGGGCATGGCTATATTCGACGGTGTGATGTTGGGGGTCAAAGTTATGAGGAAGGTGCGCACGTATTTCAGGAATTTAAGATAATTCGATCTTCTCATTAAGTAGAAGTATATACTTCAGTAACACATTTCAATGTGAGCGAGTACAGTAAGTACACTTTTTCAGGCCTTCCCCTACACACGCACACATGTTATAGTAATATAGAAAAAACGAATAAAACGGCGGAAACTCATAACAACCGTTGTCTATTGCCCTTCAAACAAGTTATTCCGAATTTTTAGCTATTATAGAAAATAGATACTTGACATAAGTATTTTGGAAACTGAACTTTAAATTACATTATTAGGTTCTTCTTCAAATTTAGTGGTAATTTGAAGAAGAACTCATTATTATATACATGCGTGTGTGTGTATGTGGAAAAGCCTGAAAAGGTGTATTTACTGTATTTATGTCTGCAAAATGAAGCGGCGTTATTTAACTGCTAAAGCATAGCTTTAGAGATTGTAAAGCTATGCTTTAGCAGTCATGAAGCACAGCTTTCTAAAATTCTTCCGAAATATGAGATATTATAAAAAAGGCTTCCAACCCGTGGAAGCCTTATGCTTGTCGAAGTAACAGCTTCATCTCAATGAAGCTGAAATATCCTTTTATACGTAAGTCTCCAGCAACTTCACGTTTGCACTTTCAGGAGTAATAGTAATATCCTGAGTGGTAGCGGGGAGCAAAATAGACTCTCCGGCATTTACTGTCAGTTCGTTGCCTTCATTGTCCACCATTTTGCATGAGCCTTCCATGCAAATAAAAATAACGAATGAATCGAGTTCCGAATAGTCACAACTGATTTCTTCGGTCATGTCATACAAAGAAGTGGTGAAATAAGGGCAAGCAACCAACTCTACCGGTTCATCCTTCAACGGTTCGTATTTGGTACGATAATCATCCAATACTTCGTAGTTGATAGCTTCACGGGCCAAATCGGTGTGGAGTTCACGTGTTTTGCCGTTCGCATCTTTACGGTTGAAGTCGTAGATACGGTAAGTGATGTCGGAAGTTTGCTGAATTTCAGCGATGAACGCCCCCGCACCAATGCTGTGTACACGTCCCGCAGGAAGGAAGAAAACATCTCCCGGATGAATCTCGTACTCTTGCAGCACATCGGTAATCGTATTGTTCAATACGCGTTCTTTATATTCTTTCGGAGTAATCTGTTCAGAAAATCCCGAACGCAATTTAGCTCCTTTGTCAGCATCTACCACATACCACATTTCTGTTTTACCCATTGAGTTGTGACGTTTTTTCGCAAGGTCATCGGCCGGGTGTACCTGAATGGACAAATCCTGCTTGGCATCAATAAACTTAATGAGTAATGGAAATTTGTTTCCGAAACGGGCATAATTCGCTTCACCTACCAGTTCCTCGCGATACCTTCTCACCATGTCGGCAAGGGTTAAACCTTTATCCGGGCCATTGGCCACTACGGATTCATTGTCCTCAACGCCGGAAATCTCCCAGCTTTCTCCTACTCCTTTCAAGTCTGAATTCAAATGCTTGA
>OHAJ01002895.1_pt1 | contig 11276 bp, 9 predicted proteins | sample 1577101 | NCBI WGS metagenome assembly OHAJ01 (sample SAMEA3541531, study PRJEB24748) | human gut metagenome | biome: human gut; feature: human-associated habitat; material: faeces | place: China | collected 2012 | reverse complement strand
TGACAGGAAGCGGGTATCTGGGAACGCTGATCTTTGGCGTTGTCAAAAGGGCATTGATACCATTTGGATTGCATCATGTGTTTTATATGCCATTTTGGCAGACTGCTGTTGGCGGAACCGCTGATGTGGCCGGACACATGATTCAGGGTGGACAAAATATTTTCTTCGCTCAGCTTGCAGATTCTGCACATATTTCACACTTTAGTGCAGATGCAACAAGATATTTTTCGGGTGAATTTATTTTCATGATCTTTGGTCTGCCAGGCGCAGCTCTTGCAATGTATCGCACGGCGAAACCGGAGAAAAAGAAGCAGGTGGGAGGCTTACTATTTTCAGCGGCCCTCACATCTATGTTGACCGGTATTACTGAACCGATCGAATTTTCATTTCTGTTTGTTGCACCGATTTTGTTTGCAGTGCAAGTTGTATTGGCCGGTGCTGCATATATGATCGCTCATATATTAAATATCGCTGTGGGACTTACTTTCTCGGGTGGATTTTTGGATCTGTTCCTGTTTGGTATTTTACAGGGAAATGATAAGACAAGCTGGCTTCGTATCATTCCGGTAGGAATCATTTATTTTATTCTTTATTATGTGATTTTTACTTTCTTGATCAAAAAATTGAATTTAAAAACACCTGGTCGAGAGGATGATACACAGGAAGTGAAATTGTATACGAAAGCAGATGTTAATGCCAAACGTTCCGCAAAAGGTGATGACGGAAATATATCATCGGTGAAATCACCAAAGGTGCCATCCTGAAAGCGATAGAAAATCCCCGTGACATTGACATCAACCTGGTCGATGCCCAGCAAGCCCGACGTATCCTGGACCGTATCGTAGGTTTTGAACTTTCACCGGTATTGTGGAAGAAAGTGAAACCTGCCCTTTCTGCAGGCCGTGTACAGTCCGTAGCCGTCCGTCTCATTGTAGAGCGCGAACGCGAGATACATGCATTCCAAACCGAAGCATCCTACCGTGTTACCGCCGTATTCCTCGTTCCGGACACTGACGGCAAAACAGTGGAAATGAAAGCCGAACTGGCGCACCGGCTCAAGACAAAGGCAGAAGCCCGGAAATTGCTGGAGAGCTGTAAAGCAGCTACGTTTACCATCAGCGACATCACTACCCGTCCGCTGAAGAAAACTCCCGCCGCCCCGTTCACCACCTCTACCTTGCAGCAGGAGGCTGCCCGCAAACTGGGATTCACCGTGGCACAGACCATGATGGTGGCGCAACGTCTGTACGAATCCGGATTGATAACCTACATGCGTACCGACTCCGTCAACCTTTCCGAACTTGCCGTCAACGCCAGCCGTGAAACCATCTCCAACCTGATGGGCGAACGTTACGTACACAACCGCCACTTCGCCACCAAGACCAAAGGAGCGCAAGAAGCCCACGAAGCTATCCGCCCCACCTATATGGAGAATGCCAAGATAGAAGGTACCCCGCAGGAAAGAAAGCTGTACGACCTCATCTGGAAACGTACCATCGCCTCGCAGATGGCAGATGCCGAAGTGGAAAAGACAACCGTAACCATTGCTATCAGCAACGAGACGGAGACTTTCACTGCAACCGGCGAAGTGGTGAAATTCGACGGCTTCCTCCGTGTCTACCGCGAATCATACGATGATGACGTAGAAACCCAGGAAGATGAGGCACGCCTACTGCCCCCTCTGAAAAAAGGACAGAAGCTCGAACATGAAGGTATCACCGCTACCGAACGTTTCACCCAACACCCTCCCCGCTACACGGAAGCAAGCCTTGTGCGCAAATTGGAGGAACTCGGTATCGGACGTCCGTCTACCTATGCTCCGACCATTTCCACCATCCAGCAACGCGAATACGTGATAAAAGGAGAAAAAACGGGTGAAGAACGCACCTACAATGTGCTCAACCTGCAGGGTAATGAAATAACGGACAACAACCATACAGAAATCACCGGAGCCGAAAAGTCAAAACTGATGCCGACAGACACCGGTATTGTGGTCAATGACTTCCTGATAGAGTACTTCCCGGACATCCTTGACTACAACTTCACTGCGAGCGTCGAAAAGCAATTCGACGAAATAGCTGAAGGTGACAAGCAATGGACCGCCATTCTGAAAACATTCTATAAGAAATTCCATCCTTCAGTAGAAAACACACTTGCCGCGAAAACCGCCCACAAGGCAGGCGAACGGATTCTGGGAACAGACCCCGTCAGCGGAAAACAAGTGTCCGTAAAAATCGGACGTTTCGGCCCAGTAGCACAGATAGGTACTGCCGAAGATGAGGAAAAGCCCCGTTTCGCCCAGGTAAAAAAAGAAATGTCCATCGAGACCATTACGCTGGAAGAAGCGCTGGAGCTGTTCAAACTTCCCCGTACCCTCGGAGAGTACGAAGGTAAGAATGTAGTCGTAGGTGCGGGACGTTTCGGACCTTATATCCAGAACAACGGCTTGTATGCCTCGTTACCCAAGACAATGGACCCGATGACTGTTACGCTGGAAGAAGCTATTGAACTTTTGCAAAAGAAACAAGAAGCAGAAGCCCAAAAACATATCAAGAAGTTTGAGGAAGAACCGGAACTGGAAATCCTGAATGGACGCTATGGCCCTTACATCGCTTATAAAGGCAGCAACTACAAGATTCCTAAAGACATCATCCCTCAAGACCTGAACCTTCAAGCTTGTCTGGAAATTGTGAAACTGCAAAGCGACAAGGATACGGGCAAGTCTAAGCGGACTGCAAAGGCGGTGAAAGCAACGAAAACGACTAAAACAACCGCCAAGGCAACTGCCAAAACAAGCAAGACAAAATAGGACTTAGTCTACACGTATAAAATGGGAGAAAGGAGACGATAATTTAAACTTCTATTATTTCTACCACAAGAATAAATATTGCACTATAAAAAAATAAGCCCGAAGAAGTATCCTCGGGCTTATTCTTTTATAGTACAATGTTTACATCCTATCCGGCACCTCAATTCCCAGCAATCCCATACCTAAGCGTACCACCTTGGCTACATTCTCGGACAATGCAAGGCGGAATACCTTCACTGCTTCGTTCTCCTCACGCAGAATGCTGAAGTCATGGTAGAACTGGTTATATTCCTTCACAAGGTCATACGTATAGTTTGCAATGATGGACGGACTGTAATCCTCACCTGCCTGCTTCACAATAGCGGCAAAGTCGGCAACCATCTGTATCAGTCCCTCTTCCTTCTCACTCAGTTCAATGCCGGCAGGTAACTGGGCAGGGATTTCGATACCGGCCTCTTTTGCCTTGCGGAGAACAGACTGGATACGTGCATAAGTATATTGGATGAACGGTCCCGTATTACCATTAAAGTCGATGGACTCTTTTGGATTGAATGTCATGTTCTTGCGGGCATCCACTTTCAGGATGAAGTACTTTAAGGCACCCAGACCAACGATACGGGCGATATTGTCTGCCTCTTCCTTTGTCAGACCATCCAGCTTACCCAGTTCATTGCTGGTTTCCTTGGCTGTATCAATCATCTCCGCCATCAAGTCGTCAGCATCAACTACTGTACCTTCGCGGCTCTTCATCTTGCCCTCGGGAAGTTCCACCATACCGTAAGAGAAGTGCACCAACCCTTTACCCCATTCGAAGCCCAGTTTGTCGAGCAGGATGGACAATACCTGGAAATGGTAATTCTGTTCGTTGCCTACCACATAAATCATCTTGTCGATGGGATAATCTGCAAAGCGGAGTTTGGCAGTACCTATATCCTGCGTCATGTAGACGGATGTACCGTCCGCACGCAACAGCAGCTTGTGGTCCAACCCCTCCCCCGTGAGGTCCGCCCATACAGAGCCGTCTTCTTTCCGGTAGAAGAAGCCTTTCTCCAGGCCCTCCATTACCTTCTCCTTACCTTCGAGGTACGTGTTTGATTCGTAATATATCTTATCAAAAGTTACACCCATCATACGGTAAGTCTCGTCAAAACCTGCATACACCCAGTCGTTCATTTTCTTCCAGAGCGCACGTACTTCCGGGTCATTGGCCTCCCACTTTACCAGCATTTCACGAGCCTCCTTCATCAAAGGAGATTCAGCTTCCGCCTTGGCTTTGGCTTCTTCCTCATTCATGCCTTCGCTTTGGAACTTGGCCATCAGCTCCTTCACTTCCGCTTTATAATGCTTGTCGAAGGAAACATAGTAATCGCCAATCAAGTGATCTCCCTTCTTGCCGGATGATTCGGGAGTTTCACCATTTCCGTACTTCAGCCATGCCAACATGGACTTACAGATATGAATTCCACGGTCATTGACAATATTTGTCTTTACTACCTTATTACCGTTGGCAGCCACTATATTAGCCAGCGCATTTCCCAAAAGATTATTGCGTACATGTCCCAAATGAAGCGGTTTGTTGGTGTTGGGAGAAGAATACTCAATCATCACCAATGGAGAGTTGTCAGTAGCAGCCACGATACCGTACTGCTTGTCCGCATGAATGCCATTCAACAATTCTATCCACGCAGAGGAGGCAATGGTCAGGTTCAGGAAGCCCTTGATGACATTAAATGCTGCAACCGAAGGCTCGTTTGCCTGCAAGTATTCACCGATTTCCTGGGCCGTCTGCTCCGGTCCTTTCTTGGACATACGGAGGAAAGGGAATACAACCAGCGTGAGGTGTCCCTCAAATTCTTTCTTGGTTTTCTGCAACTGCACTTGTGTGGCAGGAACATCCTGTCCGTAAAGCGCTTTCAGTCCGCCGATGACGGACGATACCAGTTTCTGTTCTATATTCATGATTCAAATGTATTTTCCTGCGTGCAAAGATAGCGTAAACCGAAATCAGTACAAAACAAGCAGGCTTGTTTTTATTGACTCACAAGATATTCAACATACAAAGAGGGGACGCTCCTTGTAAAACGTCCCCTCTTTGTATGTTGAGTATACTGTTCTTATTCAGCTGTCAATTCCGCACCTGGTTTGAATTTAACAACTTTCTTTGCAGCAATCTCGATAGGCTTTTTAGTAGAGGGGTTGATACCCATACGCGCTCCTCTTTCCACCACACTGAAAGTTCCAAAACCAACCAATGATACTTTATCACCGGCCTTCATTGCCTTAGTGACTGACGCGATAAATGCATCCAATGCTTTCTTTGAATCAGTCTTTGACAAACCAGACTCCGCTGCCATAGCGCTAATAAGTTCCGCCTTATTCATAATGCTTAAAAATTAATTAATATGTTACACAAAAGATATTTTTACTTTTCATCACAAACCTCCACAAAAATAGAGCAATATTTCTGAATATCAAATAAAAACATTAAAAAAATATTGGAAAACAGCGAAAAAGAAGGAATAGAATCTGCTTTTTCTGTTATAGAACAGAATTTATTCGTATTTTTGCCGGAGAATGCAAAAACAGACAACTGTTTTTGAACTGTAAAATGAATTGAAACAACAGATTATGAATACTATACCTACTGTAACCAAGAACCTTTTAATCATTAATGTGCTGATGTTTTTGGGCACCATTGTCGCCCAAAGCTACGGCATCGACCTCGCCCAATATCTGGGATTGCATTTTTTCCTTGCCGAAGATTTCAATGCAGCACAATTGATAACATATATGTTCATGCACGCCGGATTCGCGCACCTGTTTTTCAACATGTTTGCCGTATGGATGTTCGGACGTATTTTAGAGCAGGTATGGGGGCCAAAACGATTTCTGTTCTACTATCTGGTGTGCGGCATAGGAGCCGGAATTATCCAGGAGGTGGTACAGTATATTCATTATGAGACAGTACTTTCCGCCTACGACAGCGTGAATACCGGCATGGCCATCATCCCGATGAAGGAATATCTCAATATGATGACTACCGTGGGAGCTTCGGGCGCAGTATACGCCATTCTGCTGGCATTCGGCATGTTGTTCCCCAACCAGCAAATGTTCATCTTCCCGCTGCCGGTTCCCATCAAGGCCAAATATTTTGTCATCGGATATGCCCTGATTGAGCTTTATGCCGGATTTGCAAACAGTGCAGGAGACAATGTGGCTCACTTCGCACATTTGGGTGGTATGGTATTCGGCTTTATCCTGATTATGTACTGGAGAAAAAAGAACAGAGGAAATGGCTACTATTATAACTGATTTGAAAGAGACCTTCCGTAGGGGGAACATTTATATCCAACTGATTTACATCAATGTTGCGGTATTCATACTTACTACGCTAACCGAAGTCATGTTCCAGTTGTTCAACCGGAGCATAGCAGGCGTATTCGAATGGTTGGAACTGCCGGCATCAGTCCTACGCTTCATCCTGCAACCATGGTCACTACTGACATATATGTTCATGCATGCAGGATTCATGCACATTCTTTTCAATATGCTGTGGCTTTACTGGTTCGGTGCACTGTTCCTGAGTTTCTTCTCTGCAAAGCATCTGCGGGGTGTATACATTCTGGGAGGAATTTGCGGCGGTCTGCTCTATATGGCCGCCTATAACATTTTTCCGTATTTCCGTCCCATGACAGACTATTCTTTCATGCTGGGCGCCTCTGCCTCTGTACTTGCCATTGTAGCCGCCACCGCCTATCGCGAGCCCAACTATCCGATAAGGCTGCTGCTGTTCGGAACCATCCGGCTGAAATACCTGGCACTCATCGTTATAGGCACCGATTTGCTGTTCATCACCTCCAGCAATGCCGGCGGACACATCGCACATTTAGGAGGTGCGCTGGCAGGGTTATGGTTTGCCGCCAGCCTCAGCAAAGGTAGCGACCTGACCTCATGGATAAACAAATGTCTGGATGCCTTAGTTTCCATCGTCAGCTTCAAACCCCGAAAACCGAAAATGAAAGTACATTACGGTACTGGCAAACAAAAAGATTATGATTACAACGCACGGAAAAAAGCCCAATCCGACGAGATAGACCGCATTCTCGACAAATTAAAGAAATCGGGATACGAAAGCCTTACTACAGAGGAAAAGAAAAGCTTGTTCGACGCGAGTAAACGTTAAACCAATGGAAAACGGAAAATGAAAAATGAGAAATGAGAATATAACCGCCACTCTTATTTTCAGTTTTCACCTTTCAATTTTCAACTATTATAATGAAGCATCTCGGTAATTTTGTCGCTCTTCTGATTTTAGCGGTCAATGCCTTGTTTACGGGCCTATTACTGTTCACCGCCTATAGTCCGCACATCCAGCCGGTCACACATCCGGTGCAATCGTGCCTGGGGCTGACATTTCCCGTGTTCCTGATGATAAATGCCGGCTTCCTCATTTTCTGGCTGGTCATCCAGCGCTATAGGTCGGCTTTGCTGCCCCTGATAGGGATGTTGCTCTGCTATTCGCAGATACGCACCTATCTGCCCATCAACTTCCATACAGACCACTTACCGGAAACAAGTATCAAACTGCTCTCCTACAACATTATGGGATTTGACGGTGCCGCCAAGCAAGATGGCAAAAACCCGATATTGACCTATTTGAAGGAAAGTGGCGCCGATATCCTCTGTCTGCAGGAATATTCCACAGTACAATCCTCAAAGCATCTTTCGCAAAAAGACGTAGAGCGGGAACTCAAGGCATATCCATACCACCGCATCAACACAGTGGGTAGCGGAAAGGGACATACCAACAAGATAGCATGTTACTCTAAATTTCCGATTCTCTCGTCACGCATATTGGATTATCCCAGCGAATACAACGGTTCGGTACTCTATGAAATCAAGATTGGGGAAGACACGGTTACCCTCATCAACAATCATCTGGAGTCCAACAAACTGACCAAAGCCGATAAAGTCGTGTACGAAGACATGCTGAAATCTCCCGAAAAGGAAAAAGTGAAAAGCGGCGCACGCCTGCTCATACGCAAGCTGGCAGAAGCATCGGCCATCCGTGCCCCGCAGGCTGACACTATTGCACATGAAATAGCCGCTTCACCGCATCCTTACATTATTGTGTGCGGCGATTTCAACGATACCCCCATCTCCTATGCCCACCGCACCATCGCCCAGGATTTGGACGACGCATTCACCCAATCAGGACGGGGGCTGGGCATCTCCTACAACCAGAACAGATTCTATTTCCGGATAGACAACATACTGACAAGCAAGAACCTGAGAGCCTACAATTGTACAGTAGACCGCTCCATCAAAGAGTCAGACCACTATCCGATATGGTGCTATATCACTAAGAGATATTGAAAATTAATACTTAAACATTTAATACTTAGAAAACAATGTTCAAAAAATGTATTCTAATTTTAGCAGCAAGTTGTATGATGTACTCCTGTGCCACCCAGACGGAAAGCAATCCGTTCCTTACTGAGTTTCAAACACCCAATGGCGTGCCTCCATTCGATAAAATCAAGTTGGAGCACTATGAACCCGCATTCCAGAAAGGTATAGAAGAGCAGAACGCCAATATCCAAGCCATCATTGACAATACGGAAGCCCCTACTTTCGAAAATGTCATTGTTGCCCTCGACAACAGCTCTCCCACCCTGGACCGTGTAGGCGGTGTATTTTTCAACCTGACGGAGGCCGAAACTACCGATGAACTGACAGCCCTTTCCATGAAACTGGCTCCGACATTGGCCGAACACGAAGACAACATCTCCCTCAACCAGGAGCTTTTCAAGAAAGTGGATGCTGTCTACAGCCAGCAAGATGCTCTCGGCCTGACCCGCGAACAACAAAGGCTGCTGGAAAAGACCCATAAGAAATTTATCCGTTCCGGCGCCAATCTTCCGGCCGACAAGCAAGCCCGTCTGCGTGAAATCAACAAGCAGCTTTCCACACTCGGAATCACGTTCAGCAACAACATCCTGAACGAAAACAACGACTTCAAGCTTTATGTAGGAAAAGAGGAAGACCTCGCCGGACTTCCCCAATGGTTCCGCGAAAGCGCCATGGCTGAAGCCCGTGCCACCGGACAGGAAGGCAAATGGCTGTTTACCCTCCATAATGCAAGCCGCTTGCCTTTCCTTCAATACTCCGCCAACCGGCCGCTACGCGAACAGATGTACAAGGCCTACATCAACCGCGGCAATAACAATGACAAGAACGACAACAAGAAAATCATTGCCGACATCGTAAGCCTGAGACTTGAAAAGGCGCAACTGCTGGGTTTCGACTGTTACTCCAACTTTGTATTGGACAATACAATGGCAAAGAATTCCACCGCCGTGATGGACTTCCTCAACAACTTGTGGAGTTATGCACTCCCCAAAGCAAAAGCCGAAGCAGCCGAACTGCAAAAGCTGATGGACAAGGAAGGCAAAGGAGAGAAACTGGAAGCATGGGATTGGTGGTACTACACCGAAAAACTCCGTAAGGAGAAATATAACCTCGAAGAAGAAGAGATTAAGCCCTACTTCAAGCTGGAAAACGTACGTGAAGGCGCCTTTGCCGTTGCCAATAAGCTCTATGGCATCACGCTGACAAAGCTCGAAGGTGATCTGACACCTGAAGCGGTGAGTCTGTTAGATTCAGTGGCTGGAGCAATATACCAGTATAATGACAATTATATAACAATAGAGGGACATACAGATAGTAATCCGATTAATACTGCCAAGTTCCCAGATAATATGATGCTTTCTGTGCATAGAGCACATAGCGTATATAATTATCTTGTTAATAATAAAGGCTTTGATGCCAAGACTATGACATCTTCAGGTCGTGGAGAGAATGTTCCGATAGCTGATAATACAACGGCAGAGGGACGTGCCCAGAACCGTAGGGTTGAGATAAAGATATATAATAATCTTAACAGTGATATACAGTAGATTTTCATTAAAGTATTTTGCTATAGACATAATCAGCATATATTAGATACATATCAGGAGGAAAGTTTATGAAGAAAAGTATGTTAAATGTTATAACACTTGCACTAGTTCTTGTGAATCTTGTGCTTACTGTTATACTTACATTTTCACTTGTATCAACTAACAACAAGACTAATAAGCTTGTGACTAAGGTTTCGGAGATTATTGACCTGGATGTTGCAGGTGTTGATAACAGCAGTAAGTCAACATCAGCTGGCACAAGCATAGAAGATGTAGCTTATGTAGATGTAAGCAATAATGGTTCTAATGATATTATGATATCTTACACAGATGGTGGTAAGACACATTATGCAATTGTTAATGTAACTCTTGGACTTAACACTAAGGCTAAGGATTATGCATCTAAGAGCACAACTATTAACAATGGTATGAAAGTAATTGTAAACGCAGTCCAGACAGAGGCTATGAAATATACATATAGTACAATAGCAGCAAGCAAGACAACAGTGGAATCTAATCTTTTAGCAACACTTCAAGATACATTCCAGACTGAGTGTATAACATCTGTTATTGTATCAGTAGTAGTCCAGTAATATAGGGGAATGTGTTTAATGTTAAAGATTAATTATGAATACAAGGAGGTGAGGAAGACATGGGAGAGGTCTTATCGCAAAGCGAGATAGATGATCTTCTAAAGGCGTTAAGCAGTGGTGAACTTGATGTTGATGAGATGAAGAATGGCGAAGAGAAACAGGTAAAGAACTATGACTTTGCAAGGCCATCTAAGTTCTCAAAGGAACATTTAAGAACATTGGAGATTATATTCGAGCATTTTGGAAGACTTCTGGCAACCAATCTTCCAGCCTATTTAAGAAAAGCATATAAGCAGCCAGTGTTGACGTAGTCAATTCGGAAGTAGTAATCTATTCAGAATTCTCAAATGCCTTGTCAAATCCAGTTCTGCTTGGAGTAGTAAGTATGGCTCCGCTATCAGGTAATATGGTTATGGAGATTGCTTCTAATCTGGGATTTGCATTTGTAGACAGATTGTTAGGTGGAGCAGGAGCAGCTCTTGATAAAGTGCGGGCCCTGCATGGGTTATATTTAGGCGCGGGGAGGGGGCGCCTGCCACCCTGACGCTGGCCTGTGCGGCCCTGCTCATCTCCGTGGTACTGGGCATCCCGGCAGGCATTGTGGCGGCTGTGAAGCGCAACAGCGTCTCCGATGCCGTAATCCGGGTGCTGGCCCTGCTGGGCCAATGCATGCCCGCCTTCTGGCTGGGCATCATGCTCATCATGCTCTTTGCTGTGAAGCTGGGCTGGATGCCCACTGGCGGCGCAGAGGATGGCCTGCGTTCCCTGATCCTGCCCGCCTTCACGCTGGGGGTCTTTTCAGCGGCCACCATCTGCCGGCTCCTGCGCAGCAACCTCATCGAGGTGCTGGGCAAGGAGTACAAACTATTTGTTCTTCCGGATAGTTCACCAAGTAGAGCGTTCCCGTGGCACGGG
>OHAJ01002890.1_pt1 | contig 11285 bp, 7 predicted proteins | sample 1577101 | NCBI WGS metagenome assembly OHAJ01 (sample SAMEA3541531, study PRJEB24748) | human gut metagenome | biome: human gut; feature: human-associated habitat; material: faeces | place: China | collected 2012 | reverse complement strand
AATTGCCGCAAAAATAATTGGAATTACAATCATTGGGATTGATGGCGTAAACTTACCAGACACTAAAACCGCCGTCAAGATCAACATCATCGCAAACCCCAGGATTGCATACATTGTTACACTCATAAAACTACCTCCACACTTTTTCATTTGCTACTATTTATTACAGGCCCGTAACTTTTATATACTCTATTATATACAAAGATAATCATAAGTAAAATATTTCATATTATTATATTTGCATAACATTATGTTATTATTTCTGCTTTTTTCGTCAAAAATTCACTTTTTGATCTCCTGAAATCTGGCATATTTTAATTCTGGTCTATAAAGTTATGATTTGTATAACTTTTGGTTTCTTATAATATAAAAATAACCCTGGAATTTTCTCCCAGGGTCAATAAAATTATATTCTGTATTGGTTATGGACTCAACAGCAATGTTAAAAAGTTATTTCGGCATGATCCAGAACTTCATTGCCGGATAGCTGAGTACTACCTGTACCACAATGTTGACTCCATTGGCCAGTGTGGGGATCAGCGCCTGTGGAAGTCCAAGGCTTTTAAAAAATGCCTGGCTGTAAGCGGGAAGTGCTGCAGATTTAAAATTTCGGGGCGGCGTTTTTGCTCCCATTGTTCCTTGGTCTGAACCATTTCTCCGTCGTGGCACATTAATACGGAAGGTAAGGTATATTGCGGAACCTTACTTTCATCATAATTAGCTAATTTGGCATAGTCTTTTCTAGGAGATTTTCCATTTTGGGCGTCAGTATAAGTTATACTCAAGAGGAGCATAATCCATATCATTATGTTTTTCATAAGATCCAGTTTTTATAGAAGTTTGATAACGATTTTTTATAATTAAATTTGTCTTACACCTTTCGGAAGTTTTACTTTGGTTGCGATTTTACCATCGGCTTTCTTCTCGTGGCTGACTTCTATCACGCCCCAAGGGGTGGGATAAGTACCTTTGGCCCATTCTAATTTACCCAAGTGTGGCTCAATACTGATCTGCTTGCGTTCCACGTCCACGATTTTTATACCTAATACATGATCTGACAGCCATGTAGTAGGTCCTGAAGACCACCCATGGCAAAGGCTGTGACGGAATCCGGGATAGCAATAGGCGCCGAAATCGCCATGTATGTCTTTTTTCCCGGCTGGAACAGGTTCGTCTATAGGAGCGGCATTAGGAATCCAGTCCAGATTGAAATCTTCCCAAAACGTGGTTGCTCCCAAATCCAGCATGGCTCCCCAGAAAGTATTAATGATATCTATTGCTTTCTCATACTCACCTGCTTTGGCTAATGCTTCCAGCATATAATACCCGTAAAAAGTGGAAAAGCCTTTTCCACCGCCTACAGAGATAACTTCATCGCAAGCCTGTTGGGGATCCATCAATCCGGTGATGGCCATTAATGAAGCTGCCTGTTTCAGATTGTTGTGAGGTAATATCTTTTTTTTCATCCGGTTGATAATATCCAGACATAATTGAGCATCAGAGGTGTTGCCAAGTTTTAAAGACAATTGATGCGCATCTTGCATAGCCCATACGATCAGTGCGCGATATCCTGCCTCAACTCCGGCTTTATTTCCGCTGGATGGCCAGTCCAAAAAGCGGGCAGGCGCTAACGTTTCATTTCCCGCATCATCCACTTTCCCGTTTATCAGATGGATTAACCCGCTGATATAATCGGAATGTTTCTTTAAAAAATCAATATCGCCGGTCTGGTGATACCATTCATATTGGTTGATCAGATACCATAGGCTGTATGCACTCATGCCATTCATCCAATTGGGTAAAGGAAATTGTTTGCAAGCCAAGTCCAAACTGTTGGGGATCACCTCATTGTATCCGAAAACACGGCTGATGGTCATTAATTCAGGATGCATATCGCCCAGCCAGACTATTCGGTCACGTTTGATGCCATCCCATAAAAACTCCTGCATGTTCAAGTGGACAGTATAGGCTCCGGTAATCCATATTTTGTTTAAACGTTGGTCGTTGCATTCGAAAGATCCCAGATAGGGAATATCACGGTAGCGCAGGATAGCTGAAATTTCTTTTAAAGAGATAGTGGCGTTGTTTTGCAGCAAGTCGAGGCGGACAAAGCGGAAACCGGTATTGCCTATTTCAATCATGCCGTCACGGGGAATTTCCATGATGATATCACGTTTGGCATGATCGTCTGTTGAAAATCCCACTTTCCATTCGGAATTTGAAGTGCTACTGTTAGCTTCTCCAACAGATTCTCCGAAACGTATCCTTACCAAAGAAGGCTCCCTACGGCTGGAACTGCCCATGACGAGTTTTAATCCTCCATGCAGTTCACTGCCGAAATCCAGTAATAAGGATGCCTTTTCTGTTTCAGTAGAGGTCATTATGCAACATCTTTTTCTGTTCATTTCCGATTGGCCGTTTCCACGCTCTAATAAATAGTGTTCGTCTTTTATTAGATTATTCTTACATCCTGCGTATTTGGTAACAATACGTTTGGGGGTGATGTAAGCACGGTTCATGATATCTTTGGTCATTCTTTGTGAGGCATCGCTTTGTAGGGTGGGAGGGATACCTGCATATAGAAGTGCGGGTAGCAGAACGAATGCAATTATGCTTTTTCTGATTGTTGGTAATAGTTCCATAGTATCTTTGATTTTTGATTTATGCAAATATAGACGAAGAAGGTGTCTTACCTATGGAATTTTATTCATTTACATGGAATATTGTTCATCTTCTTTCTGTTCTTTTTCCATATACGGATAATAATCTAGTTATTGATTTTTTTGGGGGGCTGACAGATAGATTCTTTATATGAAAAGAAATAGTTGAAAGATAGTAAGTGTTCTTTTGAAGGAAAGAAGCCTTGAATGCCTCTGTGTTATTGATTTTGGTACCATTGGCATCTTTGCATTTACCTAAAGTGCTTAGTGCGGTTGAATTATCTTCGTCACCACCTGCGCTTTTCAAGAAAGCCATAGAACCATCGGTGTAGTATTCGCGATCTTCACCATTTTTCCATTCGGCACGTGCACGGAACTGGTTGATGGTAGAGATAGCATCCTGGAAGTTACCGGAACGTACTTGCGCTTCCGCTTTTATCAGATAAGTTTCGCCTGTACGGGCCATAATGACATCACGATGTGCGTCCCCTTTTTCTGCTGTACGCGAGCCGTCATCAGTTTTATTGATACCACAGAAGACATTGGACTGTGCTGGATTTCCGCTAACACCATAGGTGTTCAATACATATTGACCACCGGCATATACAGGGAACACATTCGGCACCCATTTATTTGTTTCGGGGTTTACAAAGGAGTGGGCTATACCACCACGACCTACTGTTCCATAATCGGAGTTTGTAGCGTCTTTAAAACGGTTGTCACTTTTTTTATTAAGAATAAAGATGATGCCTTGGTCGCCTAGTGTTGGAACCTGATCGGCTGTAATACCGTTTGTAGCCACTACATCATCTGCTTTCGATGCAATATTATTCAATCCGTAGACAGTTTTGAATGTTTTCCACATACGTGAGTCATTCACATTGTCAAAGATAGCATAAGCGTATTCTGTAGGACGGCAACGTTGGAAGTCCATACCACCAATATATTGGCCACGTTGTGTCCAACCACCGGAGAAGTTGGAGAATTGTGGGTTGAAGTAACTATAAGTACGGTTTCCGAAACGTCCGGTTGCCGAAGAAGTGTGTTGGCATGACATTAATATTTCATTAGACTCCTCGGCTTTGCAGTCTATACCGGTCCATTTGGCGTAAAGGTTATTATAATCACTTTCTAACGGACATTTTGAGATGAAAGGCCTTACGGAAAGTACGCTGGATGGATATTTCAAGAAAACGGTAGAACTGCTCAAACTTCTGTATGAAGAACTCAAACAGGAAGTCTTTTCTTGTGACTATAACAGGCAGACGAAAGCACTGTTCCAGTCATTAATAGGGAAAAGCATTGGGGACCGATAAGGAATACTTGTCGATAGTAAGGTCAGTCATGGAGAAACTGGTAATCTTCCATTACGACAAGGGATCGCAGAGCGGAACGGTTATCGAATCCCTGACAGACCAATATCACTTTAAGGGATAGTTTCAATGCGAAGGTTTTGCAGACTATGAGGTAGCCTTCAAGACTACCCCCGATGTGTAGTTGCTCAATTGCTTGGTGCATATCTACCATCATTTTGAACAGGCTTTGGATGCTTACCCTATACCGATGGGACAATATAATGAAATGTTTGGAAGACGGACATCTGCTTGGAAATAATATTTTGGTAGAAAATGTTATCAGATCGATAACTATGGAATAGAAAAAATTATCTCTTTAATGGAAACCATGAAGCAACAGTTAATATATCGGTTGTATGTTCTCTGCTGGCTATCTGTAAGGTACAGTATACGATGTAACGCCAAGGAAGTATCTGAATGATGTTGTCATCCGAATGTCCTATCACAAAACAGGTAACTTATGAAGAATTGTTGAATATACTTCCGTACAATTGGAAATTGCAATACCTGGAATGTGTATTGACAAAACAAAATAGGGAAGCTGACAATTAGTGCTGATTTCAACATATAGGTTCATAGTGACAGTTTCTATTGTTATATATAAAGGTTTAAGACCTGTTGTTTATCGAATGCTTACTGACTTAAAAAATACTGATATATGGATTTCTCAAATAGCTTTCAATTGAAAAATCCATATATCAGTATTTCATTTCTCAAGTTTTGTATAATATTTTTCTTGACTAACTAATCCCCTACCGTTTTCATCGGTAAAACTTCCGCAAATTCAATGAAGAATCCAATGTTTTAGGGAAGCATAAAATCTTTCAAAGCCATTTTACAATGTATTTGTTCTTGTCCGGAAACGGTTTCTGAATTCAAATATACATCGATAAGATCGTCATCATTCATACCTTTATCTTGAAATTTATAATAAATTTCTCCAGGCATTTCAAGACTTATAAACGAAGAAATTGAGTTATTACTACTTTGTATACTATTATTAAAATACAAATTTAAATTTAACTTATTATTAGAAGTATCTATATCCTTTTCGCCATCATAGTATAATAAAAAGAAAACCGGCTTATATAAATCATACTCAAAAGTTGGAACAATATTCATATAACCATTTTTTATATAGAATGCTCCGGCCGTTTTATCTAATGAATAAATACTCTTATTTTTTAGTTGGATAGAGTCTTGACCGAATATTTGATACTCTTCACTTAAAGTGTCAACATGAACTGTAAAAGTAGGAATCTGTTGGTTCATTCCATTCGTACTGTTTAATATAACATCATAAGTTTTTCCGTCCTCCAATTGAGTTGTATTTTCATTTTCATCCAATAAGTTAAAACTAACTATGGCACGTTGCACTTCTTTTAACCAAGGTATACGATTAAGACTTTCTTCTGTTGGAACTAAAATTGCACCAAAATCCGTGTATAACTTGTAGCCACGAATATTGTCTCCACCAACCGTAACATATACACCATTAAATTTAGACCATTGCGCATCATCGTCATTACTGAGACAAGAGCAAAATAGCCCGATACAAACTACAAAGAAAAAGAGGATATAAAATCTAGATTGTTTCATGACATTTCTATAAATTATAATTTAAAGGTAAAAGAGGATGCTTTATACATATTGATGCATCCTCTTATTGTACGTTTATTCTATTACCATCCTGCGTTTTGAGACAAATTAGGGTTTTTCATACGTTCCGATTGTGGAATTGGGAAAAGATACATTTTATCATCCCAAACACGATTGACAACATTTCGTTTATAAGTGATAGTACCATTCTCATTTTTTGTAAGTTTCATTTCTATGATGCTCTTTAATTTATCACCATCTTTCCATCTTCTCAGATCATAAAAACGATGTCCCTCAAAAGCCAATTCTACCATGCGCTCATTCTGATATTTATTCCAAAAGGCATCTGCCGACAAACCTGTTGGAAATTCCGGCATTTTAACATCAGTACGATTACGTATGATATTTACCGCTTCACAAGCTGTCATTCCGAATTCACCAGCATTATCAGCAGAACCCGTATATTGGAATATGGCTTCTGCATAGTTTAAGTAAAATTCTCCTAAACGATAAGTGATCCATGAATGGCGGCTGGTTTTTGTTGTACTATTAGCACTCAGATCAATGGCTGAATCCAAATATTTTTTCAAATAATATCCGGTAGGGGTTGCACCTGAAAGAGGTTCAGCATTTAAACCTCCATAAAAAGTTTCAATAGGATTGGCATTCTTTGACGGCCATTTTGTATCTCCATTCTTTACAATAGTCATATCGAAACGTGGATCACGTCCGGCATATGGATTAGAAGCGTCATAACCACTTCCTGTTTCATTCCACATTTTTCCAGTAGCTTTCATTTCATAGGCGTCAACCATATTTTGTGTTGGGCAATTACCGGAGTTTCCACCTGGCACTCCCATCGGAAAATTATATTCTTCCAATGTGCTGATGTTACCATTATATCGACGAACAAAAATCATTTCATTATTTGACCAGTTGTTAGGTCCCCACAATTCTGAATATTTACTTAATTTAAAACCATTAGCTGTACAAGTTTCAATTACCTCTTTATTAGCTTCAGCCGCTCTACGCCACAAATCTTTGTTATTTTCCGGATTAAATAATGGACTGGCAGCATATAAAGCAGCACGTGCTTTTAATGCCAAAGCTGCATAACAAGTAACACGACCGTTCTCTGCTGGGGCAATTCCGTCCAATCCAAGTTTTGTATAGTCTGCAGGTAATTCTGTAGATAATTTGTCACATTCTGCTATAATGGCGTTAAAAATTTCCTGTGCAGGGGTGCGTGTCAGACTGTTTACTTGATCTGTAGTTACCATTTCTGTAAAATATGGAACATCTCCATAAGCACGTACTAAATTAAAATAAAAATATGCACGCAAAAAACGAGCTTCCTTGAAACTGTTGGTATAACGGAACATTTGTGCACGATAGTCATCATTCAATTTTAGCTCATCAAATGTCAATCCTTGAAATTCAGCCAGATACTGATTACATATCTGAATTGCTTTATAGCTACTAGACCAGATGTTAGACATTGGATTAGCCGGGCTCCAAGATCCGTTTACAAAATCACATATATCATTGTTTGTATAAGCATATTCAGCTTCATCACAAGCAGATGCCAGCATTCCACCTTTATATGTTTGGCCAAAGTCATAGTCTAATATGGAATAAACATTGGTAATCATACCAATTACATTTTCATAACTTTCATCTATATAGTCTTTTCCGTAATTGGCATATTCGTGATAATCCAGATTACATGCAGCCAAAGTTACCATACATGCTATTCCGCTCACTATTTTTTTGATTTTCATAATCATGTTTTTAATTTAAGTTCAACAATTAAAAGCCGATAGTTAATCCAGCCACTACACTACGAGTTAAAGGATAAGTCGCTCCATAAACTTCGGGATCGGCAATATTAATCTTATCAAAGCACAAAAGATCAACACCTCTCACATAAATCTTTGCATTGCTCAATATCTTGCTTTTCTTTACCCATATTTGTGGAAACTTGTAATACAACTCTATTGAACGAAGTTTCAAAAATGAGCGGTCTGCCAACCACAAAGTATTAGTTTGATAATTGTTCTCATTACTTTGAGAACTCAAACGAGGATATTTAGCATCTTGATTTTCTGGAGTCCACCGGTTATCATAATATTCCTGTGAAATCGTTGTATTATTTATTAACGGCCAGTATAAACTCTTCGTATTTAATACAGCAGAATATCTTCCTGTCCCTTGGAACATAGCATCAAAGCCTAACCCTTTCCATTCTGCTCCCAAATTGAATGAATAGTAAATTTCAGGAGCAGTAGTACTATGTCCTATAGCAACTTTATCATTCGCATCAATAATATTGTCACCATTAACATCTTTATATTTTATATCACCAGGTTTTACATCACCAAATGACTGTTTAGGACTATTCTCAATGTCAGCTTGATCCTTAAAATATCCGATAACTTCCATACCATAAGTTTGCTTCAGAGGCTTACCTGTAGTTATAAGATTATCATACATACGCGGTTCTTCCATTTGCTCGATAATCTCATTTTTGGCTAAAGCAAAATTGGCTCCTATATTTAAAGTAATGTCAGCAATTTTTTTACGATAATTAGCACCAATTTCAACTCCCCAACTATCGACAATACCACCATTCTCATAAGGAGCAGTAAATCCTAAGACACTTGAATAATGACCGCTTGAAGACACCCAAATATCTGAACGTCTTTCATAATAAGCATCAAAAGATACGTCCAACCCATTGAACATACTGGCATCTAAACCCAAATTATATTTATATGCTTTTTCATGAGTAGAATTCAAAGAAGCCAAACGACCTAATGACCAACTTTGCGTTCCTACAGAATAATTTGTATCAAATGGATAATAACCACCGCCACCATATGTTTGTTCCCAATAGTTAGTAACCTCACTGTCATCATCCAACGGAAGACGGTCGGTATTAATGACACCAAACGAAGCCCTCAGTTTCATAAAATTAATCCAAGAAAGATCTTTCATGAAATTTTCTTTTGACATGACCCAAGCTAAGCCAACAGTGGGAGATATAGACCATTGGTGTCCTGGTGCCAATTTATTAGACGCTGAAGCAACTACACTCAAATCAGCAAAATATTTATCTTTGTATCCATAATGAGTATAGAAAGAGGCATTCTGACGATACCAGGTCTGATCGGTCCCTTTGGTATTACGGTATTCATAGTCCCATTTTAATTGACTATAAATTTTATTGTCCTTATTTATCTGTTTGTCATAAAATAAAGTTGCTGCAAAATTGAATACCCGTGTAAATGCAATACATTTAGCATCACTACTCATCGAACTTTCTTTACCATCAGTATAATAAGTCGTACTTGAAGGTACACCATTTTCCCATGCAGTTACCGAATTACTACCATAAACAAAAGTTTTAGAATGATTTTCCCAATATTGGGCATAGTTATCATAAGATAACATACCGCTTGCTCCTAGTCCTGGAGTTATAGATGATAAATCCTGGGTCAGCGTCATATCAGCGAACAATGTACGTTCGTGGAACTTTGTGTAAGCCGCTGCTTGTGATACAGCTAAAGGATTTTTGGTCCCAGCCCAAGTCGCACTACCTCCCCATGTACCATTTTCCAAACGAGCGGGAAAAGCAGCGGAAGGTAAAGTATAAATCATATCCCATAAATTAGCACCTCCCTGACCATTCGCTCCCGGAGTTCTAGTTTCTGACAGGATACCTAATACATTTAATTTCAATTTTGTTTTTTCTGTCAGATCAATATCCAAATTAGTACGTAAATTGGCTCTGGAGTATTGGTCCTGTGTAGAATATCCATCATTCATATAAGGATTGGCAATAAACCCTTTATTAGTAGTCAAGTTAGCCATAGCATAATAACGGAATTTGCTTGCCCCACCTCGGAAACTTATATTATATATATTGGTAGCATCCATATCGCGATAAGTTTCTCCAAGCCAATCCACATTAGCATACAGATATGGATATTGACCACTACGAAATGCGTTCAATTCATCTTGTGTATAACGCGCTGTTAACCCGTCATTTGCCAATGCTTCATTCATGGCATTTGCATAAGAATAACTGTCTACAAACTTGGGCTTGCGTGCTTGCCAACCGAAACCATGATCATAAGTAAACTTGATTTCACGTGTATTATAAATACCACGTTTGGTAGTAATATTTACTACACCATTTATACCTTTATGCCCGTAAATTGCTACTGCAGCAGCATCTTTCAATATAGTGACAGTTTCTACCTCTTCAGGAGTGACATCTGTAATATCACGTTCAATACCGTCTACCAATATTAACGGATTATTAGTGGATAAACTTTGTAGACCACGAATAAAAAATGTAGGTTCGGCATCTGCATATCGTCCGCTACCTTGCAAAGTAGTCAACCCTGTACCATATCCAAAAAGCGAATTAGCTATATTTTTAGCACTACGCTTATTGAAATCTTCATTATATACGGTAGAAATTGATGAGGTAGATTCTTCCAGACATTGAGCTTTATGATATCCGATTTCTACAACTTCATCGGAATATTTTGCCGGCTTACCGGAAGTTATGCTATCATTGAGTTCCTGTGCATACCCTTGCATACTCAAAAAAGCAAGGAGTGCCGGAATAATTAATCTATTTTTTCTCATAATAATTAATTCAAATTGTAATTGAAGTATTCATTAGTTATTACCATCCGGGATTTTGAACAAGCCCGTATCCTTTATTAACTTCTGTTGACGGGAATGGAGAAAGATACCATTTAGGGTCAAATCCATTTGTCCACCAATAACGAGTTGGGTTATTCAATTCAAATTTTTCATATTCAAAATGGGTCGGATAAGCCATCTTCCCTTCATCGTTTCCACGCCAAGGCAAATCTCTTCGTACTCCGTTGTCATCCAAACGATAAATGAAAAGTCCATGCAATTGTTTTTCAAATATATCTGCTCGTTTATAGCGAATCACATTCAGCACATCATCCCGGTCTTTCAAAATGTAATCAGCATTTCTTCCAATGATCACACAAGGCTCCTTCTTGGCCAAATCCAGAATAACCTTTCTCTGTGCCTCATATACCATATCTTCTACAGATTTTCCTGTAATATCACGTCCGGCAAATGCATATGCAAATAATCCTTTCTTCGGAGACAGCTCTGCTTTTTCCTGGATATAATCTGGAGACAGACCTGACTCTTCTGCAATATGACTAATGATGTTTTTATCATAATAGGCAATTCCGAGTTTCTTTGCCACTTCTTCTCCGATAAAACGTCCACCGCTTCCAAATTCTCTACTGATCGTAATAATTCTTTTTTCCATCTCTGTTTCCTCCAGCCGGCACACACATTACCCTGCATATGCCGCCTTTACCTCATCAATTGTTCCGGCATTCAGGAAATAACTTTCCGGCACGTCATCCAGTTTTCCATCCAGATTATCTCCTAACGTTATTGTGCTATTTGCAAATACCGGTACCACTTTTATTGTCATATCTTTACCACTAAGTTCTACGGTTTTACTGGAAATCTTATCATGTATTACATAATCAACACTTATAAAAATCGGATTGAATCTACGACCTGTTATTTCTCCTTCGGATGGTTTAAAACAAACACTCAAATAATGCCATTTTCCAACTTCCACTTGATTCTTCAGAGT
>OHAJ01002886.1_pt1 | contig 11300 bp, 9 predicted proteins | sample 1577101 | NCBI WGS metagenome assembly OHAJ01 (sample SAMEA3541531, study PRJEB24748) | human gut metagenome | biome: human gut; feature: human-associated habitat; material: faeces | place: China | collected 2012 | reverse complement strand
AAGAAGCTCTGTACTACGGCATCAATGCTCTGTCCAACAACCTCATCATGGTGGATAGAAAGCTGCTGAAAAACCCCAACGGCCTGATTCTGGGTACGCCGGGTTCCGGTAAGTCCTTCAGCGCAAAACGAGAAATTGCCAACTGCTTTTTGCTTACCAATGATGATGTCATTATCTGTGACCCGGAAGCGGAGTACGCACCTCTTGTTGAGCGTCTGCATGGGCAGGTCATCAAGATCTCACCTACTTCAACCAACTATATCAATCCGATGGACCTGAACCTGGACTACTCGGATGATGAAAGCCCGCTGTCCCTCAAGTCTGATTTTATCCTCAGCTTATGTGAGCTGATTGTGGGCGGTAAGGAGGGCTTGCAGCCGGTGCAGAAAACCATCATCGACCGCTGTGTGCGTCTGGTCTATCAGACCTATCTCAATGACCCGCGCCCGGAGAATATGCCCATACTGGAGGATCTGTATAACCTGCTTCGGGAACAGGAGGAAAAGGAAGCCCAGTATATCGCTACGGCTCTTGAAATCTATGTAACCGGCTCCCTCAATGTGTTCAACCACCAGAGCAATGTGGACATCAACAACCGCATTGTCTGCTATGACATCAAGGAACTGGGCAAGCAGCTTAAAAAAATCGGTATGCTGGTGGTACAGGATCAGGTGTGGAACCGCGTTACCATTAACCGCGCTGCCCACAAGTCTACCCGTTACTACATCGACGAGATGCACTTGCTTTTGAAGGAGGAACAGACCGCTGCCTATACGGTGGAAATCTGGAAGCGATTCCGTAAATGGGGCGGTATTCCGACAGGTATTACCCAGAATGTCAAAGACCTTTTGAGCAGTCGCGAGGTAGAGAACATCTTTGAAAACTCCGACTTCGTGTATATGCTCAACCAGGCAGGCGGAGACCGCCAGATTCTCGCCAAGCAGCTGGGCATTTCCACGCACCAGCTTAGCTATGTGACCCACTCCGGTGAGGGCGAGGGCCTGCTGTTCTATGGCTCCACCATCCTGCCCTTCGTTGACCACTTCCCGAAGAATACTGAGCTTTACCGCATTATGACCACCAAACCCCAGGAACTGAAAAAGGAGGATGAATAACTATGAAACAGAATATTTGCGAACTTGATACCATGATTTTTTTCCGTGAGGCATTGGAGGCTCACGAATTCATGTTGCTTCCGGTAATGGCCTCCGCTGTTGTTGAGTGTCGTACCGCTGACAAAGAACTCAAAACCTTGAATGAGGATGGCGAAATTGGTCTTGCCCGTCTCTTTTCGATTTGGGCGAATATGATGTGTGCCCCTGGTGCAGCAACCATTGTAGGGTGCAGACCTATCACAATGCTCTCTGAGATTCTGGCGCAAGTCCATGCGTATCTCACCGTGCATCCGCTATATGATCCGGAAGGTTTGGCCCTCTATGTGGAGCTGCACCACATGATGGATGCTATCCTAATGGGTGATTGGTTTGAATAAAGAGCCGCGCCTGCGCTTTACTGATGAGGAACGGGCTGACCCTGCACTGGAAAAGCCGATCCGCAAAACGGAGAAAGCTACGGCCAGAGCAGATAAGGCGCAGGCCAATATTCCAAAGAAAAAAGTCAGACAGACGGTCATTGACCCGGACACCGGGAAAAAGACCTCGAAGCTGACCTTTGAGGACAAGAAAAAACCACCTTCCAAACTTTCTCAAGGGGTTAAGGAAGCTCCCGTCCATCTGGTCGCGGGCAAGTTTCACAAAGAGATCCGGGAAACAGAACAGGACAATGTGGGCGTGGAAAGCGCCCACAAGTCCGAGGAAGCGGTGGAGACCGGCGCTTATCTGGTGCGGGAGGGCTATCGCAGCCACAAGCTGAAGCCGTACCGCAAAGCAGCCCAGGCCGAGCAGAAGCTGGAAAAGGCAAATGTAAATGCCCTGTACCAGAAGTCCCTACGGGAAAATCCTCAGTTTACCAGCAACCCTCTCTCCCGCTGGCAGCAAAAACAGAGTATCAAAAAGCAGTATGCCGTCGCCAAGCGCACCGGTCAGACTGCCGGAAATACCGCCCAGGCTGCGTCCAAAACCGGAAAAGCCGCAAGGACGGTAAAAGAAAAGGCACAGCAGGCAGGGGCATTCGTCATGCGCCACAAGAAGGGCTTCCTGATGGCAGGGGTTTTTTTCCTCATCGCCTGTATGCTGATGAATACCATGTCCTCCTGCTCTATGATGGCACAGAGTATTGGTTCTGTAATTTCCGGCACTACCTATCCATCGGATGACCCGGAAATGCTGGCGGTGGAGGCAGATTATGCAGACAGAGAAGCTCGGTTGCAGGAGAAAATCGACAACATCGAAAGCAGCCACCCAGGGTATGACGAGTATCGCTATAACCTTGGCATGATCGGCCATGACCCCCATGAGCTTGCGGCGTTTCTCTCTGCTGTCTTGCAGGGCTATACACGCCACAGCGCACAGGCAGAGCTGGAGCGTGTGTTTGATGCACAGTATCAGCTCACGCTGAGAGAAGAAATTCAGATTCGCACTTACACTGACGAAGATGGGGATGAGCATGAATATGAATATCGTATTCTCCATGTAACTTTAACAAGCCGTTCCATTGCCTCTCTTGCGCCAGAACTACTGACTCCGGAGCAGATGGAGATGTACCAGGTCTACCGACAGACTATGGGCAATAAGCCGCTGTTGTTTGGTGGCGGTTCTCCCGATACAGGTGTTTCTGAAGATTTGACTGGTGTTGAATTTATCAATGGCACCCGCCCCGGCAATCCGCAGCTGGTGGAACTGGCGAAAAGTCAGGTGGGCAATGTGGGCGGTTATCCCTACTGGAGCTGGTACGGCTTTGACTCCCGTGTGGAATGGTGCGCCTGCTTCGTATCCTGGTGCTATAACCAGGCAGGAAAAAGTGAACCGCGCTTTGCAGGCTGTGAGTGGCAGGGCGTTCCGTGGTTCCAGTCCCATGGACAATGGGGTGCAAGAGGCTATAACAATCTGGCTCCCGGAGATGCAATTTTCTTTGACTGGGATTTGGATGGGACAGCAGACCATGTAGGTATCGTGATCGGTACGGATGGCAGCCGTGTTTATACCGTGGAGGGAAATTCCGGCGATGCCTGCAAGATCAAAAGTTATGACCTGAATTATCAAAGCATTAAGGGCTACGGCCTGATGAACTGGTAACAGAGATTTTTAAGAAGGAGTGATAGACGATGGCAAAGAACAAAATTGAGCGCATTGACCAGGAGATTACAAAGGTCCGCGAGAAGATCGCAGAGTATCAGGAAAAGCTCAAGGCGCTGGAAGCACAGAAAACCGAGGCAGAAAATCTGGAGATCGTCCAGATGGTGCGCGCCCTGCGTATGACCCCGACTCAGTTGAGCGCCATGCTGTCCGGTGGCACAGTTCCCGGCAGTTTGGCTGATGACAATAACGAACAGGAGGAAAACAGCTATGAGGAATAAACGATTGCTCCGAACACTTTCCGCCATTTGCCTGACGCTGGTTCTGGCATTGGGCTTTACCGTTCCCGCTTTTGCCCAGGGCGCAGCTCCGCCCCCGGCAGAGGATACCACCAATGACAGCAATGTGGTGGTGGAAGAAACGGAAAAAGCACCTCCGCTGACCCCGGATGGCAACGCCGCTCTGGTGGATGATTTTGGTGGCAACAAGCAGCTCATTACCGTTACCACCAAGGCAGGCAACTATTTTTATATCCTGATCGACAGGGCCAACGAGGATAAAAAGACTGCTGTTCACTTTCTGAACCAGGTGGATGAAGCGGACCTGATGGCACTGATGGAAGATGGAAATGCCAAAGAGGAGCCGCCAGCTGTGTGCAGCTGCACGAAGAAATGTGAAGCAGGGGCAGTCAATACGGCCTGCCCGGTCTGTGTAACTGATAAGAGTAAATGTACGGGAAAAGCACCGGAACCTCCGGCAGAAACACCGGAGCCGGAAAAAGAGAAGCCTGCCGGACTGAACCCGGCTGCCCTGATCCTTCTGCTGGCTCTGCTGGGCGGCGGTGGCGTATTTGCCTACTTGAAGCTCGTTAAGAATAAGCCTAAGACCAAGGGAAATGACAGTCTGGACGATTATGATTATGGAGAGGAAGATTCCGAGGAATGGGAAACCGAGGATGAGGAGTCGGAAGAACCGGATGCTGACGGGGGCAGCACAGAAGAAGATGATGAGGACAGTGTGAAATGACCCGTTTCACAGACAGTCCCTATGAACGCATGATGACACGCAGGCCGGAGGGCGGGAGGGAAACTTCCCGTCCTCATTCTTTATCCCACAACCACCCCTGCTATGGTTGCGGGAGTTATGGAAGTCCCTGCGTAGGTATCTGCCATCGTGAGATGGAACGCTGGCTCAAAGAAAGGAAACGAAAAAAATGAGTGTTCTGATTATATTTATCAAGCTGATTGCTGTTTTTGACCTGCTTGTGATTGCTGTGTATTTTGGCGGCGACATTCTTTCTACCATGTTAAACAAACTTTGGAGAAAGCCAAAGCAAGATGACCCCTTTGATTTCTCCTTAGATACCATGACAGTTTCATTGTCCATAGATTCTATCCGTCAGCTTTATTCCGGTGACGCGGCAGATTTTGTGGAAGAAAAGATCCTGCCAAATGCGGAGAAAACAATGGCCGTTTTGACGGAACAAGAACAGACGGCGGCTCATCTGCTCTTATCCGCTCTGATCGGTTTTCTTGCAGCAGAAGCTCCTATGGATGAACAGAGCTTTCCTTTGATGATGGAACTTCTGAACTGCATGGAAGGGGAAAAAGAAGATGGTTGTCAGGATGCAGTAGATAGTTTACTTGAAGATGCCGCCTGCAATACCCGCCGTCACGAAGAATATTACAGCAATTATCAACGCTACCAGCTGATGCAGGTGGATAAAACCCGTGTCATTTTGGCTTGCCGTATCATCATCAATGACCTGCTGGGGAAACTGTACCGCTATGACTACCGGTTTGGTTATAACCTGCTACTGGATGAGGAAAACAGCATAGAGAAAAAACTGCACACGCCTGTGCGGGAAGAATGGGAGGCTGAAGATTATGAATTTAGTGATTGCTGAAAAACCATCGGTTGCACAAAGTCTGGCTACGGTAATCGGTGCAACTGCTCGTAAGGATGGGTATCTGGAGGGTAACGGCTGGCGTGTCAGCTGGTGCGTGGGCCACCTGGCCGGTCTTGCGGATGCAGACAGCTATGACTCCAAGTATGCCAAGTGGCGATATGATGACCTGCCTATCCTGCCGGAGCATTGGCAGATGGTGGTGGGAAAGGACAAGAAAAAGCAGTTTGATATTCTCAAAAAGCTGATGAACGCCCCGGATGTGACGGAGGTAGTAAATGCCTGTGATGCCGGACGCGAGGGCGAGCTGATCTTCCGCAGCGTCTATGAGCTGGCAGGCTGCCAAAAGCCGATGAAAAGGCTCTGGATTTCTTCGATGGAGGACTCCGCCATAAGGGAGGGCTTTGCAAACCTGCGCCCAGGTGTAGATTATGATGGACTTCGGGATGCTGCTCTCTGCCGTGCCAAGGCCGACTGGCTGGTGGGGATCAATGCCACAAGGCTTTTTTCCGTGCTGTACCACCGCACCCTCAACATCGGGCGCGTGATGTCCCCAACGCTGGCACTGATTGTTCAGCGAGAAGCTGAGATCGACACCTTTAAGCAGGTTCCCTTTTATACCGTGGCGCTGGAGCTGCCCGGTCTTACCGTATCCGGGGAGCGCATGAGTGACCGAGCAAGCGCAGAGCAGCTGAAAGAAGCCTGTCAGGGTGCAGCTGTCACAATCAAAAAAGTGGAGTGCAAGGAAAAATCCGAAAAGCCGCCTGCCCTCTATGACCTGACTACTCTGCAAAGAGATGCCAACCGCCTGCTTGGATTTACAGCCCAGCAGACCCTGGACTATCTGCAAAGCCTGTATGAAAAGAAGCTCTGCACCTATCCCCGTACTGACAGCCGCTATCTGACCGGTGATATGGCAGACAGCCTGCCGGTGCTGGTGAATCTGGTTGCCAATGCTATGCCATTTCGCAAAGGGATCGCCATTACCTGTGATCCGCAGACGGTCATCAACGACAAGAAAGTAACCGACCACCACGCAGTAATTCCCACCCGAAATCTCAAGGATGCAGACCTTTCTGCCCTTCCTGCGGGAGAAAAAGCAGTGCTGGAGCTGGTGGCCCTGCGTCTGCTGTGCGCCGTGGCCCAGCCCCATATCTATTCGGAAACCATTGTGATTGCAGCGTGTGCCGGTGGGAAATTTACCGCCAAAGGAAAAACGGTGAGGCACCCCGGATGGAAAGCACTGGAGGACGCTTACCGTGCCAAAACGAAGGATGCAGAGCCGAAAAAAGAGGGCGCAGAGAAAGCCCTGCCGGAACTGACCGAAGGACAGACCCTTTCAGTTGCTGCGGCAATCGTCAAAGAAGGCAAAAGCAGTCCGCCCCTGCACTTTACGGAGGACACCCTATTGTCCGCGATGGAGACTGCTGGAAAAGAGGATATGCCGGAGGATGCCGAACGAAAGGGTCTGGGGACACCGGCCACCCGTGCCGGTATTTTGGAAAAGCTGGTATCTGCCGGTTTTCTGGAACGAAAAAAGAGCAGGAAAACAGTGCAGCTTCTCCCTTCCCACGATGCAGTTTCCCTGATCACCGTTCTGCCGGAACAGCTGCAATCTCCGCTTTTGACTGCCGAGTGGGAGTACCGCCTGGGGGAAATTGAGCACGGGCAGCTTGCTCCAGAGGAGTTTCTGGACGGGATCAGCACCATGTTGAAAGAGCTGGTGGGAACTTATCAGGTCATCAAGGGAACCGAGTACCTGTTTACCCCGCCCCGTGAGGTGGTAGGCAAATGCCCCCGCTGCGGCGGTGAGGTTGCAGAACTGCAAAAAGGCTTCTTCTGTCAGAATGATTCTTGCAGATTTGCAATCTGGAAAAACAACAAATGGTGGGCTGCCAAGAAAAAACAGCCGACTAAGGCTGTGGTGTCTGCACTGCTTAACGATGGCCGTGTCCGTGTGACGGGCCTATATTCGGAGAAAACCGGAAAGACCTACGATGCCACTGTGGTTTTGGAGGACGATGGACAGTACGCCAACTTCAAGCTGGAATTTGACCAGCGGAAAGGAGGCAGCCGATGAAGCTCTCTTTAGTGGAACGGGAAACCATTCTCCTCTATAACCAGGCAGAACCAATGGCTGAGGTCTACACCCACGATCCCCGTCTGATGGAGAAGCTGGAACTGCTGGCAAAAAAGCACCCCGACCAGATCACCCGAAAGGACGCCCATAACTTTACCGTCCCCAAGCGGTGTGTATCAGTCAGGGAGCCATATAGCGCAGAACGCCGCAAAGCTGCCAGTGAGCGTGCGAAAGCTGCCGGATACCAGCCTCCTATGCGAAAGTCCAGCAGTTAAAGGCACATGGCAGAGAATGTATTTGAAGCAGTCAAGCTGTCAGTCAGCACCAGAGAAGCGGCAGAGCTTTATGGGATAAAAGTCAGGCGAAATGGCATGGCCTGCTGTCCTTTTCACGATGATAAGAACCCCAGCATGAAGGTAGACCAGCGATTCCACTGCTTTGGCTGCGGTGAAGATGGGGATGTGATCGACTTTACCGCAAAGCTCTTTGACCTCTCCCCAAAAGAAGCGGCGGAGAAACTGGCACAGGACTTTGGCCTGATCTATGACAGTCAGGCCCCTCCCCGTAGGAGATATGTCCGGCAGAAAACAGAGGCACAAAAGTTTCGGGAGGACCGGCAGCGGTGTTATCGCGTACTGTCCGATTACTACTATCTGCTGAAAAAATGGGAGGCCGACAATTCTCCCCGGACACCGGAGGAAGAACCGCACCCCCGTTTTGTGGAAGCAATCCAGAAGAAAACCTATGTAGAGTACCTGTTGGACCTTTTTCTTTATGAAAGTGAAGAAGAACAAAAGGCATGGATTGCAGAACACACAGCAGAAATCACACACTTGGAAAGGAGATTGAAAATCATGGCTGAGAACAAACCCACCAACCGAGAGCGGCTAAGAGAAATCACAGATGGCATCGAGCAGGGGATCAAGGAACTGTTTGAGAGTGAAAAGTATATGCGCTATCTGTCCGTCATGTCCCGCTTCCACCGCTATTCGGTAAACAACACCATGCTCATCTATATGCAGAAGCCGGACGCCACTTTGGTAGCCGGATACAATAAGTGGAAAGACCAGTTTGAGCGTCATGTAAAAAAGGGCGAGCATGGCATTACCATCATTGCTCCCACACCATATAAGAAGAAAATCGAGGAGCAGAAACTGGACCCGGATACCAAGGCTCCGATTTTGGATAAAGACGGAAAGATCGTCACAGAGGAAAAAGAAATCGAGATCCCCATGTTTCGCCCGGTCAAGGTCTTTGATGTGAGCCAGACCGACGGGAAACCTTTGCCTGAGCTTGCTTCCTCCCTTTCCGGCAATGTGCCAAATTATGAGGCATTCATGGAGGCTCTGCGCCGCAGTGCGCCGGTGCCGATCACTTTTGAAGCAATGGCCGCCGATACGGACGGCTATTTTTCTGCCGATCATCAGAAAATCGCCATTCGCCAGGGCATGAGTGAGGTGCAGACGGTTTCGGCCACAGTACACGAGATTGCCCACAGCAAGCTCCACAATCAGAAAAAGATTCAGATTGCCAATGACGAGCAATATCAGGAGATCGAGCTGTTTGATAAACCCGGTCTGTTCTCCAATGGGCGGATTGTCCGTGATAATCTGCCGGAGGGCGTTTATTGCTATGACCTGCGCGGTTCTGACTACGACCCCGGAGAGCCGGTCTGTGTAGAAGAACAAGTGGTTGTAAACCATGTAGGTTCCGTTCTGCTGACAGAGCCGCTGGAGCTGGCGGAAGATGGACGCCTGATGCTGACCGAGGAAGAAGGGCTGAATTTTGTTGGCGGCTTTTCTACCCTCACCCAGTTTTTGCAAGAACAGAGGAAAGACCGCCACACGGAGGAAGTGGAGGCTGAAAGCATCTCCTATGCGGTCTGCAAATATTTTGGCATTGAGACCGGAGAAAACAGCTTCGGCTATATTGCAAGCTGGAGTCAGGGCAAGGAACTGAAAGAGCTGAGAGCCAGTTTGGAGACCATCAATAAGACCTCCGGCACTTTGATCTCTGACATTGAGCGCCACTATAAGGAAATCTGCAAAGAGCGTGGGATTGATCCCCATGCAAAGGCAGAGCCGGAAACCGCCCCGATAGAGCAGCCAACCGGCAATCTGACTTACTATGTGGCAGAGTGCATGGAGTTTCCAAACCTCGGAGAATACCACGATAACCTGTCTTTGGAGGAGGCGGTCCGCATCTATCAGGAAATTCCGGCAGAGCGAATGAACGGGATCAAAGGAATTGGTTTTGAGCTGAAAGACGGAAGCGACTATGAAGGACCGTTTCCGATTTTGACCGGGCAGACCATTGACCTGGACACTATTCAGGCAATCGACTATTACCGTGACAATCCGCTGGTACAGAAAGCGGTAAAGGAACTGGCTGCGGCCATGCCGGAAATGGAGGTACTGGGGGCGGATGCCAACCAGCAGGAGGCTTTGTTTCTGATCAACGATACTACCTATCTTCATATCCAACCTTGTGACAGCGGATGGGACTACACTCTTTACGATGCTGCGTCCATGAAAGAGCTGGATGGTGGTCAGCTGGATATGTCGGAGCTTTCCTGCATGAAGGCAGTTCTCCAGATTTGTGATGATAACGATCTGGACAGCACTTCGCTCAGACGCGCTCCCTTGTCTATGGTTGAGACCTTGCAGGAAGCGGCCTATCAGCAGATGCAGGCAGAGACCAGTCAGATGACTGCCTCTTCCCAGCTGCCGGAAGCGCAGGAGCAGGCACTGGATGAATACCCCATGCCGGATGAGCAGGTATCCACACCGGATATGCAGGAATATGGCTACACCTATGATGGGATGCTCCCTGTTACCAGAGAACGGGCGCTGGAACTGGATGCCGCCGGTTTGACCGTCTATGTGCTGTATGAGGACAATACGGAGAGCATGGTGTTTGACCCGCAGGAAATCATGGATCATGGCGGTCTTTTCGGTGTGGACCATGAGGAATGGGAGAAAAGCCCTCAGTTCCACGAAAAGGTCATGGAGCGTCAGGAACATCAGCAGGAACGCGAACAGGCATTTCTCTCCCAGAACAGAGATTGCTTTGCCATCTATCAGGTAAGTCGTGACGATCCGCAGAATGTGCGCTTTATGAATCTGGACTGGTTAAAGTCCCATAACATTTCCATAGACCGCAGCAATTATGACCTCATTTACACAGCTCCTCTGAGGGAGTCTGGCACTGTGCCGGAGCAGCTGGAAAAACTCTATCAGCAATTCAATCTGGAAAAGCCCGTGGACTTTCACAGTCCCTCCATGAGCGTCAGCGACATCGTTGCGATCAGACAGGACGGTAAGGTATCCTGTCATTACTGTGACAGTGTTGGTTTTACCCAGATCCCCGGATTCCTGCCGGAAAATCCGCTGAAAAATGCGGAGATGGACGTGGAGGACGATTACGGCATACGGATAGCCTGTTTTCGGGTTTAACAGGTGATGGTAATTGACACCGTTTTTTTCAAAATGGCGCTCATAGACGCCGGAGGAGACAACGGACATGTCATCAATATTCAGATCGGCAAAGACCGTTGCATAGTCGGCAAACGGTTTCTGCAGCCCGATGCGGAACGGCTGGTGGTTTGTGCGCTCACCGACACAGAGTACGTTGCCGCCCAGGTTGATGATGGCGCTTTCGACGCCGGATTCGGTCAGATAGTCTTTCATGCGGTCGGCAATGTAGCCCTTGGCGATGGAGCCGAGGTCAATCGTCGTGTCCGGGGAGAGGAAGGTTAAAGTATTTCCGTCAAGTTTCACATTTTTCCAGTTGACGCGTTCTGCCGCCGCTGTTATGTCATCCTCCGCCGGGATCACGTGCTCGTCGCTGGTAAAATTCCAGAGAGAACTGAGCGGTTCGATCGTCAGGTCGTAGGCACCATGGGAAACCTCACTGTAATGCAGTCCTTCAGAAATCATCGCCGCCATATCGTCGGAGACGGTAAAAGTCGTCTCGTCGGCACTGCGGTGGTTTAACTTGTAAAGCTCGCTGCCCTCGATCGTCTTGCTGAAACGGTTTTCGTACTCCTGGCACATGTCCACACAGTACTTTGACGCATCAGGTTATCACGGGAAGTGTCGTCCGCATCCGGATCGAAGCG